>Ga0315268_10001562_pt1 | contig 26341 bp, 22 predicted proteins | sample C1_top_MG_FD_204535 | JGI IMG/M metagenome (GOLD analysis project Ga0315268, IMG submission 204535) | Sediment microbial communities from Yellowstone Lake, YNP, Wyoming, USA - C1_top | ecosystem: Environmental > Aquatic > Freshwater > Lake > Sediment | place: USA: Wyoming | collected 2017-08-01
AAGATAACCGCTCTCCCAAAGACGGCACTTCCATCCAGGGTTAATACTCCGGCGGCCTTCCGTTTATTGATGATTATCTCTTTGACTATACCTTGGAAGACCGTCAGATTGGGTATGTCTTCCAGCCATTTTTTCATTTTCAGCCGGTAAACGGCCTTATCGCACTGGGCGCGGGGCGCCTGTACGGCGCTTCCCCGGCTCCTGTTTAAGAGCCTGAATTGGATGCCTGTGTCGTCCGCCAAGAGCCCCATGATTCCACCAAGCGCATCAATTTCCCGGACCAAATGCCCCTTGGCCAGGCCTCCGATAGCCGGATTGCAGGACATTTGGGCGATCGTCTCAAGATGGATCGTGATCAAACAAACCCTTAATCCCATAGCACTGGCGGCACAGGCGGCTTCACATCCGGCATGCCCGGCGCCGACTACGACAATATCATAGGCGTCAGGAGAAGCCACTTTCACAGTACTTTTCATTTTCCGACACAAAACCTGCAAAAAATCTCTTCGATCACATCATCCGCATGGATCTCGCCGGTGACCTGAGCCAGGGCGGGGAGGATCTTTCGAATTTCCTCGGCACAGAATTCTTCCGAAAACCGCCGTTGAAGAAGCGTCAAGCCCGCTTTCAAATAGCCTACTATTTCTTCAAGTAGGAGCTTTTGGCGAAGGTGAAAGATGACCTCTTGGTGGTCATCAATTTGCGGCGCAAAAACCTCATATATTTTTTCTTTTAAATGATTTAGATTCGTCCCTCTCAGGGCAGAAATGGAGACTGAGCAAACGTTTTTGCATAGTCTTCGGATTCTGGCAGTGTTCATTTTCTGGACAAGGTCGATTTTATTAAAGATAAAGAGCTTTTTTTTCTCCCGATATTTTTCGATAAGGGCAAAATCCTCCGGTGTTTCCGGACGCGAAGTGTCAAAGAGGACGAGGAGGCCGGCTGCTTGTGAAGCAATCTTCTTGCTCTTTTTTATACCCTCTTTCTCGACGACAGAAGAACCTCTTCCGAGACCGGCCATATCGACGAGGCTAAAAACCTCGTTCTTGATCGGAGTCGTTTCTTTCATATAATCGCGGGTCGTCCCGGGAAACGGTGTGACGATCGCCCTTTGTTCCTCAAGGAGCGCGTTGAACAGAGTCGATTTCCCCACATTCGTTTTCCCGGCAATGGCCAGGGTGACCCCTTCGGCTAAAGCTCTGCCCGCGTCATAGCTCGAGACTAGTCTTTCCAGAAATTCGATTATCCCAAAGAGCGTCGCCGCGATTTTCTGAGGGGTTATCCGGAGACGTTCCTCGGGAAACTCTATGGCCGCCTCTATTTGCGAAAGAAGATGCACGATTCGATCACGGATTTCTATAAGCCGCTTGGACAGGCGGCCTTCCATCTGTCCGAACGAAATCCTCGCCTGTTTGAGCGATCCGGCCCGGATTAGATCATTGACGGCTTCCGCCTGGATGATGTCGATTCTTCCATGGAGATACGCCCGGAGCGTAAATTCTCCAGGATGGGCGTGTCTCGCTCCGGCTTTGATGCCGAGCCTAATGGCCTCTTCAAGGACCGCTGGGCTTCCGTGGGAGCTAATTTCAACCACGTCTTCTCTCGTATAAGAATGGGGCAACGGGAAAAAGATCAAATAGGCCTCATCGAAGATCTCTTTTTTCTCAAAATCATAGAGATTCCCGATTTGGGCTTGCCGGGGCGGAATCCTGAATTGGCCCTTTTTCCTTATTTTGAATATCTTTTTGGCTATGGGCAGGGCTTTTTCCCCGCTCAAACGGATAATGCCAATGCCTCCGAATCCGGGCGGAGTCGATATTGCGATGATTGTGTCCCCAAGGCAATATTCTGGCATTTTACCCAAATTTTAATAGAGAAGGAACCGCCCGTCAACTTTAACGGGAAACCATTCGAAAGGATTTCACGAAAAATTTCCGATGGGCTAGCCGAAATGCTATTTCTTTTGTTTCTCGACGGGGAAGATCTTCACCCTTTTTAAGAACCCCTCACCCAGGCTTTCACTGGTGATCCCCGGAACCTGGTTGACGGCGATGTGGACGATCCTTCTTTCATATGGATTCATCAGATCAAGGACCTCGTTTTTGCCTGTTTCATCCACTTGCCTGGCCACTTGTTGTGCGAATTCCCGTAATTTTTTCTCTTTCCTTTTCCTGAAGAACTCGCAATCGACCTGAACTTTTTGGGTAGAGATCTTGTTGAGGATATGCTGGAGCGCCAGCAGCAGCGAGCCGTCTTTCCAGAGCAGAAGCTGCTTGTCGTTTCCGTCGAAGATGACATAGACAATCCCGTTCCGTTTTTTGATGTCGTAGGTTATTTCCAAGGGAAAATGCGGGAGGAGTTTCCCGAGAAAGTCGGCCACGGCGTTTTCCTCGGCCTCGATTTTCGGCCAGGCGCGAATGACGATTTCTTTGCTGATCCCGAAAAGTTTAGTCTTCTCGGTTACGATTTCGTAGTTGAGTTCAGACCTGGGGATCTTGAGGACATGCTCGGCCTCGCCGATGGCATCTTCGAGATTCTTAGCTTTGAATTCCTGCTTAACTTCAATTTTTTCTTCGTTTTCCATGGGACGCTTCCATTTTTTTCTTTTTCATCATGCGATTCATGATGTATTGCTGACCGATTTGAAGAACATTGGACGTGAGCCAGTAGAGGACCAGCCCGCTTTGAAAATTCATGAAAAGAAAAGTCATGAGGACCGGCATAATGAGCATCATCCTAGCCTGCTGAGGGTCAGCCGAAGTCGGTGTCATTTTCTGGCTGATATACTGGGTGATACCCATCAGGACGGGAGTGACATAATACGGGTCTTTTACAGAGAGATCCTTGATCCACAGCATAAAGGGGCTTCGCCTCAGTTCGATGGCGATCCGCAGGAGGTTGAAAAACCCAATAAGAACGGGAAATTGGATGAGCATAGGCAGGCAGCCGCCGGCGGGATTGACCCCATGTTCTTTATATAGGCTCATCATCTCTTCATTCATCTGCCGGCGTTGGGCGATATCCTGCTTGGCCTTTTTGTATTTAGCTCTGAGGGCTTTGACCTTTGGCTGCAGCTCCGCCATCTTGGCCATGGATTTTGTGGAGCTATAGGTCAAGGGGAAAAAGAGGATTTTGATAACAAAGGTCAGAATGATGATGGCGATTCCCCAATTGGGAACATATTTATAGATGAATTTGAGGGCATAGAGCAGGATTTCGGCGATAAAACCCAAAAAGCCGAACCGGACGATCTTTTTTGCATTATGGCCGAAGGCGACCAGAGTGTCATATTCTTTAGGCCCGATAAAAGCGCTGCGGGGATTCCCGACGGACAGATAAAAATAAGAAGCCTTGTCCGTATCGAACTTTAAGAAAACGGCCGTTCCGTTCTCGGCGCCGGAGACAAAAAGGGCGGCGAAATAGTTATCGTCGTAGGACGCCCAATTCACGAAATTAAAGGCGCTCTGCTCGGGCTTGTACTTTCTCTCTTCGATTCTGAAGAGATTGTTCGAGGCAAGAACGGAGATTCCGCCTCCGCCCCCAAAGGACCTTTTCTGCTCTTCTGGAGTCGGATTGCCGATGCCGGGACCCCAGAGCAACCGGGGTTCGATAATCTTGCCCGCCCTCTTAACGTTTATGGCGATATCAATGTTATATTTTCCCCCGTAAAAGGTGAAGATTTTCTCGACTGCGACATCCTTCCCATCGGAAAAAGCGAAGCGAATTTCGCCCTTCTCTCCGTCCTTGAGAATCAGGCTAGCTGCGGAAGGCTTATAGAGCGAGCTATTATAAATATTGGAGCCGATTCCGGCCATATCGATTTTGCCAGTCGTTTCGGTTTCATCAAGGAGCGCAAACGGATAGATCGACGTATCCTTGGCAAAGGCCGGCACGATCTCGAGCTCTTCATCCTTATCGGTTCTGTGTTGTGAGAGCTTAAAGCTCCGGAGAACTCCGCCTTTGTTACTCCAAGCCGCCTTATAAAGGGATGTGCTCACGGTCAGAAGCTCTTCGTTCAGCGCGGCAACCTGCTCGACCTTCTGCGCTGCCTGCTCTGGTTTCGATTCCGGGGCCTGTTTAGCGGACTGGGAAGCCTCTTTTTGGAGAGGAGCCTGAGGCCGGGCCTTTTCAGCCTGGCCGATCGCTTCAGATCCCGTAGGCTGAGAGACCGGAGTTTTTTTGAAAAACAGGAACTGGTAAAGGATCAGGACGGCGACGCATAGGACAATGGCCAAAATGATTCTTTTCGTTTCCATGCTCAACTCTCTTAAGGAACCGGGTCAAACCCTCCCTCGTGAAAGGGATGGCATTTCAAAATTCTTTTCAATCCCAGAGAGAGCCCTCGGGGAACTCCGAATTTTTGAACCGCCTCGAAGGTGTAATCCGAACATGTCGGATAGAACCGGCAATTGTGTCCCAGCAGGGGAGACAGCAAGAGCTTATACGCTCTGATCAAGACCAGGATAATTCTCTTCACGCTTACGCCTTCCTCAACCCGGCGGCCTGGACCATGGAAATATATTGAGTCCGGAGGTCAGGCCAGGATGCGTCCTTGACGCCTTTCTTGGTCACGATGATCATATCGACGGGCGTTGTCAACAACTCCTTGTTCCTTCGAAAAAGCTCTTTGATTCTTCGTCTGACTTTGTTTCTCTGAACGGCACAGCCGATCTTCCTGCTGGCGACGACGGCCATTCGGGAAAACGTCAAGCTATTAGGAAGATAAATCAGGTTGAAATACTTTCCTCTGGTGCAGTTGCCTTTTTTGTAAAGATTCGAAAAATCTTTTTTCTTCCTAATCCTCTCGCGAGGACGATAGCTTTCAGCCATTAAACAGCGAGGCGCGTCCGGCCTTTCTGTCTTCGTCTTTTGATGACTTTCTGCCCGCCTTTTGTACTCATCCTGACCAGAAAGCCGTGATTCTTTTTCCTCTTTCGATTATTCGGTTGGAAAGTGGGCTTCATCGTTCTTTAACCTACTTGAAATTGAGAGTAGTATGTTAATAAACGGCACCCTCCCTGTCAAGGCAAAATTCATCGGCCATGCCTGGCCCTTGACAACGACGGCCTTCCCAAACTTTTTATCGGCCTTTCGTGCTTCGCTCTGTTTCCGTATTTTACCCCTGCCCATCGACAGCAGTTTATCGAGGAGAACGGGCAAATATTCAATAATTCTAAGGATTTTTCTTGGTAGGATCGTTGAAATCTTTAGGGTTTTCGAGATAAAAAACCTCTTCTACAGGGATGCCGAATACACGCGCGATTTTCAAGGAAAGAACCGTCGAGGGAATCCACTTTCCGCGTTCGACATAATGGATCGTGACTCGAGTGACTTCCGCTCGCTCAGCCAGCTGCTCCTGGGTCAAATTGTGTTTAGCCCTAAGGACTTTCAGGTTGTTCCTCAGAACCATATTACTCATGTTTTAGCTCGCGGTCGTAGAAAAGCGCCATCCCGGCAAGAGCCATAATTCCGGCGATAATAGATATAATCGATTGGCCGGCTAAATAGTACTGGGCGCCAAAAATAAACATCAAACTCCGCGTGATGACCTGGATGAATAAAACCACAAAGAATGCCGGCCGAAATGCCCGGAGCCGGTTCGTTCTGGCTCGTTCATCGTTCCAAGAGAGGCGAAGGTCAGGGGATTTGCGAACCAATAGAGCCCTAGCCAAAAAAAAGAGAAAGGCGAGGAGCAGCGCTACTTGCGCGGCCGACCAGAATATTTTCCATTTCAAACGGAGCTGCTCCAATTGGAAATAATCGGAAGGGATGCGGAAATAAAGGTCGATTCCGGGGACCAGACACAAAGAAAAAGCAACGATCAAAAAGAGAAAAATACCTATCAAAAGGCGTTTTTGAATCCGGTACATTCTATCGGAGCTACTCATGGCTGCCCTCCCTGCTGAAATAGAGCGCGGCGCCGAAGAGCGCTGCTAAGGCTACGGCTAAAGATAGCCACTCTGCAACGGGAAGGCCGGTCTTAATAATAATAGTATCATATAGACCGAAGACCACAAGGCAGTGAATGCCGATCATAAGATAGAACGCGAAGCGATAGGCCTTCAACCAGCTTATTCGGATACGCTCATCGTCCACTGCTTGGATGAGCGATCGATCTTTTTTCAAAGATATCCTCAAATGTAGGTATCGGGCGACAAGTCCTAGACATATTAATAATGCTGTTAGTCCTATAGCGTACCAAAGGTTTATCCAAAAATTTTCATGCCTCTCATAAACGGGGAAAATTTGTAAGAGAATCGGGCGCGTCAAGAATAGAGCAAGAAATATAACTGAGCAAATAAAGACTCCAAACAAAGCTTGCCTTCGAATCCTATAAATTCTTTCGATTTTTACCATTTCCCACCTCTGCTGTGCGGCCTCAATGAGTATACTATACTATATATTTTGTATATTTTAGTATATAAATTGTCAAGCAATATTTACTCAATAATTTTTTGGCGTGCCAAGCTATTTACCATACAGCAGACCCTTCTTATGATTCTCGAAATATGCGTCAATAAGTGATCTAACTATGAACATTATAACTATATTATATTTATTTTATTTATCTTCAGATAATTAGCCTTAAATAAGCCAACATTATGTTCATTTATTAAACATAATAGCACATCTCCATCTTGTCCACTAATCTATTATATTTAACTGAAAATAAATGGGTTATATAGAGAGGGAATCTTTTGGCATCATTCTTGCTCTCCTTAGCTGTGAAATGAAGAAAATGAGAGCCATGGTTTCTTATCGGAGAGTAGAATTCCTGGTCTGTCTTCTATGCTTAGGCTCCATCGCCTACGCCGAATCCGACCCCGTTCCCGTCCTCCTTGATACAGCGCTGCCTCCGGCTCTTCCTTCCTCTCTTCTAAACCTCGAACTCATTCTTCTGCCAGGATCGCCGATCCCGGAACAGCCCCCCCCGGTCGTCGCTCATACGGCTTCGCCCGTCGTTCAAGGACAGACATTCATTGGTTCCGGGATCAAGGTTTCTGGAACGGGCCGCTCTCTTTTCAACATTTCTCTGGCTTCGCTCGTCGTCCTCAACGCCGCCGATTACTTCTCCACATTGGAGGCCCTTCGATATCCCGGCGTTCAGGAAGGCAACCTGATGATGAAGCCTATCGTCAAAGATCCCTACGCTTTTGCCGCAGTCAAGATCGGGTTTACCGCCCTCACCTGCTACAGCTTGAAAAGGCTTTATAAAAAGAATAGGCCTCTGGCCTGGGCGATTTCCATCGCCTCCGGCCTCGCTTATTCGTATGTCGTCTCCAACAACCTCCGTATCATTCAACGCTGCCGGACGAGATGAACATGGCCGAGTATCTCTATTCTTATCTCGAATCCCGAAAACAAGCCGACGCTCCGGATGAGTATGTCTTACCGACCCTGGATGACCTTCAGAGCGCGTACATTTCTTACCTTCTCGAACTGACGTTTCACAACATCAGCCAGGTGGCAAAAATTCTTAAGGTCTCGCGGACAACGCTCTACAATAAACTCTCGAAATCCGTCCGCCGGCCGGCCTGATTAGCGCCACGGCTCTCGATTAATTTCGTTTTAGGTTCCCTTCTATTTTTATTTTTATTTTCATTGACTCCTCTCGGGGAAATTCTTATAATAGAGGTTCATGAATTCCTTCAAGATTGGCGATAGAGTCATATATCCCAATCAGGGCCTCGGCGTCATCGAAGATATCCAGCAAGAAGCCTTCGACGGGGAAAGTTTCAAAGTCTACCACCTCAGGATCCTGTCCAATAACACCCTGGTCATGATTCCCTCCACATCCACGGAAGAGATTGGAATCCGGAAGCTCATCTCCAAGTTGTCCGTAAAGGAAATCTTTGACAATATGCGAAACGGGGATGTCGAAGTGACGATGAACTGGAAGGGCCGCTATAAAGAACATGTCAATCTGATGAAGTCCGGGACGATCCTGGACATGGTGGCGGTTCTTAAAAGCCTCTACTATTTGAGCCTGATTAAACCCTTGTCCTTCCGCGAGAAAAAGATGATGGAAAAGGCCAAGGAGCTGATCGTCACCGAGATCTCGGAAGCCTCGTCCCTGCCCTTCGACCAGATCGAGCGGAAGATCTTCCACACCCTCTCGAACTGTTTTAAAGACGTCAAGGCCGGACTGGATATCTGACTTCTACCGCCATGCTATTGCCTTCGTTCGCTCTCTTCTTGATCTTTATCATTCTGAGCGCCTTTTTTTCATCTTCCGAGACAGCTTTTCTCAGCTCGAATCCCTACACTCTGGAGTACCTGGAGAAAAAAGGATCAGAGCGGGCCGGATCTGTCAGAAAAATGCTGGCCCGGCTCGATCATCTCCTGACGACCATCCTCATCGGGAACACCCTGGTCAACGTCGCGGCCGCGTCCGTGGCGACCTATATTTTCGTCTCGCTCGTCCCAAACCGCAAACAGGCCGTCCTTTTGGCGACCGTGGTGACCACTCTGCTGCTTCTATTTTTTTCTGAGATCAACCCCAAGATTTATGCGGCCTATCACCCGATGAAAATCTCGTTCCTCTATGTCTATCCCCTCAGATTTTTTCTTGCGATCTTCTATCCTTTCGTCAAAGCCTTCACCTTCGTTTCCAGCCTCATTTTCCGCTCGCCCCACGATGAACGGCCGGGCCTCTCCCGGGCGATGACGGAGGACGAGACCAAGGTCCTGCTGACCAAGGGCATCAAGGGCATGTCGGCCTTCCGCAAAAAGATGATCGATGAAATTATGGACCTTGCCTCGCGTCCCGTGAAGGAGATCATGACGCCCCGTCCGGAAGTCAAGGCCATCGAGATCTCCGCCTCCCAGCCGCAGATCCTAAGGACGATCCGGAGCGAAGGATTTTCCCGCTTTCCCGTCTTCCGGGGGAGGATCGATCAAATCGAGGGCCTTATCCATGCCAAAGACATAATCCCCTATCTTATTGACAATAAAGATTTTGAACTGCCTTCAGTCTTGCGCAAGCCGCTGTTTGTCCCTGAATCTTCCTCGGTCGAAAGGGTCCTTCTCCAGATGAAGGAGAATGCCGTGCACATGGCTTTTGTCGTGGATGAGTTCGGCAGCATGGAGGGGATCGTAACGTTCGAGGACATCATCGAAGAAATCGTGGGCGACATTCAAGACGAGCATGACGATAAGGAAGAGGCTTGGATCGAGCCGGCCGCCGATCATGTCTTTATTGTCAAGGGCTCGGCGACGATCAAAAACATTAACGAACGGCTCCCCCTAAAGCTGCCGGAGCTCAGCGAGTACACAACGCTGGCCGGATTCTTCCTGTATGAATTCGGCCGGATCCCGCATGAGAAAGACTTTCTGGATTATGAAGGCCATCGCTTCATCGTCGAAAAGATGACCAAAAGGCACATCAGCTCGATCCGCATCGTCTTGAAACAAGAGTCGCAGTGAAATGAAGGCTGTCTCCGTCAACAAGAAAGCCTACTTCAACTTTGAAATCCTGGAGAGCCTGGAAGCGGGGATCGCGCTTGAGGGAAGCGAAGTGAAATCCATCCGCGCGGGCCGGATCAGCCTCAAAGACAGCTACGCCGAAATAAAAAATGGAGAAGTGTTTCTCGTCCAATGCCATATCAGCCCTTATGAAGCCGCCAATCGTTTCAACCACGACCCTCTGCGGCCGAGAAAGCTCCTCCTCCACCGCCGGGAGATCAAGCGCCTGACGGGCAAAATCCAGGAAAAAGGACTGACCCTCATCCCGACGAAAGTCCTGCTCAACGACAAAGGCCGCATCAAGGTCGAGCTCTCCCTGGCCAAAGGCAAGCGTCTTTATGAAAAGAAAGAAGCCATCAAGGAGCGGGACAGAGAACGGGAGATGCGGCGGGAGCTAAAGAGAGCAAGGCGATAATTCAGCCGCCAGCCGGATGGCCTCCGTCATACTCCGAAAGCTCGCCTCACCCTTCCCGGCGATATCGAACGCCGTGCCATGATCGGGCGAGGACCGGATAAACGGCATCCCCAAGGTGACATTCACGCCCGTCTCAAACGCTTCCATTTTGAAGGCGATCAAACCCTGATCGTGGTAGAGGGCGACGACAATTCTTTCCGGATGGCCTAAGGCCTTGCGGAAAATGACGTCCGGGGGATAGGGGCCGCTCGCCGGAATCCCCTCGGTTCGGGCGGCCTCTATGGCGGGAATGATCTCCTGTCGTTCTTCGTCCCCCAACAATCCGCCTTCCCCGGCGTGAGGATTGAGGCCGGCCACAAGAAGCTCGTACCGGCCCGGCCTGGCCTTCTCCGCGCTTTGATCCAGAATATGAAAAAACTTTAAGAGATTTTTTCGTCGGATTCTTTTCAAGGCTTCTCTGAGCGGGACATGGTGGCTGAACAAGGCAACCGTTAGCCGTTCCGCCCAAAAGGTCATGATGGCTTGGGGATAGAATTGTTCAAGGTATTCCGTGTGGCCGCGCCAGGGAATCTCCGCCAAATTCCAGGACAGCTTGGATATGGGAGCCGTGACGACGGACTGGAGGCTCCCCCGCCGGGCCCGCTTGACGGCCTCTTCAAAAAAACGAAAAGAAGCCCGGCCGTTTTTTCCGCAGGCCCGCCCTTTCGCCACGGGCCCCCGCAAAGCCCTTACTTCTTTTAAAGAAATTTGGGTGTCTTGCGCCGGTTGGTTTTCCCGGTACGGCCGGCAGGCCAAGGAAATACCCAGAAACTTTTCCTCGGCTTCGAGAACTGCGGGATCCCCGAAAATGATGTACTCGGCGGGCGGGAGCGATGAGATCTCCTGGAGGGATTTAACAACGATTTCAGGACCGATTCCCCCCGGATCGCCGAGTGTGATCCCGATCCGAGGCAGCGTCATTTCTTATCTTTTTTCTCGGGTTCCTGGGAGTCCTTGTTTTCGTTGAGCTTGTATATATATTTAATGTTGCTCTTAAAGACGAGAAGGTTGGGGGCGTTGTCGCGGTTGAGCTTGATGCAGTTGCGGTCGTACCACTCGATATATCCCTCGATGACCTGGCCGTCGTAAAAGACAACCGCCATGGGTGTCTTTTTGCCCATCTGTTTGAGGTAATAATAGTTTTCGGCGAAGGTGTCCGTCGGTGGATGAACCTTCTTCTGCTGCGGAGGCTGTTGTTGCGGCGGTTGCGGCTGGGGCGGCTGCGGCTGCTGTTGCCGGGCGGCCGCCTCGCTGGCCTTCAGTTTGTCCTTGATTTCCGTGAAATTGGGTCGGATAAGCTTTCTATTCATAGAATTTCTCCCGGATTCCGAATTTGGCTTTGCCTTTTGATCTACAGCTTATTTTTATCATACCACGCTTTTTTCGCAACTTCAATAGGAAAAGTAGCGAAACCCTCTTGCTGGTTATCTATTTTGATATGAGTGACTTAAGCGCATCGAACCAGTGACGGGCAAGGCGTCGATATCCTTCGCGCGAGGGATGGACGCCGGCCAGCAGATTCGGCTCTTTCGAAAAAAGCGCATAGTTATCGACCAAGGGAAGCCGCTCCTCGTCGGAGATCGACTTAATGGCAGGATTGATCTCGCCTTCGACTCTCAAAACAGAATCCGCCGTAAAAGGAAAAGGTGTTTCCTTGGGGACGGGAGGAATCGTGGCCAGAAGGATTTCCGGGCTCTTTCCGGTCCGGCTGCGGAAGGCGCGAAAGATCGCGATGATCTGCTTCATGTTGGCCTGAAAAATTCCGGCAGGGGTAAAGTCGAGGTCGGCCCTGACATCATTCGTGCCTAGCTCGAGCAGGATAAAATCCGGCTTTTCCGACGCGAGACGATCCCGGCCGCTCTGGAGAAATCTCAGGTACTCGCCCGAGGTGAAGCCGCTCCTTCCATAATTCAGGACCTTTGCTCTTATCGCCTGCGCGTTGAAGAGTTGCTGGAGAAAGTGGGGATAAGCTTGGGCGGTAATGCTGTCTCCCGCGCAGAGGATGATGATCCCCTTCGGAGGAGATGCGCAGGCGGAGACAAAAAACGGCATCAACAGGAGGAGTGAATGGCGGCCGAACCGGATCTGCATGAAAGTTATTATATTGACAAATGAGAGTGATGACAATACAATAAACAGGTCATTAATTTATTGAAATAAAAGGACTTATCGTGAACACGAGCGCGGCGGCCAAGCGAGGCTTTCTCGGATTCCTGGCCGTTCTCCTACTCCTCCTTCTCTCCGGTGCGACGATCGTCCTGCATGATTATCTCTGTCATGATCACCTCCACGAGCTCTGCAGCCCTCTCCACTCCACGTTTGACAGTCCTGAGCGATTTGAACCCGGCGCTTTTCTCGGCCAGCCGCCGCCGATCGCCCGTTTAGTTTCTTCAAATGAGAAAATTCATCGTCACGATCTCGTAAAGAATATTTTCCACCCACCCGATTTTCTGTCTTAGCCGGCCCTTCTCGTACCGTCTTTATCCCGGGAATCTTCAACGGAGGCCCAATGTGAAAAAAAATCTATTTGTCATGCTTTTCCTGAATATCAGTCTGGGCCCTGCCCTCCTCGGGCAGCAGGGAATGACCCTGGAGCAGGCTGTCAACCTGGCCCTCAAACAAAACTCCGAAATTCTGCAGGCGAGGGAAGCCGTGACCGGCGCCGCGGGCAAGAGGCTGCAAATGCAGGCACTCGCCGATCCGGAAATTCTTTTCAGTGACGAGGGCATTGCTTTCAGCCAGACGGGCAAAGCCGCCGCCGCGGACAAGGAGATCAGCTTTGGCGTCCAACAGAGCTTGGAGTTTCCGGGAAAGCGCACTCTGCGGGGGGATATCGGAAGATACGCGGAGGACATGGCCGTTTTGAGTGTGGAACGCATCCGGATGGTCATTCGGGCCAGAGTTAAAAAAGCCTACTACAAAGTCAAGCTTTCGGAGAGGACGATAACCGCTCTGAAAAAAACTGCCACGCTCCTGGACCAGCTGATCGAGACCCTCACCATTCGTTACCAGGCCGGGGCAGCCGCCTACAGCGATGTCCTCAGGGCCAAAGTGGAAAAGGCCAGGCTCCAGAACCAGGTCCTCGAGGAACGAAAAACCCGGCGCGAGAACGAATCGGAATTGAACCTCCTCCTCGGCAGGCCGGGCGAGGAGCCGTTGACTTTGCTCACGGATATCTCCTACATCCCATTGGATAAAAACCTGCCCCAGATCAAAGAAGACGCAGGCTCATCCAGCCCTTCTCTTAAAATCCTGGACTTGAGAGGGATGCAGGCTGAGGCGGGGTTGAAGCTGGCGAACATGAACCATCTGCCGGATTTTTCTCTGGGGCTTTTCACCCCGAGCTTGAGAGGAGGGGCGTGGGGCTTCGGCCTGAGCGTGTCCGTCCCTCTGTATTTTAGGAACAAACAAAAAGGGGAACGCTTGGAGGCCGAAGCCGCCCGAGAGGCGAGCCGTATTTCGGCTGAGGCGGGCCGGAAAAGAATCCTGGCCAGGATCGATAACGCGTATGCGGCGGTCAAGACCGCAGAAGAACAGGTGAAGATCTTCGAACAAAAACTCCTGGGCGAAATGGAGGACGAGCTCAAGATCAGTATCGAGTACTATCAGTACGGAAAAATGGAGCCCTTCAATCTTCTCGACCTCTACCGAACGTACACGACGACTCAAGTCGAGCATCTTAAAGCCCTTTACCTGTATCTGGTCTTCTTGGCCGACCTGGAAACCGCCGGCGAAGAAGGAGAATAACGGAGGAAAACATGAAAAAAGTCCGATATTTTAGGCTGGCCCTGATTGTCATCATTTTCGGCCTGACCTGGCCCAGCTGCCAAAAGGCATCCACCGGGGCAGCAGAAGCGCCTGCTGAAGAGGAATCGGTTCCCAAAGCCGTGACGCTCACGGTCGAAGCGCTAAAGTCGGCCAATATCAGGATCGAGCCGGCGGCCTTCAGGGTGGCCGGCCAGACAATCAAAGCCGTCGGCGAAATTGAATTCAACGCCAAGACCTATTCGCACATCACGTCGCGCAGCGCGGGCCGCATCGAAGAGGTGTTCGCCTTCCCTGGAGATAGAGTGAAAAAGGGGCAGGTCCTGCATAATTTCTACAGCCCTGACTATCTTTCCCTTCAAGCCGAATTCATCCAGGCTTCGGAACGCCGGAGGCGGCTCTCCGCCGATGACGCCGAGCAAGCCACTGCCAAGGCTCTTCTCGATTCCGTCAGACGCCGGCTGCTCGTGCTCGGCGTCGGGGAGGAAGAGTTGGCCGAGCTTGAAAAAATACGCATCATCCAGCCTCTTCTTTCCGTCCGGGCGCCTTTTTCGGGCTCGATATTGGAAAGTTCGGCGATCGTCGGCGACTACGTAGAATTCGGAGTGGTCCTCTTCAAGATGGCCGACCTCTCCACGCTCTGGGCCCATACTCACATCTACGAAAAGGACCTTCCGTTCGTCCGGCCCGGATGCCTTGTCCGCGTCCGTGTCGCGGCGCTTCCGGGAGATGAATTCCCGGGACGGCTTCTCCTTGTCGGCGACCTTGTCGATGAAAAAACGCGAACCGTCGAAGGCCGGGCCGAAGTCCCCAACCCGGCCGGCAAGCTCAAGCCGGGGATGTACATCGAGGCGGACATCGTTGCACCGTCCGACCGGAGAGCCCTGTTTGTCCCGGCCGCGGCCGTGCAGGATTACGAGAACAAAAAAGTTGTCTTCGTCCGCTCCGGCGAAGGCACATTTTCCCTCCGGGAAGTTTCAACGGGAGAAGCCCAGAACGGATTCGTCGAGATCAGAAGCGGCCTCAAAGAAGGGGAGAGCGTCGTCACCGGCGGCAGCTTTCTTCTCAAATCGGAGATGCTGAAGAAAAGCCTGGGAGAGGATGAGCCGTGATCGAAAACATTATTTCTTTTACCTTGAAACAGCGGATTCTCGTCATCATCTGTGTCCTCCTCGTCGTCGGTCTGGGCGTTTTTTCCTTCTTGAAGCTTCCCATCGACGCCTTCCCCGACGTGACAAACATCCAAGTCGAAGTCCTGTCCACGGCCCAAGGCCTCTCGCCGCTTGAAGTGGAAAAATTCGTCACCTACCCCGTCGAAATGGCCATGCGGGGGCTCCCCCGGCTCAGCCAGCTGCGCTCCGTCTCGAAATTCGGGCTCTCGGTCGTTACGGTCGTCTTTGAGGACGGCGTGGACATCTATTTTGCCAGACAGCTCGTGCTCGAACGGCTGATCGAGGCCAAGGAAAAAGTCCCGCCGGGAGTCGAAATCGCCATGGGACCTGTGGCGACGGCCATGGGGGAAATCTATCAATACACCCTAGAGGGACAGGAGCCTCGGGATGAGCAGCAAGAAATCCGCACTCTGACCGAGCTGCGGACGATCCAGGATTGGGTTTTGAGTCCGATCCTGAAATCCATTCCCGGGGTCAACGAGATCAATTCCTTCGGCGGGTACATCAAGCAATACCAAGTCGTGGTCGATCCCGGCCGGCTTCAAAAATTCGATATCACGCTCAACGAGGTGTCCGACGCCCTGAAGCGCAATAACATTAACGTGGGAGGCAATGTTCTCCAATCCTATTCCCAGCAGTACCTCGTCCGGGGCATCGGGCTTCTTCAATCCGAGGAGGATATCCGGAGCATCGTCCTGAAATCCGAGAACGGCGTGCCCCTCTTTGTCAGGGACGTCGCGGACGTCCGCATCGGACAGGCCGTTCGCCAGGGCGCTTCAATCAAGGACGGAAAGGGCGAGGCCGTCGGCGGGGTCGTCATGATGCTCAGGGGGGCCAACAGCCGGGAAGTCGTCCGGCGGGTCGAAGAACGAGTGGACGAAATCAACGCCGGCAACATCTTGCCGGCCGGGATCAAGATCAAGCCTTACTACAAGAGATCGGACATCATCAGGAACAGCATCCACACGGTGTCCGAGGCGCTGATCATTGGGGCCATCTTCGTTGTCTTCGTCCTGTATCTCTTTCTCAGGAGCTTTCGCGGCGCCTTCATCGTCATTCTGGCTCTTCCGCTGTCCGCTCTTTTCACGTTCATCATCATGAGGCAGGCCGGTCTTTCGGCGAACTTGATGTCCCTCGGCGGGCTGGCCATCTCGATTGGCATGATTATCGACGCCACGATCATTCAGGTGGAAAACGTCCAGAGGCACTTGGCCGAATCCTCGGCCGCGTCGCAAAAATTGTCCACGGTTTTCAAGTCCGTGCTCGAAGTCCGCAAGCCCAGCATTTTCGGCGAACTCATCATCGCCCTGACGTTCATCCCGATCATGACCCTCCAGGGCATCGAGGGCAAGATGTTTTCTCCTCTCGCTTTCACCGTAGCCATCGCCCTTCTCGCTTCGCTCGTCCTCTCCATCCTGGCCGTCCCCGTCCTCTGTTATCTTTTTCTCAAGCCGAGAAAAGAAAAGATGAGCATTCTCGTCCGGGGGGCTAAACGGCTTTACTTGCCCGCCCTCCGCTGGAGCCTGGGCCACAAGCTCATCGTCCTCTTCATCGCGGCCGCCCTGCTGGCGGGGTCCCTCTACCTTCTCCCCCGCCTGGGAACGGAATTCATGCCGATCATGGATGAGGGAGCTTTCGATATGGACATCCAGTTCCTTCCTGGAATTTCGCTCCAGGAATCGCTGGCCATGGCCAAGACGGTCGAAGAGAAGCTTATGGAATTCGAGGAGCTCCAGACAATTGTCGGCAAGACCGGCCAAACGGGAATTGCCATTGAGGCCAGGGGCGTGGAAAAAACCGGATACGTCGGGATGCTCAGACCCCGGGATCAATGGAAAAACGCGAAAACCAGGGAAGAGCTGACGAACAAGATGCGCGACGCCGTCGCCTCGATCCCGGGCATGGCCTTTTCGTTCAGCCAGCCGATCGCCTGCCGCATCGACGAAATCGTCGCCGGAACCCGCGCCCAGCTCATGATCAAGCTCTTCGGCGAGGATCTCGATGTCCTGAAGGGCAAGGCCGACGAGATCGCCAGAATCCTGTCCAAGATCCGTGGGACAAGAGACCTGGTCGTGGAAAGCATTGCCGGCCAGCCCTACATTTCCATCAAGATCGACCGCGGCAAGATCTCGCGCTTCGGGATCAACGTCGACGATGTCCAGACGATGGTGGAAACGGCTGTCGGAGGAAAGGCGGTCACCCAGCTCTTCGAGGGAGAAAAATATTTTGACGTCCAGCTCAGGTTTCCGGAAGATAAAAGGAATTCTCTTGAAACCATCGGCAACATCCTCGTTGTTTCGCCCCAGGAACAGAAAATCCCGCTGAACCAACTGGCGGACATCTACACCTCGGAGGGCCCCGCCCAAATCAGCCGGGAATCCGGCCAGCGGCGGATCGGCGTCGAGTGCAATATCTCAGGACGCGACATGGGGGGCTTCGTGATGGAGGCCAAACGTCAAATTCAGAAAAAAGTGACGCTCTCCTCCGGCTATTATTTGACTTGGGGCGGCCAGTTTGAAAACCAGCAGAGAGCCATGAAGAGGCTGATGATTATCATTCCGGTTACGGTGGGCCTGATCTTTTTCCTGTTGTTCCTGACGTTCGGTTCGCTCGGTCTGGCGGCCCTCGTTATCTTGAACTTGCCCTTTGCTCTGATCGGCGGCGTCTTGTCTTTGTTCTTAGCCGGCCTCTATCTTTCCGTGCCGGCCTCTGTCGGCTTTATCGCCCTGTTTGGCATCGCCGTGCTGAACGGCGTCGTCCTCGTTTCTTACATCAACCAGATCCGCGAAGAAGGGATGCTCCTCAAAGAAGCGATTCTCAAAGGCTGCGAACGCCGTCTCCGGCCGGTGCTGATGACGGCCTCGATCACAATCTTCAGCCTGATCCCCATGCTATTCGCTTCAGGGCCGGGATCGGAGGTCCAGCGGCCGCTGGCCGTCGTTGTGGTCGGCGGGCTGTTCACCTCGACCCTCTTGACCCTGTTGGTCCTGCCCGCCCTCTATCACTGGTTCGAGGGAAGAAACCGGCCATAATAAAAAAGAAGATCTCGCATGTGCAAGCGAAATGGGGAAATGATCCGAATACGGCCGCGCTGGGTTTATCGATCAGCTCGATGAGCCGTAGTCGGGCTGGGGCTGCTTGGCGACGGCAGGTTCGGGGACTTCCACGAGGCCCCTTTTTTTCTTGAAGAGCCTATCGGCGATGACATAGAAGGCCGGCACGACCACCAGACTCAGGGCCGTGGACAGGACTAACCCGCCGATGACCCCGATGGCCATGGGCATCCGGATCTCCGACCCGGGGCCGAGGCCCAGGGCCGGCGGGATGGCGGCCATCATCGTCGCCGTCGCCGTCATCAGAATGGGCCTCAGCCGGATGGGCCCCGCTTTTTCCATGGCTTCCCTGGCCCCGAATCCCTTAGCCTTGAAATTGTTGGCATAATCGACAAGGATGATGGAATTCTTCTTGACGATTCCCATCAGGAGCAGAAGCCCGATCATGCTGAAGATGTTCAGGCTCTGGCCGGCGATCAAGAGGGCAAACGCGGCCCCGGCGATGGACAAGGGAAGAATGGTGATGATCGTCACCGGGTCTTTATAAGAATTGAACTGGGAAGCCAAGATCATATAGGCGATGGCGATTCCCAGGAACAGGGCAAAGATGAGGCTGCTCATGGAGTCGCGGAAGGCCACGCTGGCGCCGCCGAGGACGATGCGATATCCGACCGGCAGGTCCCTGGCCAAGCTCTCGACATATTTGATCGCCTCATCCTGGGCATGGCCGGGAGCGACATTGGCATAGACGGTGATCGCCCGCTCCCTGTCCCGGCGGGTGATGGCTTGAAGAGCCGGCTGTTCAGTGTAGGTCACGAGCGAAGACAAGGGGACAAGGTTTCCAGACTGGGTTCGCACCCGCAGCCGGGCGATATCTTCGGGCCGGGATCTCTGGCTGGCCAAGAGCTTCAAGCGAACGTCGATCCGCCGTCCGCTCGAGCTATACTTGCCGACCCGTACTCCTCCGATCAGAGCGTTGAGGGTCGTGGCGACTTCATCGACCGAGACTCCGAGATCGGCCGCTACAGCGCGGTTGGGCATGACCCGGAGCTCGGGCATTCCCAACTGGTAATCTGTGTCCAAATCAACGACAACCCCGCTTTCCCGGAGCTTGCTCATGACGCTCTGGCTTAGAGAAATCAGCTCGTCCCAGTTCGAACCCCGAACGGAAAACTCGACCGGAAATCCCCGCTGGGCCGTAAAGCCCTGCTGGGACAGATCCTGAATGACAGCCCGCACGCCCGGGATAGAGTTCAGGTTCCTGCGGATCTCCGCCGAGATCTCTGCCTGAGAAAGTTTGCGCTCGCGAGGGGGCACCAGGGTGACATTCATGTTCCCCGAATTGACCCCGCCTCCAAACCCTCCGATGAAAGTGAACATCTGTTGGACTTCGGGCCGCGCGGCGACGATATTCTCGCATTTCGTCATCAACTTGTCTGTTTCCAAGAGGCCTGAGCCGACCGCAGTTTGGACGCGGATCGACATCCGGCTCAGGTCTTGGGAGGGAACAAATTCGCTCGGCATTATCCGCAGGACGACAAGGGCTGCGGCAAAAAGCAGAGCGGCCAGGACGAGGATCAGCCCGGGGCGCCGCAAGCTGCGGCCCAGGACTTTGGCATACGTCCTTTCCAGCCAGCGGAAGCTGTTATCAACAACCAGCCCAAAACGGCTCCGGCCTTCGCGGGATGTTTTCAAAAATTGAGAACACCGGGCCGGGGCCAGGGTAACGGCTTCGACGTAGGAGAGGAGAACGGCCAGGCAGAGGGTGATTCCGAATTGGAGAAAAAACCGGCCGATGATGCCTTTGACAAAGACGACGGGGACGAAGATCGCCACGACCGCCAAAGTCGCGGCCAACGCGGCGAAGGCGATCTCCTTTGTCCCTTCCAGGGCGGCCGGGACGAGCCCTTTTCCGCCCTCTCGGTGGCGGAAGATATTCTCCATGACCATGATGGCGTCGTCGACGACGATGCCCACGGCCAGGGCCAAACCGAGCAGCGTAAACGTATTGAAGGTAAATCCCAGGAAATAGATGATGGCGATCGTTCCCATCAGGGACATAGGGATGGCCAAAATGACATTGAGGGTGCTCGAGAAAGAGCCGAGGAACATCCAACAGACCAAGGCCGTCAGGATGACAGACAGGATTAATTCGAATTCGATTTCCTTGACCGAATCCTCGATAAATTTCGTCGTATCGAAGACGACGTTGATGCTCATGTTTTGAGGCATGGTTTGCCGAAAACCATCAAGGGCAGCCCGAACGGACTTGGCTACGGCCACGGCATTAGCCCCGCGCTGTTTTCTGACGCTGATTCCTTGAGCCTGGATGCCATTCACCCGGGCCATGCGGCGGGCATCGTCAAAGCCGTCTTCGACCAGCGAAACATCACTCAGGTAAATCGGACTCCCGCTGACCTCACGGACCACAATCTGTTTGAGAGTATCGATGTCGATAGCCTCACCCAGGACTCGGACGTTGACCTCCCGCCCCCTCGTCTCCAAACGGCCGGCCGGCAGCTCGACATGCTCCCGCTGCAATGCCTGTATGACATCTCTAACCGTCAAGCCTTTTTCATCGAGCTTGGTGGCGTCCAGCCAGACGCGGACATTGCGGTCCTGGACTCCCATCACTCCAATCTCTCCCACTCCTGGGATCGTCTGCAGCTTTTCTTTCAGGCTGTACTGAATATAATCGCTGAGGACGCGCGCCGGGAACGGGCCGACCAGGGAGATCATCATGATCGGCTGGTCTTCAGGGTTGGACTTGGAAACGGTGGGGGGATCGATGTCCCTGGGGAGTTGCCTCTGCGCTTGCGAAACCTTTGCCTGAACATCCTGCATGGCGATATCGACGTCTCTCGACAGCTCCATTTCGACCGTGACTGAAGCAGATCCCTGACGTGAATATGAGGTCAGGCTCCTGACGCCTTCGACCCCGCTCAAGGCCTCTTCCAGGACCTCGACGATATCATTCTCGACGACTTCAGGTGCGGCGCCCGGCCAGCCGACGCCCACCGAGATGTTGGGAAAATCGACATCGGGAAATTGGCTGATTCCGATCCGGGATGCCGCGACAACGCCGAAGACGACGGTCGCGGCCATAAGCATCCAGGCCAGAACAGGTTTTCGAACGCACACCTCTGTGAGATTCATGCGCGAACTCCTCTATCTATCCTAATTATCAACGACTTTTCGGCTTCTTCTCGGGCGCCTTGGCCCCGGGGGCCTGCGCCGAACCCGTCCGAACTGGAACCCCGTTCCGCAGGGCCTCCGCTCCGCGCACGACGAGGATATCCCCCGGCTTGAGTCCGGACAGAACCTCCACCTGCCCGTCGGCCGTTCGCATGCCCAGCGTCACAACGCGCTCCACGGCCGCGTCATTTTCCACGACAAAGGCGATAAAACCGCGTTCGCTCGGCCGGATGGCAATCTGGGGGATGACCGGGGAGATCCGGGCCGTACTCACCGGAATAGTGATTTCGGTGAATGCCCCGGGCCTCAGTCCAGGGTCTCTTGAGTCTTTGATCTCCGCCGTAATGGGGACCATCCGTGAGACTTCGTCGGCGGCGTCGGCGACATGGACGATTTTCGAGGTGAACTCGCGGGCGTCTTCCCGGATTTTGAAATTCGCCGCAATGCCCGGCCGGATCTGAGCGGCATCGCGCTCGGGGACGGAAAACCTGAGAAGCAAAGGATCCCGACGGACGAGCGTCGCCAGAACGGTCCCGATCTGGACGTATTGACCTGTTTGGACGGTCCGGGTTTGAAGGATTCCAGAAAAAGGGGCGCGGACATAGGCGTCATGCAAGTTGAGGTTGGCCTGATTGAGCGCGGCTTTGGCCTGGGCGACATCGGAAGCCGCGAGAAGCACTTTGGTCCGCCATGTCTCAAGTTCTTCGCCGGGAATCAGGCCGGGCGTCTGGAGGATAACCGTCTCGCGGCGCTTCAACCCGGCCTCCGCATCAGCCTTCGCTGCCAGGGCCTTATCATAAGAAGCCTGGGCGGATTCGACCGCCAGCGTATAGCGTTCGGGCTCGATCTCCACGAGCACCTGGCCGAGTGCGGCGATATTCCCTTCGGCAAACAGAACGCGGTCGACAACGCCGGCCACGCGGGCCGTCACCTGAACTTTCTCGAAAGCATCGATCGAGCCGACCGCATTGACCGTATAGACCAGAGACTGCGTCTTGACCGGCTCGACTTCAACCGGATAAAGAATCTTTGGCCTGTCAAAGCTCGAACCCCCGCGCTTCGCCGAAGGCCCCGCTTCTGCTCCTTTCTTACAGGAGGGGAGGGCGAGGACCGAAAGAAGGAAAACGGCCAGAAGCGCTTTTTCTATACGCTTAATATTCAATTTTCGGCTCCTTTCCAAAGGGGTCCAAGCCAAGAGCGGCCTCAAGGTTCATGTAGGCGATCGCCACACCGTACCTGGAGCTGACAAGCTGCACCTCCGCTTCGAACAGACGGACGTTGGCATCGGCGACCTGAAGGGCTGAACTCAGTCCCTGCCGGTAGAGCTCGGCGGTCTCGCCCGCGTTTCTTTTCGCGACTTCTTGGGCGACGGTCGCCTGCTTGAGGGCCGCCCGCTCGTTGTCCAAGGTGACCAAAGCATCGCGGACTTCAAGCTCCACCCGCCTCAGCGCGGACTGGAGGTCAAGATCGGCCTGATAGGCCAGAGCCCTCCGCTCGCTGTAATCGCCGTTGCGGGTGAAGCCATCGAAAATGGACCAGCTCAGGTTGAGCGCCGCGTTCCAGTTGAAATTCTTGCCCGTCAGCCCGGCCTCATTCGTGTATGTATATCTGCCGGTCAGCGTCAGGGTGGGAAGCCATCGGAGAACCGGCTCCACCACCTGTGCGTGCACGGACCTGGCATGCCAGCGCAGCGAAACGACGTCGGGCCGGCGCGCCTGAGCCTCGGCGATCAAGGCCTCGATGGCTTGCAGTTTTTCCTCGACGGCCCGGGCCAAGAACTCGGGGGCCTTCAGTTTTTTACGGCCGGGGCTGTTGAGGAGATATCCAAGCTGAAGATAGGTCGTTTCCACCTGACCCTGGACCTGGGTGACGCCCATCTCCGCTGTGGCGGCTTCGAGCTCCGCTCGGGTGACATCATTGCTCGAGACCAGCCCGGCCGCGTAGCGCGCTTTGGCGGCGTCCAGATTTTGCTTGGCGAAGTCAAAGCGGCGTCTGCTGGCCTCGAGAACCTGATCCACGCTCAAGGTCATGAGAAAAGCGTTGCTGACCTCGAAGGCCAGCGCCCGCTTGTCGGCGGCGGCGGCATACAATTCTGAGCTTCTGTCCGAACTGGCCTGGATGAGTCCCGGAATGCTCTTGGAATCGAAAATCGTCATGCTGAGCGAGGCGACTCCCGAAAGCGCATTCAGGTTCTGAACGATGATCTGCTGGCTGCCGATCGTTCTCTGGACTTCGAAGGGCCGCCGGGTATAAGTGCCGGAGGCGCTGACGACGGGCATAAAAAACGCCCGGGCCTTCGTCACCCGAGCGTCAGCCGCCGTCACCCTCTGATCCGCGTATAGGGCGCGCTCGTTTCCGGTCAGCGCTAACTGGATGGCTTGCTCCAGAGTCAGGATCGCTTCCTGGGCGGCGACCAGCGACGGGCTGACAAAAAGGATAAAAAGGAGGAGGTACCGACCCCAACCTTTCCCAATCTCGCGGCGCGGGGAACGTTCTCTTTTCGTCTTCACGGACGCCAGACCTCCTTTATCGCAGGGAATATCACCGCTTATTTTTATTCCATCTCATTGAAACTGTCAAAATGTTCCGCGCAACCCGCCGCCTTTGTATCCGCCTGCCGGGGACCGTCCGGTAGCATAGAAGCGGACGCGGCTCCCGGGAGATAGATCCGCCCCCAATCCTGGAAAGCTCAGGGCGTTGTGTCGGAGTCGCTATGGATTCAATATGTCGCTAACCTTGATGTTCCTTTTCTCGAGGATCGTCCCCATCGAGCGGTCGAGGCCGACCTGGGCCAGGTTGTAGCTGATAATGGCCTGGAGTTCCGAGACGCGGGCGTTGGTCAGGTCCCTCTGATATTGAAGGACGAAATAGTTCGTGCTCAGCCCGACCCGCAGTTTTTCTTCCTCGGCCTGCAGCTTTTTTTCGGCCAGCTCCCGGCTGACCCGATAGGCCTGCAGCTGTTTGTACGTCGTTTCCAGGGCCCGGACAGCTGTCCGGATTTCCAGGACCACCTGTTTTTCAGTATTCTTCAGGTTCAGGAGTGCCTGGTCCATATTGAGCTGGGCCTGAGCCGCGCTTGCCCTGGAGATCATGTTGCTCAAAGGGATGTTTAGCGACAGGCTGACCGACCAGTTTTCGTATTTGAAACTCAACGCGTCACTCAACGCCTTCGAAGCGCTCTGGGGGACTTTGCGGTCGACGATCCCATCTAGCGGGCTGCCCACATAGAAAATCTGTGTTCCTGAGACACCCGGGCTCCAATAGCGCGCGGTGAGGTTCAGGCTCGGCAGAAGCTGGTTCTTGGTGTAGGCGAGGCTTAGCTCCTGGTTTTTGAGTCCGATCTGGGAGATCTTCAGGTCCGTCCGTTTCTGCATGGCCGTCGTCAGCGCCTGGTCCGCATCCACTTTTTGCTCTTCGAGCTTCGGGGTGTCCAAGGTCACGACTTCCCTCAGCCCCTGTTCTTCCTCTGGGGAGAGGTTGATGAGCATCTTGATCTGGTCTTCGGCGTTCTTGACCGACGCTTGGGCGGCGATGATGCTCGCTTCTCGGTTAGCGACTTCGGATTCGGCGCTCAGCAGATCGATCGGCGAGAGCGTGCCGATTTCGACAGAGCGTTTGTTTTTGGCCAGGAGCTCTTGGGCCAGCTGGAGTGACAACTGCTGGACCTTGAGGTTGTCGATCGCGTAGACAAGCGACCAGTAGGCTTGGGTCACGCTGTAGACGGTGTCCTGGACCGTCTTGACGAACTGTGTCTGGGAAATATCCAGGTTGTTCCGGCTGACGAGGATGTTATAGTTGGCGATTTTCGTCCCAAAGCCCTGGAGCAGAGGCTGACTGAAATTGAAACTGAGCTGCCCGCCATAGCGAGGATTGATCGTCTGGCCTCGCGAGGTCGTGTCATTTTTATTTCCGCTGACCTGGATCGAGAACGTTCCCCCTATGGGAATCTGCTGGCTGACCGAGCCGGAATAGTTCTGGGCGAGCGTGATGGCCTCTGTGCCTGGAGCGTCGAGCCACGAATACGAGGCGCTCTTGTTGCTCTGATCAGAATAGCTGAATGAAAATGAAGGGTAATATTTTTCCCTGGCCTGCTGCAGCGACATCTCGGAGATCTGCGGCGAAAGGACGGCGACCTGGATGCTCAGGTTTTTTTCCAAGGCGCGCTTGACACATTCATCCAGGGTCAGGGTGAGCGATTTGCCCTGGGCGGCCGTGGCTTGTTCTTGGCCCCAGCTCGCCAGCGGCCAGAGGAGCGCGACGGCAACGAGGAAGTGAATTGTTCTTTTGATCGACATATCAAATATCTCCTTCGTCATTCATATCTGAGGGCTTCGATAGGGTCGAGCTTGGACGCTTTGCGGGCGGGATAAAACCCAAAAAACACGCCGACCGAAGCGGAGAAAAGAAACGCCATCAAAACCGAGCCCATGGAAACGACGGTCGTGATCGTGGCGAAGATGGGGATGAATTTCAGAACCTTGGACACGCCGACTCCCAGGGCGATCCCGAGAATTCCTCCGATGAGGCTCAGGACGATGGCTTCCGCCAGGAACTGGAGCAGGATGTCCTTTTCCCTGGCCCCGATCGACATCCGGATGCCGATTTCCCGGATGCGCTCCGTCACGGAGACCAGCATGATGTTCATGATGCCTATCCCACCGACAAGAAGCGAGATGGCGGCGATGCTGCCCAAGAGGAGGGTCAGGATATTCGTCGCGTCGGCCGCGCTCTCAGCGATATCGGCCATGTTCCGGACATTGAAGTCGTCATCGGAACCGGGCATGATACGATGCCGGACCCGGAGCAGCTCTTCAATCTCCTTCTGGGCGTTGGCCGTCAGGGCCGCAGAGGCGGCCGAGACGTCGATGGATCCGAGGTAATCGGATTTCTGAATCCGTTTCATAACCGTCGTATAGGGGACTAGGATCATGTCATCGCGGCTGCCGAATCCGCCGGATTCGCCCTTGGTTTTCATAACGCCCAGGACGGTGAAGGGCACTTTCTTAATCCGGATGACCTGGCCCAAGGCGTCTTGATCTTCGAACAAGTTTTTTTTGACTTCGCTGCCGAGGACGCAGACTTTGGCCGCGGCCCGGACATGGGTCTCGTCGAAAAATGTTCCGAATTCGACTTCCCATTTCCGGATCTCTTGATATTTTTCCCCCACTCCTTGGACGGACGTGTTCCAGTTCTTGTTGCCGTAGACGATCTGCGCCCGAGCGCTGGAGTTGGGCGAC
>Ga0315268_10001563_pt1 | contig 26325 bp, 25 predicted proteins | sample C1_top_MG_FD_204535 | JGI IMG/M metagenome (GOLD analysis project Ga0315268, IMG submission 204535) | Sediment microbial communities from Yellowstone Lake, YNP, Wyoming, USA - C1_top | ecosystem: Environmental > Aquatic > Freshwater > Lake > Sediment | place: USA: Wyoming | collected 2017-08-01
CAACGTGGTGCTCATCGTCGACGGGCACCCGGTGCATCGGTCTCGCGTGGCGCAGGCCTTCGTGGCGGCGCACGCCAAACGCCTCCGCGTGATTCGGCTCCCGGGGTACTGCCCCGAACTCAATCCCCATGAACTCCTCAACCAGGACGTCAAGACCAACGCGTTGGGCAAGAGCCGACCACGCGATCGTGCTGACATGATGAGCGCGGTGCGACGTCACCTCTATCGCCGCCAGAAGCAACCTCGCATCATCCGCAATCTGTTTCCAGAAAAGCATGTGCGGTACGCGGCATGAGAACGCTACGCACTATTAACCGGCCTCGTCAGTAAGTGGGTCGGCGAGCGGGTCATGCAGCCGCGGCGAGCGACTGCGGGTGGAAGTATGCCTCGGCGGGGGTGCGGTCTTGGAGGCTCGAGTGGGGACGACGGGTGTTGTAGAGCGTGAGGTAGCGGTCGATCCTTGCGGCGGCGGCCGACACGGTGTCGTAGGCGGGGTGGCAGACCTCCTCGGACTTGAGGGTGCGCCAGAGCCGCTCGACGAAGATGTTGTCGCGCCAGCAGCCCATTCCATCCATGTTGATCGCGATGCCGTGAAGCGCGTCGATTCGCCGCATGAGGGCGAGCCCCCACGCCGTGGGTGCGCGTGGCACGTAGTACACCGCGCCCCGGCTGATCCCCAGCACCGCCGCCTGTCGCGTGAGCGTCAGCGCGTGGGTTCGGTCAATCATCGCTTGGCGCTCAGCAGGCCGGCCTTGCCGAGCGCGTGTTCCAAAGAATCATTCTCCAGCGCGAGCTGCCCGATCTTGGCGTGCAGGCTCATCATACCCACGGGCGACTCGCTCCCCCGACCCTCCGTGAACACCTCGGCCGCGCCCCGCAGCAACTCGCCCTTCCACGCGGTGATCTGGCCGGGGTGCACATCGAACCGCTTCGCCAACGTGGCGAGCGTGCCTTAGTTCCGCACCGCGGCCAAAGCGACCTTCGCCTTGAACTCGGGGCGTGATTGCGACGGCACCGCTTGGGCATCAGGGACGCCTCCGGTGATGGGCGAAAAATCGCCCGGGGCGCCCGCCCGTCCACCTATCTCAGCTGTTCAGAAAACCGGGACCACTTCTGTATCTCCGCCTACTGTCGTCCGGAAGACAAGGTCGCTTTCGTCTCCATCGAGGGCCTGAACAACAAGCTCCGCGTCATCCACCGGCGCTGCTGCGGCCCGCGCGATGGAGACAGTCTTCACTCGAAGATTCTGATGTGCACGCTGCTCCCTCTCCCACGAACGCAGTTTGCTTCAAGTTCACCCACACGAATGCTCGAAGAGCCGACAAGAAATGGGCGATCCAGTAATAGTCGTTGAGAGCCTGGGGAAGAAGTACCTTTTGCGTCATCACCAGAATCGCCAGAAGTATCTTTCCCTGCGAGATGTAGTAGCAGAGAGATCCAAGGCTCTTGCCCGACGATGCTGGAATACCGTTCGCTTCCCACGGAGAACGCCGCGCATCGACGATTGCACTTCAACGACTGAGGATTTCTGGGCGCTTCGTGATGTCTCATTCGATATCCACCGAGGCGAATCTGTGGGCATCATCGGACGAAATGGCGCCGGAAAGAGTACACTACTCAAGATTCTCAGCCGGATCACGGAGCCGACCACGGGGCGTTTCCGGGTGAGTGGGCGAATGGCCAGTCTGCTTGAGGTGGGCACAGGATTTCACCCGGAGTTGACGGGTCGGGAGAATATCTTCCTCAATGGTGCCGTCCTAGGGATGACTCGAGCAGAGATCCGGCGCAAGTTCGATGAGGTCGTTGCGTTCGCAGAAGTGGAGAAGTTTCTTGATACACCGGTCAAGCGCTACTCAAGCGGTATGTATGTCCGACTGGCCTTTGCTGTTGCAGCGCACCTGGAACCAGAGATCCTTGTCGTGGACGAGGTGCTTGCGGTCGGTGACGCCGAGTTTCAACAGAAATGCTTGGGGAAGATGGGAACAATCGCGCGCGGGGGCAGAACGGTTCTCTTCGTCAGTCACAATCTGGCTGCGGTGCAGAATCTCTGTTCGCGAGGAGTTCTTCTGAATGACGGCAAAGTGGCTCTGATCGCACCGATTGTTGATGTCGTGGGTGAGTACTTGACAACGCGCAGGAGAGCCTCCCGTACGCCGCTGGCTGAGCGAGTTGACCGTGAAGGAGACGGTCGAATGCGGATCGTTGGAGTGACTGCAAACGAGCAACCGGCAGGATCTGCTGTCACGGTGTGTTGCGGTAATGAGGTGGTTTTCCGGTTGGCATATGAGGTACGAAGTGTGGTGGCAAACGCCGTGTTTGCGATTGGCATTTGGGATGCGTTTGGCACGCAGGTTTTATATTTGAATAGTAGTATGGCCGGCAGTCCGATCCGGCCAAGAGCACCGCGAATGACGCTGCGCTGTCTGATTCCACGGCTTACCCTTGGCCCGGGCCAATACTCCGTACACGTTTCCGTTTACGGGGGGGACAATCGGGAAACGGTGGACCGGCTAGAAGGGGTTATGACGCTCAATGTGGAAGCAGGATCGTTCTTCCCATCGACGGACATTTCCACGCTGTCCTACGGCAAGTGCCTGATCGATCACACGTGGGCCGCCGAATTGGTGTAAAGGGAGATTTGCGAATGATGAAGAGGTTTGCCGATGATGACAGAAGCGAAGAGCAGATCCGTGAGCACTATGAACTAGAGAAGAAGCTCGCCACGCGACTACGTAATTCCACACGGGAAGAGCGCCGTCTTCTCTATAGCGAGGTGTACGAAGAGCTCTACTCGACACTAACCCATCATCCGCGACACCGACTTTCGCAATCACCGCAGCAAGTAGCCGCCCACGTCAAGTCGCAAATGGTGATTCTGCAGCCTTTTCTCAAAGGTGGGATGACGGTACTGGAGGTCGGGCCCGGAGCCTGCCGTACGCTCAGTGCCGTAGCCTCCCAAGTGAGTCGGGCGATTGGAGTCGAGGTAGCCGCTTCGACGACGAGCCGTGAGGGGTTCCCGTCAAATCTGGAACTGCTGGAATTCGATGGTACGAAGCTCCCGCTGCCAGACGCGAGCGTGGATCTTGCCTACAGTATGGCGGTGATGGAACATTTGCATCCGGATGATGCGATAGAGCAGTTGAGGAGTATCGCCAGGGTGCTGAAGGCGGGCGGTCTCTATGTTCTCTATACACCCCATCGATATCGAGGTCCCGGGGACGTATCCAAGTATTTTGACGACGTCGCCACCGGCTTTCACCTGAAGGAATGGACATGCCGTGAACTCAAGAGCGCGATGGAGCAAGCTGGCTTCACGGACGTAAGCGAGATCGTGCCCTTCAAAGGCAGAACCGTGCTAGTCCCGATGGGGTGGGTAGTAGTTCCGGAACTCGTGATCGGCATGTTTCCCGCAGCTCAGCGCCGTCGCATTGCCCAGTATTGGGCAGTCGAGCGGGTTCTCAATATCAGGCTGGTCGGACGGATAGGGTAGGGATGCGAGTAGGAACGGTATCGTCCGGACTTCGTGCGACGCGTTCCATCACGCGGGCGCGTTCTTGGTTGCCTATGGTTGCACAGCGCCTGGACAGCGTGATCTGCTGCGACCAGCACGTTAGGCGCAACGCCTCCCGCGCGGTTAAGGACTACTCGGAGTATCTGCCGCGCATCCAGTGCAGAGATCCCGCGTCGCGCAAGTTGCCTCAACCGAGCACCGATGGAGAACTTGGGTAGCGTTACTGAGATTGCCGTGCCGTTGCCTGTGGCCGACCACTCCTTCTCCGCCACTCTGGTCATCGCGCACCTTGGCCTTGGCGGGGCAGAGCGTATCATCGCACTTCTGGCGAATCACTGGGCACGGAAAGGCTGGCGTATAACGCTCATGACATTGGATCACGGGAATGAGGCGCATTTCTACCCGATAGATCCTGCAGTCAAGCATGTGGACTTTGGCTGGTCGCGGGTCTGGAAGTCGGCCATTCCGAAGCTCCGCATGCCTTGTACACTATTGGCACTACGTGCCGCTCTTCGGCGGACCAAGCCGAATGTCATTGTCTCGTTCTTGGACACGACGAACGTTTCCGTTCTTATGGCTAGTTTCGGAATGGGCATCCCCGTGATCGTTTCCGAGCGAAATGACCCGCACTACGAAGCCGTTTCGACTTCATGGGATCGTCTGCGACGCTGGTTCTACCCTGCGGCCGCGTGCGTGGTCGCGCAGACACAGCGCGCTTTGGACTATTTCTCGCTACGGGTGCGAGAACGTGGTTGCGTGATACCCAATCCAGTGTTGCTGCCGAATGCGATTGATCGGAGCGGAAGGAAGAGCGAAGGCGACCACATGCGGTGTGGAGTCATCGCGGTAGGAAGGTTGTCTGAGCAGAAAGGATTCGATCTTCTGCTTACCGCGTTCGCACAAATCGCGCCTGACAACCCCGACTGGTCACTCACCATCTGGGGTGAGGGTAACGAACGTCGCCGCCTTGAAGCGATGGTCCGCAATCTGGGCCTGGATGAACGAGTAGACTTGCCGGGGAAGACCCAGCGGATATTCGAGCACTTGCCGCGGGCTGATCTCTTTGTACTCTCATCGCGCTATGAGGGTTTCCCGAATGCACTGTGCGAGGCAATGGCTTGCGGAGTGCCTGCGATCAGTTTTGACTGTCCCAGTGGCCCGAACGAGATCATTCGAGACGGCATCGACGGCATACTCGTTCCGGCAGGGAATGTGGACGCGCTTGCCTACGCCATGCAGCGATTGATGAATGATCGGACGCTTCGGGCATCTCTGTCCATACGAGCCCCAGAGGTGCTGGAACGATTCAATGCCGAACGAATATTTGCTAGGTGGGAACAGGTCGTCCACTCGTGTGTGAAGGGCAGATGACAAGGATGAGAATGCCGGATAGTGTCCTTATATCCCTCCAGCGCAGTTGATGGTCTTAGCGCTATGCCGCGCCATATTTCCGGTAAGTCATATAACGAGCGATTGTTCGCTGGCGGGCTGCGCAGCCATTTCCATTACGCTCGCTTCAAGTGGGTTCGTTCCGAGCTGTTGCGGCTCGGCATCCGGTTCCGAACCGTTCTCGAGCTAGGCTGCTTCGATGGCCGGTTGCTCGGGTATCTCCCATATCTCCCGGACCGTTATGTCGGCGTGGATGCAAACTGGGAAGGCGGGTTGGATACCGCGATAGAGAAGTACGCTTCAGTTCCCGGTTACGCGTTTCTCGCTATTGAGCACCCAGACGACATAGATCTCGGCGTCGAGCAATTCGACCTGGCGTGCTCTCTAGAGACACTTGAGCACATTCCACCTGAATTGGTAGATGGCTTTCTCGCCCAAATCGCCAAGCATCTACATGGCTATCTACTTGTATCCGTACCTAATGAAGTCGGTCCCGTGTTCCTGTTGAAGTGGTCAGTGAAGCACATATTCCGGATGTCGCCGACAGAGTACACAGCTTCCGAGTTATTCAACACATTCATCGGCCGCTCAGATCGTGTCCGCCGAAAGGAGCATAAAGGGTTTAACTACCGACACTTAGTCAATCATATTGGCAAACACTTCCACGTCGTCCGCGTTGTTGGATTTCCATTTTCTTTTCTCCCCACATGGCTGTGCTTTGGTGTGGGCATTACTGCGACATCCAGGAACGAACCGTAGGCGTGTGAATTACCGTGCGCCTACTGCGGGGTTATCGCCGCGTACTGGCACAAGAACCCGTTCGTTATGCCTAGTGCGGATTCCGGCATAACCGGCCACCCGTTCCGGTTCAATTCGGCCACGCATTCCGGTTGAATGCGGCCAGCCAGTCCGGTCCATTTCGGCCAGCGACGTCACGCGTGATGGAATCGGTGTGCTGAGGGATACGGGATCGGTTAGTGTTGCTCGGTGGTGGGCAGTGCCTCGGCAGACGTCCCGCCGAGTTTTCTGAGCGATCCTCCGGTCAGTGTGATGCGGTGGGCGTGATGGACCAGCCGGTCCAGGATCGCGTCGCCGAAGGTGGCATCGCCGACGCATTCGTGCCAGTGCTCGACGGGGACTTGGCTGGTGAGGAGCGTGGCGCGGCGGCCCGTCCGATCCTCGATCATCTCCAGGAGATCGCGGCGTTCGCGGTCCCCGATGGGGGCCAGTCCCCAGTCATCAAGGATGAGCAAATCTGTCTTGCCGAGTTGCGCGAGCAGCTTGCCGTACGTGCCGTCGCTGCGCGCGAGGCCGAGTTCGGGCAAGAGGCGCGGCAAGCGGAGATAGCGGACGGTGTACCCATGGCGGCACGCACTGTGCCCGAGGGCGCACGCGAGCCAGCTCTTCCCCGTGCCGGTCGGTCCCGTGATCAAAAGCACCCCGTGCTGTTGAATCCAGTCGCCGGTGGCGAGACGCAGCAGTTGCGATTTGTCGAGGCCGCGCTTCACCCGAAAGTTGACATCTTCGACCGACGCCGCATGCCGGAGTCGCGCGAGTTGGAGCAGCCGCGTGAGCCGGCGATTCTCCCGCGCGAGATGTTCGCGCTCCAGCAGCAGCGCGAGCCGATCTTCGAAATCCAGCGAGACGACATCCGGCGCTCGGCGTTGTTCGTCGAGCGCCTCCGCCATCGCCGGCAGTTTCAGGCGGTGCAGCAGGTCCGTGGTTTGTTGCGCCAGCATTAGCGGTCTCCATCAAGAAAGGCGAGTTGGGGCGTAGCGGACGGGTCGGGGTCGGCGTCGCGGTAGTACGCGGGGCCGCGCACGTTGAGGTGCGTCGTGGGGAGCCGGGTCTCCGCGGTGATGGACTCCAGCGGAGCGTGGTCCAGTCCTTGCGCGAGCATCGAGCGGATCGAGCGGTAGCTCATCGCGCCGGACGTCTGCGCGCGCGCCGCGGCGGCTTCGAGTCGCGCATGGCCATAGCGTTTGCCTAGCGAGAGCAGCCCGAGACACGCCCGATACCCCATCTCCGGGTGCGGCTTGGACGCGAGGATGTGCGCCACCACCGCCCCCGTCGCTGCGCCGATGGACGTCCCCCAGTGCACCAAACGCGACGGCGTCCACTCCAGATGTCGCTGGTGAGACTTCGGGCGATGGGCCGGATCGGTGGAGTAGGCGCCCGGTCGGTGGGCGCGCGCGTGCGCGGCGACGCGCGTCCCGCGGTGCAGCACTTCGAGCATCGTCGCCGTCGTGCGCACCGTCACGGTCGCCCGGACGAGTTGGTAGGGCACGCTGTAGAAGTGTTTGTCCACGGCGATGTGGTAATCGATGTTGACCTTGGCCCTGCGCCACTCCGCGTATTCGTACCGCGTCGCGGGGAGCGGGCGGAGCGCGTCCCGGTCGGTCGCCTCAAACAGGGTGCGCCGCGTGCCGGGGAGCTTCTGGAAGGGCCGGGCATTGAGTCGCTCGAGACGCTCGCGGATCGCGGCGTTGAGCTCGGCGAGCGACGTGAAGCGGTGGTGCCGCATCGGCGCGAGGATTTCGCGCTCGACGATCTGGACCGCCGTTTCTACTTTCGCCTTGTCCCGTGGACTGACGATCCGGGTGGGGAGCACCGCCGTGCCGTAGTGGGCCGCCCACTCGGCGTACGTCGCATTGATCTCGGGGTCGTAGTACGACGCGTAGGTGACGCCGGTCCGCAGATTGTCAGGAATTGTCAGCGCGCTCACGCCACCGAAATACTCCACCATGCGGACGTGCGACGCGATCCAATCGGGAAGCTGCTGCGTCCACGTCGCCTCGGCATACGTGTAGTTGCTCGCCCCGAGCGCGGCGACAAAGATCTGCGCCGCGCGGAGTTCGCCCGTCGTCACGTCGAGCACGTCGACCGTCAGGCCCGCGTAGTCGACAAAGGTGCGCTCGCCCGCACGATACTCCTGGCGCAGCACCGGGTCGAGCGTCGCGCGCCAGCGCCGATAGTGTTCGGCAAACTGACTGTAGCTGTAGCCGTCCCGCTCGACTCCGCGGTATTCCTGCCAGAGCAGCTGCAGGGTGACGCCCTTGCGCTTCTTTTCGCGCGCCACGGCCGCCCAGTCCGGCAGCGGGCGCAGCGTCGCGGGTGGGCCGGCATCGGCCGGAAAGAGCGCCCGCTCGAGCGCCTCGACGTCGAGCGCCGGGGGCAGGGGCCACGACAGCCCGCTGCGCCGAAAGCGCACGAGATAGTCCTGCACGGTCGTGCGCGGCACGCCGAGGCTGCGCGCCGTGTGGCGTTCGCTCAGGGCGGCGTCGAGCCGGAGCCGTAAGACATCAAGAATCATTCGCATGGGTACCCTGGCTCGTGGCACGGTGGCTCCGGTAGAAGTCTCCGGAATGACACCGCTGGCCCACGAAATGGGACCCCGCGTTCCTCAGATTACTGACGCACCTTCGCGGTGGCCGCCCGGCGCCGAACCCGGTGGCCGGATTGGTCCAGACTGGGTGGCCGGATTCGTCCGGAACAGGTGGCCGGATTCAACCGGAATGGGTGGCCGGATTGCTCCGGAATACGCATCGAGACGTTCACCACAGTGACGACGTCCTCCATGTGTTCGTGAGCAGAGCTGTGCTCTGTCCCGGTACGTGAGTCGAACATGGAATACCTCCACCCCATCGAGAGGGGAAAAGAGAGACGCCGCATTCGAGCCGAATTGTCGGCAGGAATGCGGCGCTCATTTGGATGAAAGAACGGATCGGTTGCGGCTATGCCGCTACGATTCCACTCTCGATGGTAGGATCAATTGGTCATACTGAGCAGAGGGACGATTCTGCGCGATACGCAGGCGAGAGACCTATTGCAACTCATCGACGATGCGAATGGTCGAACGGCGAAGCGGGGTCTACCGACTGATTGGGGAGAATCGAGCCGTCTTGGCGTTCTAACCGGTCGTCGGACCCAGCTAGGGCCGCGCTATTCGCCGGCCCGAACGATGTACCACGCCATCGGCTTTCTGTCGACTCGCCAGCCGCCTACGAGGCGCGATTCGACGTCAGCAATCCACTCAGTGAATGGACGCTCGTGCGGATACATGACAAAGAGCGCCGGATGGTCCTTATCGAACTGGACCACCAGTTGCCGTGGTATTGATAGAACTAGCGGTGCGCCCTTGGCGATCGAAGCAATGAGTTGCCGAAGGGTCCTCGGTTGGGAATGGCCGGCTTGCACCATGATGCTCAGGTCGGCATGGAAAGCATCGTGCCAGTCGGATTCTTGGCCAGCACGTCCGAATCCAGTGGCCTTGCTACCGAATCCCATCTTCCCCCACGGATCCAATCCCAGTGGGTGAAAGTACGCGATCATCGCATCCTCGCTCAAACCAACGAGCGAGAGATCTTCCACAAACAGGAATCGAGCACCCATCTCCGTGAGCGGCACCCGGCCCCGGAGCTTTCTCGCGTGTTCGCCGAGACGCTGGCCAACGGGTCGGATAGTGCGGCCGACGTAGACCGACTCACCCTTTCGAAAGAGCTGATAGAAGCCGGGATAGACTGCCGCGGATTCCTTGGCGACATCGGTGAGCCTTGAGATCGGCAGGCTGCTGATCTTCTCCAAGACTTGCGCGAGGATCGCCGGTCCGAACTCAAATCGAAATACATAACGGGGGTCGACTTCATGGGGAATGAGTTGGAGGCGCCGCCCCTCCAGTCCAACTGCATCCTCGCCTTCCGCCTCTTCGGCTTCGCCCGCCATCCCAAGATCGGGCTGCGAGTCGCCGTCTTTCTCGCCCGGTGGTGTTGCTGTCATGCGACCACGCGCAGGCGCTTCGAAACGTCCTTGCAGAGGATCGTATGCACAGACTCGGCGACCACCTTGGCAAGATCAACGGGCACGGCGTTGCCCAACTGACGAAGACATTCAGTCCACGCACCGCTGAAGCGATACTCGTCAGGAAATCCTTGCAATCGCGCAGCTTCGCGAACCGTGAAATATCTGACTCTGCCGGTGGGGTAGCGAAGCATGTTCTCGCCACCTGGCACGCCGTGGTCACCTGCTTTCAACGTCTTCGCCGGCTCATCCAGTGGACTTCCAGTGTGGCCAGGATATGACTTAGCACCTCGATTGCCGACATGGTTCAGGATCGAGGCGTGTTCGATTCCGTCCTTGGGTTCGGGCAAGTCGCGCAGTGCATCCCGCACCGTGCGCCATCGCTCCGTAAACATCGGACGACCCTGAGCCCAGAGCTTGTCTACACGCGACTGAAGGCGCGAGGGCGTTCGTGGTTTCGCAACGTCATGCTCCTGCCAGTAGTCGCCACTGACCCACTTGTCGAAGAGGAGTGCATCTTCGCTGTGGGTCGGTGAGAGCCCCGGCCATTCGATGCCGACGTCCTCACGGAGCGCAACGACAAACACGCGCTCCCTGCGCTGCGGCAGCCCGAAATCCGCAGCGTTTAGCAGCTGATGATGAACTCGGTACTTGACCCGATTCGCAGTCGTGCGATCGCGAGCTCGCTCCAAGCGGAGCGCATGGTCCTTCCAGTCCTCGTTGGCCTTCGCGCAGAGTTCGGGGTCCTCAAGCGCGCTGATGATGTAGTCGAAGTACGGCCTGAACGAAGTACGCATCAGTCCTTTCACGTTCTCGACAATCACGGCACGAGGAAGTACCTCCCGTGCAGCACGGAAGACCTCGGGGAACATATTCCGAGTATCGTCATACGCCTTGTGCTTTCCCCCGAGGGAGAAAGGCTGGCAAGGTGCGCCTGCGGCAACAAGATCGATCGAGCGTCGAAAGCGTCGAAAGTCGACTGCGCGAACATCTCCCTCGACAATCTCCCAGTCGCACATGAATGGCATGACAGGGACATTATTTCGAAGCGTCTCGCACGCATCGCCGTTCCACTCAAAGACGGCACGATGAGCGAATCCCGCGCGCGCGGTCCCCATCGCCAGTCCACCAGCGCCGGTGAACAGCTCGACTGAGGCAAGCTCCGAACTCATTGTCTTCGCGCGACTTGCCATCGAAATGAGCCCCGTCCGGAGGTCGTCGTTTCTGGCGAGATCGTCTCGCTCTTCAGAAGACGTGTTTGTGGACAAAAGATATACAACTCCAGCCCGAACGCAACCCGTAGGGTCTATGGGACCATGCGCCGCATCGCTTTCAGCCGTTCGGCTTGCCGAAATAGTCGTCCGGTTGTGGCTCGGATGTGGCCGGCGGTCAGGTCATGCTCCCAAACAGTCCACACGCTCCAACGGGCCTTTCGTAGTTTGCGGACGACTGCTCGGTCGCGTTTGACATTTGCAGCGAGCTTTGGAGTCCAGAACACGCGATTCGATTTCGGGATACGACCGTGGATCGGGCACGAGTGCCAAAAACATCCATGAGCGAAGATGGCCAACCGCAGACTTGGCACTGTTAGGTCCGGACTCCCGAGGAGATCCACTGCATCGAAGATCAGCCTTCGTCGATGACCAAACACGGCTCGAACCACCGCACGAAGCGCTTGCTCCGGTTTCGTCCCCGTTCTCCGGACGCGCGCCATCCTCGCACTGCGTTCGGTCGGAGTGAGGGTATCAACCACCGCGCCTCCTATGCCGCGCATTCATCATGACGCTTGTGGCGCACAGACAACGCACCATGTGTTCATCTTCTCAAGAACTTTGCGAGCGAGGTTCGCCATCTCTCGTCACCGAGTTCGACGCTTCTCTTGCGTGACTTTGTCGTCGCTTGCAGTCGCGTCGAGCTTCGCCCGCGCACGTGTGCAACGGTCATCCTGTGACGGGAGGAAGCTACGATCCACCTGCCCGCTGAGGAGCTTCGCGATAACTCGTCCATGACGCTCGGTATAACGGGGAGGCACAGCCTCTCCAATCATTTCGCGCACGAACGTCGAGCCAAACCTGCTCAAAGACTCGCCCCAGTCGAACGATCGCGGGATCGTCTGCAATTCCGCGCATTCAAGAGGGCTCAGGACGCGGTGCTCCCAAGGATGGATGGTCAGATCGCTTCCGACATGCCCGCTCGCCGTCGTGATCGTGGATGCCGGACGATCGACCGCCATGCGACGGTAACTCGTCGACCTAAAGCCGTTGATTAGCCGCCACGTTCCATCGTCTTCCTGTATGACCGGTCGAAGAAGTGGACCTCTACACTTCGGACATGTTGCGTCGTCGTCACGCACCTCCACACGTCCGCATCGCACACACCGTTCGTTCTCCCAAGCGCTCAATCCGCTCCGCGATGGGATTGCCATCACCATCTTGTACCTCATGTCAGCCCATACAGGAACGCTGTGAAGCGGCCTTCTCCGGTCGCCGGCCAATCGTTCATTACGCGAATCAAGCGAGGCCAACTTCATCTTCGCCAGTGCGTGATCAAGTGTGACATGTCGTCGCCCCGGTGTTCCATGCGATGGCCGCGGAAACGGCGACACTTGTAGCGCATGCAATTTCTTCAGCGCCTTCTCGTCGCGCCTAATGAACGTGAGAAAACAGCGCCGCCGATTCTGCGGGACGCCGAAGTCCGCAAGGTCAACAACGGCAGCAAAGACCTGGTACTCGTGCTCAAGGATGCTGATGAGCAGACGAGCCGCTGATATCGGCCGATTCGTCTCCGGGTCGCGCACGCGGCGCGTCAGGAACGCTGGAACATTCTCGACCACGACAACCCGTGGCTTTAGAGCCTGCACGGTCTTGGCAATCGGTACCACGAGGAGATTTCTGCCGTCGCGAGAACCGGCGTCCGCATCTGATTCCTTACCTCGTCCCGATCGAGCGCTACTCATGCCTTGACAGGGAGGACAAGCCGCCAGCAGGTCAGGGGGTGGAGCGCCTCTCAGTTCACGATAGCGGTCGCGCACCAAACCCCATGTGGAACGGAGATCACCAGGTACTGCACGCGCATCGGGATGGTTCAACTTGGCAACTTCGAGCCTTCTCGCATCAAGTTCCGCGATCACGTCAAACTGAAAACCCGCGCTGGCGAATCCGATGTCGCCCGCGCCGCAGTTCGTGAAGAGGCTGACTGCCCGGAGAGTGCGTCGCACCGATCAGGCGGTTTGGGAGCCGACGCCAATCTTGTCCAACTTGCTGGCGATACGCAGAAATTCCTCGTGCGATTTCTTCGCTCGGTTCAGGAAGTCAAACCAGCGCGATTGGACCAGTTTCTGCTTTTCGATTGCCGCCTCGAAGGCCTGTTTGTTCGCCGGTTTCTTGATCTTGACCTCGTCGGCTACGAGTTGAATACGGTACCCGTGTGGAAACTCCGCTCGCACCGTATCAAAGCTGCGAAAGAACTCGTCAAACGCGTCAATGTAGTTGCCGAGACGGTCGTAGTCCGCGTCATCAAATGCATGACCGCTCGCCTTGATCTCGACTATGTGCAATCTCTGGCCAACTTCGACAAGCGTGAAGTCGGGTCTCTTCTTCTCCTGTCGAATCGCGAGTGTCACATCCAGCCCGCGGGTCTTCTTGAACCACTGCTCAAAGTGATCCTTGAAATTGCGTAGCGACTCATTCTCGCTAATCACGGACCATGTGGGCTCGATCAGCCACGGTGCTTCGGCTATCAGATCCTGGAACGCGGCCTCATCCGTGTCCTTCACGACAATCTTCTCAAGCTTCCGAATCACGCGAACTCGTTCATGTGCGATCTGACCGTAGGACGCCATCTCCGCAACGCGGGTCTTGCCGAAGAGGTTCTGTAGATTTTCTAACGTTGGCTCTCCGTGGAGTGTCAGGGCCGATTCGAATTCGCGAAACGCATCCATCAATGCCGTGTGCGGAGCGATGTTCAGGATGATGCTCGCGAGTTCCTCAATGTAGACGGGATCCTTCAGCTCGTCCTCAGCTGCAAAGCCGCCGATCTTCTTGGCGAGATCCAACGCCGCGTCGACGACCTCGGGGTCCGAAAACTGTGCGTTCGCCCGCTTTTCAATTTCCGATGCTGAGATGAAGATGTCGCTCACCCGTTTCCTTCGAGGCTCACGTGAAGCCGTTCCAAGTTCCTTGATGAGAGCCGATCCCCACAACCGTAAAGCATGTCCATACTCTGAATCCCAGAGGATGCCTTGACGATCAGTGCGCACGAGGTCATCGCCGTCGTCCTTGTCCAACCACTCGGCCGTGACCTCGCCGACTAGGTAGGACCGCATCGTAAACTCACCGGTGTAGCCAGCCGGTTGCTCAAAATCACGAGTCCAACCGACTATCTTGCCGCGCGCATAGATTCGCACGCCGGTTGTTTCTTCGTCCTTGTACGCATCCCTCGCCAACGCAAGCCATCCCGTGACCGGCAAGACTTCACCGTCCGGCGTTGTCACCGGCCGCTCGGCAAGGTCGACTCGCGTCGCTTCCTGAATCGGCACATCAAGGGGGCCGACAACGCATGGCTGCGAGCCAGCGAGCTTACTATCACGAACGAGGATCGAGAAGCCCTTCGTTGGAGCAAACCGTCGTGCGAGTTGGCGCATGAAGGTCTCCTGGTCGGGCACTCTCTTCCCAAGAAAATGACTGAGCTTGATCGTCGTCCCGGCCTTATCTGCATGCGTTCCGTCAAGGGCGCCAGCATCCAATGGCACGGCCTCATCCGACTCACTCAGGATGCGATCGTAGTCCATGACGAAGTGCGACACGAGGTAACCTTTCGCCGAACGGCTACCTCCTGCCGATATGATCTCAATGCGTCTACAAATGCCGAATGGCGCGAGTTTACCAATACCCTTCCGACCCATTACGGGCCTCTTGTATTTCGGCGAGACCGCACCTTGCGATGTATGCTTTCGGCGTTCTCGACCCACTACGAGAAAGTGGCGTTTTGCGTCGCCCGGCGTCATCCCATGACCGTCGTCGACAACCTCAATAGTGTGGCCCACGTCCTCCCACGGTAAGGAGACCGTTCCAGGCTTCTTCGAGGGAGATACCTTCTTGGCCAACTGCGTTGCCAGAGGCAGGTCTACGGAAACTCTGTCCGCGTCCGCGTCGTAACCGTTCGCGATCAACTCTGACACAGCCGCACTGACTGTGTCATAGAGGCGCACTCCGAGCTTGTCCACGGTCATGCGCGAGATGCGCATCGTATACCCGCCTGGCTCGTCACCACCGCTCGGTGCAGGCGAATCGGCCTTCGCCTTCTTTCTCGCCGCAGACTTCATTGAGCGCTTCATTCGGACTCCATGGGGTCGTCGTCCAACGTCTCTGCCGAACGTGGGAAGATACGACTTCGCGCTCATGGCGAGAAGCGGCTACCTTGACTGGCGCGGACCGTTTCTTGGTGAGCGTCAGGGCCAGTCAGCCATGCCCCGTTCTTCGTCTGCCGTTCCTGTCGATTCCGTCAGTGTCATAGCGCGGTCCATTTATGGTCGCTGTGGCCTCGGGCTGGTGCCTCGGTCGGCTGTTCCTCGTTATGAAAGAACCCCCAGCGTCTCGGTGACGCTGGGGGTAGTCGTATTGGTCCTCGTCCCGAAATGAACTCGGCGACATCATACCCCGTCGTCCCTAGGGTTCGCTCGGAGTCTCAAGACGCATTAAGGCCGCCTCCGCTGCCCGTCGCGCCTTACCAGTCGAGTCGAACGTTCCAAGTTCCAGATCCTCAACTTGGCCCGGATGATGCACCTCCACATAGGCATGGAACAAGCCCTCCCCTCCCCACACATAACCATACCGCTTCCTGCTGTTGCCGAACCGAATCGTTGGTGCCAACTCAACAAACGTCCGGTGTCCGGGAGCTGCAATGCGATCACCTTTGTACTGTCGCCACCTCATCCGCACCTCCGCGCAGAAGACACGACTGACTCTAGCTTAGCACGGCGCACTGACCGTTTACAGCGGGTAGACATGGGGACTTCGGTGCTCAGGCCAACAAGTCCATGTCCTCACCGAAGCTTGGCAGACGGGCTTTCGCGACATCTCGTCCTTCGAGGTCGCTCGCGTCGAGGCCTAACAGCTGGTCGAGCGCTTCTTACAGATGGAGGATGCGCTGCAGGCTCAACGGGCCTTGGCAACAAAGGCCAGCAGGCTTCAAGCTCCCCATCCAGTAGAGGACATCCTCGGAAACGTCGCCTGGCGAAAGACGATGACGCGAGGACGTTGACTACATTGCCTGACGGTCAGCCCTTCTCCTTCAGTACGAGGTTGAAAGTGCACTTGCCACAGTTGCACGAGCAACTCTTGTTCGTCGGTCCATCACGGAGAACGGCAAGAAGGCCTCCGCAATCCAGACATCGGAAACACTCCACCAGTGCTCTGAACGATGCGACGACTGGTTCAAAGTCCTTCTTTTGCAGCGACGCCCACGCATTGTAATGGATCGCCGTGTTTACCTGCCATTGATCCGCGCCCGTTGCTTTGAGTGCCGCAGAGAGTCTGTCACTACGATCGACCAATTCCTTTCTGATATCAACTTGGTTCCACGAGTTGGCCGCCTCTTTTCCTTTCGAGTACAGATCGGTGAGCTGTTGGCATGCCGGCTGCAGCAGTGCCCCAAGTTCTATACGCCCATCGAGGCGATACTCCACGCGCGCGTGTAGCCGGTCGCACAATTCGCCGGAAACGTACTCCATGTAATTGCGCAGTAGGGCTGCTGCCAATGGAACGCGATCGTGCTGCAACTCTTTCTCTATCTCATCCCAGACCTCGGCGTCATTCCAAGCCGCCGGTCCAGTCTCCACGTCCCACGAGCGGAAATGGACCAAGGAGCGCCCACTGACAAGCCCCTCGGCACGCATGTGGTTTAGCCATACCGGATCGTGAGTAGTCAGAATGAACTGAGTGTTCGGAAACCGACTCTTAAGTAAGGTGCAGACGGCACGCCGATGCCCAGCATCGACAGACATGAGAACATCGTCAAGAACTGCAAATAGAAAGTTGCCTTTCAATACATAGTTCATGAGCGCCAGATAAAGGCAAAGGCCCATGGCGTCCTGATGTCCCTCACTGTGATACGCGCCAGGAGGGAAGAATCCGCGACCATAGAAGTTCACATCGAAGCCGAGCTTCCCAATCGAGGGAACGAGCGTCGCAGCGAAGTCCGCTTCGTCAGGACTGTTCAACGTTCCATACATGCCGGCGAACTCTTTCTCGACGGCTCGATAAAGGTGAGTCAACTCAGCGTCGGCCGTGTCAGCGAAACTCTTGGCAATCCTCGTAGCCAAGTCTGACTGTGCATCAGCTGCGACCTTAGCGCGCCTCGCGTCCCTGTATGCGTCCAGTCGTTCTTGAGCAACGATAAGGTATTCCTTGGCCGTGTCCGCTGCGGATGGTTCCGGAAGTGATCTGACATAGCTCTCGATCGCATCCAGTTCTTTCAATCCAGTTGCACTCGGTAGCGGTGGTGATTGAAGGGCGGTAATCGCGTCAGCCAAAGGCAGGAAGTCCTCGAGCGAGCTCTTTGTTTCCTCAATCGCCACTCGGAACAGTTTCAGTGCTTCGCTGGACATTGCGGGCTTTGCAATCTGGGCGTACTTGATGATCCGCGCCAAGACTTCATCGAGCTCGCCCAGCATAGCCCCAACCGGTTCGATGGCCTTTTCTGCCACTGCGCGCCTGGCTTTTACTACCTCAAGGGACCGTAGCTTTGCTCCTACATGATCACGCAACTTCGCCAATTCCCACTGATCATCACAAAACGGACATGCCGCGTCGTCAATGAATCCCAAGCCTGTTTGTAGGAAGTCTTCACGTGAGAGAGTCTTTAGCACTTCGGCATCGGCCGTGAGCTCAAGACTAATCTCAAGAGCGCTCTTGAAGGCGGTGTCTGAGGTGCAGTTTCGCAGGCGCTCAATACCAGCTCGAAGATCTTGTAGATCAGTGACCGCAGCCGCCTTCGGAACCACGTTCAGTTTCGCGTGCTCGGCTGGTCGCGCGATACCATCCTTCACCGAGGTGGTCGCGGTTAACGCAACAAGCTCTGCAAGATCAAGCACCTTACGTCGTGCGTTCACCGCTGAAAGGACACCAGCCTCGGCAATCTTCGGAATCGCGAGCGCGGTACGGAGTGCAGTTGATGCGCTATCCGCACTCTGCCCTAACGCCTTTGCGTCACGTACTCGCGCATTTGCAATCGTCTGCAATGTCGAGCGGATATGATTGAGGTTCTCCAGTTTCAGAACTGCTTGTACTTCCTCTGATCGCTTTCCCTCCGTCGCGAGAACGTATCGAATTATTTCTCGGCGCGTCAACACGAGCTCTGGATGCTCTTCCACCTGTCTCAACACATCGAGGACTGCCGCATCTGACGAGTCTATCTTCGGCTTCCTTGGCTCGTTCGGCGAACGCTCGATGACCACCATCTTGTTCTTCAACGATGGAATCGTGACAGTAAGACGAACACGTGCGTTGGCTGGATTGTCCCGCGAATCCACATGGGGCGCATGGACCCGTACGGAAAGCTTGTCGGTTCCTTCACCGGAAAGGCGGGAGATGTTGCCGGTCAACGCAAACTCGATGGCATCGACAATGCCACTCTTCCCTGTTCCATTGCGTCCGCACACGGCAAAGTTCTTGCCGTTTAGGGCGAGGTTCAGTTTTCTGATACCGCGAAACTCCTCTATCTCGATAGTCTGGATCTTGATCATGAGATGGTATCGTCGCCGAACATCGCGGCTTCTAGCAGCTTTTTCGCTGGCTTGTCAGTTGACGCGAGTAGCTCTTTCAAGCGAGCCACCACACCCTCTGGCGTCCTCTGAGTTCTTAGGTTAGCTAGGAACTTTGCGATTACCTCGCCTACAAGTTCCGGCGCCTGCGGTTTATCAGATGTCATAGCCATAGTGTACCGAGAACAATGCGAGTGCTGCAAGTTCCTTCATGCATTGCCTGTCAGCTGCAGCGACGCAATGCCTCTTTCTCCGGGTGGACTTCGGGGACTTGGGGGACTTCGGTCGGGAGGCTAGGCAGCGAGCTTCACCGCATCATCAGCCGCTAGAATCTTCCTGATGTTTGCTATCATGTCGGTGAACTCACCCTCGTTCTCCTCCAAAGAGGCTCGAACATCGTACAGAGTAGTGCACGAGAGGGAAGAATATGCGCAATATGCAAGAAACCCCGCGAGAGCGGGGGTTTGCATTTGGGCTGAGCCCTTCCTCGAGATCGTGAGCAGTTCCAGGCGACGTTCTGACCTCTCCTGCACCTGATTCCAGTGAATGCAAGCACGTCATGGCGGACGATCAATGAGAGACTCTCGACATGCCTGGGCATCAAACCTGCCTACACACCTCGCTACGTAACCGGCAGAAACGTACGCAACTGCGCGCCGACGCTTTCGAGCTCAGTCCGCAATGTTGGCGTCCCATAGTTTGGGCCGAACTGTAACCCAAACCCATCGCCGCGAAACCGAGGGAACACGTGCAGATGTACGTGGAATACCTCCTGCATTGCTGCTTCGCCGTCAGCCAGGAAGAGGTTTACTCCCTCACACTTGATATTCGTCCTCCGCAACGCCGCGGCAACGCGCTGGCCGACTCGCATGAGCGCGGCTGCTGTCTCTTCATTCAGGTCGGCGAGATATGCAGCATGGTCAACCGGTACCACCAGAACATGGCCAGGATTGACCGGCTGTACGTCCATAAACGCGGCGACCTCGGCGTCACGATAAATGAACGTGCCTGGTATCTTGCCGGCCAGAATCTTGCAGAAGATGCAATCAGTCATCGATATCATCATACGACACCCCGCAATACTCCGTCAACAACCCCATGTCGACTCACAGATACTGCCACCACGCAATTGAGTGCACAGAGGTGTGTCCTTGTCAGGTAGACAGTGCACACGTCCCGAGGGCGTGCGCTCCAGAAGTCTCACTGTTAGAGCCCGGCAATTTGGGTTACAATGAATGCCATGGCATACCTCGTTATTGCGTACCCAAAGCTCTCACCTACCGACCTTGGCGTGATCCAGCAGTATCGCCGTCAACATGACCCGCGCTACTTCACCGTTGTTGAACCGCATTTTACGGTCGTCTTCGCGGTCTCTGATATCTCCGCCGATGTTTTCACTGCTGAGGTGAAGAAACGGGCAGCAGGCACGAAGCCGTTTCATTTCACGATTCGGGTAGCCACTATCAACAAGGATGCTTCAGGGACGTTCTATCACGACTTTCTTGTACCTGACACGGGATTCTCCGACCTCGTCAAACTGCATGACAAACTGTACAGCGGTACGCTCTTCGGCCACCTCCGCCTCGACATCGATTACATCCCCCACATAGGCATTGGCAATAGCGACGAATCACTTTCAGTAAAGCAGCGTGTTGACCAGTTGAACGCTCAGGGCATTTCCATCGACGGATCCATTGACACTCTCGATATCATCGAGTACGTAGACGGGCACGTGCGCACGATCGCGCAAGTTGCACTTGCTTGAACATACATACAGTGACGGTCCCACTTTTCTGGTGGATGTTTGGATATTGGGGATGTAGTTGGCAACGTTGTTCAACCATCTCACATTGAGGTACGATTGTTATATGACAGACGACAAGAAGAACATCGGCAAGCCTGATCGCAACTTGATCAGCTTCAAAGAGAAGTACGAGGTCGACTACGCCGTAAACCAGTTGCAGAAACAGGTGCCAGGCACGACGAAGCAGGAGGCAAGAGAAGCTCTCTTTGATGCCGCTAGGAAGGTCAGCCCGAGTGAAGGAAGGGAGAAGATCATGAGAGCCGCGCGCAAAGACCTTCGCGACTAGGCGCTTGGAGGGACATCGCATTCCCAGTCAAGAAGCTAGGCAAGAGGTCGTAGCACCTTATCTCTGGCGACGACCTTTTGGATGTCTGCTGTGATCTTGGTGAAAGCCTCGTCTTTGGACTCAACTAAAGTTCGAACATCGAGGGTAAATCTCCAGGTCTTTGATTAGCTCCTCTCGAACGCACCGGAGAAGCCCGAGCGCTACTGTTCGACAGTTGGGGCCGAGTTGATTCTCAGCAAGTCAAGGTCGGCCTCATTTCCGTTCTGAATACTTGACCTGATCGGAGTCTGCTAGTGCTTCACATGCTCGTTCGCTTCGGGTTCGCCCTCACCGGCGTTGCCTCCCTCCTCGTCTCATTCGGCTTGTATGACGGCGAGCAGCACTGGTTGCACGCTCGGCTCGAAGACTGGTGGGTCCGGTTTGATGACCGCTGCAAGCGAGAACTCCGGCGGACGGATGCCTTCTTCGGCGCGTTGGCCGAGAGCATGACCGCACTGATCGACCGGGCCCTTGGGAAGCGACTGATCTCGGAGCGAGCAGTGACGACGTTGATCCTTTCCGGCATTGGAGGCGCAGTTGTTGTCAACCTTTTCGTATTGCAGGCATCGACCGTCGGAAGCGACGAGTCGGCACCAGACCTAATTCGGTATTGGGCCTCCTTACCGGCGTTCTTTCCGTGGCTCGTCGCCGGATTCTATCTCGGCGTCCTCACGCTCTACCTGACTTACGAGCGGCGGACTCGTTGGCTCCGAATCTCAGCGCGTGCGCTGGTGATCCTGCTGGTCGCGGCGAATATCGCAATCTCGCTGGTTCTTGGTAGCCTCGGGGATGCGCTGAGTATCGCGGTGAACCTGGCCGGCGCGATGGTGGTCGGAGTTGGTGCTATCGGAGCGATCCGCATCATGTGTCGCCGGGCTTCGGCTGAGGGCAGAACCGGAGCGCGAGCCCGCTATTTGATCGGAGTTGGCACGCTTCTCACGATCGCAGGCTCCGTCGCGCTGCATGATTCCGCCATTGGCCGATGGCTGACTCAAGACTCGGAACTGATGGTGAGCATCGCCTCCGCCTTAGTGCTCGTCTCGATCTTCAACTTCGCGAGCATTCTACTTCTGGTGGGGATCGTTTGCGTCTCGGCAGTACTGTTGATCTACCGCATTGCATGGCCGATCCTCTCTCGACTCGCGTACAATCTTCCGCGTCATAGACTCGTGTTTCAGCGTGGAGTCCTGCTAACCATCTCCCTCTCGTGCTTCGCCATCACGCTGTCCAGCTTCACACCCGGTGTGGCTCTGGTACATCTAGTCAGAAAACAACTTGTCGTGCCAAGCGAGCCCAATGCCTTTCCGCCGCAGACAAGTGTGAACGGTCGCTGCAGCATGGCCGTACTCTTCGGGACCACGACGACGCATCGCCAAGCCGAAGTTTGGTTTCGATGGGGTCGCACACCGTTCCTGCTAAACGAGACTCCTCACCGGGTCTTCGACACCACAGCAGTCTACGAAGACACACTTCGCGGCCTGACTGAGAACACGACCTACTATTTTGCTTCCGAGATGAAGAGTGACTCCGGCGAATCTCATGGGCGGATCTTAACCTTCAGCGTTTTGCCTTGTGATAGTTCGGCCGTGCCGAGTCCAATAGTCGCTGGGATCCAAATGCAGGGTGATAGTATGGGCCCCGGCAACCCCTGCAGTGCCAAGGGGATATCGGGCCAAGTCACAACAGCAGGGTTTAGAACTGAGGCCTGGTTTGAGTGGGGGAATTCGCCGCAGCTCGGATACTCGACTCCGCGTCAGGTCGTCGCGCATGACGGGCTGGTTGGTCAGTGGCTTAGCCCGCTCCGTCAGTCGCAAACCTACTACTATCGGATTGTGCTCCAGAGCTCCGCTGGCACTCTTCGTAGCGACATACTCAACTTCACCACCTCGCGATGCGAACGCCTAGCCCGGTGAGAGAAAACTGGTTTCGTCGCAAATCTGATCTGCGATCGCGGATACAAAGCCAGACGCCCGTGCTTACTCGACCCGACTTAGCTAGTTGGGGTGGATGTGGGGAATTGGGGGGACTTCGTGAAGCACGCTAGGCAGCCAGGTCAGCTTCACCGCTTGATGAGAGAATCTTTCTGATATTTGCTATGATCTGATCAAAGCCTAGATCGTTCAAGGACAAGAAGGTTCTAACGTCGCCCAAGAAGCCGCTTGTAGACGGTCGGCGGTTGAAGCCCGAAAGTCGTATGGGGCCAAGGACATTGAGCACATGTGTGAGAAGATGGGGACAATCCGGTTCTCTGAACAGATGTTCGCTGGTGGACTTCGGGGACTTTGGGGACTTCGCGAGGGAGGCTAGGCGGCATGCTTCACTGCATCATCTGTCAACAGAATCTTCCTGATGTTTGTTATAATAGCAGTGAACTCGCTCTCGTTCTGCTCCAAAAAGGTTCGAACATCGTACAGAGTAGTGCACAACTGTAAATGAGAAGGGTTTGGCCCCCTCTGAACGAACGGTTTTCTGGCTTCAATGCTCAGTTTTCCGCCCTCCAGGCGGAGGTTCGATCCGACCGTTTCGAGGATTAGACGTTTCTGAATCGGATCTCCGCGCAGAAAGCATTCTACGGCTCTGTTGCAGAACGATCCGAAGAGATCCAGAGGTTCGATCCACTCTGCTGGCTCACGGATGCATTCCAGGTTGTGCACTAGAGTGAGGCGCCGCATGCTGAGTCCGTTCCGACGCTCCAAGAACTCCTCATCGGTGATGAGGTCGCGAATTCGAAGCCCAGTCAGGACGCCGACTTCTCTGTCAACGGTGGCGATGCTCGCCGCCATGGAATCGCGCTGTACCTCGCGATCGGTGACGCTCTCTGCGTCTCGGTTCGGAAACGTCGCTTCGAGCCACCCGCGACTCCAGTCCGCAATCCGGAGGGTCTCGAGAAATGCGATTATCGCCGTCTCCAGCGCCCCACTCGTGATGCATTTCTCACGACAATAGGCCTCCCGTTTTCGACGAGTACAGTGGTAATAGGTGTATTGATAGCCGTAGCGATTCTTCTTGTGCTCTGCCGTTACCGCAAGACCACAAGCACCACAGCGAATCGCCCCAGTGAATGCGAAAACTGGGCGCTGAGGTCGAGGGCTCGATGATCTACCGAGGAGTGCTTGAATCCTCTCGAATTCTGCCAAAGCGATCATCGCCTGATGCTTTCCTTCGTGGATGGTTCCTTCCCATCGAAAGACGCCCGCATAGAACGGATTCTTGAGCATCGCATAGATCGAGCTGAGATGGAGCGGTATACCACCGCCCTTTGGTCGCTTGCGGCTCCGGAGCCCCCATTCATTCGTAGCCTTTTCAAGGAGGCGCCGTGGCGTATAGGCACCGGTGAGCATCAGTCGGAAGATCTGTTGAACAAGGTCGAATCGCTTTGGGTCCGGGATGGCTGTGCGAGTCGCCGAGTCAGTTACGTATCCGAGCGGCGGCTTGGAGGGACGCCATCCCTTTTCGGCCTTGGTGCGGTTGCCTCGTCGAACGTTCTCGGCCAAGCTGTCCACATAGTACTTCGAGAAGCCGAAGAGCATGGAGAGCATCAGTTTCCCCTGCGGATTGTTCTCGAACGTATGCGACGCAAAGCGGAGGTCTTTGAGGCCGCCGGTATCGAGAAGATGGATTATTCGCCCCCCATCGACGGAGTTGCGGGCTAGGCGGTCTGGGTGCCAGCTGATGATCCCGTCCGCGTGGCCCTTCCCAATTCGCTGCAGCATCTCGTCAAAGACCGGGCGCCCGGGTTTGCGAGCACTCTGCGCTTCCTCATAGATCTTGACCACCTCCAAACCGTGCGTGCCGGCCACGAGCTTCGTTGCCTCAGAGAGCTGGGACTCGATGGACATAACCTGACGCTCCTCAGCGTCGGTGGATTTGCGGCAATAGATGAAGTATTTCATGTCAGTGGAAGAAGTTCCTCCGTGTCGGCGAGTGAGGGCCGGTCACGTCGGAGAACGTCAGCAAGTGCGGCGAAGAACTCCAAGAGGCGGAGCGCCTCCACTCGTGCCTGCTCCGGCGTCAGAACTTCGCCGAAGTCCTTCCTCCAACACTCGATGAAAGACAGGATTTGTTCGTTGGTCAACTGCATCTGCAGAGCGTATCGCGCATCGACCGCGTCGCCCAGAGGGCGGAATCTCTGCGCCATGCAAGTTCCGAAATACGGCTCTGCTTAAGCCTCTTTCGGAGACACCGCGATTGTCCCATTAAGTCGAGCGGATGTCCAGCTGACACGACCGGCACCGGCAATCGCACCTGGCGCACCTTCCTCCCTCGTGTCGAGACTGGTGTTTCGAGGTAGGCTCAGTGGATGAGCTCAGAACCGAAGAAGCAACAACCACGGACGCTTGTATCAGCAGTCCTCGAAGATGGCAGCATCATCGAGACGCTTGCCTCTCGAAGAGATAGGGTGGTCAGTCTCATCCGTATTCACGGAGGGGCAGTCGAGACCGGCCAGACGCTCGATCTCCCAGGATTCGGAACTGTCCGGCCATACTCGCCGGACAACAGCCTCCTGGCCCACGGTGTCGTGCAGTTTCCGTCTGCCAGAGAGGAGTACGAGTCGGAGGTCGATCTTGCTTCGTCAATCCGGCAGTTCATCCACCGGTATGCCGACCTTTCCGAAGCCTTTGAAGAAGCAGCCACATACTACGTCCTCCTCTCTTGGGTCTACGACGCTTTCAATGAGCTCCCATACCTGCGCCTCAAAGGCGATTTTGGCTGCGGCAAAACCCGCTGTTTGCAAACCATCGGCTCCCTCTGCTACAAGCCGATGTTTGCCAGCGGAGCTTCAACAGTCTCGCCTCTCTTTCGCATCATCGACGCCTTCCGCGGAACGCTTGTCATAGACGAGAGCGATTTTCGTTTCTCGGATGAACGGGCAGAGATCGTCAAGATATTGAATAACGGGAACGCCAAGGGTTTCCCGGTCCTGCGAAGCGACGTCACGCCTGGGAAGGACTTCAACCCGAAGGCCTTTGACGTCTTCGGACCGAAGATCATCGCCACTCGTCGGTCCTTCGATGACCGGGCCCTTGAGAGCCGCTGCATCACGGAGGAGATGACCGGCCTCCCTCCTCGGCTGGATATTCCTCTCAGCCTCCCCGAGACTTTTCATACTGAAGCGGAACATCTCCGTAACCAGCTCCTCTCGTATCGAGCGCTATGGCGCGACCTATTAGTCGACCCTTGTCCGGACAGGGACCCACAGCTCGAAGCACGAGTAGCCCAGATCTTCACACCCCTTCTGGCGGTCGCAGTCGCGGTCAATCCTGAGGCGAAGGAAAGGCTCTATCAACTCGCCAGAAAAACGAGCGGAACGCTCAAAGCCGATCGCGGAACGAGCACTGAGGCTCAACTTCTTGATATCATTTCAGAGTTGCGGCGTGATTCTGCACCGCTTGGTATCAAGGACATCGCCGAACGCTTCAGCGCCCGTTTTGGTTCTGACGCGTACCGCTCCGTAACACCCCGATGGGTCGGGTTCCAGCTCAGGAGCCGCCTCTCGCTTCTCACCGTGAAGAGTCACGGAACGTTTGTCATACCCGATTCTGAGAATGCGAAGCTCCAGACGCTGTTTCTGCGTTATGGGATATCGCAGGTCGAGCGATCAGAGCCACCAATAGAGGGAGACCCCCTGTCACTTTTCACGAGCTTGATCCACTACTTCTCACCAGCTTGATCCACCCTGCCGAGACTGCCGTGCATTATGAGGTCGGGATCGGTTGAGCGCTACTTCCGGCGGCGCG
>Ga0315268_10001564_pt1 | contig 26320 bp, 18 predicted proteins | sample C1_top_MG_FD_204535 | JGI IMG/M metagenome (GOLD analysis project Ga0315268, IMG submission 204535) | Sediment microbial communities from Yellowstone Lake, YNP, Wyoming, USA - C1_top | ecosystem: Environmental > Aquatic > Freshwater > Lake > Sediment | place: USA: Wyoming | collected 2017-08-01
TGTGCTCCAGGTGGGCCACTAACAGGGGGATGTCGTCTACTCGTTCGTTGATTACGGTAAGCTGCTCATTCATGCTGAGAGCTTACCACAATTCTCCAAACTTGTCTAGATTTGAGCGAACCAAGGGCTAATGATTGCAGATTGATCCAAATCTGCAATCGAAAATCTGCAATCTGCAATCCCCAAGGGGCCCAGCCATGTTCGTTTCCGTGTTCATTCCCGCCCATAACGAAGCCGGCAACATCACACCGCTCCTGGACAAGATTGCCCGCACCTTCGCCGACCACAATCTTGACGGCGAGGTGGTGCTAGTAAACGACGGCTCCACCGACAGCACCGCCGCCGAGGCCGCCGCCGGCGCGGCGCGCTACCCCTGGCTGCGGGTGTTCACCCATCGCCGCCGCCTGGGCCTCACCGCGGCCATGAAGACGGGCTTCCGCCAGGTGCGCGGCGACGTGGTCGTCTTCCTGCCCGCTGACCTGGAGTCCGATCCCGAAGAAGACATCCCCAAGCTCCTGGACAAGCTCGCTGAAGGCTACGACGTGGTAGCCGGCTGGCGCCAGGGTCGCCGCGACCGCAAGATTGTCGCCTCTGCCATCTACAACCTCGTCTCCCGCCGCCTGTTCAAAGTCCACGTCCACGACATGAACTGGATCAAGGCCTTTCGCCGGGAGGTCATTGACGATCTGCCCCTACGCTCGGACTGGCACCGCTTCATCCTCATGATCGCCGCCGACAAGGGCTACAAGATCGCTGAAGTGCCCACGAGCTATCACCCTCGCCAGGCCGGCCGCTCCAAGTACGGCTTCTGGCGTCTCCCTGTGTCCTTCCTGGACCTGCTGGTGGTCAAATTCCTGCTTACTTTCAGCCAGAAGCCCATGCTCTTCTTCGGCGCTATCGGCTCCCTGTTTGCCCTGGCCGGCCTGGGCATCGGCCTTTGGCTGGTCTACCTCTGGCTGGCCACCCAGACCCAGCAAAGGCCCATCCTGCTTTTGGCCTTCGTGCTCATCCTGGCCGGGCTGCTGCTCTTCCTGGTGGGCTTCCTGGCCGAGTTGGTCGTCAGCCAGGGCGAGCGCATTGAGGCCATCGAGCAGCGCCTGCGTGAACGGGGCGAATGATGGACAAGAGGAAAGAGGGAATCAGGGAATCAGGGAATCAGGGAATCGGGGATTGGCTGGTTACTGATTCCCTGATCACTGATTCCCTGATTACACGGCGTGTACTTTTCCTCACCCAGGCCTTCCCCCGTGACGCGGATGACCTCATCGGGGCCTTCTTGCTGCACCTGGGCCAGCGCCTGGCGGCAGAGGGCGTGGCCGTGCGCGTGCTGGCCCCCCACGCCGCCGGACTCCCCAGCCAAGAGACGCTGGGTGGCCTGCCGGTGCGCCGCTTCCGTTACGCCCCCGCCGCCTGGGAGCGCCTGGCCTACCGCGGGGCCATGCACGACCTGGCCACGGCGAGCTGGGCCAATCGGCTGCTCCTGGGCAGCTTCCTGGCCAGTTTTCTGCTGGCCACTCTGGCGGCTATAAGTAGCCAGTCCCCAGTCCTCAGTCCTCAGTCCCCAGTCGCCGCTTCCAGGACTGGGGACCGGAGACTAGGAACTGAGGACTGGGGACTGGGAACTGAGAACTGGCGGCTCCTGCACGCCCACTGGTGGTTCCCCGCCGGCTTGGTAGGCGCCGTGGCCTCGATCCTCGGCGGCCTGCCCCTGGTGGTCACCTGCCACGGCACAGACGTGGCCTTGCTGCGGCAATACCGCCTGGCGCGGCCCCTGGCCCGGGCCGTCTTGCGCCGGGCGGCCGCCGTCACCGTCGTTTCCGCCGATCTGCGGGACAGCCTGATAGCCCTGGCTGGCGTGGAGGCGGCAAAGATCAGCGTCATCCCCATGCCCGTGCACCCGGCCATTGAAGCAACCCTCCCCCTAGCAGGGGGAGGGCAGGGTGGGGGTGTAGGCCCGCCCACCATCCTGGCCGTGGCTCGCCTGGCCAAAGACAAGGGCCTGGACGTGCTCCTGGAGGCTTGCGGCTTTCTACGTGCTCGTGGCCTGGACTGCCGCCTGGCCCTGGTGGGCGAGGGCGAGGAAGAGGCGGCCCTGCGCGCCCAGGCGCAGCGGCTGGGCCTGAGCGAGAGCGTGGACTTCCTGGGGGCCGTAGCGCCGGGCGATCTGGCGCCGCACTACCTGGCCGCCGATGTGGTGGTGCTGCCCTCGCGGCGGGAGGGGCTGGGGTTGGTGCTGGTGGAGGCGCTCTTCTGCCGGCGGCCCGTCATCGCCACGCGGGTGGGCGGCATCCCGGACGTCGTGGCCGATGGGCAGACCGGCCTGCTGGTGCCCCCGGACGATCCCCTCGCCCTGGCCGAGGCCATCGCCCGCCTCCTGAACGACCCGGCCCTGGCCGCTCGTCTGGCTGCAGCCGGCCATGAGCACGTGCGCCAGCATTTCAGCGGCCAGGTCGTGGCGCAGCGCATGGTTGACGTGTATCGCCAAGTGCTGGGCGGGTGCCAACAGGGGTAACAAGGGTGACAAGGGTAAAAGGACGACTGCTCGTCAGGCAAATCTTGCAGGGCCTGATCCTGGCCGCGGCGCTGTTCTTCCTGGGCGGGGTGCTTTATCGCCAATGGGATCAGGTGCGGGCCTACCCCTGGCAGTTGGCGTGGCCGTGGCTGGCGGGGTCGTTTGTAGTGCTGGAAGTCACCTGGCTGCTACAGGTGGCCCTGTGGCGCTGGCTGCTGGGGCGGCTGGGCGGGCCGCTGGGGCTGGCGCAGGCCTGGCGCATCTGGTGGCTGTCCAACATCATTCGTTACATTCCGGGCAACGTCTGGCAGTACCTGGGCATGGTCTACCTCTGCCAGGAGGCGGGCATCGGCCAGGTGCAGACCCTGACCAGCGTGATCCTGCACCAGGCAGTCTCCATTGGGGCCGGACTGGCTGTAGCCGGCCTGTATTTCCTGCTGACCTGGGACGTGGCACTGGGAGCCAGGCTCCTGCCCTTCCTGGTGGCCCTGCCCGTGGCGCTGTTCCTGCTCCAGCCACGCGTTTTTGGCCGGGCGATTAACGCCCTGCTCGTCCGCCTGGGCCGTCAGCCGATCCAGTTCGCCCTTACCAGCCGCGATCTGCTGGCCTTGTTCGTGGCGCACGTCATAAGCTGGCTGCTCTACGGCCTGGGCTTTTATCTCTTCGTCCGGGCGGCTTACCCGGTGGGCCTGAGCGAGTTGCCGCGGCTGGGAGCGGCCTTTGCCGCCGCCTACGTCATTGGCTTCCTGAGCCTGCTCACGCCCAGCGGTCTGGGCGTGCGTGAAGGCGTGCTGCTCTACCTGCTGAGTCTGTCCCTGCCTTTGCCTGTAGCCACCGTGCTGGCCGTGGCCTCTCGCCTCTGGCTCATTGTGGGCGAGCTGGCCAGCACAGCGGGGGCATTGGCCTTAAGGGGATCAGGGAATCGGGGATCGGGGAATCAGGAAATCAGTGATCGGGGGAGACCTGATTCCCTGATTCCCTAATTCCCTGATCACTGATTCCCTTCTACAAATGTCTAATCGTTTTTCTCTAGCCTTGCTTGTCCTGCTCATCATCCTGTACACGGTTGTTTTTGCTGCCGTCTCCATCCGGCAGAACGAGGCCCTGGAGACCAACGCCCACGACCTGGGGGTGATGAGTCAGGCGGCCTGGAATACCCTGCACGGCCGCTTTGTAGAGGAGACGAGCTTCGGCCAGCCCCTCTCTCGCCTGCGCGGGCACGTGGAGCCGGTGTTCCTCCTGCTGGCCCTGGCCTACGCCGTGCGCCCCAGCGCCAACACCCTGCTCGTGCTGCAGACGGTGGTCATCGCCCTGGGGGCCCTGCCTGCCTACGCCCTGGCTCGCCACCGCCTGCGCAGCGCGGCCGCGGGCGTGGTCTTCGCCCTGGCCTACCTGCTCTTCCCCGCCCTGGAGGCCGCCAACCTCACCGAGTTCCACCCCGTGGCCCTGGTCGCCCCGCTGTTCCTGGCCGCCCTCTACTTTCTGCAGCGGCGCCGCTACGCCTGGTTCCTGCTCTTCACCCTGCTGGCCGTAAGCTGCAAAGAAGACATGGCCCTTATCGCCGTGCTGCTGGGGTTGTACGTGGCTGTTACTCAAAAGCAGTGGCGGCTGGGGCTGGGACTGGCGGCGGCGGGGGCGATCTGGTTCGTGCTCGCCGTCTACGTGATCATCCCCGCCTTCAGCCCTGGCGGCAACGTCCTCTTCGAACGCTACGCTGAGCTGGGCGGCAGCCCCCAAGGTGTCCTGCGCACCCTGCTCACCCGGCCTGGCGACGTGCTAAGCAGCCTACTCGCCCCGGCCAGGCTGGGCTACGTGGGCGGGTTGCTGGCCGCCGTGGGCGGGCTGGCCCTGCTCGATCCGGCGCTCCTGCTCCTGGCTGCGCCCTCCTTCGGCATCAATCTGCTCAGCAATTATCCTACGATGTACTCCGGCATCTCGCACTACTCGGCCCCCATTGTCCCTTTCGTCATCGTCGCGGCTATCGGCGGGGCGAGCTGGCTGGTCGAGAAGGCTGGGGCACGCCGCCGCCAAGTTGTCCTGATCGCCATTCTGGCCTGGGTGCTCCTGGCTAGCCTGGGCTACCATCGCTGGCAGGGCTTCTCGCCCCTGAGCGGGCGCTGGCGTTGGCCACAGTTGACAGCGCACGCCCGGCTGCTGCCCCGCTTCCTGGCCCAGATCCCGGCGGACGCTGCGGTGAGCACCCAGCCGCCCCTCTACCCGCACCTCAGCACCCGCCAGCGCCTCTACCTGGTGCCGGCGCTGAACGACGCCGCCTACGTGCTGCTGGACGTCACCGCCCGCGCCGACATGCACCCCAACGACCTGCACGATTTCTTCCAGCGCCTGGTTAGTTCTGGTGATTTTACCATCACCGATGCCGCCGACGGCTACATCCTGCTGGCGAAGAATCAGCAAATCGGCAAATCAGCAAATCAGCACCTGACCGAACTGCCAGATGAATTCTACTCCTTTGTGCGCCTGGCCGATCCTCGCCCGCAGCACCCGGTAACGCTGGACTTCGGCGAGAGCCTGCGTCTGCTGGGCTTTGACGTCTTCGAGCAGGTGGAGGAGGGTAAAACGCTCACCGGCCTGCGCCTGTACTGGCAAGTTCTCAGTGCGCAGTCCACAGTCCGCAGTCCTCAGTCTTTGCGCCTCTACCCCTTCTTCTACGATCGGGACGGCAAGATCATCGAAGACACCAGCCAGCGCCCCATCGTCAATGCCCTGTGGTATCCGCCACAGCAGTGGCGGCCGGGGGAGACGCTGGTGATGGCCACGCTGCCCTGGACGGTAGGCGACGATTTTGGCCTTGGTCTGGGGGTGGTGGCCGGTGACGACTGGGCGCAGGTTGAGCGCCGCCTGCCCGTGCGCGTGATCGGCCAGGATTATTGGCTTACCCTCCACGATAACGATACCTGGGCCACTCTGGCCACGGGGCAGCGGGAAGGCGGAAGGCTGGCATTGCAGGTGAACCGACGTTTGTTCAGCCCGCCGCCCATCGCCCATCCGCTACGCGCCACGCTGGGCGGCCAGATTGCCCTGCTCGGCTATGACCTGAGCCCGGAGAAAAGCATATCCCCTGGTGACACGCTGACGGTGACGCTGTACTGGCAGGCTCTGGGGGCAATAGACCAATCGTACACGGTGTTCAACCACCTCATCGGCCCGGATGGACGGCTGGGGGGACAGGAGGACGGCCTCCCGGTCGGCGGGGCGCGCCCGACCACCACCTGGGCACCGGGCGAGGTGATCGTGGACCGCTATACGCTGCGCCTCAAGGCGGATGCTGCCGCGGGCGATTATCAGCTCGTCGTGGGCATGTACCGTCTGGAGACGTTGGCGCGCCTGCCTGTGCAGGACGCCGCCGGCCAGCCCAGTGGCGATTACGTGTTGTTGGCCACGCTGCGCTTGAAGTAGCTTGGAACATTGCAACCTTGCGAAGGTTTCGCAACCTTCGCAAGGTTCAGTGAGGTTAAAGCCAGCCTTGACAAACGGGCGGCGTATGTTTATAATGCCTGCGGTGTCAACGAATACCGACACGGATAAACGGATAAATGAATGAGCCTCAATCCAGCATCCGTTTATCCGTGTTTGTTTCGTTGCCACCGCTTTCTTTTCACAAGGCGGCTCTGCGCCCCTTGTCGGCGCTCACTACTTCGTCAGGAGGCGTTTTTCGTGAAATCCACCCGTACCCGCCAGATAGCCGGTAGCAGATGGCAGATGGCCGGCAGCAAGCACTATCGGCTATCGGCTATCAGCCATTGGCTAACCTGGCTAACTCGCCCCCTCGTTCCCCTGCTCCTGTTCATCCTGGCTGTATCGCCTTTGCTTTTGTCCTTGCCTACCATGCAGGCCCCCGTCGCTGCCATCGAGGCCAGCCCAGCCTTGTTGGGAAGCTCAGTCGGCACTAAAGTCTTCTTGCCCGCCCTGGAGAACCAGAACAATTGGGAGACCCAGTTGCGGGTGCAGAACGTGGGCACGGCGCCCACGGTGGTCGTCCTGCAACTGTGGGGAAGTTATAGCGGCCTGTGTGACAGCGCAGCACCAGGGCCACGAAAGCTGGTGGTGTCCTCGGTGCTCGCTCCGGGCGGCCTGTGGAATTGGCTCATGCCCGGCGCTGTAGACGCCTGCGGCGGGGGCATCTTCTTCCCCAAATCGGCCATTGCCTATTCGGTCCGGCCAGGCACCGAGCCGGACACCTGCCCGCCGGCCTTCACGCCCACGGCGGGGGAGCCCATCGCTGTCACGGTCAATCGCCGCCGCACGGCGGGTTTCCCGCTGCCCAGCGCCTACCGGGGCCTGTTACTGACCGAACTTGGCCAGGCCGACCCCGGCAGTGGCGAGTTCAGCTACTATGCGCCGCTGAATGTCGCTAATCGTGCCGGCTGGCGCTCCGAGATCATCGTCCAGAATGCCGGCCAGGCTTGCGCTACCGTGCAGCTCGTCTATCGCACAGTCAGCGCCTGCCAGACGCCGGTGACGGACACGATCGCCTCCCTGGCCCCTGGTGAGGCGCGCCGCCTCTCGCCACCCACCGGCCTGGAGACGGTGTTGAGTTCCTTGCAGTTGAGCAGCACGCAGCCGCTGGCCGTGCTCGTGGATGAGGTGCGGGAAGACTTCATGAAATGGACCTTCCGAGCCTGGCCAGGCAGCGAGACGCAGGCCGAGAGCGAAGGTTCGCTGGTCTACAAGAACTACAACGGCTGGCAGAGCAGCGTCCAGGTGCAGAATCTGGGGGTCAACGATGTGCTGGTCCAGGTGGAAGTGTGGGACATGAGCGGCAACAAAAAGGCCACGCTCTCCAAAACGGTCTGCGGCCAGGGGGTATGGGATTACGATTTGCAGCAGGAGGCGGCCGTCCCTAGCGATTTCGCCGGCCGCGTGCGCGTCAGATCCACTGGGGACTCGAACAAGATTGTTGCCGTAGTCAAGCTGGCCGATTACAGCCCTTCCGGCACTGGTATGGCCTTCGCCTACAACACCACGCCCATCCCGCCCGGGGGTCTGCCCACGCCGACGCCTACCCCGACCATGGGCTACCCCACGGTTCAGGCGTTCTTTGACGACTTTGAACATGGCACAGCGCAATGGCAATTCCCCCTGGGTCAAGAGGGCACGCGCTGGGACTTGTTTGCCGGCAACGCCCACAGCGGCAACAACTCGCTCACGGACAGCCCCGGTGGCAGCTACCTGGTTTACGAGGAGTCGGACGCTTTCTCCCGTGTTTTCAGTCTGGCCAATATGCGCAGCCCGGTACTGCGCTTCTGGACACGCTACGCCATCGCTCCTGACACCTTCGATATGGCCATCGTTCAGATGTCCCGGGATGGCGGTGCCTCCTGGGATGCGCCGCTAGCCACCTACCCGCGTGCCAGCGATATGGGGCGGCAAGACATCTGGACCTTCCAGCAGTTCGCCCTGCCCGCCGATTATGAGGGCCAGACCGCAGTCCGCATTCGCTTCCACATGAGCAGCGATTGCAGCATCACCGACGATGGCTGGTACGTGGACGACGTGGAGGTGCTGGGCATCTCCACCCTGCCGTCGCCCACGCCTACCAACACGCCGACGCCCACGCCGACTCCTACCAGCACGCCGACGGCCACGCCCACGGACACGGCCACGCCTACGCCTACGGCCACACCCACAAACACGGCCACACCAACTGACACGCCAACCTCAACACCGACGGACACAGCTACGCCAACGGCTACGCTGACGCCTACAGCCACGCCCTATCGCTTCTACCTGCCACTTGTCATCAAAAACTACCCCGGGCCGCCTACCGGTTCGATTAGCAACTTTCGGGTCAGCGATCAGCCTGGCGGCCCTGCCGTGAGCAACTTTCCTACAGGGACCAGCGTGGTATACGCCGTTTTCGACTACCAGAATGCGCGCAATATGCAAGCAGAGGTCAGCTTATACTGGTACAGTCCACAAGGCTATTCCCACTGGCATACCGTCACGAGCATGTACGATGGTGCGGGCACAGCCTCGATGCGTATAGATAATGGCCTGGCCTTCCCTAATACACCACCTGGAGGCTTGTCCTACTATCTTACGGTCATCTACGTGAATTCCGTACTCACGGACTCTAAGGCCTGGACCGTGGGCGGCAGTTAGCAGTCAGACCCGACAGGTCTTGGAGACCTGTCGGGTCTCATGTCTCTTCGGGGCTCGTTGGCGTCTTGACAAGCGACGCTCAGGATGCTATCATGCAAGATGGGCGGAATACCGCCCATCTTATGGGACGCAGATTAACGCTGATAGACGCTGATTATTTACTTCTTAATCAAAAATCTGCGTGCGCAGCCTACGTTTATCCGCGTCCTCAACGATCATCACTCCACAGGGCTGGTCAGGCCGATCAGCCCTTTGGCCGCGTGCGCAACAAACCTGACAGGTCTTGGAGACCGGTCAGGTTTCAGGTGGAGAGCACACTTTGAGCCTGTCTGGCCTCTTGCCTCTGCTCAACGACATACCAGCCTATCGCCAGCTCACCTCGGCGCTGCGGACGCTGGCGGCGGAGGCCTACCCCCTGCCGCTCCTCGCTGCCGCCCGGCCCTACCTGCTGGCGGCTTTGCGGCGCGACCTGGGCGCGCCGCTCCTGGTCGTGGTGGCGCAGGCAGAGGAGGCCAAAGCCCTGCACGGGCAGCTACGAACCTGGTCGGCGGCGCCTGCACAGGTGCTCTTCTATCCAGAGCCCGAGGCCCTGCCCTACGAGCGCCTGGGCACGGAGACCGTAACCATGCGCCAACGCCTGGCCGTGCTGGCCAGGCTCGGCGGCATCCAACCTTGCGAAGGTTCTGAAACCTTCGCAAGGTTGGATGCCGCCATCGTCGTCACCACCGTGCGCGGCCTGATGCACCGCACCATCGCCCGGCACGACCTGGCCGGGCACACACAGGTACTGCGCCAGGGCCAGCATCTGGACCTGTCTACCCTGCTGCAGCAACTGCTGGCCATGGGCTATCAGGCCGTCACCCTGGTGGAGGAGCCTGGCGCTTTCTCCCACCGTGGCGGCATTGTGGACGTCTGGCCGCCCACCAGCGAGAACCCGCTGCGCCTGGAGTTCTTCGGCGATGAGGTGGACTCGCTGCGGCTGTTCGATCCGGCCACCCAGCGTTCCTTGCGCCGCCTGGAGGTAGCCACCATCACCCCGCCCAGCGAGGTCCTGCTGCGCCACGCCCCGGCTGCGGCGCGGGCCCTGGCCGCCCTCGACCTTTCCACCCTCAGCGAGGCCGCCCGTGCCCAGTGGAACATGGACGTGGAGCGCCTGGCCGCTGGCGAGCCCTTCGCTGGCCTGGAGTTCTACGCCCCCTATTTCACGTTCGATAGTGCTTCAACTATCCTCGACCACTTCACCGGCCTGGTGGTGCTCAACGAGCCACAGGACCTGTCGGCTATGGCCGAGATCGTCGCCGAGCAGGCCGAGGACTTCCGGCGGCAGCTCGTGGAGCGGGGCGACCTGCCCGCCGCCTTCGCCCGGCCCTACCTCACCTGGGCAGAGTTGGCGCCCCGCTTGGCTAAGCTGCTCCGCCTGGAACTAGCCGAAGATGGTGGTAGTAGGGGCGAGGCATTTTCCAAGGCTGTATCCCGTGTGAGCCCCGAGGAATGCCTCGCCCCTACTGCCCTGCCCTTCACCGTCGCCCCCTTGTACGCCGGCCGCCTCAAGCAGGCCCTGGACGACATCCAGCAGATGCTCGCCGCAGGGCAGAGCGTGGTCGTCATGACGCAGCAAGCCAAGCGCCTGTCCGCTCTGCTGGGTGAGCGCGACGTCATCGCCGCGCCGGTGGAGGCCATCGCCACGCCGCCCCCTCCCGGCAGCCTGACCCTGGTGCAGGGCTCGCTGGCCGAGGGGTGGACGCTAAGGGAGCCAGGGAGCAGGGGAGCAGAGGAGCAGGGGGGCAGTAGGGCCTTCACCCCTGCACCCCTGCACCCCTGCACCCTTGCTCTTCTCACCGACGTGGAGCTATTCGGCTGGGCCAAGCCACGGCGGGCGACGCCGCGGCGACGGGCGGCGCGGGACGCCTTCCTCAGCGACCTGCTCGTGGGCGACTACGTGGTGCACATTGAGCACGGCATCGGCGTCTACCGCGGGCTGGTCAAGCTGACCCTGGACGGCGTGGAGCGGGAGTACCTGCACCTGGACTACGCCGAGGGCGACAAGCTCTACGTCCCCACGGACCAGATTGACCGCGTCAGCCGCTACATCGGCGTGGGTGAGGCGGCGCCGACGCTGACCCGGCTCTCGGGTATGGACTGGGAGCGAGCCAAGTCTCGGGCCAGGAAGGCCGTGCAGCAGATCGCCCGCGACCTGCTGGACCTCTACGCAGCGCGGCAGTTGGCGCCGGGCTACGCCTTCCCGCCCGATACCCCCTGGCAGAGCGAGCTGGAAGCGTCCTTCCCCTACATCGAAACGCCTGACCAGTTGGCCGCTATCGAGGCGGTCAAGACGGACATGGAACGCCGGCAGCCCATGGATCGTCTGATTTGCGGCGACGTGGGTTACGGCAAGACCGAGGTGGCGCTGCGTGCCGCCTTCAAGGCGGCGATAGACGGCAAACAGGTGGCGATTCTGGTGCCCACCACCATCCTGGCCCAGCAGCACTACAACACCTTCCAGGAACGCCTGGCCGCCTACCCGCTGCGCGTGGAGATGCTCTCTCGCTTCCGCTCGGACAAGGAGCAGCGGGAGGTCGTCAGCGGCCTACAGCGCGGCCTCGTGGACATCGTCATCGGCACCCATCGGCTCCTACAGAAAGACGTGGCCTTCAAGGACCTGGGGCTGGTGGTCATTGACGAGGAGCAGCGCTTTGGCGTGGTGCATAAGGAGCGGCTGAAACAACTGCGCCAGGAGGTGGACGTCCTCACCCTTACCGCCACACCCATCCCCCGCACCCTGCACATGTCGCTCATGGGCGTGCGCGACATGAGCACGATTGACACGCCGCCGGAGGAGCGCCTGCCCATCGTCACCTACATCCACGAGTACGACGAGACGCTGATCCGGGAGGCGATCCGGCGCGAGCTCGACCGTGGGGGGCAGGTGTATTTTGTGCATAACCGCGTGCAGACCATCGAGCTCATGGCGCAGCGTGTCCAGCGTCTGGTGCCGGAGGCCAGCATCGCCGTGGGGCACGGCCAGATGCCCGAGGAGCAGCTCGAGCGGGTCATGCTGGACTTTGTCCAGGGCAAGACCGACGTGCTGGTGTGCTCGGCCATCATCGAATCCGGGCTGGACATCCCTAACGTCAACACCATGATCATCAACCAGGCCGATCGCTTTGGCCTGGCGCAGCTCTACCAACTGCGCGGGCGCATCGGCCGCGGGGCCAACCGCGCCTACGCCTATCTCCTGCACGACAAGGACTATCAGCTCACGGATACGGCCAAGAAGCGCCTGGGAGCTATTTTCCAGGCCGCCGAGTTGGGGGCCGGCTTCCGTATTGCCATGAAAGACCTGGAGATTCGCGGCGCCGGCAATCTGCTGGGCGTGGAACAGCACGGGCACATCGCCGCCGTGGGCTTTGACCTGTACACCCGCCTCCTGGCCGAGGCCGTCCGCAGCCTCAAGGCCGCAGTCCAAGGACCGAAGACGACGGACCAAGGACTAAGGACGACGGACCAAGGACTAATCTTGGACCTGCCGCTGGACGCTTACCTGCCTGAGAACTACGTGCCCGACGAGGCGGCGCGCCTGGCCCTCTACCAGCGCATGGCCGCCGTGACCACGCCAGAAGAGGCCGAGGAGATGGCCCAGGAGCTGGCCGATCGTTTTGGCCAGCCGCCCAAGGCGGCGGAGGCGCTGCTCTACACCCTGCGTCTCAAGGCGCAGGCCATCGCCGCGGGGGTGGAGTCCATCAAGGTGACGGCCAGCGAGGTCACGGTCAAGGTCAGCGACCCGGCGACGATCAACCAGGCGGCGCTTTCGCGCCGCTTCGGGGCGGCTCTGCGCATAGGTGTCAAGTTGCTGCACCTGGAGCGCCGCAAGCTGGGTGGCCGCTGGCGGGAGGAGTTACTGGCGCTGGTGCAGGCCCTCACCTAACCCCCAACCCCCTTCCCTCTCCCGTAGTCCAGTTACGGGAGAGGGAAGGGGGCGAGGGGGATGGGTGAGGCGTGAGGGCCGCCTATGCAAGAGCGACAGTTTGTGGTAAAATAGGGACTGGGGTACAAGAGGACGAAGGACGAACGACGAAGGACGAATTTCGTCATTCGCCATTCGCCAATCGCCAATCGGAAATCGTCAATCGTCGGAGGGCTTTGATGCCAGCGGAGAAGAAGATTCGGGTACTTATCGCCAAACCAGGCTTGGATGGCCACGACCGGGGGGCCAAGGTGGTGGCCCGCGCCCTGCGCGACGCCGGCATGGAGGTCATCTACACCGGCCTGCGCCAGACGCCGGAGATGATCGTGGAGGCGGCTATCCAGGAGGACGTGGACGCCATCGGCCTGAGCATCCTCTCCGGGGCGCACATGACCCTCTTCCCCCGCATCATGCAACTCCTGCAGGACAACGCCGCGGCGCACATCCCGGTCTTTGCCGGCGGCATCATCCCGGACGAGGACGTGCCGGCCCTGAAAGCCCTGGGCATCCGGGCCATCTTCGGCCCCGGCACGTCCACGGAGGACATCGTCCGGTGTATACGGGCGGAGGTGGAGGGGGCGCCGACCTAACCCCCGCCCCCTTCCCTACCAGGGAAGGGGAGTTACGCTCTCCCTCCCCTGCTGGCGGGGGAGGGTTGGGGTGGGGGTCTTCGATAGTTATGGAACTCATCGCACGATTGCTGGCCGGCGACCGGCGAGCCGTGGCCCGGCTGATCACCCTGATTGAAAACGACGGCCCAGAGGCGCAGGCGGCGCTGGCGGCTCTCTACCCGCATACCGGGCGGGCGCACGTCGTCGGCGTCACGGGCGCGCCGGGCACGGGCAAGAGCACCCTGGTCAACGAGCTCACCCAGGAGCTACGGCGACAGGGCCGCAGCGTGGGCATCATCGCCGTAGACCCCACCAGCCCCTTCACCGGCGGCGCCATCCTGGGCGATCGCATCCGCATGCAGGAGCTCACCGCCGATCCGGGCGTGTTCATCCGCAGCATGGCCACGCGGGGCAGCCTGGGCGGCCTGGCGCGGGCGACCGGCGACGCCATCAAGGTGCTGGACGCCTTTGGCAAGGACGTGATCCTGGTGGAGACGGTGGGCGTGGGCCAGGACGAGGTGGAGATCGCCAAGGCCGCTCAGACCACAGTGGTGGTGGAGACGCCGGGGCTGGGCGACGACGTGCAGACGCTCAAGGCCGGCGTGCTGGAAATCGCCGACGTGCTGGTGGTGAACAAGGCCGACCTGGACGGCGCCGACCGGCTGGTTTTTGCCCTGGAGACCATGCTGGCTTTAAACTCTCATCCGCGGGACTGGCAACCGCCAGTGGTAAAGACCGTAGCCTTGCGGGGCAGCGGCATCCCCGAGCTATGGGCGGCCATCGAGCGGCACCGGGCCTACCTGTCCACCAGCCACGACCGGCAAGCCCACGAACAGGCGCGGGCGCAGGAGGAGATTGAGGCCATCCTATGCCACGAGCTGACGGCCCGCCTGCTGGCCAGCCTGGCCCCCGGCGAGATCAGCGCCCTGGCGGAGCGGGTGGCCCGCCGGGAGATTGATCCGTACACGGCAGCGCGGCGGCTGATGGAACGGCACAAAGTTGAAGAGGACGCAGATGAACGCTGATAAACGCAGAAAAAATAAAAATATCTGCGTTCTTCTGCGTGTATCTGCGTCCCCCTTAACCAATCATCGGAGGCAGAGTTTGAAACGTTGGCTTGTGATCGGCATCCTGGCTCTGGCTGCTCTACTGCTGGCCACTGCCTGTGGCTCGCCCAGCACCCTGCTCTCTGGCGTCACTATTGCGCCCAGCACCATCTCGCCCAACGCCGATGGTCGGGACGACGTGGCGATTATCAACTATCAGCTCGCCCGGCCGGCGGCGCTCTCCATCTACCTGGTGGACGCCAAGGGCGAGAAGCACTACTTTCGCCAGAACGAGCGCCGCTCGGCGGGCAGGTACGAGGCGCGCTTCTACGGCCTCGTTGAGCAGGCGGTGACGCTGGGCCCTGGGCTGGGCATCAACGCCGGTCAGGTGCTGCCCAACGGCACGTATACCATCGTCGTGGAGGCCACCGACAAGCAGGGGCAGAGCCAGCAGGTGACGGGCCAGTTCACCATCGCGGAAGCGGATACGACCTTGCCCACGCTGCGCCAGTTCTCTGTGTTCACGCCCCTCATCGGGCGGGAGCGGCCAGAGGGGCAGGAGGGTAAGGTCATCTTCACGCCCAACCGGGACGGCATCTCCGACCGCATCGTCGTCTCCTACTACCTGGAGAAGGACGCCACGGTGTCCGTGTACCTGGTCAATCCCAACGATCCGGCGCACCGCAAGTACCCGCTGCCCATGACGCTGATGGGCCGCGAGAACCCGGCCACGGCCATCTACCTCCAGCAGGGCCACTACGAGCACGAGTACGAGGGTGGCGTGGACCTGGGCAACACCCCGCCGCCGGACGGCGATTACCTGGTGGTGGGCGAGGCCACGGACAAGGTGGGCAACCACACCGTCGTCACCGCCCCCCTGACCATCGCCGAGGGTGGCGTGCCCCTGGCGGAGATCGTGGCCACTCGCTTTGAGCCGGTGGCGGTGCCCATGGGCGGCTTGCTGCGGGTAGAGATCACCGTGCGCAACATCGGCCCGGTGCCCATCCGCAGCAAGGGCCCCTACTCCGGCACCGTCTACGCCAACAACGAGAACTTCAACTCCATCAGCGTCCTGAACGACCCGCAGAAAGACTTCTTTGAAGAACCCGGCGTCTTCCGCGTGGGCGTGGACTACGAGGGAAACAGCGCCGGCCGCGAGTACCCGTATCGCTGGGGGTTCACTGGCGACAAGCTCATGCCCGGCGAGCAGCAGACCGTTGTGGGGTACATCCGCATGGTAGAGAAGACCAAGCCGCACAACCCGTACTTCTGGGCCGGCCTGCTGCACGAGCAGGTGCGCAAGGTGAACGACAAAACCGGCGTCAAGCAGATCACGATCGAATGGTAGGGGCGACTACATAGTGCTCTCCTACCAGTGTTATCTGTGCGAGTGGAGGTGTGAAAGATGGAATGGCACAAGTACATTCACGTGGATCCGAAAATCGCCTTCGGCAAGCCTGTCGTCGCTGGGACACGCATCCCTGTCTACATGGTGCTGGAACTGCTGGATGCCGGCTTCACGCCCGAACAAATCATTCGTGACTATTACCCCACCCTGACCGTTGAAGCCATCAGAGCTTGTTTCCACTACGCTACAGAGGTGTAGTCAAGAACGAGGAGATTCACCTTGTCGACCTCAGGGCCCCAGCACCGGCTATTGGCTGACGAGTGCGTCTACCGGGCCACGGTAGTACTCAGCAATGGGGAAGAAACAAAGCGGGATGGCGGTTGACCTCTCCGTAGTCATCGTCAGCTTCAACGTGCGGGAGCTGCTGCGAGGCTGCCTGCAAGCGTTGGTTCCAAGTTCCAAGTTACATGTTCCAAGTTCCCCGCTAAACAACGTGAAACCTGGAACTTGGAACATGGAACTTATCGTCGTGGACAATGCCTCTGCGGACGGCAGCGCCGCAATGGTGCAGCAGGAATTCCCGGCGGTGCAGCTCATCGTCAATACGCAGAACCGCGGCTATGCGGCGGCCAACAACCAGGGCCTGCGCGCCGCCCGCGGGCGCTACGTGCTCCTCCTGAACCCGGACACCGTAGTTCTGGACGAGGCCCCGGCCAACCTGGTGCGCTTCCTGGACGAGCATCCGCGGGCGGGGGCAGTGGGCGGTCGCCTGCTCCACGCCGATGGCAGCTTCCAGCACAGTGCCTTCCGCTTTCCCACCCTGACCATGACGCTGCTGGACTTTTTCCCACGGCACCGCCTGCTGGACTCGGCGCTCAACGGTCGCTACCCTCGGGCCTGGTACGACCATGCCTTCCCGATTGACCACCCGCTGGGCGCCTGCCTGGCCGTGCGCCGGGAGACCTTTGAGCAGGTGGGTCTCCTGGACGAGGGCTTCTTTATCTACTGCGAAGAGGTAGACTGGTGCTGGCGGATCAAGCAGGCCGGCTGGGAAGTCTGGTACGTGCCCGACGCTCCGGTGATTCATTACGTGGCCCAAAGCACCAAACAATTCCGCTACCCCATGTTCGTGGAGTTGTGGAAGAGCCGCTATCGCCTCTTCGCCAAGCACCGCCCCGCCTGGTGGCAGGCCATCAATCGCCAGCTTGTGCGCCTGGGGTTGTGGGCAGAGACGCGACGGGCTCGCGCCGCCCAGCGTCGCGGCGAGATCAGCGAGCAGGAGCTCGCCGAGAGGTTGGTGGCGTATAGGCAGGTGGCGAGGTTATGAAGTAGACAAGTACACAAGTAGCAAGTACAAAGTAGACGCCACATCATGCCATACCCCCTTGTCTACTTTCCCCTTGTCTACTTACTCCTTGTCTACTTGTGTACTCTGTATCCTGGACTACAAGGAGGGTAGTTATTCGTGAGTAGTACTGAAAAGAAGGTTGTGTCCAAAGGCGGTTCCTCGCTTCTCGATCTGCCCGTGTTGCGCCTCATCAACCTGAACTGGGAGACGGCGCTCTACATCGCCCTGATCGTCATTGCCCTGGTCACGCGCTTCTGGGCTTTGGGCGCTCGCGCCTTCAGCCACGATGAGGGCATCCACTCCCACTACTCCTGGCTCATCTACACGGGCAATCTGAGCGCCTATCGCCACGATCCCACGTACCACGGGCCGTTCCTCTACCACTTCACGGCCCTGATGTTCCTGCTGTTTGGCGATAGCGACTATACCGCCATGTTAGGGCCGGCCATCTTTGGGATGTTCGTTGTGCTGCTGCCCTTGCTGTTGCGGCGCTTCTTAGGGCGCACCGGCACGCTCCTGGCCGTGCTGTTCATCGTCATCTCCCCGTCTATTCTGTACTACTCCCGGGGCCTGCGCCACGACATCTTCGCCCTGGCCGGGACGCTGGCTATGGTGGTGGCCGTGTTCCGCTATCTGGAGGATCGCCAGAACCGCTGGCTGTACTTCGGCGCGGTGGCCCTGGCCGTGGCCTATGCCAGCCACGAGCTGACCTACATCAACACCTTCATCCTGGTCAGCTTCCTGGTGCTGGCGGGTATCTGGGAGGTCGTCCGGGGTGGTGACGACCAGCCGGTGCTCTCGGCCCTGCGCAGCCTGGACCTGGGCGTGGTAGCCCGCTGCATTCTGCTTTTTCTGCTCATCACCATCCCGCTGTTCACCACCATGTTCACCAACATGATGGGCCTGGCCACGGGAGCCTTCGGTTCTCTATCCTACTGGCTCCTGCAGCACGGTGTACGCCGTGGCGGCCAGCCCTGGTTCTACTACTTCATCCTGCTGCTCCTGTACGATTTCCTGCCGTTCTTTTTCGGGCTGTTGGGCGTGGCCTACGTGGCCTGGCGAGGGACTGTCAGCAGATTTAGGGAGCCGATTAAGCAGACTGAGCAAAAGGAGGAGCGGGGGCGCTCGACAGTCGCTGGCTATTTACCTGTCTTTCTGGTTTACTGGTTCTTTGCCGCCCTGGTGCTCTACTCCTGGGCCGGGGAGAAGATGCCCTGGCTGGTCATTCAGCCAGTTCTGCCCCTCTGCCTGCTCGCCGGCTGGTTCCTGGGGCCGCTAGTGGAGCGCCTGGACTGGCGAGCGCTCTGGCAGGGAGGAGCGCCGCTCCTGGGGCTTCTGCTGCTCATCATCGGCTTGGCTTTTGCGGCCTGGTCGCGCTTGCGGCCGGCCTTCGGCGGGGCGCCGCTGACGCAACAGACGCAGACTATCCAGTGGCTGCAGTTGCTGATCATCATCGCCCTGGGCGTGGGTGCAGTCGTCTGGCTGGGGATGCGCCTGGGCGGCCGCCAAACGCTACAGGCCCTGGGGCTGGCCGTGTTCGTCGTTTTTTTCGCCCTCACGGTGCGCGCCTCCTGGCGGGCCAACTTCCTTAACGGCGACAACGCATCGGAGATGATCGTCTATGCCCAGGCGGCGCCGGACGTGCGCCTGGTGGTCAAGCAACTGGAAATCCTGGAGCAGCGCATGGGCGACAGCCCGCCCCTCAAGATTGCCTACGATGACCAGTTCTCCTGGCCGGGGGAGTGGTATCTACGGAACTTCAAGAATAAGCAGTTCTACGGCAAACAACTCGGCGGGCCCACCGATGCCCAGGTGGTGATCGTGGGGCAGGGGAACGAGGTGGCCAACAAGGCCTACCTGGGCAACTACAATCGCTACGAATACCGGCGCATGTGGTGGCCCAACCAGGACTACATGAACCTCACCCCGTCTAATGTGGTGCAGCACCTGCAGAATCCAGCGGATCGGGTGGGCATGTGGCGTATTTTCTTCTATCGCGATTATGGCGCCGGCCAGCCCATGGGGGAGAACTTTGCCCTGTACGTGCGCAAGGACCTGGCCGCCAGCCTGTGGACGAGCGTCGCCGCCGCTCCACCAGCCCCGCCCAGCCCGGAGGAAGAAGCCTACACCAAGCTGCAGCAGCGCCTGGAAGCCTCACGGGTTTTCGGCACTAAGGGTGCGGGCGATGGACAACTCGCCGAGCCCAAGGGCGTGGCTGTGGACAAGGACGGCAACATCTACGTGGCCGATACCATGAACCATCGTATCCAGAAGTTCGATCCCGGCGGCGCCTTCCTGGCCAAGTGGGGCGCCAAGGGGGAGGGCGATGGTCAGTTCAACGAGCCCTGGGGCCTCGCCGTAGACAAGGACGGCAACATCTACGTGGCCGATACCTGGAACCACCGCATCCAGAAATTCGCTCCCGACGGCAAGTTCCTGCTCAAGTGGGGCACCTTCGGCGATACGCGAGGAGCCGCTGGTGGCACGCCAGGCGTCTTCTACGGCCCGCGCGCCATCGCCATTGACAAGGACGGCAACCTCCTGGTTACCGACACGGGCAACAAGCGCGTCCAGAAGTTCGATCCCAACGGCCAGTTCCTGGCCCAATTTGGCAGCGTGGGCAGCCTGGATGGGCAGTTCAGTGAGCCGGTGGGCCTCGCCGTGGCCAAGGACGGCAACGTCTACGTCGCCGACACCTGGAACCGGCGTATCCAGAAGTTCGATGCTACCTTCAAGTACCTGACGCAATGGCCTGTGCGGGGCTGGGAGGGCGAATCCGTGATCAACAAGCCTTACCTGGCCGTGGATCAGAGCGGCAACGTCTACGCCACCGATCCCGAGCAGCATCGGGTGCTCAAGTTTGACTCCACGGGCAAGCTCCTGCTGCTCTGGGGCCAGCCCGGCCTGGACCCCGCCTCGTTCAACCTGCCCGTGGGTATAGCCGCGGACGATAGCGGCAACATCTACGTGGCCGACGCCCTCAACAACCGCATCATGCGCTTCAGCCCAGGAAAATAGTGATCAGGGAATCAGTGATCAGGGAATCGGGACATTCCTAGCCCCTGATTTCCTGATTCCCTGATCCCCTGACTCCCCATGATCTCAGTAGTCATCCTGACCAAGAATGAGGCCCCCAACATCGGCGATTGCCTGGCCAGCGTGCGCTGGGCGGACGAGGTGCTGGTGCTGGACTCCTTCAGCACGGACGATACAGTGGCTATCGCCCAGGCGCAGGGGGCTCACCTGGCCCAGCGCCCCTTCCGGGACTGGGCCGACCAGCGCAACGCCGCCCTGGACCTGGCTGCCGGGGACTGGGTATTCTTCGTGGACGCCGACGAGCGGGCCACGCCGGAGTTGGCGACAGAGATTCGCGCTGTGTGCGCCCAAGACTCGCCGGTGGGCTGGTGGGTGCCGCGCCGCAACTACATCTTCGGCCGATGGATTCGCCACGCTGGCTGGTCGCCCGATTACCAGTTGCGCCTGCTGCGGCGGGGTTGGGCGCGCTATGACCCTACCCGCCCCGTACACGAGCTGGTACTTCTGGACGGGGAGGCCGGCTACCTGCAGAACCCCCTCCTGCACTACAACTACGACCGCCTCTCCCAGTTCATCGCCAAACAGAACCGCTACACCAGCCTGGAGGCCCAGGAGCTGCAGGCCAAAGGCATACACGCCAAGCCCTGGAGTCCCATCCTGCAGCCCTGGCGAGAGTTCGTGCGGCGCTACGTGACCCTGGAAGGCTACAAGGACGGCGGTCACGGCCTGCTGCTCTCGCTCCTCATGGCCTACTACAGCGGTGTGACCTACGTGAAGCTCTGGCGCTTGAGAAAATAAACCTGGCGAAGATTCCGAACCTTCGCCAGGTTTAACGATCAGAGAACAAAAGCGGGGGAAGGGACAAATCCCTTCCCCCGCTGGCGCGTTTAATATCCGTAGGGGCAGCCCTCGTGGCTGCCCAGGGCGACCACAAGGGATCGCCCCTACAGCCAGCCTTGCTCGATCACCAGCTCGGCGATCTGCAAGGCGTTCAGAGCCGAACCTTTACGCAGGTTATCGGCGGCGACCCAGAAGGCCAGGCCGTACTCGTAGGCTGGATCCTCCCGGATGCGCCCCACAAAAACGTTGTCCTGACCGGCCGCTACCCAGGGCTGCGGATAGAGGCTGACGCACGGATCGTCCAGAACGCGGACCCCGGGGGCGGCTCCCAGCAGAGAACGCGCCTCCTCCGGGGGCAGGCGGCGGGACAGCTCCAAGTGCACTGCCGCGGCATGGCCAACATAGACAGGCACCCGCACGGCCGTGGCCGAGATGGCCAGTTGCGGATGGTGCAGGACGCGGCGCGTCTCCTGGACGATCCGCCATTCCTCCCGGGTAAAGCCGTTGTCCAGGAAAATGTCCGCTTCCGGCAGACAGTTGAAGGCGATCTGGTGCGGGTAGACGTGCGGCACGACAGTCTTGCCCTCCAGCACCAGGCGGCACTGCGCCGATAGCTCCTCCATCGCCTTGCCGCCCGTCCCCGACACGGCCTGGTAGGTGACCACAATGGCCCGCTCGATGGGCGCCACACGATGCAGCGGAGCCAGGGCCATGACCAGTTGGATGGTGACGGCGCTGGGGCTGCCCACGATTCCCTGATGGCCTTTGAGGTCGCCCGGATTGATCTCTGGCACTACCAGGGGCACGTTCTCGTCCAGGCCATAGGGGACACAGTTGTCAATGACAAAGGCCCCGGCGCGCACAGCCTGCGGGGCCAGACTGCTGCTGATCTCGGCGCCAGCGAAGAAGAAGACCAGGTCAGTACTCTGGAAAGACTGCGCCCCTGCCTCCTCGATGGCCAGCTCTCCAGGGCCATAGGAAACGGTTTTGCCCACCGAGCGGCTGGAGGCCAGAAGTCGCAGCTCGCCCACCGGGAAGCGTCGCTGGGGCAGGATCTTCAGGAACTCCTGCCCTGCCGGTCCTGTGGCCCCGACCACGGCGATGTTGTACGTCCGCAAGGTCAACCTTCAGAATTGAGGACGCAGATAAACGCGGGCTGCGCACGCTGATTTTGATTTGAAGACAGAAAATCAGCGTCTATCTGCGTGAATCTGCGTCCTGCCCTTTAGAATGGGATGGCGGGTCGACCTCGATCGGCCCGCTCTACGGTTTTACATCAGCGAACTCTGCCAGGTTCTTGTAGTTATTCCGCATCTCGTCAACAGTCACCCGCTGGAGAAGATTCACAAGACGGCGAAGCATCTCACCGAATGCCAGTTGCTCGGAAACGATGACACCATAATGTTGTCTGCCGCTCTCCCACCATCTGTCAAATGGCGGCAAAAAGTCCTTGGCGTTGTAGGTCACAAGGGCGCGCCCCTGGCCGGCAGCGAATTCCAGGTGAACCTGGTCAGACACTTCGATGTTCCCGACCTCGTAGGCGGCAATGGCGTCAAAGCCACGTTCCCGCAGAGCCTCAGCCAACTTGTAAGTGAGGTCTTCGTCTAGGTAGAGGGCGATGAAGGAAGGCTTCTCAGAGCTCTGCATAAGGCGGCCTCGTTCTCAGCAATGTACTGCTCGATTTCCTGGGGATGCTCGTAGTAATAGCTCAAAGCATCGTATACCTGAGCCAGGGTGAGGTATGGATAATCTTCCACGATCTGTTCTGGCTTGTCGCCGAGACGTGTACGCTCCACAATCGTGCGCACGCTGATGCTGGTGCCCTTGATCACCGGTTCTCCGCCCCTTATCCCCTCCAGGCGCACGATGTGAGGGTGTTCCGTCCGCAGGTCAGGACGCGACGTGGTCACGGCTTGCCGCACCATCTGCTTGAGCCCTTGCAGTTCCTCTTTCAAGGCATCTAATTCGCCATAAATCTTCTGAGCATCAAGTACTTTTGTAGACACTGTTCCCATCCTTTAGCGCACCAGGCCAATCTGATCCAGAGGCCAGTAGCGCAACCAGGCCTTGCCTACGATATCGTCCAAGGGTACCACGCCAAAGTAGCGCGAGTCATTGGAGTTGTTGCGATTGTCTCCTAAGACAAAGACACTCCCCGCGGGCACCTGCCGTGCTGCCATGTTGCCGTACGGCGTCTGTCGCAGGTAAGGCTCGTCCAGGTGTTGGCCGTTCACGTAGACCTTGCCCTGCCGGATCTCCACGGTCTCTCCCGGCAAGCCGATGACCCGCTTGACGAGGGGAATGGGCTCCTGTGCTACCTTCAGCACGACGATGTCCCCACGCTGCGGGGCGTGGAAACGATAGCTGAGCTTCTCCACCAGAAGGCGCTCCTCCTGGTGCAGCGTTGGTTCCATGCTATAACCCCGCACCAGAGTCGGCTGGGCCACGAAGAAGTTAATGGCCAGGGCGATGAGCAGGGCGGGGATGAGGGTCTCTACTAGCTCCCACAGCCAGGACAAGAATGGAAGATGGAGGGTGGAAGATGGAGAATCCGGCTTCCGTTCTCCATCTTCCATTTGTGGTTGGTCAGTCATGAACTGAATCCTTGAAGCAGATTTCCCCTCGCTGGGGATGGCCACAACCAGACTACCACTTCTTGCCGAAGGGGTGCTCCGGCGGGCGTGGCCGGCGCTCGGGCCCACCTGGTGAGGGGCGAGGAGGCCGGGGTGCTGGTCGTTCCTGACGGTAGCCTGTGGCCTGGCGCGGCGGGCCACCGCGCGGCGGCTCCATGCGCCGTGGTGGGCGCCGCTCGCTGCTGACGGTCGCCCGTCCCAAGGGTGCGCCCTCCAGCACAGCGCGGCGCGAGGCGTTGATCCGCCCCTGGGAATCAATCTCGGTCACCATGACCATGATCTCATCGCCGATCTTGACGGCATCTTCCGGCCGGTTGACGCGGTACTCCGCCAGATCGCCCAGGCGCACCAGGGCATCCTTGCCTGGCAGCACCTCCACGAAGACGCCAAAGCTCTCCATGCGCACCACCTTGGCCAGGTAGATCTTGCCCACCTCCACATCCTCGGTGAGGGCCCGGATGCGCTCGGCGGCCTTGTCCGCTTCGCCACCAGGCTCGGTCGCAATGGTGACCGTGCCGTCATCCTCGATCTCGATCTCGACCTTGAACTCCTCCTGAATGGCACGAATCATCTTGCCACCCGGGCCGATGACCGTGCCGATCTTCTCCGGGTTGATCTTCAGGCGAACGATGCGCGGGGCGAAGGGCGAGAGTTCCGGCCGCGCCTTGTCAATGGCGTTGAGCATCTGCCGCAGGATGAACAGGCGACCTTCTCGCGCCTGAGTCAGGGCCTTTTGCATAACCGCCGTAGTGATGCCTTTGATCTTGATGTCCATCTGCAAGGCCGTGATGCCGTCGGCGGTGCCGGCCACCTTGAAGTCCATGTCCCCCAAGGCGTCTTCAATGCCCTGGATGTCCGTGAGAATGGCATAGCGGCTATCGTCGCCCATGACCAGGCCCATGGCCACCCCGGCCACTGGCGCCTTGATGGGCACGCCGGCATCCATCAGGGCCAGGGTGGAACCACACACTGCGCCCATGCTCGTGGAGCCATTGGAGGACAGCACCTCGGAGACCAGGCGGATAGTGTAGGGGAAGGTCTCTTCATCAGGGATGACCGAGAGCAGGGCCCGCTCGGCCAGAGCGCCGTGGCCGATCTCCCGCCGCCCAGGCCCACGCAGGGGCCGCGCCTCGCCGGTGGCGAAGGGTGGCATGTTGTAGTGGTGCATGTAGCGTTTGGACTCGGCGAGGCTCAGGGTGTCCAGCTTCTGCTCATCGGCCACCGAGCCCAGGGTGGCGATGGTCAGCACCTGCGTCTGGCCGCGGGTGAAGAGCCCGGAGCCGTGCGTGCGCGGCAACAGACCAACAGCGCAGGAGATGGGCCGGATCGTCGTCAGGTCGCGACCATCGGGCCGCAGGTTCTTTTGCAAGATCGTCGAGCGCACTGCGTGCTTCATGGCCTCATCGAAGACGGCCTGAACCTCGGCCTCCGGATAGACCCCCTGGAATTGAGCGGCCAGGCTGGCTTGCAGCTCGTCGAGCAGGCGCTCGCGCTCGGCTTTGTCCTCCTGATTGAGGGCCAGGGGCAGCTTATCGGCCAGGAAAGCCTCCACCGCCTGCCGAGCAGCCTCCGATGGTTGGAAGACGGTGTAGGTGCGCTTTGCCTTACCCACCTCGGCTACCATCTTCTCCTGCAGATCAATGATGGGTTGCAGCTCGCGGTGGGCCAACTCCAGGGCCTCCAGCAAGAGGTCCTCTGGCAGGGAGTCGGCACCGCACTCCACCATCATGATGGCCTCACGCGTGCCGGCAACCTTCAGGTCGAGGCGGCTCTGCGCCATCTGTGAGGCCAGGGGGTTGACGACGAACTGCCCATCAACGTAGCCGATGCGCACCGCGCCTACCGGCCCGTAAAACGGTATGTCCGAGATGGACGTGGCCGCGGAAGCGGCGATGATGGCCAGGATATCGGGCTCGTTCTCCTGGTCGCTGGAAAGGGCCGTGACGATGATCTGCACATCGTTGCGGAAGCCTTTGGGGAAGAGGGGGCGCAGGGGGCGATCGACGAGGCGGCAGGTGAGGATGGCACTCTCACTGGGTCGGCCCTCCCGGCGTTGGAAGGCGCCGGGAATCTTGCCCGCGGCGTAGAGCCGCTCTTCGTAATCTACCGTCAAGGGGAAGAAGTCCACCCCTTCGCGGGGGGCATCGGCGGCGACGGCGGTGGCTAAGACCACCGTATCGCCGTAGCGGGCGAGGACAGCCCCGTCCGCTTGCTCGGCGAGCTGCCCCGTTTCCAGAGACAGGGTACGCCCGCCGATGATTGTTTCGTAATTGTGTACCATGGGATGACAAACCTCCAGTGGGGTAAACCCACTAAACGGAACTGGGAACAGCCACCAGGGGAAAAGTGAAAGTCCCCGCAGAGGGGCACCAAAGGCCAACGAGAGTGCGCGCTGAGCAGTGTCTGGCCGGGTGGGCGGTAGCTGAGCAGGCGCGCTGACATCTGCACCACCAACGCCTCAGGGCGCGACGGGCCTTAGCCCAAAGTGGGGGAGAATCCCAGTTCTAACACTGTAAGATGTGTTGAGGGGCGGGATTGGAGGTTAGGGACTGGAAACTAAAGAACTCCTGACGATGAATCGTCGTGCTGAGAGGCCAAGGGCGATAAATCGCCCTCGCCTAGCCCGCTTCCAGCGGGCTTCGGCTTCTTAGCCTGGTGATTCATCGCCAGGCGTGCCTGTAATTTCCACTCCCTAATCCCCAAGCCCGTCCCTCGCTAAAGAGACCTAAACTCAATACGGTTTAGTTAAGGCATCCCAAGGTTGACTTCTGGGACCAAGTGTGGCATCATATGGGTAAAGTATAGGAACCAGGAGTCAATGTATGGGATTCAGTTTACGAACAATTCGGGACAACATCA
>Ga0315268_10001565_pt1 | contig 26317 bp, 23 predicted proteins | sample C1_top_MG_FD_204535 | JGI IMG/M metagenome (GOLD analysis project Ga0315268, IMG submission 204535) | Sediment microbial communities from Yellowstone Lake, YNP, Wyoming, USA - C1_top | ecosystem: Environmental > Aquatic > Freshwater > Lake > Sediment | place: USA: Wyoming | collected 2017-08-01
GTTCAGACATGACCTGACTTGGCATAACCCAACCCCATTGGCGCTCGATGTCCACGATAAGATGGACGACGCAACGATAATCGACAGGGTCAAGTTCGTGAATGATTTCAAGTTCACACGAATAGGCGCAGACTTGACCCTGGACATGCTTGCAGTCCGATGTGTCTCAAAGTCTCCCGAAGAGTTCTGTACGACGGTGTCAAGAGTCTCGAAACTAACCACTAAGCCGCTCATCTTGTGCTCATACAGCCCCGAAGCGTTGGAAGAGGCCTTGATGGCTACGAGTGCAAGCCGACCCCTCATATACGCAGCAACCAAAGAAAATTGGAAGGAGGTTGGCGAACTCGCCTTGAAGTACAAGTGTCCAGTTGCGGTTTCCTCTCCCGGGGACCTGTCCACGTTGAAGTCCCTGGCCAAGACATTAAGAGAAGGTTACGGGATTGATGACATAGTTCTTGACCCCGGGACTGGCACGGAAGGAGACTCATTCGCTGAGACCCTGAACAATTTTGCGGCGCTCAGGCGCTCAGCAATTGAGGTTGGAGACGCAACTATCGGATACCCGCTCATGGGAATACCTGCTGCAGTCTGGCTCTCACCAGACGAGGATGAGAATGCTACCAAGATCAGAGAGTCCGTCTTGTCCTCGCTCCTCATGACGACGTATGCGGATCTGCTCGTGGTTCACAGCTCCGACATCTGGGTCCTGCTAGCTGCATTGGTTTGGCGTCAATCCGTCTACACCGACCCAAGGACGCCGCCATCGGTCAAGCCGGGCATCTACGAGCTAGGGAAGCCCGACGAGAAAGCACCGCTTCTAGTAACCGGCAACTTCGCTCTGACCTACTTCCTCGTCAAGGAGGATGCGGGAAAAACCAAGGAACCGTCATGGCTTCTCGTCGCCGACAGTGAGGCGACTAGCATCGAGTCTGCGGTTGCAGGTAGAAAGTTCACAGTTGACAAAATAGTTGATGCCGTGAACGAATCGGCAGTCAGAGAGAAGGTGAAACACAAGTCGATAATCATACCTGGGTACGCTGCAAGGTTTAGTGGGGAACTCGAAGACGCGCTTAAAGACTGGAGAGTCTTCGTTGGACCTAGAGACTCGTCGGCCATCAAAGACTTCATCGAAAAGGTTTGGAAGAAGGAAACATACGGCGAGGAGTTGACCAAGGAGGTTCTCGCGCTAGATCACAAGAAATAGACATGATTGAAGTTGGACGAGGAAGGACAAGCCACCGGCTTTCTGGATCGAACTTCTCCATACAATTATCTAGGTGCCCGCTTCTCCTCTAGGAAGACATACTGGCGAGAAGATTCATCGTGAAATCTAGCGGGATGCGTGTCTAGTGACGATCCTGGTCTTCTCTGGAAAGGGAGGAACCGGAAAGACCACTCTGTCAGCTCTCACCATCAAGCGTTTCGTTGAAAGAGGCGAGATAACTCTCGCTTTGGATTTCGATCCAGACTCTCACTTGCACAAGCTCCTAGGCGCCCGTTTGAAGGCAACTCTTGGTCAGATGGTCGACCGGATCCACAAAGAGAAGAAAGCTGAGATGGAGCCGAAGAAACCGGTCGACGTCTCCGATCAAGAATACCTACTATCCCTCATAGCGCAGGAGGTTGTTATAGAAGAGGAGAAGTTCGATCTTCTGACTTTGGGAAAACCGTCTCTCGACATAGACTGCTACTGCCCCGTGTACCTCTGGTCTGAATATGCGATATCTCAATTGATGAAGAGCTACAAGACAACCTATGGAAACGTAGTTGTCGACTGCGACCCTGGGACCGAGATCTTTCCCCGGAAGGTACTTGACCAAATCGCCGCCTCCACAGGAATAGACTATGTCGTCACTGTTCTCGACGGGTCCAAGATGAGTCTCGACACTGCGAGAGAGATCAAAGAACAGGTCGAGAAAAGAAAAATGAATGTCAAGAAGACAATTAGTGTGTGCAACCGCGTGGACGACGTTCACGTGCAAGAGCAGATAAGAGAAGTGGCAGAAGCCACCTATGGACTTGAAGTGGCAGGATTCATACCCTCCGACTCGGAGATCACTAAAAGGGAATTAGCAAACCAGAGCATTCTCCATCTTCCAGAGTCCCCTGCCTACAAAGGCACAAGAGCCCTATTGAATAACTTGGAACATTCTAGTCGACGCTATGGATGAGGGTGATTACTCCAGACGACTTCACACTCAGGTCCTCTATGACAAGCAGTCAGTCATCAGAGCGCTGCAGGCGACGGAAATCCCGTGGAGCGAGGAGGAGCGAATGAGGCTTGGGAAGGAAAGCTTTCACAACCTCTACAACTTCAAACTTGAGGAGGGCTTCGACCTGACAAAGGAGAAGGTCCCGCAGCGACTAATGGAGGCTGAGACCCACGCGGGACGCCTTGACCCATAGGTGATGAAGCAGATGATCGCACAATACGTCAAGGTCAGAGAGGACGAGGGACTAGCCATGAGACCGCAAGAGCGGCACTTGATGATCTACTGACTCCGAAATAACGAGGAGAACGAAGAGAGAACTTCTATCTGATAGATTGATAAATGGTCTCGGCGCGCTGAAGATCCGCGCGAGTATTCAAGTTGAAGAATGTCACCAAGTCGTCATCGAATCGTCTGATATCTGCAACAGGTACATATGTAACCTTTCCCAATCGCTTTATCATGTCTACATTGCGAAAGCCGCGTTCAGCCAGCGCGAGTTTTGCGCCATCGACAGCCGGTTTTGATTTGTAAACGGACTGCAGCGGTTCAATGTCACCGTTCGGCCAGATTGGGATGGCTGCATCCGAGCCGCTTGCTTTCTCAAAGAGGAACTCGAGAACGCGCTCTCTGGCGAAAGGAGTGTCACAAGACAAGATCAGAGAGTACTCTGATCTCATGGCTTCGAAACCCGTGGCTATACCTACAAGGGGGCTCTTGTCGCGCATTCTGTCCTTCAGGATTCGGACAGACTTGGGGGCAATTCTGGAGTAGGGGGCAGCATTGTCTCCTCTTCCAATCGCTACGACAACCTCGTCTGCCACACGCACGGCTTGATCGAGCACGTGAAGAAGAAGCGGTCTTCCAGCAAGTTTCGCAAGAGCCTTGTTTCCGCCGAACCTCTTGCTTCTGCCGCCGGCAAGAACTAGGGCCCCTCTCAAGCATCAAACACTCGCCCGTGCAGAAGAGGTCGGTGAGCACTCCTCCATATGTGATGTTTCAGAGCGTTTCTATGGAAATGCTGTCTTCAACGAAGTCTCAAGTTCTTTGACGGTGCGATTCGCTGGGGATTCTCTCAGTTCCATGCGCTCGCGGTTGATATCGATCCCGGAAATGATGCTGCCCTCAAACTTCTTCGTAGACCTAACTATGTCTCTTGCCACCAGTGCGCCGCGGTTGTTTCGGCACGAATCGGACTATACCGCGGCGGTGGAAAGGAACTGTATCTCGTTACAGTTCGAAAGTTGAAATCAAGAGTGGAACGAGGTTGACAGGCTTTTATAATGATTGAACTTCAGCCCGTCATGAGAATTACAGTAGTCGAGATGAAAGGTCCCTTTGTCGGAACAAAAGACGATTGAGTCGATTACGAAAGAGGAGAGAAGGTTTCCGCCTCCGGAGTACTTCAAGGCGAACGCGTACGTGCGCAGCGAAGATGAGTATAGAAGAATCTACGAAGAATCAATCCGGGACCCGCCAAAATGGTGGGAGAGCAAAGCAGACGAACTGGAATGGTTCAGTAAGGATTGGGGGAAGTCTTTGAGTGGGACATGGATGAGATGCGGTTCACCTGGTTCAAGGGAGGAAAGCTCAACGCTTCCCACAATTGCATAGATCGCCACTTGAAGACTTGGAGGAAGAATAAGGCAGCGATCATCTGGCAGGGTGAACCTGACGGCGACGTTAAGGTTCTCACGTACCAAGATCTCCATAGAGAGGTCTGCAAGTTTGCAAACGTGCTGAAGTCTAAGGGTATCGCGAAGGGAGACAGGGTTGCCCTCTACCTTCCCATGATTCCGGAACTTCCGATCGCGATGCTTGCGTGTGCGCGGATAGGCGCGATTCATAACGTGATCTTTGGGGGTTTCAGCGCAGAATCCCTCGGGATCGAATAAACGACAGTCAGTGCAAGTTGCTGGTGACATCAGACGGAAGCTACCGGAGAGGAAAGCTCGTTCCGTTGAAAGCAAACGCGGACGCGGCGATATCAAGATGCCCAAGCATCAAATCGGCGATCGTGGTCAAGAGGACCGGTGAGGAGGCGGTGATGACAAAGGGCCGGGATTTCTGGTGGCACGAAGAGATGCAGAAGGCCTCTCATGTGTGCGAGGCCGCGGTGATGGGCGCGGAAGATCCACTCTTCATCCTTTACACAAGCGGCAGCACCGGCAAGCCCAAGGGAGGTTTGCACACGACGGGCGGTTATATACTGTACACGACGCTCACGTTCAAATGGATATTCGATTACCACGACGAAGATACCTTCTGGTGTACGGCTGACGTTGGCTGGATTACTGGCCACAGCTATATCGTGTACGGGCCTCTTTCTGCTGGCGCAACAACGCTAATGTTTGAAGGGGCACCGGACTTTCCAGCACCTGACAGGTTCTGGCAAGTCGTTGAGAAATTCAAGGTCAACATCTTCTACACCGCTCCCACCGCGATTCGGGCTTTGATGAGAGAGGGGGAGAAGTGGCCGCGGGATAGGGATCTGTCCAGCATCAAGCTTCTTGGTTCTGTTGGAGAACCGATCAACCCGGAAGCCTGGATCTGGTATCACACGAACATTGGAGGAGGACGCTGTCCAATCGTCGACACTTGGTGGCAGACCGAGACTGGAGGTATCCTGATCTCACCACTCCCAGGTGCGGTCACGCTCAAGCCTGGGTCAGCCACGTTTCCCTTCCCTGGTATCGAAGCGATTGTGCTCAGAGAGGATGGATCGGAGGCATCTGCCAATGGGGGTGGGTACCTCGTCATCAAGAAACCATGGCCCGGCCTGATGCGAACCGTCTTCGGAGAACACGAGAGATTCAAGAAAACGTACTGGGTGAAGTATGAACACCAATACTTTACCGGCGACGGAGCCAGGAAAGATGAGGATGGCTACTTCTGGCTAATGGGAAGGGTTGACGACGTCATAAAAGTGTCAGGCCACAGGATCGGAACAGCTGAAATCGAGAGCGCGTTAGTGGCACACTCAAAGGTGGCGGAGGCCGCCGTGGTGCCAATGCCACACGAGATCAAGGGTGAGGCCATCTACGCATTCGTAACAGTCAAGGAAGGCGTTAAGCAATCTGAGGAACTCAAGAAGGAACTTCTTCTGCACGTGAGAAAACAGGTTGGACCGATTGCTGTCCCAGAGAAGATTCAATTCACAGAAGGCCTACCCAAGACTCGAAGCGGTAAGATAATGCGGAGAATCCTCAAACGCATCGCCTCAGGAGAAGTCCAAGAACTCGGGGACACAACAACACTGGCAGATGCGACAATTATAAGAAGACTCGTGGAAGGAAGGGTAGGCGGGGAAATCGATCTTGCTGACATTAGTCAGATTATTCGCAAGGCGTAACCCTGACATCGTCTGGGACTATATACAGACAAGCTACGGAGACATCAGGGCGGGCGACGTAATGCCCCTCTTCATGTCTCAACAGAAATGGAAGCGATTTGTTACAATTATCTTTGAAGCCAAGACGCTTGATGATTTGCATTCGTTCATAATCGATCAGTCGGCAAAGTGTCCTGAGATCTCGGATACTCAGACCATCCCCCTGATGAAACCAGTCTTCCTGCCAATTCCGAAGGAAAGGCCGGTTGATATCGGAAGGTACTCGGTGACCGTGAAGGTTCATCCTACGGGCTATCGAGATGTCTATGAATCGATCATAAACACGAAACACAACTCGAATCTCTTTGTGTGGTATGCGGCCTACGCCCTCGGGCAGTACGACGTGTTCTGTTCCGTGTTTGCGAAAGGAAAAAGGGAGATCGACCAGTTCTCAAGAACGCTGCGCAAGCTGCTAGGCGTCACTAACGTGACAGCCCTGCCTCTAAAGAGAACCCAGATCATCGCAAGTGACGATGAATGGAATAGGCTCAGGGTGCGTCTGCTCTACAGACCTAGCTGGCTCACGGAGGAGCTTGAGCAGAAAATGGTCATGGACCATGACTTGAGCGTCGCCCAGTATTCCTCGATCGGATGAATACGCTACCTTCCGTAGCGCGATGACCACCAAGGCATGGCAATAAGTAGTTGCTGGCTAAAGAATACGGCACGAGCGGGTCGTCAAGTTGCCGGAAAGAAAGCAGCCCACTACGAAACTAATCGCGCTCGTCACCTATTCAACGCGGTCGCCCCAACTAGAACCGCGGTCTTTGTCCGAACAAAATCGCACAGTCCGAAATCCCTTCACGGTTCTAATTTGCAGGTTCTGCAAGGAGCCTGAGTGCGCGACTGCATGTCCGCGAGACGCATTGCTACCTCTTCCGGAAGGGGGCATCACACTCGTTGCCGACAAATGTCGCGGTTGCGATACGTTCGACTGTATAGATGCTTGCAAGCTGGAAGCGCTGGTGTTGGATGAGGAATCCAAGTTGCCCATACTATGCGATAGATGTGGAGACTGCGCGAAGTATTGCCCTCACAACGTGTTTCGATATGAGGAGATCAAGATATGAACGTTCCATTGGAAAGAATTCTGTACGTTGATCTAGCACAGCGAACAACTTGGGCCGTCAACCGACCCGAGCTCTTCGCCAAATACCTCGGCGGTACCGGCATCGCGTCAAAGCTCCTGCTAGAAGAGTGTCCGCGGAAAGTTGACCCGTTCTCCCCGAACGTCCCCATAATCCTAGCGACGGGGCCGCTAGTTGGACTGTTCCCCTGCATTGCGAAGGGCGTGGCCATGTTCAAGTCCCCGCTCACAGGTAACCTCGGCGAGTCACATGCCGGCGGTCACTTCTCCACAGCCCTGCGCCTGGCAGGGTACGGCGCGGTCGTGATCAAGGGCGCCTCCGAACGACCCGTCACCCTGCGAATCGACAACGGGAACTCACTAGTCGAGTACGCCTCCTCTTTGTGGGGCCTCTCACCCATGGAGGTTGAGATCGCACTCAAGCCTCCCAATGGCGAAGGGACGCATAGTGTGCTGAGTATTGGCCGCGCTGGCGAAAACCTAGTCTACTACAGCGGCGCCATAGTCGATCGTTATCATCACTTCGGGCGACTCGGTCTCGGTGCGGTGATGGGAAGCAAGAAACTGAAAGCCATCCAGGTGCACGGCACAGGCCAAGTCCCACTCGCTAGACCAACAGAATTCAAAGCCACGTACGATGAGGCGTACCACCGCGTCGTCGAATCGGATCTCATGAAGAAGTACCACAACTTCGGAACACCCGCGAACGTTCTCGAACTGAACGCCCTGAGAGCCCTACCGAGCAGGAACTTCTCCAAAGCCGTGTACGACAAGGCTGAGGAGGTTTCCGGAGAGCAATTTGCCGAGGAGTTGCTTGAGCGAAAGATCTCATGCCCGGGCTGCCCCATAGCCTGCGTACACTTGGGTGGACTTAGAACAAGCTTCGCTCCAGAACATGAGCGGGGAAGGAAGGAGATTTACGAGGAGATGGAGCTTGTCCCGTACAACTATGAACCCATCTTCGCGCTCGGCATCAACCTCGATGTCAGCGATCGCAAAGCCGTACTCCGCCTCATCTCGCGATGCGAGAGCCTGGGCCTAGATGCCATAATGGCGGGCGCAGTGTTAGGGTGGGCGACGGAGGCCCTCGAGAAATCCTCGATCACCACAAATGACACATTGGGACTGCGGCCAGTATGGGGAGACGATGAAACCTACCTGAAGATGATAGAGAACATCTGTGAAGTGCGAAACCCGTTCTACGTCAAACTGGCGCAAGGAGTCGCAGCCGCAGCGGAGAAGTACGGTGGCAAGGACTTCGCAGTCTCACTGGGCAAGAATAGCCCCGCGGGCTACTTCACGGGTTACGGGTTCGTCGTCGGCACATTGGTCGGAGCCCGGCATTCACACCTGAGCAATGCAGGCTATCACATTGACCAAGTCGCACTCACAAAGACGGTAAGCCCAGACGAGATGGTGAAATTCCTAATTGAGGAAGAGGATTGGCTTAATATCATGAACTCGCTCGTCGCTTGCTACTTCTCACGCAACGTCTATGACAAGCAGTCGGTCATCAGGGCTCTGCAGGCGATTGGAATCGCGCGTACGGAACAAGAGCTGATGAAACTCGGGAAGGAGATATTTCACAACCTATACGAGTTCAAGCTCAGAGAAGGCTTCGACTTGAGTAAGGAAACTGTTCCGCGCCGACTAATGGAGATCGAGTCACCAGCGGGGTGTCTCGATCCGAAGGTCATGCAGCGGATGATCGCCCAGTATGTCAAGATCAGAAGAGAAGAAGGGCTAACCGAGGCGCCGCAAGAGAAGCGATTGATGGATCTCCTGACGCCCAAATAGGAAACAGGCTTCTATCGAACAGAGTCGTACATTTTCTCGGCTCGCTGTAGATCGGCGCGAGTGTTCACGTTGAAGAACGTGATGAGGTCGTGATCGAACGGCTTGATCTCTTCGACGGGCACATAGGTGACCTTTGCTAGTCGTTTTATCATGTCTGCGTTTCGAAACCCGCCTTCAGCAAGCGCGAGCCTTGCTCCACTGATAGCTGGCTTGCATTTGTAGACGGACTGCAGTGGTTCAATTTCCTGATTCGGCCACATTGGGATAGCCGCGTCATAGCCGCCTGCCTTCTCGAAGAGCAGCTTCAATATCTCCGTCCGAACGAAAGGGGTGTCGCATGATAAGACCACGGAGTACTGCGACTTCATCACCTCGAAACCTGTCAGTATGCCCACGAGTGGACTCTTATCCTCCATTTTGTCGTTGAGGATTCGAACAGACTTCGGAACAAGCTCAGAGTATGAAGCCGGGTTGTCTTCTTTTCCAATCGCCACGACAACTTCGTCTGCTACACTCACAGCCCTGTCGAGCACATGAAGGAGAAGCGGTTTGCCCGCAAGTTTAGCAAGAGCCTTATTCGCCCCGAATCTCTGGTTTCTGCCGCCAGCAATCACAAGGGCCCCCCTCAACCGCCAATCACTCTCGTGCGACGAAGTCGTTGATGTGGAGTGTTTGTATTTCTAATTGTAGCTACGCGATCGTCTTCCTCAAGTACGCCTCAAGTTCTATCATAGCCTGGTTCGCTGGGCTGTTGGGCGCATAATCCAGCGGAGCTATTCTGGCTTTGTCGGCTTCAGCGATCTTCTCGTCGAATGGAATCATTGAGATCGGTTCGATTCCCAGCCTCGCTGTCTCTTCCTTCAGGAATTTTTCATCCGTATGATTGGCAACCTTGTTCCCAACTGCCAAGATTGTCTGCACACCCAATTCGGTTGCGAGTCCTGTGATCCTTGAGGAGATCGTGACAGACTGTGACCGAGGTTCAACTACATTTAGTAGCGCGTCGACGCCCCTGATTGTTCCTCGTCCCAAGTGCTCCAACCCGGCCTCCATGTCCATGACCACTGCCTCTCCTTTCTCTAGGAAGATGTGCCGCATGAGGGCTCTGAGGAGCGAGTTGGATGGACACATGCAACCCGCGCCCGCCGACTTGACGGTTCCCATGACGAGGAGGGTTGCGCCGTCAGCGCCTCGCACTCCGTACTTGTGTGCGATATCGTCAACCTTCGGAGTCAGGTTGAAGACTGAACCGCTTGAATCTCCAGGCCTCGCTCCAGTCCGTTCTTCGATGAGGTCTTCATTCTCCGACAAAGGTATGATCTTCGCGGAGTCTTCTGGCGGAACGCCAAGCGCGAAGGCAAGGTTCATCGCTGGATCGGCGTCAACGGCTAGGACTCGGTATCGATCCCTTGCGAGAAGTCTTGCGAGAGTCCCGGCGATTGTTGTTTTGCCGACTCCGCCTTTACCTGCAACCGCGAGCTTCATGATCCTTTACCGGAAGATCCCGCGGCCATTTCTGGGATCGAGAGTTTCTGTACAATGTCCTCGGCTGCCTTGCAGGCCGGGGAGCTTTCGGGAAGCGCAGCGATAGGCTTAGCGTTGACATCAAACTCCTGAACTAGAGGATCCTCCGGAATGATGCCGATGCACTCCAACCCCGCGCTGGAGATATCCTCCACAACTCTTTCTCGCATTCTTTCTGGGACTCTGTTCGCCACAGCGTAGATTCGCCCGATCTTCATGTTGATTTCCTTTATGAGCTCGGTGATTCTTCTTGCGGTTGCTATGCCTCGAGCAGTCGGGTCTGTCATGATGAGTAGCACGTCGACATCCCGAGTCGTTCGCCTGCTGAAATGCTCCAGCCCTGCCTCGGCGTCCATTACCACAAGCGAATAGTTCGACGTTATCGAATCGAGGATCTTACGTAGGAGGTTGTTGACGTAGCAATAGCAGCCCGGCCCTTCAGGTCTGCCCATGGCGAGAAGATCGAAACCCTCGGATTCTGTTAGAGAACTCTGGATCAGAGAGTCCAGATAGTCTTCCCTAGTCTGACCGGGCGAAAGTGTACCCGTCTCCTTGAGCAGGTTTTCTCGTATATCGCCGACGGCGGCTCTCACTGGAACTCCTAGCGCCTCGTTCAAGTTTGCGTTAGGATCTGCGTCTACCGCCAAGACGGGTTTTCCTGTCTTCTCCCACAGAATCCGAATGAGTAAGGCGGCTATCGTAGTTTTCCCGGTTCCTCCTTTGCCTGAGACGGCGATGGTGAACGTCATGTTGCCTCAGCCTTCTTGGATTTTGCCCAAAGGTCTCGAACCATTTGGTCGCCGCGTGCTTTGACTTCTTCCCAGCGATTCTGAAGATCCTCGTTATACCTGCCCTTTGAGAGACATTCCTCGTAGGTCGAGATGAAATCGATAGTGGTCGCTAGGATCGGCGACTTCTTCAGTTGCAGCCGCTCATGATTGATATCGATGCCTGAAATGATGCTGCCTTCGAACTTCTTTGTAGAACCAACTATGTCCCTGAGCACTACCGCGCCTGCTTCAGTCTCAGCGTATATTATTTCGGTTGCCACCTTCGCGTTCGAGTCTTGTCGCATCAGGTAGACATCAAGCTCGCACATTTCGTTACTCAAAGCTTCAATGAGCTGTTTTCACTACAAGCGGATGGGAGGTTATTAAGCCGCTTTCGTCGCTCTCAAGAGGGGCGCGTCGCCCACCATCATTATTGCCCGCTGATTTCGCGGCTCCGAGTGGGCGTAACGATTGACGAAGGGTTGGATACGACCGCAATCCGTCAGCACGGACCTAAGTCTCCCTATGGCTATCGAAAGTCGAAATCAAGAATGAAACGAGGTTAGCATGCTTTTATAATGATTGGACTTGAGCCGCGCGCAAGAATTGTCGTCATCGGGATGAAAGATTCCTTGCTCGAACAAGAGACGATTGAGTCGATAATGAAGGAGGCACGAAGATTTCCTCCTCCAGAAAGTTTCAAGGCGAAAGCCCACATCGCCAGCGAAGACGAGTATAGGAGAATTTACGAGGAGTCGATTCGAGACCCTCCAAAGTGGTGGGAGAGCAAGGCGGACGAGCTCGAATGGTTCAGCAAGAATTGGGACAGCGTCTTCGAATGGGACAAGGACGAGGCGCGCTTCACTTGGTTCAAAGGAGGCAAGCTCAACGCTTCTTACAATTGCATTGACAGACACCTGAAGACATGGAGAAAGAACAAGGCAGCGATCATCTGGCAGGGTGAACCTGAAGGTGACGTCAAGGTTCTGACATACCAAGATCTTCACAGGGAAGTCTGCAAGTTCGCGAACGTTCTCAAGTCCAGGGGAATCAAGAAGGGAGAGAGAGTTGCTCTCTACCTACCCATGATACCCGAACTCCCAATCGCAATGCTCGCGTGCGCGCGCATAGGAGCCATTCACAATGTAGTCTTCGGAGGTTTCAGTGCGGAGTCTCTTCGGGATCGAATAAACGACAGCCAATGCAAATTGCTTGTGACATCAGACGGCAGTTACCGCAGAGGGAAGCTTGTTCCGCTAAAGGCCAACGCAGATGCTGCAGTATCTAGGTGCCCCAGCATCGGGTCGGTCGTCGTGGTGAAGAGGACGGGGGAGGACACAGTGATGTCAAAGGGTCGCGACTTCTGGTGGAACGACGAAATGGAGAAGGCTGGTCATCAATGCGAAGCTGAGGCGATGGATGCTGAAGATCCACTCTTCATCCTCTACACAAGCGGAAGCACTGGCAAGCCAAAGGGTGTTCTGCACACGACGGGGGGCTACATGCTGTACACGACGCTTACGTTCAAATGGATTTTCGACTACCATGACGAAGATACTTTCTGGTGCACTGCTGACATCGGTTGGATAACTGGCCACAGTTACATCGTCTATGGACCTCTCTCGGCTGGCGCGACCACGCTAATGTTTGAGGGGGCGCCAGACTTCCCAGCTCCTGACAGGTTCTGGCAAGTCGTTGAGAAGTTCAGGGTGAACATCTTCTACACGGCGCCTACCGCGATTCGGGCCTTGATGAGAGAAGGAGAAAAGTGGCCTCGAGGGAGGGATTTGTCAAGTATCAAGCTTCTAGGATCCGTCGGAGAGCCGATTAACCCTGAGGCATGGATCTGGTATCACACGAATATTGGAGGCGGGCGCTGCCCAATCGTGGACACTTGGTGGCAAACTGAGACGGGAGGTATCCTAATCACTCCGCTCCCGGGCGCGATCACCCTCAAGCCGGGCTCAGCCACATTTCCCTTCCCCGGAATCGAACCAGTCGTACTCAGAGAGGATGGATCAGAGGCATCCGCTAATGAGGGCGGATACTTGACCATTAGGAAACCGTGGCCTGGTCTAATGCGAACAGTCTTCGGAGAACATGAAAGATTCAAGAAAACGTACTGGGTGAAATACGAACATCAATACTTCACTGGCGACGGAGCAAGAAAGGACGAGGATGGCTACTTCTGGCTCATGGGACGGGTTGATGACGTCATCAAGGTCTCGGGGCACAGGATTGGAACGGCAGAGATTGAGAGCGCGTTAGTCGCCCACTCAAGCGTTGCGGAGGCCGCCGTGGTGCCGATGCCCCACGACATCAAGGGAGAAGCCATCTACGCCTTCGTAACGGTCAAGGAAGGCATCAAACCAACCGAGGAACTCAAGAAAGAACTTCTCTTGCACGTGAGAAGACAGGTCGGTCCAATAGCCGTCCCCGAGAAGATTCAGTTCACGGAGGCATTGCCGAAGACTAGAAGCGGTAAGATCATGCGCAGAATCCTCAAACGGATCGCTTCAGGTGAAGTCCAAGAGCTCGGAGATACGACAACGCTGGCTGATGCGACAGTCATAAGAAGACTGGTGGAAGGAAGAGTAGCTTAGGCGAAACCTGTTGCTTACATTAGTTAGATTGTATGCAAAGCGAAACCCAGACGCGGTCTGGGATTACGTGCAGAGAATCTATGAAGCTAGATCAAGCAACGTAATGCCTCTCTTCATGTCCCAACCGAAATGGAAGAGATTCGTCACCGTCATCTTTGAGACAAAGACGCTTGATGACCTTCAGTCTCTCATCGTTGACCAATCAGCAAAGTGCCCCGACATTTCGGACACTCAAACCATCCCGTTGATGAAACCGGTCTTTCTGCCAATTCCAAGAGAAAGGCCATCCGATCTTGGAAGGTACTCGGTGACCGTGAAGGCTCATCCCACGGGCTACAGGGCTGTGTATGAGTCGATCATCAACACGAAACATGAGGCAAATCTCTTCGTGTGGTACGCGGCGTATGCGCTAGGAGAGTACGATGTGTTCTGCTCCGTGTTCGCGAAAGGGAAGAGGGACATCGATCAATTCTCTGGAAGCCTGCGCAAGATCGCTGGGGTCACTAAGGTTACGCCCCTATCTCTGAAGAGAACTCAGATCATCGCAAGTGACGAGGAATGGAACAGGCTTAGGGTTCGCTTACTCTACAGGCCTAGCTGGCTCACAGAGGAATTTGAGCAGAAGATGACCATGGATCATGACCTGAGCGTCGCTCAATATTCCTCAATGGGTTGAGATCGCCACATTTCCGCACTCCGAACCGATCTATCGCGAAAGTGGCTGCTAAGTTGCCTGAAACGAAACGGCCCACAACAAGACTGATCGCGCTCGTTAGCGCGTTCGCAGCGCTCGACATTGTTCTCGCCTCGATCCCATTGATTCCCTATGGTCCCTCGGCAGGTGCATTGCTGAAGCCCTCTGAAGGAATCTTCCTGGGGCCTTGGGGAGGGATATTCGCGGCGTTCATCGGAGGAATCGCCTCTAACGTGATCTGGCCTTCCACAGCTGTATTGGGCCTAGCGACTTGGATTCCGGGAGTCGTTGGCGCATTCGGTTCAGGCATGCTTCTGAAGGGCAAATGGAAACCTGTGGCCGCACTGTTGCTCGTGATTCTGCTCGGCTTCTTCATTCACCCGTTTGGGCCAGCGGTTTTCGCCTACGCGAACTGGGACAAGGTGATCGCGCTCGGGCTCGTGTTTCCGGCCTTGAGACTCGTTAACCGTGGTTTGCGAAATCGCGAAAACGTGAAGTCGCTGATGCCCGTTATATTCCTGATCTCATTCATCGCCACTGAGATGGATGGGGCCACAGGTAACCTTGTATTCTTGCTGGAGGCTGGCCCTGTCTTCGGGTTGACCGCGGAGATGCTCCCTCCTCTATTCATCCCTTACACCTTCCTTGACCCCGCTGTCCGTATTCTGGTAGGGATCGTCTGCGCGCTCGTGCTCACGCCAGCTCTTATCGCCGCCGAAAAGGCGAATCTCCTCAAGTGGCCCCTAACCTAGCACCACACGCGCATCCGTGCTCTACTTTGGGCTGCGGGTCTTGATGTTGACCAGCGCTCTCGCTGGGTTGGTTAGGAGAAAAATGTTGAATTGGGGAGATCTCCGCACCGCGCCGTGTGTGTGCGCGTCTGCGTCTTCTTTTCTTCGGGTTCAGTTTCTTCTAGTATCGGTCGCGTCCGCGGCCTCGTCCGCCGCCGTATCCTCTGCCACGGCCTCTTCCGTATCCTCCGCCGCCGTAGCCGCCTCTACCCCCGCCGTATCCTCCGCCGCCGTAGCCGCCTCCGCCGCCGTAGCGTCTTCCGCCGCCACCGTAGGATCGGTATGGCCGTTCCTCCACAACCTTGTCTGAGAGATTGTTCTGTGTGTTCACGTCGCCAAGGGGCGCTTCTGCGGGTTCAAGGCTTCCGTATCGCCCGATGTTGAGGCGCATGGAGCCCTTGAAGGGTCGCACGTAGCCGTTCTTGACGCTGACTGAGTCGCCCTCGTTCACCTTGTCTATGTTCTCGTCCCAGAGGGTCATGTAGATGGCTCCGGTCTCGTCGCCGACCAACGCATCCAGAACACGGTGCGTTGTTCCATCCTGGCGCGAGACCGTCTCCCTCGCTTCGCCCTTCTGGACGACTTTGACGGTTGTGTTGACCTGTTTGGAGTAGGGACCGAGTTCGCTTACCTTCACACTAGGAGCCGAAACGCCGGCCTGCTGTCCTTCTTCCTCTGACATTTTCAAGTCTACTTCTTTTCGAAACGGTGAAACAAGCACATGTTCGTGGCAGTCTTAAGGATTATGATGTCGAATTCTGGTTCTGAACGCGCAAGTAACAGTCGCCGTGACATAGAGGTTAATTTCTCCATTGGACTGGTCCAAGTCAGGTTCCAAGACGGCAGTTCAATCATGACAAGGATGGGAGAAGGAGTTGCACTGGCCAGTTGCATTTTCGCCACAGCGTTCTATGCACTCGGGCAGGGGACTCGGGCTCTCGAATTGTTTGCTAATTACGGTCTGATAGCTTACATGGGACTGGCCGCGGTGATCGGGATATGGGTCTACAGGAATCTCGCAGGGTCTCTGATGGCTCGCATTGCACTCGGATACGCCCTCGGCTTCGTCTCATGGTTGGTGGGTTTGGCGATTTACACGTACGCCTATTACATTATTGAGACAGGGCTTTCGTATCTCTCAGTGACCGACGTATTCTACCTCCTATCCTATCCGCCTTGGATGATTAGCGCCATCAGCATGCTCAGAATGTTTGGGAAGGAACTTGGAGGACGGATATGGGCTACTGTGCTAGCGATTGGCCTCGCATTGTTGGTGCTCGTGGCCGTTTACGTGATCCCGCCATCCATAAGCGACCTTCAAGATCCCTTGGAAGTCTTCGTGACCGTGGTCTATCCGTCCCTGGACGTTCTGTTCTTCATGATGGTCCTAGCTCTGTTCTTCGTGTTCCGAACAGGTGTCTTTGAGAAGGCGTTTGCCTTCATGGCTCTGGGAACGGTGCTCTTGACGCTTGGCGATTTGACCTATACCGTCCTCAACGTAGGCTACGTGTACTACGACGGGCATCCAATGGATCTGCTGCTCTTCTTCGGATGCGTCTCCGCCGCGTACGGATTCTGGTGCCAGCACGCGGATTTGTCCACCTTGAAGTGAACAAACGCGCGTGCCCAAATCATGTGCGAGCCTCACAGTTCACCGAAAGCGACAAGACGTTAGAACTGTCCCAGTTCAATGGGCGGAGACTGGCGATTTCACGTGACCGCTTCTAAGGACTCTGAGATGTTTCCTCGTGGATATGTGGCTGTGCTGCATGACATGGTTGCGGCCTATCACGATAAGCTCGCGGAATTCATCCCGCCAGCTGAACTTGAACGGTTCCGCGCCTCAGTAGCGGAGCGGATCGTCAAGAATCTAACTTGGAAGGATGATGAGAAGTGGCATGAGAAGGTTACAGAGCTTCTCGCCGATTGGGGATTTACAGTCAAGACCGAAAACAAGTTCGGGGGATTGCAGTGCAAAATCGACTGCCCTTACGCCCACATCGTCCACCCCTCTACTCGACACCAACCTTCTGCCCCATCTCAACCCTAGTTGCAGGAGCCGCCTACACAGCCAACCCGAAAGCAAAGCTTTCGAGCATACGACTGACGGACGAAGGAACGGAATTTGTGATCGAATCCTAAACTAGATCCAGCAGCCCATCTACACTCTCCAAGATTACTTCAGGCTTGAGTTTGGAGACTCGAATCGTCTCGCGCGTCTCAACTCCCGTAAGGACTAGGACTGTGTGAACGTGGGCTCGATGTGCGCCTAAGAGATCGGTTTCCAACTGATCTCCAATCATCACAGAATTCTTGGAAGCCTCGCCCGTAATGCGCAGGGCGAGGTGGAACATTCGTGGTGAGGGTTTGCCGATCATGACCGCTCTGCGGCCCGAGGCGTATTCCAAGGCTTTGATGATTGGGCCGGCGGATAGAGCGGGGCCGCGGTCGCTCATGAACACTGCACCACCATAACTCCCAACCAGCAAGGCTCCATTCCGCAGGACCCGCATGGCGTGGTCCAGCTTCCAATACGTCAACTGCCTATCGAAACCCACGACCACCGCGTCGGGCTGGTCTGAGGTCTGGCGGTGGCCAGCCCCCTCGAGCTCCTTGCGTAATCCTTCCTCCCCGACTAGGAAGAAGGAGGCGTCACCGAACTTGTCGCGCAGGTACAAGGCTGTGAGATAGCTCGATGTGAGAATCTCATCAGGGGTGAAGTCGAACCCCAGCTTAGCAAGATTGTCAAGAATCTCCGAACGCGTGTGCGTCGAATCATTCGTCAGCACAATCGTTCTCTTACCATCAGCCTTGATCTTGCGGATGACTTCCCTCCCACCCAAGTAGCGCGGGCTCTCTTTCCCAACAGACAAGACCCCGTCCAAATCGAAGAAGAAGACACGAATGCTACGCCAATTCATCTTCCGTCACTGTCCGCGCATGAATATTGAACGCGCGAGAGGCATCTTGGATCCGCTTTAAGGCTACCCTAGGTCAGCGAACGCAGACGAGCGGTGCCGGCTAGTGTAGAGCACACTACGCGCGCGGAAAACAACATCCAGAAGAGCGTCGCGCGTTTTCAGTCCTGGGGTTTTCCGCAGTCAATCTTGGTGCAGAATCGCGCGTTCTTCGGGATCGCCGTTCCACAGTGAACGCAGAACTTCATTCCCGGCGGAGGAGCACGCGACGGCCTAGGTGGAACCACTGGCTCAGGTGCCGTCTTTTCTTCCACTACAGGCTCGTACAGTTTCGTTTCCGTCTTAGGCTTCCCTCGGCGACTTCGGAGCACGAAGGCGCCCACCACCACTCCAATTCCAACAACGATGCCCACTACCATCAGCAAGAGACTCGGCACCTCCATCGAGAGCCCAGGCTGACCAACCTGCTCTGTGTGAAGAGATGTGGCGGTGCGTGTAACAATCGTCGAAACAACTCCTGTCTGAGTGGAGTAGCTCTGCTGGGTATAGGTCCGCGTCAGGACGACTGACGATTCCTTCGCGATCCCAACAATATTCGCAGTCAAATCCACTTTGACATCATTCTCATGGGAGAAGTTGAGGATAAGCAATTGATATTTGCCGTTGGCGGGAATAACGAACTGGATCTCGTAGGTGCCTACGATTGTTTCCTCCACTATCGTAGTGACATGTACGCCGCACGTACCTTTGCTGTTCCACTCGTCGTAATCCTTTTGAGTCATAATGTAGAAGTTGATTTCGTTGTCTGCGGTTACTGTTCCCTTCACAACATCACCCGCCTGCGCATTGAAAGGCTTGTGGGCGAATGTGCATCCGTATTCCTCTCCAGGAGCTCTAATGTTCTCATGATATACTAGGAGTGCTTTCGCCTTTGCTAGCGAGCTTGTCGCGAACTGTGTAGTTGTGACTGTCGAGAAGCCCGTGCTCTGCACGGTTGACACTGAAAACTTGGGGACCGTGGTTTCGGTTGTCATCGTTTCGAGTGAGGTGATCGTTGTGAGGTTTTGGCTGCTAGCTGATTGGAGTGAGATCAGGCCGGGAACGATCGCCAAGATCAGAAGTGTGCCTACGACTCTAGCTACTAACTTCAAAGTGTACAGGATGGCGGTGCGCCGCCGGGTATTTCACATTTTTGCTGTGGTATGAAAGTTGGTAAAATTGTAACGCCCGAACTACCATGTAGGAAAAACACTGCAAGCTTCACTTGGTTTGCTCGGTTGTTTGAAGAGCTGAGTGTTAGGCTGGTTGTCCGCAGGATGAGCAGACTTTCGCCTCGACCGGTAGCACTGCTCGGCAGTTGCCGCAGAACTTCTTCTCGCCTGAGAGCTTCGGCTCGGGAGGGGCCATCTGTGGTTGGGACGGGGCTTGCCCCATTGGCTTCGGCCCTTTTCCTCGCTTCATCATGAGAAAAACTGCTACTGCCACAGCCGCGACCGCTACGGCGACAACCGCGTAAAGTGTCGTCGATAATTCGTGGTTCCAGCTCGCGGTCGCAGTCTTCGGTCCGTCCATAGTGATCGCGCCCGATTTCAGGTTCGTTCCCTTTGCATCGTCTGTCCAGCCCGCGAAGACCCAATTATAGAACAAGCCATCGCTGATGGTGCCCGTGTCGAGTTCGGCGTTCGCTCTTGATCCTTCATCGTACCAGCCTTCTCCAGAAGCAGAGCCGTGATCCGAGCTCACCGTTAGCCAGTACTGAGTCTTGTATTGAGCCGTCAGAGCCATATTGCCGCTGACGCTGATCTGTCTAGTCTCTGCGCTCACGCCGTCACTCCACCCGGTGAAAACATACTGAACACCTGACGTGCTCCCCGGCACGACTTTCTTAACGCTTAGAGAATGCTGCTCCCCTTGGCTCCAACTGTACTGCCTACCAGAACCAACAGCCTGCCCGTCAACGCTCAATCCTGCGTTTGAAGCAGCGTCTCCCGGTGATACGCCGACCGTAACAGAGTAGGTTGGAACCGTCGGCCCGGTTGAGCCAACCGTGAAGCTAGATGTCGTCAGAGATATCGGGCTCACCCCACCTGGACTCACAAGCACTTCAACCGCCCAAACTCCCAGCCGAGAAGCAGGGGTTCTCCCAGCTATCTGTATACTATCCGAAAGAGTAGCAGCGTTCACGTTGAAGGTCAGTAGCCCTGAAGCGTGACCACACTCATTACAGAGATCACCACTAGGATCACGCCATTCCGTGAAGAATTCATAGGTAACTCCGACGACAATGTCTGCAAGCTGGACGTTAATGAAAGCCGCCGCATCAGACGGACTGTAGACTGGAGGGTTTACGGGCGCCACGCAGCCACCGCCAAACGTGAAGGTACCACTTGTGAATGCGCCTCCGCTGACAGAAACTCCTTTGCACCATTGAATGGAGCCCGTCGCGTAAATCGCGTGGACGGGTGAGAAAGCAGTCCAAGCGAATACCAAGAAAGCGACGAGAAATCCTAACAGAAGCCTAGATTTTGGAATCAATTACGTTCGGGCGTAATCCTCGCTGGACCGCATATAAGACCTTTCATCAAATGATTTGTGATCGCCCAAACTCCGCGTTCATCTGAACCAAACTTCAAAAAGTTCAACGGAGTTCTGACGCGAAGATCAAAGGACGTTTCGAGACCAAGTCAACAACAGCCAGAAGAAAAACGCGTCAGTTTTCTCCTTGTCTTGTCCGCGGTGAAGAACGTTTTTGCACCACTGCGTGCGCAGCACGTTGGCAACGATGCTTTGCGAAATGCCGGCCTTGTTGTTGGTGTTCGCTTTCGGTTACACTCGCGCTCGCACGGTTTGGATCTTCTTAGCGCGCCATTCGTAGATGCTTTTGATTCGGTCTAGGTCGTCCTCTTCGAGGTTCGGGACTTCATCCAGCAGTTCGATTAGTAAACCGTACGCCCTTGAGCAGTCTACGCATAGAATGTCATCAAGCTTCGCGGGAGCCTTGCTGCAGGCCTCGCAGCTTGGTCGGGACATGCAGGATGGACGGTGTAGATCTGGTAGTTAACGCTTCTGCACGAAATCATTTCTGAAAGCCCCCTTCGCTAAGACCGCGTTGTAACCCGAATGAATCGCTTCGCGTGACAGTGGGCTTACTTTGCCGACGGGTTGATTGCTGTAGGGTGAGCGTTCGTTGCCGCTAGAGGATGTCTGGGCGGCTCTACCAGAGGAGCGATGGGAGAGCGTGGATGTTGTGGCGCGCGCATCTGGTTTGGCGCGAGACGTCGTAGACCGCTGCGTGAGCTTCCTCGTCCGCTGGGACTTTGTTGAATCAGAGTACCTCCCTCACCTCCGCGTTAGGCGGAAGCCAGGCGTGGTATCGCCTACACTCGTGATTAGGTTGCTACGTTCTCTAGTGGGAAGTCAAGGATCAAGTTCCGGGAATTCCAAAGCGATTGCGGAGAGAATCGCCTGCCGCATCTGCGGAAGCAGACAATTCAAAGCCCGAGGGTCAAACGAGGTTGAATGCTGCCATTGCTCAGAACGACAATGGCGATTGATCAAAGCCGAAGAATCTTTACTCGTGGCTTGATCCGACAGTTCGAGTGTGTTACCTGAAGTCTATTCTAGCGGGAGAAGGTCTGCCGTCTAGTTTTTTTTTGGGTCGTGAAGCCTTCCGTTCATGACGCGCCCTTTGCACCAGGACTGGCAGATACGGCAGGCGAGTGGCGTTCAGAATTAGAAAATAATTGGGAAGAAATGTAGAAAAACGTTTTCTAGCTACTTTCAGCCCCTTATTTCTTCATTTTCTTCTTTTTGTGGGCTTTAGCCACTGAGCGTGTCACCTCAAAGCGTTTCGAGCTAGCTAGCCTCGAATCAGAACGTATGCATGCATTTTACTTAAAAAACATTCGATTGATCCAAGTGTTGGGCCTAGTCAATATAAAGGGGCCAGCGAAAGGATTTGGTCGTTCAGATATGTTATCAACAGAATTCGATGTGGATCAGAACTTCGACGAGTTCGACCTCGACGATCGCGAACGAGAAGTCCTAAGCTTTTTGTCAACCGAACAGAACGGATGCTTCTCCTTCCAAGGCCTACGGAGACGACTTGGCTTTCACCAGGAAACCTTGACACGAACACTCAAACGCCTAGAAGAGGCTCACGTGATCGAACGCTCACCTCAAGGATACAAGATCAGAGGGAATACTGCAAATTTCTCATTTACCGTGAAGAATCATCAGGCACTGCCAAAACCAATCATCAATGCCTACCTACCCACCCAAATCGATGTCACCCTCCTCTTCCAAAAGCTGAAGGGCAGATGGTTCAGCAACTTCAGATGGCTTGGATACTCCCACGACGGGGACAGGCTGTCGATGAGCTGGATAAGCGAGGACGGTCACATGCAGCTTCAGGCACGAATCGGCGGCGGCAAGATCATCATAGCCATAGACCCGCTTGCGAACGGCACAGAAGAGTCCGATCAGATCTCAGCGGCATACCAGCTATTCGACCATGTCAGCAAAGTCGCCGAGGAGATAGTGCAACAGAACCACTCTCCGATCGCCAACTAACTGTGACTTGATAGCACGTCTGCGAGTCATTATTGTCTCGACAGGATTACTTCGTGTCGGTTGATTCATGTGCCCGCGCTAGCCATTCAGGCGGTCGAGTGGAGACCAATTGAACGCGACCCTAGACGGCTTGAGAGACCACCAAGTCGCGGAATCCTGTAGGACTCAAACCGTCGCCCAGCAAATTCTGTCACCGCTTTCATCGAGGCGGTGCCTTTCACCACTATTTAAGCCTCAGAACGCAGCAGCCCATACCTAGGGCCTGGGCAGAGAACTTGGGACGGCAACTTCACTGTGAACTATGCGGCTCGTTTTTCACATGCAGTTCCGACGATTCTTCTTGCTGGTGTTCGGCAATCGCCTTAACCGAGGCAGCGTTAACGGCCCTGCATGCTCAAGCCAGAGACTGCGTATGCCCCCAATGCCTTGCCAAGTTCGCAGCCACGAGCAAAAGATAACCGAAGCGATCAGTCAACAATAGACGCGAAAAGTCACGTTGGCGTCTTCACTCACCAGCGTCGCGCTAATGCGGCCTGATGCGGTATCGGTCTGGAGGGATCGGGAGGTCAATAAACGACTTTCCTGGTACCGGCAGGTGATGATCGGACAATCGCCAGCCAAGTACCTGCTCTGCCGCAAAATCCCAAGCCAACTGCAACCATCCCAGGTATCCGAGGAGGAACTGTGGACCGAGCACGCACGCCTGTCCCGAAACCTCTCTGAGCTCGTGAGAAACGTTGGAAATGTTACTGTGGATGGATGGGCGTTGGGGGATCAATCTCCTAACCTGCTGGATATCAAATGCGAGTTAGTCGAGCGAATGCTCAGGCACTGTGATTTCTGCGAATGGGACTGTCGGGTCAACCGCGCTGAGGGCAAGATCGGGTTCTGTAGACTGGACAAGACGACGCGGGTGTGCTCGTGCTTCCATCACTACGGCGAGGAAGCGCCACTGATAGGCGTCAATGGCAGAGGTGGATCAGGAACGATCTTCTTCGAATCTTGCACGGCACGATGCGTCTACTGCCTTCACCCTGACACTTACGTCATAACGCAGAAGGGGCCCATCGCGATTTCGCAGCTGTTTGCAGCAGCCGCACCGGCGGTTGAACACGAGGGTGTGTTGGTACGCTTCCCAAGGCGAGTCTATACGTTCGGTGCGGACGGCCGTGCCGTCAAGATCACCAAGATATTCAAACACGAGCACAATGGACTGATGATATCGATCAAACCACTCTATGGGCCTCCGATTATTGCAACCCCAGAGCACGAATTGCTTGGGGCTGACGGTCCGGGCGGGTCATTGGTGAAGTTTCGCGCTGAGCAGCACTCAATAGGGAAGTGGGTCGCGATCCCGCGGCCGAATTTCATAGAACATTCTGGTAGCATCGACATTGCTGCGACAATTGAGCAACCGGCAAGGCAACTGTCATACACTAACAGTAGACGAGATCGGCTTCCGCTCATTCGCCAAGTGATCGCCTTATCGAATTCCGGCAAATCGTCATCTGAGATCGGTCGACGACTTGGTTATCACGCAAGTCACGTTCGCACGATTAGAAGCATAGTGCGAAAACAAGGTTTCCCGAAAGCGACCATACAAAACAGACTGCTTCTGGAAAACGGAAGGGTCCGGCTGAAGAACGAGAAGAAGCCAGGGATCTATTCGAAAGTTGATATGAATGAGGAGTTCGCAGAGTTGCTTGGTTACTACTGTTCCGAGGGAAATACAACAAAAACCGCCCATCGGCCGAGTAGCTATCATATCGTCTTGAGCTTTGGCAGACACGAGGAACGGTTGGCCAAACGAGCTTCCGAACTTCTGAGGCAACTCTTCGATGTGAAGCCATATATCACGAAGAAAAAAACGACTGTAACTGTCGAAATTACAAAAACCTCGCTCGCCTTGTTACTTACCGCTCTATGCGGGACACGGGCCGCTTCAAAGAAAGTTCCAAGTTTTCTGTTTCAAGCTCCGCGTCCGATTGTTGAAGCTTTTCTGCGCGCATATGAAGCGGGTGATGGATGCGTGACAGGCATTCATCTCTCACTGAACACTGTTTCGAGGGATTTGGCGTTCGGACTCTACGGGTTATACCTGAAACTAGGGCACCTTCCAAGCTTCCGCGCTTGCCACCCTCCTAGTCACACCTTCATCGAAGGGAGACGAGTGAAGCAATCTGCGCTATACTACGTCAAGGTGTCAATTCAGCGAATGGCAGAAAAATCCTGGAAAAGTGCAAAGCATGTGAGATACAGTTTCGCGGACGACCACATACTTGTGCCGATCTTCAGAATAAGGAGAAGGCGCTATTCAGGTCCAGTATTCAATCTTGAAGTGGAAGACCAAAATCACACTTACACCGCCAACTACCTGGCCATCGGCAACTGCCAGAACTGGGATATCTCACAGCCCAAGTCTAGGGGTGGCATGACCGGGGAGGTCACAACGCCTCTCCGACTTGCGGAGATTGCTGAGCGCCTCGCTCGCGCAGGCGCAGGAAACATCAACTATGTAGGCGGAGAACCCACGCCGAATCTCCACACAATTGTGAATTCACTCCAGCATATGACGACCAGTGTTCCACTGATCTGGAATAGCAACATGTACTGCTCGATGGAGACGATGAAGATCTTGGCCGATTTGATCGATCTCTGGCTACCCGACTTCAAGTTCTGGAGAGATGAATGCGCTAGGCGGCTAATGTTGGTCGGAGCCAAAACCAGCTACCCAGAAGTTGTCAGGAGGAATCACCTGTTCGCTGCGGGCCATGGGAGCATGATCATTCGGCATTTGATCATGCCTCGACATGTTGAGTGTTGCTCAAAGCCGATATTACACTTCATCTCGGAAACCATCGGAGACCGAGTTCTGGTAAACATCATGGCTCAATACCACCCAGACAATCTAGTGACCCGAAACCCTGAGAAATATGCAGAAATCGCCAGGCGTCCTTCCCGAGAGGAAATACAAGAGGCGTATGCCCACGCTCGCGCGCTCAGGATTCAATTCGAACAAGTTTCATGAAGGCGTAGTCAGTGCGAGAGCAGAATCCGGTAAATCTGCTCAATGAGTATTTTCGCGCGAAGAGGATCTCTGACCTCTTCGGGGTCAGAGTTGCAGCGAGGCCTATTCGATTTCGTGAGCAGGCACATTTCACGCTGCATTTGACAGGGGAACCAAACGGCCCGTTATCACTTGATCCAATCTTTTCCGGACTGTTCAGTGCCGGGCGGGCCAGCCAGAATATTCATGGTTGGATTGACGGAGATTACTTCGCTAACGCCCAGTTCGAGGATGCCCAACATGTTTCGCTGACAGAAAGCGGGTTGGACTTTGGCCTCTTCAAGATGCTCGGCGACCTCGTCCCGAGCGGCGGGAGCTTCATGGTTTCGTATTCACTACTCTCAAAGGAATCGACAATACACAGAGACACGAGACTGGGTCTCGACAGAGGTTACCCCCCCGCTGTTACTCCTCTAGGATTCTTGCTGTTCTCCGCTGGATGCGGGATGGGCTTCAAAGACTGGTATTTCGCCGAAGGAGGCCGTGAGGGCCCAGAGAAGCTGCAAGGATTCAAGCCCCTCAACTCAGAAGCCGCAAGGCAGAAAGGAAATGAGATGCTTCAAGACCTGCGAATATTCATCGGATCAGAAGCCAAGGATGATCTCGGTCGAGCATGTAGATCGAGGGCTGAACAGTTAATTCGAGAACTCGAGAGCGCTACTTGGCGCTGATTCAACGGTCTGCCACAAAGGAATTCGGCCACTTGCAATCAACTGCACCATCCAAACTCATCGTGTTCCTAGTAGCTGACGCTTACGTCGTCGATATAGGAATACACGGCGTAGGTGATGACTCGATGTCGGCAGGGAAAGGGTGGGGGACGACAGTAGTAGATGAACTCATGGGCTAGATCAGGCCTTCCGAAGAAAGTCAAGGTAAGCGTTGAGCCCGCG
>Ga0315268_10001567_pt1 | contig 26309 bp, 25 predicted proteins | sample C1_top_MG_FD_204535 | JGI IMG/M metagenome (GOLD analysis project Ga0315268, IMG submission 204535) | Sediment microbial communities from Yellowstone Lake, YNP, Wyoming, USA - C1_top | ecosystem: Environmental > Aquatic > Freshwater > Lake > Sediment | place: USA: Wyoming | collected 2017-08-01
CGTTCCGTGATGAGTTTTTCAAGTTTCGGCACGTTCAAGTCGAACATGCGCGCGACGAGACCGAGCGAATAAATGTTTTTGCCCTTGTCCTTGGCCGTGCCGCCGATGGCTTCGACCGTCAGGCTCGAAATCGGAATGCCAACGTGGTGATAAATGTTCTTCCACTCGGCCTTCGGCTCGACGTGGTCAGCATCATAAAGCACGATGCCGCCCTTCTTCAGCGAGCCGATGTGGTCCTCATAAGAGTGTTGGTAAAAGGCGAGCAGCACGTCCGCCTCGTCGCCGGCACTGAGAACTTCGCCCGAGCCGATGCGCACCTGAAAAATCGAAGGTCCGCCGGAAATCGTAGCCGGGATCGTCATGAACGTCATGACTTCCTGCTCGCTGCGCCCGGCCAGACGCGCGAGGAAGCCGCCAATGGCCTGGATGCCGTCCTGCGAATTGCCGGCAATGCGGATGATGGCTTCGGAGACTTTGGAAACTTTCGGTGCTCCGCCTGATTTCGGAGCGATCAACGTTACGTCACTCATGGAACTTCAATTCTCAATTTTGTTTTCGGTTCGAGGCAAGGTGAGAAACCCGCTGACAGAAATCAGCGCGACCACCATTGCCTTAGCACCCTATCATCCGCGCCCGACGTGTCAATTTCTTATCGTGAATTTATCCCTTTGGAAACCAGCGGCTTGGATTGATTTTTGGCATTGCTCAGCAGAGGGCAAAATCCGGCCATTAATACTCTTTATTCCACGACCGGCAGCGATAACCTTTGATTTTCACGACTGGTTCGCAGGCAAACGAATTCGAGCGCGTCGGCCACGCCGTCGCCGTGCGAATGTTCGCTCACAAATCCTTTTTGCCGACGGACCGTTTGTTTGACCGCCTCGACGGCGTTGCTGGGCGCGGCCAGAAAGTGGGCAAAGCGTTTGTCGAGCATCGGCAGGTCATTCAGCCAGTCACCAGCCGCGAACACTTGCGACGGCTGCAACCCCAGATGGCGGGTGATTTCGCCGAGCGCAGTGCCTTTGTTGAAGTCCGCGTGGCTGAAGCGCGCGTAAACGTCATTGCGCACAACAGTCAGTTTTGGAACGCGGCTACAGTAATCGTTCAGAAAGTCATGAATCATGTCCGCGTCGCCGTTGTTCCCGGCAATGAGACAAAACGGCGAGTATGCGTCCTCATAAACCTTCGCGCTGAAACGCGTGTTGACCCAGCCCGTCAGGTGCGGCAGGTCGGGACGCACACGTGCGAACAACTCGGCGTGATCGCGCGTGCAGGCCGCGTTCCACTCCGCGAGGCCGACGAAGCGCGATCCTTCGTTCACGTGAATTTCGCGCTCCACCAGCACAAGGTAGTCCGGGCGAATCGAAACTTCCGCCTGGGTTAGGCCTTCCATCAGGCTCGACAGGTTGCGCCCCGTATTGATGACCCATTTGGCGCCGCGCTCCTGTAAATCGCCGATGAGTGTCAGGACGCGCTTCGGAATTGGCGGCTTGCCGTATTCCTCAAACAACGTTCCGTCGAAATCGGTTGAAATCAATTTTATTGGCGGACTCATTCGCAATCGTGGTGCGGGGGCGCATTACGCGAACCCTGGCACGGCGTTGACTATACTTGATCCCACATTGCGGGACAACACGCATGACTTGCGCCCGACCTCCGCCATGCGTTAGCGTAACGCGCCAGAAACGGATGAATCTGCAAGACCAATACGACGACACGATGTTTGACTTCAGCCGGGATGGGTTGAGCCGCGCTATCGCAAAGTTGCAGACCAGTCTGGTTGTCGAACCAGTGTTCTACGAGGCGCAACCGGCGTTTGGCATACCACATTCGCTTTTTTACATGAAGGCCGATTACGAGCCGAAGGCCGGGCATCGCGTTTGCAAACGAGCAACACCTCCCAGTTCACCGACCCATCGGCGCTCGTCGCCGCGTCTCCTGGCGATCCGGAATTGGCAATGGCGAAACCGAGGCCCGCAGCCGTCAAGCTGCCCGAAGATTTTTCCGACATGCCGAGGCAGAAGAACAAGGTTTGATGGTCAATGGTTGATAGTTGAGGGTTGAAAGGAAAATAAAATGAAATCCGCCTACGAACTCGCGATGGAGCGACTGAACAAAACCTCGCCCACCGTCAAAACTTCCGCCGCGCAAAAAAAGGCGCTGGCCGAACTGGATTCGCAATACGCCGCCAAGATCGCCGGGCGCGAACTGGCGTTGAAAGATCAGGTCGCGCAGGCGGAGGCGGGCGGCGAAGTCGAAAAGATGGAGCAGTTGGCGCAGCAACTGGTCATCGAGCGCAAGAAGTTGCAGGCGGAACTGGAAGAGAAAAAGGACGCCTTACGGCGCAGTGACAGCCGTAAGTGACACCGATTTATTTGGCCACCGACTTCTCAATATCGTGCAGAAATCACCGTGAGGGCTCGCGCCTCGGGTGGCTTGCTTCCTGCTATTTTTCGGCGCGACCGGCGGGGAAATAGCTTATGAAGACATTGGGAATTGGCGGGGCGGATTTCGCCTGCGAAGAATGCGGGACGGGGGAACTTTTGATTTTGGTGCATGGCGCCGTGGGAGATTATCGGACGTGGGAAGGTGTCCTGGCCACTTTTGCGGCGCGCCATCGCGTCATCACTTACAGCCGGCGCTGGCATCATCCCGCAACCTCGGTGGGTAATGGCGCGGATTACACCCATGACAGCCACGCGACGGATTTGATTGAACTCATCACGAACTGCGGTGGGCCGGTGCGTTTGCTGGGCCATTCTTACGGCGCGTCAGTCTGCGCGGTCGTTGCCGTACAACGGCCGGACTTGGTGCGCAGCCTGGTTCTCGCGGAGCCATCCCTGTTTTCGCTGCTGATGACCCGCCCGATGGGTGCGATTGCGCTGGCACAAACCGCTGCGGCGACGATGCACATCACGCCGCTTATCCGCAAAGGCCAACCCGAACGGGCGCTGACGGAATTCTTGAAAGCGGTGGTCAGTCCCGCCGGGTTTGAGCGGTTGCCGGAGCGGGCGCTTGAAGTGATGTTCGACAACGTGCATACGCTTGAACCGATGCTCAACGGTATGAGCGCGGGCAACTCGTTCTCGGCGAAGCTGGCCGCGCGCATCAACGCGCCAACGTTGCTCGTCGAAGGGCAACTCACCACGAAGCTGTTCCAGTTGACGATAAAGGAGCTGGCGGGCGCAATTTCCAGCGCCGAGCGCGCCGTCGTGCCCGGCGTGGGCCACGGGTTGCATTTGGAAAATCCCGACGCGTTCAGCCGTATCGCGCTCGAATTCTTCGCGCGGCACTGAACGCGCTACCGCGGCTAAGCCTCCGTTGTCTTCAACCCGCGTTGCCACAGATCGAAGTAATACAGTGCCGTCACGACGAGCGTGTGGGTGATTTTTTCTTCCACGACCAGCCGGGGCACGTCGGCCACCGGCACGAGGCGCGTAATCAAATCCTCGCCGTGGTCGAACTCCACCGGATGCAGGCAAAGGCAATTCTCCACCAAGACGGTGAAACACGTGTTGCTCTGGGTCGCGGGGTTCGGAAGGGTTTTACCGAGCACGCGCGCCTGCTCGCCTTCGTAGCCGGTTTCCTCGCGCAGCTCGCGCACAGCTGCCGCGACTGGCGACGTGTCGCCCGCGTCCATCATGCCGCCGGGGATTTCAAGTTCCACCGTGTTCGAACCGTGGCGGAATTGTTCGATCACGACCAATTGCTGATCGGGCGTGATGGCGATGACGTTCACCCAGTTGACGCTGTCGAGGATGACGAAATCGTGTTCCTGGCCCGTGCGCGGCGAAATTTTTTTGTCCGACCGCATCGTGAAAATGCGGAAATTGCCGATGGGCGTGGAACTGATTTTTTGCCAGGGCTTGATCATGTCGCGGGCCGAGAGTCGAGGGTCGAAGGCCAAAAGTCAAACGCCGTGCGCTGGCCCATGCCACCTGATTCAGTGCTCCTTCGCCGCCCAGCCTTGCTTCATCAGGTTTAGCAGATGCGCCAGCGCATCGTCGTAGCTGCGTCTTTTCTGCTCGGCGAGTTGGCGGGCGCGTTTGTCGAGTTGTGCTGCCATCTCCGCTGACTTTTCCGGTGGGCAACCCAACCGGACGAGCAGTGTGGTGAGTTCGGACTGGTTCATCGCAAAAGAAAACGCGAATGAAGCGCACGCCTCATTCGCGTTTGGTAAAGCCGGCTTACCTGATCGAATCCGCCGGAACGATCTTGATGCTCTCAACGTTCATCCGTTTCACCGGTTTGTCGCCCGGTTGGGTCGACGTGGTGGCAATTTTTTCCAGCACGTCGTCGCCTTTGATCAATTTGCCGAAGGCGGTGTATTGCTTGTCGAGAAAGCGCGGGTCGCCGTGGCAGATGAAGAATTGCGAGCCGGCGGAATTCGGATCGTTCGAGCGCGCCATCGAGAGCACGCCGCGCACGTGAGGCTTGTCGTTGAACTCGGCCTTGATGGTGTGACCGGGGCCGCCCGTGCCCCAACGGCTCTTGTTGGCTTCGTCCTTCGTCAACGGATCGCCGCCTTGGATCATGAAGCCTTTAATGACGCGATGAAAGCAGGTGCCGTCGTAAAATCCTTTTTTCGCGAGCTTTTTGAAATTCTCCACGTGGCCGGGCGCAACGTCCGGCCAGAATTCGAGGACCATCTCGCCTTCGGAAGTAACAAGGATTGCGCGTTCGCTGGTGTCGGTCATAAATCGAGAGTACTGGTAAGGGTGAGATTTAGGGCAGGATATTGGCTGACTTGATGTAATCGAGGTTCGGAAAATCTTTCTTGAGGTACGCGTTGCCTTCCTTCTGAACACGGCCCTGATCGGGGCCGCGCCCCCGTGGGGCGCCCTCGCCATACTCACTGTTGATTTTGTCCACAACGTCCATGCCATCGGTCACCTTGCCGAAAGGCGAAAAGCCCATGTTGTCCAGGTTGGCGTTGTCTCCAAAATTGATGAACAATTGCGTGGTGCGCGTGTTTGGCCCGGCGGTCGCGAAAGTGATCGCGCCGCGTGCGTTGCTTGATTTGACAGGGTCGTCTGAAATCTGCGCGGACCGCCAAGCGGCGGAAACCTTCGGGTCGCCGTGGATTCCAAACTGGCACATGAACCCAGGGATGACCCGGAAAAAGGCGAGATCCTTAAAGTAGCCGGATCGTACGAGGTTGTAGAAACGGTCTGCGCCGTTGGGCGCGAGGGACCGGGTGACTTCGACCGTGAAGTTTCCCTTGGTTGTTTCGAATTTCGTCTTAAAGGATTCCGGGGCTTTCGCGGTGAGTTTGGCGGGGTCGGTGAAATCCACGATGCTGCCGGGTTTCATTTCCTCCTTCTTCGGCTCGGGTTTCTTCGGCTCTTTAGATTCCTGGGCTGGGGCTGCGGTAAGGCCAAGCACCAAGCCGACTGCGCAAATTAACAACGTCGTTTTCATAGAGGCAAAAATCTTTCAGGTCTTCCGGCAAAAGTCACGCGCAGACTACGCTTTCCCGCCAAAACTCACGTAATCATCCACGTCCAGCAGATCGAACCACGTCGCGATGTCCTCGCGTTTGGGCGCGGTCTTGGTGTGGAGGCCGTTGAAAAACTCGCGCGATTCCGGATCGCTCGGCACGCGCTGCTCGGCCATCGCTGACCAAGCTGCGATTTCGGAGTCGGTGCGCTTGAATTTGGCGTTGGCTTGGATCCATTCGAGGATTTCGCCATCGCCCTTGCCCTTGGCGAGTTGCTTTATCAGCGCCTTGGGATCAATACCGGCGAAATCGAGGAATCGCTGGTCGAGCGGGCAGGCGTACTTGTATTCGCCGTTCTTCCCAGCGAGAACCGCGCGGCCCTTGTCGAGCATCCGCGGCAAAATCACGTAACCACCCAACCGCACGCGCGGGCTGCGAGGAGGTTGTTTCGTCAAATCGGGAGCATTCGTGGCCATAGACAATTTTATTTTGGTTTGGTTCGCGCCATCTATCCGGCGACATGCCGGGTTCATTGCGCGCCGTAAGTTGCACGCAAACCGGCAAAAAGCAAGACCAGCGGAAAGTTGGTCTTGATGGGGAAGCTTGCAAATCTGCCCTGCAGCTTGCGTAATCCCATGCGTGATGCGTAGCTCCCTGGTCAAGACCGGATGTTTCATTCTCGAAGGACTGAATTCCTTCGCGACGACCTTTTATTTTTACTACCTCTATTTTTTCATGCAGAAGCAGTTTGGTTTTGGGGACAAGGCCAACCTGGTGCTCGCAGCGGGCAGCGGCTTGGTTTACATGTTCGCTGTCTGGTGGGGCGGGCGGTTCGCGCAACGCGCCGGTTGTTTCACGGCCCTCAAAATCGGGTTCGTCATCATGATCCTCGCCCTAGCCGTGGGCACACAACTCGATTCCGCAACCGGCCAGGTGGTCGTGATGCTCGCGACGACCCTCGGCATGGGCTTCACCTGGCCACCACTCGAAGCGCTCGTCAGTGAAGGCGAAACGGCCGTTCGACTGCAACAAATCATCGGCCTTTACAACGTCGTGTGGGCCGGCCTGGGCGCGCTGGCTTACTTCATCGGCGGGGCAATGCTCGAAAAGCTTGGCCTGAAAAGCCTGTTTGTTGTACCCATCGCGATTCTCGTCGGCCAACTCGGGCTGATCCTCTGGCTGGAACGCGGAATAAGACTCACGCCGCCCGGCAAAATGGTAGCCGAAGAGCACGATGTCATCGCCGAACTCAACCCGCGTCCGATCGCGCGGGCCAAGGCGTTTCTGCGAATGGCGTGGCTGACGAATCCATTTGCTTACATCGCCATCAACACGCTCGTTGCCGTCATGCCAGGCGTGGCCGGGCGATTGGGATTGTCCACCACGCTCGCGGGATTCTGCTGTTCGGTCTGGTGTTTCGCGCGGCTCGGCGCGTTCTTTGCCCTGTGGTTCTGGCCGGGCTGGCATTACCGGTTTTGCTGGTTGCTCGGGTCGTATCTCGCGCTGGTCGTTTCGTTCGCGGTGATTCTTGTGGTGCCGAGCCTGGCGGTACTGGTCACCTCGCAACTGGTCTTTGGCGGCGCGTTGGGATTGATTTACTACTCATCGCTCTTCTACTCGATGGATGTGGGGAAAACCAAAGCCGAACACGGCGGCATTCACGAAGCGACGATTGGCCTGGGCAACTTCGCCGGGCCGGCGGTGGGCGCGACGGCGCTGCATTTCCTGCCGCACTCCGCGAACAGCAGCGTGGTGGCCGTGGGCGCGTTGCTGCTCTGCGGCCTCGGCGGTTTGCTGGGCATCTGGCACAAGACGAAAACTTGATAACCCGTGGCAACGCGTCCATCCTTGCGGCGATTCACGTGGCAATGATTCAAGATTTAACGATTCAATCTGTTTAACGACCATGGCACTGCTTGCAGGAAAATTTGGCATCGTCTTCGGCGTCGCGAACAAACGCTCCATCGCCTGGGCCATCGCGCAGGCATGGGCGCGCGAGGGCGCGCACCTCGCGTTCACCTATCAAGGCGAACGGCTGAAGGAGAACGTGGAGGAACTCGCCGGCACGTTCGGCGCGGACACGCTCATTTTGCCGTGCGACGTGACCAAGGACGAACAAATCGCCGACGTGTTCAAAACCGTCGGCGAGAAATTCGGCAAGCTGCATCTGATGCTGCATTCCGTGGCGTTCGCGCCCAAGGATGCGCTCGAAGGTGAATTCGTGAACACCAGCCGCGAAGCGTTTCGCGTGGCGCATGATGTGAGCGCGTATTCGCTCGTGGCACTTGCCCGCGGTGCCGCGCCGCTCATGACCGAAGGCGGCAGCATCGTGGCGATGAGTTACTATGGCGCGGAAAAGGTCGTGCCGCACTACAACGTCATGGGCGTGGCCAAGGCCGCGCTCGAAGCCAGCACGCGCTACCTCGCCTACGACCTCGGGCCGAAGAAAATCCGCGTGAACTGCATCAGCGCCGGCCCGGTGAACACACTGGCCGCGCGCGGCATCGGCGGCTTCACAGAAATGCTCAGAGTTTACGAAACCCGCTCGCCATTGAAGCGCAACCTTGTCCCGGAAGAACTTGGGGCGACCGGGACATTTCTCGCCAGCGACGGCGCGGCGGCGATCACGGGTCAGGTGATCTACGTGGATTGCGGCTATCAGATCATGGGGATGTGAGACAGGCGCGACGCCCGTCCCACACCGCGCCGTGCCGCAACCGCGCCACAAACGCTCCATCCACTCCATCCGCGAACGGCAGTAGTTCGCGTTCGCGTTCCAGTGTGAATGCACTGTGCGTAGTGAGGAATTCTTTCACGACTCTGGAGTTCTCCTCCGGTTCAAGACTGCACGTGCTGTATATCAGAACACCGTCGGGCTTCACGGCGCGCGCCGCTTGACGCAGCAAGTCCAACTGCATCGTTTGCAATCGTTGGATTTCTTCCGGTTGGATGCGCCAGCGCAAATCCACACGGCGGCGCATCACGCCGGTGTTGGAGCAGGGAGCGTCAACCAAAACGCGGTCGAATTGCGGATTGCGGATTGCAGATTGCGGACTTGAAACGGTTTCGACACACATCACACCCAAACGCGCGCAGTTTTCTTCAACCAACCGCAGCCGCTCCTTGGAAACATCCTGTGCAACGATGCGGCCTTGGTTGTTCATCAATTGTGCGATGAAAGTTGTTTTGCCGCCGGGCGCGGCGCAGAAGTCCAGAATCATTTCACCGGGCTGCGGATTGAGTTCGTGCGCGGCCAGCAGTGTGCCAGGGTCTTGAATGTAAAACAGACCCTGTGTGAAACTCGGCAATGCGGCCAGCGGCGGATGTGACTTCAGTTCGAAGACGAGGTTTTCCTCAAACCAATCGCGGCGGACAAAATCATACTCCACGTTTTCATCGCGCCATTGCGTGAGCAGGTCGCCGGCGTTTTCCAAGGTAGGGCGCGTCACTCCGTGCGCGCTGCTCTCATTCGGCGGGCGTTCGGCGGGCAGAGGACTGCCCGCCCTACCAAACTTCAACGTGTTGACGCGGGCGAAAGTTTTCGGCGGGGTGTTGTTCCATTCAAGCAACTGGCGTGTGCGTTCCTCACCCCAGCGTTCTTGCCACCGCGCCACGAACCATTCGGGATGCGACCAGCCGAGCGCGGGCTGTGAAATTTTCAGGTCGGCAAGAATCTTTTTGGTTTCAGCGTGCTCACGGAGATACCCGCGTAACACAGCGTTGATGAACCCGGCTTGCGCGCCGAAACCGCGGCGCTTCGCGATCTCAACGGTTTCATGCACGGCGGCATGGTCGGGAATCCGGTCGAGCCAGAAAATCTGGTAGAGGCCGAGCCGCAGCAAATCCTGCAACGCTTCTTTCTGTACCCGCCCTTGAGTTTTGCGCGTGATGAGCCAGTCGAGGGTGGCCTGCCAGCGCACGACGCCATAAACCAATTCCTGACAAAGGCCGCGATCGGCGGCGGAAAGCATCGCCCCGGCCAGCGCCCGTTCCAGCAGGCTTTCGATGAATTCATGGCCGCCGCGCCGGCGCTGCAAAATTTGCACCGCAATTTCTCTTGGTTTTTGTCGGTTCAACGGGTTTAATGATGGGGATATTTCTGGGCGACGCGAGGACGAACGATCTTTTATGAGAGAAGAATTTGAGAAAATGGCGCTGGCCGGCAAGATTGAAGGCCGGCACATCGAGCCGTTGCTGCAATTGACGAATAGTGGTTTCTGCATGCATCGGAGTTGGGGGTTCGGGCGCATCAAGACGGTGGATACGGTTTTCGCCCGGTTCACAATTGATTTTCCAAACAAGCCCGGCCACACGATGGACCTGGCGTTCGCCGCCGATTCGCTCAAACCCATTCCCAAGGATCACATCTTCGCGCGCAAGGCCACCGACCTCGACGGCCTGCGCCAGATAGCCGCGCTCCATCATCTCGATCTGATCAAAATCGTGCTCAACAGTTACGGCGGCAAGGCGACCTTGGATCAGATTCAGCAGGTGCTCGTGCCGGATGTCATCCGCGACGATTGGAAGAAATGGCTGGAGGCCGCCAAGCGCGAGATGAAAAAAAACGGCCACTTCCAGGTGCCAATCAAAAAATCCGACCCGGTCATCTATCAAACGCAGGAAGTGTCGCTGCAAAACCGGTTGCTGGGCGAATTTCGGTCGGCCAAGGGATTGAAGGCGCGCGTGACGGTAGCCACTGAAATTTTCCGGAATGCCCACGATCTCACGGACAAGGTCACCGCAGCCAGCGAAGTCATCGCTGCGTTGAACGCTGAAATCACCTCGTATTTGCGCACGCAGCCGTCCGTGGCCCTCGAAGGCGTGTTTGCGCGGGACGATTTGCGCGCTGTGGCCGGACTTGCGCCCGGCGAGAACGAGGTGGCGGCCGCTCAAATCTGGGCGCAGGACACGAAGTTCGGCGTGCTGATGGAAGCGTTGCCCGCCGTCAAGCACCGACGCGCCCTGGAATCGTTCAAGGCCGCGAATCCCGAGCGCTGGCACGAAATCGTCCGCGGCTCGATGAATCTGGTTTCCGCGAAATTGTGCCGCGAGTTCGCCGGGCTGCTGATCCAGGAAGGCAAGTTCAACGAGGTCAAGGAAACGCTCACCCGCCTCATCAGTCAACACACGGCAAGCAGTGAACTATTGCTTTGGCTCGCCAAAGACCGCGACGAGGCGTTCGCCGACATTCTCGGACCGGAAGTTTTTCGCGCCATGCTCACGGCGATGGAGCGCGACCAATTCAACGAACGCCGCGCCACCCGTCTCCGCGAGTTTGTGCTCGACGACCAGAATTTGCTGGCCGATTTGACCGCCGCCGCCGATCTGGAAGTCATCAAAGACCTCACCCGCGCGCTGCGGCTGTCGTCCGTGTTTGACGACATGGACAAGCGCTCGCTGCTCGCGCGCCTCGTGAAAAGCCATCCCGCCGTGCAATCGCTCGTCACTGGCGAGCAGACCCGGCAGGAGTCCGTGCTCGTCGTCTCGTGGGAAAGCCTTCAGCGACGGAACAACGAATACCGCGAATTGGTGGACAAAAAAATCCCGGCCAACTCCAAAGAAATCGCCATCGCGCGCAGCTACGGCGATCTCAGCGAAAATCACGAGTTCAAGGCCGCCAAGGAAATGCAGAAGCAGCTCATGCGTCAGAAGGCGGAAATGGAAGCCCAACTTGTCCGCGCGCGCGGCACGGACTTCGCCAATCCTCGCACCGACATCGTCAGCATCGGCACGGTGGTGCAGGCCACCGACCTCGACTCCCAACAGATTGAGCACTTTGCGATTCTCGGTGCGTGGGATTTCGACGCGGACAAGGGCATCATCAGCTACCTCACGCCGGTGGGCCAAGCCTTGCTCAACCGCAAGGTCGGCGACGAGGTGGAATTTGAAGTCCACGGCGCGCGACATCGCCACCGCATTGGCCACATCGAGGTTTACAAGGCGCCGCCGTTGCCGGCGGTGAGTGAAGTCTCGGCGACGGCGGCAATTCCCGCCGCGTGAACGGCGGTGTGTTGGCCGAGACCCGCGTTTTGGGCTGGTTTCTAGCGGAAAAATCCTCCACGGCTTGTAACCATTTTCCTTCCCTGCCGTCTCACATCGTGTAACGCCGCAACAAACACGCGGCCAGGAGAAAACAAACAAAAATGCAACCGACGAAACGAATTATGAAAGCAAGCAAGATCAGTTTGATAGCGGTGTTGGCAGCGGGCGTCATGCTCGCCTACAGCCCGGCGCTGCGTGCCCAGGACACCAACAAGGAAGGCCAAGTCGTGAAGAAACACGCGGGCCGTCCCGGCGCCGCGGGAATGAAAGAACACCTCGACAAGATGGCCGAAGACCTCAAGCTTACGGCCGACCAAAAGACGAAAGTTGAGGCAGCCATGAAGGAGCAGGGCGAGAAAATGCGTGGGATGCGCGACCTCCCCCCGGATCAGCGGCGCGAAAAGGGCAAAGCCATCCACGCGGAAATGACCAAGAAAATGAAGGAGATTCTCACTTCCGAACAGTTCGCGCAGTGGGAAAAACATCGTGCGCAAGGACGTCCCGGTGGCAGGAAGAGCAGCGGGAACACGAATCCGCAGTAATTTTAGTCTTCCACAGACTGTTCAACGAGGGACGGCGCAAGCCGTCCCTCTTCTGTTTGACGCCGAATTTACCGCGGCAGCGCGTGACCGGGGATCGTGCAAGTGGGGATGCTTCCAACCGGGTTGAACGTGTAAGTTCCGCCCGCCGGACACTTCGGAATGACCCCGTCTTTCAAATAGGCCGCAAGCTCTTTCGCGGTCGGAATGGCGCTGGCGTCTTTCTTGTTCTCCAACGCCCACTGCTGCATGGCTCCGTCAATTTGGCGGAGGTTGTTGATACAAGCGTTGGCCTGCTGTTCGGAGGTCGCTTGGGTTCCGTATCGGGCTGCTAATGCTTGTTGTTGCGCCGCCAACGCCTGCTGGGCCTGTGACTGAATGGCCTGCGCTTGCGCCTGGGCCTGTTGGGCCTGCGTTTGCGCGGTTTGCGTCTGCTGGGAGAGTTGTTTCTTGTCGTCGCGCAACTGGCGGACTTCGTTGCGCAGCCGCAGCAATTCCAGGTTGTCCTTGCGCAGCCGGGTCAACTCGCCTTCCTGCGCGACGGCGGAGGTTTTGGTTTGCTCCAGTTCCGCGCGCACCGCCTCCAACTCTTTCTGGCGTTGGGCGGCCAGTTCCGCGTCCTTGTTGTTGCACCCGGCAACGAAAAGAATTCCGCCGGCGAGCAACGCCGGGGCAAAGCAACTCCGCTGGATTGTCTTGGACTTCATAAGGAGTCTGTCCTCATGCGCCGACATTGCGCCTGAGCCTTTTGAGCGTCAAGCGGCAAAAGGTCAGAGCCGAGGCGTAATGACCGCAGCGTGTTTAATGCGCTCAGATAGGCCGCTTTTGGCGGGAGGAGCGGTCGGTGGTTCTCTCACCGCACTATTCGCCACGGTCGGAGCCAGTGTTTACCCGGTATTCCTCGGAAGCAAAAGTCTTTTGAGCAGTGGGCAACGACGTCTGGCTTATCACCATCCGCCGCCGGGCATGACAGCGGCAGATCGCCAGCGGGATTTTCAATCGTGTTTGCCTCAGTAATAGTCGCTCAGGTCAATGATCGTCGGCCGGTAATCGTTCGTGTTCAAACCCGCCCAAACCGTCAGCCGGTCAATATCCGCGAGCATCAAGGGGGTCACCCCACTCGTTGACCTGCCGGAGGTATAGGCCAGTTTGAATGGTCGCCCTTGATTGGATGGAAGCGGCAGCAGGTTGGCCGCGCCGGAGTCTCCCCCAACCCAGGTGTCATGGTAAAAGGTCGAGGTACCGTCCACGGCGGTGCTTTTGTAATGCTGGCACTGTTGAATGGAAACGCGTTGGGTGGGGTTGGTGGATTGGAGGTATTTCGACAGATAGTTGGTGATCATGATTGCCCCAACGGGAGCAATGCTGGGGGGAACGTCCGCGTCAAAAATGACGATGGCATAATCGTAATGAACCCCGCCGATATCTTCCAAACGGCCTAGAACCGCCGCACTCCTGACTTCAACCGTGGTGTTGCTGGAAGTCAGAAACCAGCTCTTGGCGACGTTGGTGCGGATGATTCCGCTGTTGCCTTCCGTCCAACCGTGGCCCCGGAAAATGGCGTGCCGCCGGGTCAGAAGGGTTCCCTGCACGGTGCCCGGGTAGATTCCGGCATAGCCACTTTCCGTCGTGAACGCGGTGAAGCCCTCCGCGCCATAGATCAGGTTGTTGGTGTTCCACCACAGGATTCGGGGCGAGCCGACGCCCACGTAGATGTTGGTGGTGAACATGTCAATGCTCTTGCTGTTCGTATGCGCGATGTAGTTCGTCCAGACCACCCACGGGAGCGAAGCTTTGGCCGTCGGGGGTGTCGGGACATTGGCGTTTAGGGCTACACTTACTGGCCGCACCTGTTCGGCTTGCGAGGAAATGGGCCGCTCGGCATCAACGGCAGTTGGGGCAATGGAGTGCGTGCATCCACCAATCAGTTGGAGAGCAAGAGCCAGAACTGTTATTTGTCGTCCCATTTCATTTGCTAACGACCAAGGCAAATCGCTGAACATCGAACGCGCGCCGAAAAGGGCTTATCCAACGCCGCTCGCAGAGAATCCGGTTATCGGGCCGACCCCGATAGTTTTCTGGCGGCTTCGCCGGCCTTTGAAGCGAGCAGGCTGCCCAATCCAGGGCCGTAGTAGGAACGTTCGTCCACTTCGTAGCCGCCGTGGGGATATTCCATTTCATTGACGATGTAGCCAAGGTAATCGTTCGCCAGGCCGATGGTCAGAACGTTTTTGAAGCCGGCGGCGGCGACCTGTTTCTGCGTGTCCAGACCCACTTCGCAGATCGGCTCACCGGGCAGTCCCGCCAGCGCAGTATCACCAATACGTAGCACCTGAATTTCCGCCTGCTTGGGAAGAGCTGCGTGTGCGAGCGGTTCGTAGGCTTTGTACGGTCCGTTCCTGGCGCCAGGACTAAACACGATCGGTGGCAGATTAGGCGTAATCCGCACGATGCCGATGGTTTGGTTTGGTTTGGTCTTGATCCGCTGCGCGACTGTTTGCGCGCGTTGGGCCAGACGTGTGCCGTAGTCTTTGATCCGCTCAAACTCGTCCGCGCCTTTGGTGCCGTCGGGTGACTGGTCGCCCTCGGCGCCGTTGCAGTAGAGTGCGACCGCGCCGGGGAAAGCCGCTTCCAGCGCCTGCTGCAACGCGCCCGGCCATTCGGCGGAAACCAGCATGTTGGAGGCGCCGAGCAAGGTCGGGTGCGTGGCGAAATGGACAAGCAGCGCCCGGCATTTGCCATCGTCGCCATCCACGCGCAGGACGGACAAGATCGGGTTCACCGCCGCCGTCTCTCCGGCAGCCATACGGGCCTGATTGTCGTAGCGCCAGCGGCGGTTGCGCGTGAACCCGTCCAGGCGCTCGGAGCCGAAGCCCACCCGGGCCGGGGCCAGGTTACTGGCCGCGGCGTGCAGTCCTGCGGCGATGGAACTGCTCATGGCGTCAACGACGGCTGGGTCGCACTCGCCGAACTGCAACTGCCAGAATTTCTCAGGGAAGATCGAAGGGCCGTCATGAGTATGGGAGCCGCACAGGAAAAAGGTGTTCACGGTAAGCCCGAGATCGGTGGCCTTCTGGATGGCTTGTTGCTTGAGTTGCGGCGTTACGGAACGGAGGTCGCAAGTGACAACCGCCATTGACGTTTTGCCATCGCGGAAGAAAAGCACCTTGGCGTGCAACCGGTCATGCACGCCCGTCGAGGGTCGCCCTCGGCGGGCACCGTAACCGGCCAGGGGCACCTTGTGGCCATTCACGTCCGGGGTGATGTCGCAGCCAGCCACGCCAACATCGAGCGCATCAACAGACTCGACGGCAAGGAAGGAACTGAGGCAGAGGGCAGCGGCAACGGAGCATGAACGAGACATGGCGATCATCCTTTCCATAAGCTTTTCGGCGTCACGATTAATACTGCCCGGATTGGCGGCTGTGGCCAATGGAGAATGACAGATGGCCCAAATGCACGGTCAATGTACATGGCCGATAAAAACTGGTACGCGAGGAGAGGGTCGAACTCTCAACCTTCGGCTCCGGAGGCCGACGCTCTATCCAATTGAGCTACTCGCGCACTACCGCCGCAGCTTAAGGGCGTGGGCGCATTACCTCAAATGCTTTTTTGCGGTCGGATCGCTGCTGTTTTTTGGTTGACGGCCAGACTGATTGGCGCGATTCGTCAAGCGTTTAGCCTTAAACCTCAACTCCGCGCGGCCCATGAAACGACCTTCTGAAAAAGCTCTGAGCCTGGCCGAGGAACTCTTCGATCACGTCGCCTACGGCTTGACGCGACGCGACGCGATCCAAGAGCTGGCGGAAATGGTGGATGAATCGAACGGCGACCTCCTCGAAGTTGCCCACGCGGTTTTGGAAGACGCCCAGCGCAATGGCGGCGTGCCCGCGGCTTTTCACGTCGCACAGTTGCGGCGCGTTTTTTTGGATTACGAGCCGATTCCCTGGCCGCCGGATGCGCAGGGCGAGTTCGCCGGAATTGGCGCGCCAGACCAGCCGCGTCTGCTGTAGCTGGTTAACCGGCCACGGCAACCACGGACTGAGCTTGCAGCAATGTATGAATCGCGATGCAGAGTGGTTCATTTATCGCCACCCTTCATCCAAAGCGGCGCGGTGGCGAACCAGATCACGGTGGACAGAAGCATGATGAGCTTCATCGGGCCTTCGCCCATGACTTTGAACAGGAATAACACCGGCGGCAGAATCGTGCCGGCGAGGGCAAGCAGTCCGAGAGTTTTGGCAACAGGGGTCATGGCGCAAATGGTTCAAGGTTTAGCAGCGCGCGGTTGCAGCAGTTTCGAGAACAGGATGTAGAGCACACCGCAGGCAAGCCAGCATGGCAGCGGCAGGAAGAACGGCGCGATGCCACGGGTCTGGTAGAACCACAAACCGACCGCCACCGGGATCAGCCAGGCCAGGAATACTGCGAGGTTGAACGAACTGCCGCTGTGCGCGGCGGGTTCACTGGCGATGCCGACGCGTTTCGCCAGGAAATGATCCACCACGATGACCGCGCCGATGGGGGCGAGGATGGTGCCGTAGATGCCAACGAAATCCAGCAGCTTCATGGCGAACGCCGGAAACACGCTAGCGACGGTGCAAACCAGACCGGCCAGGATCGTGCCGGTCCGGCGGGCCATCTTCGGGAACATGCCTTGGAACGCGAGGCCGGCGCGGTAGATCGTGGGGTTGGCCGTGGTCCAACCCGCAATCACCACGCAGATCAAGCCCGCCCACCCGACCGCGTCCCAAACCATCGGGCCGGGGGCCACGCCCTGCGTCGGATTCGCCCCGCGGTCGCGCACCCAATAGACGAGCAGCAGCGCGGCGCAAATCCACGCGACGTAATGCCCGAGAAACATGCCGGCAGCGGAGGCCCAGCCGAACTTCGGCTTGCGGGCGAACCGAAAGATCGAGAGATCGGACATGCCGAGATGCATCGCGGAGTTGCAGAACCAAGAGAACGCCACCACGCCCCAGAAGCCGATCCGGGAGGCGTTGTCGGGCGCCGGCTTGATCAATTCAAAAAGGTTGGTCGTGCCAAGCTTGGCCAGCATCACGACGCCGCACGCGAGGAACACCAGGAACATCCAGACGGCGGAGAGATGGCCCATGCGCGCCACAAAGCCGTAGCCGCGCACGGCTACGAACGTCATCGCCGCGCCGATGGCGAGGCAGGTGGCGCACCACACGACGCCCGTGGGCATGGTGTCGCTGAACGACGGCATCTTGATGCTGTCACCGAACGGCACGCCGATGGCTGTGGCTGACACCGTGACCATCGCCCCGGCCAGAAAGCAGAACAGGACGCCGTTGAAAAAGTTGTAGAGCGTGACGAGGTTGCGCCCGGTGATTTTCTCCAGTTGAAAATAAAGCGTCAGGCGTTTCTGCGTGGCGATCTCGGCGGTGAGGAAACGCCAGGTGAGCACCGCCATCAAGTTGCCGAGCAGCAGGCCGAAGATCAGATCGAACGCGCTCGCGCCCCACGCGACGAACAGCGGCCCGATCATGAATTCCGTGCCGGCGGTATGTTCGCCGGCGTACATGCCCCAAAAGGCGAACGCGCCTTTCTGCGCCTTCTCCGGCACAGGCTCGCGCTCGAATTCGTCGCCGGCGTGGTGTTGTGGTTCGGGTTGGCTCGCGTCAGACATGGGCGATTCTTTCGTAACCGGGCTTCGCTTTCCTAGAGCGGGAGACTGCTGTCATGGTGACGGGCACGCCGGACGCAACAGGTTGAAACGGTCGCGGACTTGAGCGGGGACTGTTAGCGCAGTCCGCGAGTCAAATGTTCCATCCGCGACGGTAATGATGGTGGATAAATTCGTCCGCCGCCGGGCAATTTTTTGCGCGCAGATTCTTGGAATCCCATTCGATTCTACAACCCGCACGGTGCGCAACGTTGCCCAGCAACGCGGCTTTGGTGAGCGCGCCGGAGTAATCGAAATTGCACGTAGTCGGCCCGCCGGTCTTGCACGCCTGAATCCATTCTTTGTGATGTCCGATGGAGTTGGCGATGAACGGTTGGGGCGGAACAAACCCGGCGAAGTCCTTTTCCGGCATCAGCACGTGCCGGGTGTAGTCGGAAAGCAACCAGCCTTTGCTGCCGACGAAGAGCACGCCGCTTTTCCATTTCTCCGCGAGGTCGGGCGTGAGTAATGACGGTTTTTTGCCGCCGTGATACCAAGTGAGTTGCAAGGGCGCGGAAATTTTCTGCCGTTCGCCCGGCAAATATTCGTAGCGCACAATCAACCACGGCGGCGGGCATTCAGGATGAGCGGGCGGGCCATCCACGACTTCCGCGCTCGACGGTGTGCGCAAGCCGAGCGCCCAATGTGGCAGGTCCATGAAGTGACAACCGAAGTCCGCGAGCGCGCCGCCGCCGAACGCCCACCAGTTCCGCCAACTGAACGGAAGATACTCGGGGTTGTAGGGCCGATACGCGACCGGACCAAGCCACAAATCGTAATGCAAATTTGGCGGAATGGGCGGCGTGGCTGTGGGTCGCTCTTTGCCGCCGTAACTCGCATTCACCCACACGTGGACTTCGCGGATTTCGCCCACCGCGCCGCTCTGCACCAACTCCACGACGCGCCGGTAATTATTTTCCGCGTGAATTTGCGTGCCGATCTGCGTGACGCGCTTCAGCTTCCGCGCCGTTTCCATTACGATGCGACATTCGGAAATCGTGTGCGTGAGCGGCTTTTCGCAATAGACATGGCGGCCGCTTTTGAGCGCGGCGACAGTGGCGACGGCGTGCGTGTGGTCCGGCGTGGCGATGACCACCGCGTCGAGGTCGCGCTGGTCGAGCAGGCGGCGGAAATCGTTGTAGGTTTTCGCGGCGGGGAACTTTTTCTTGGCCGCGGCGAGGAACGTGTCATCCACGTCGCAAAGCGCGGCGATGTTTTCGCCGGCGACGTTGGTGAGGTCGTAATTACCCTGGTTGGCAACGCCAATGACGCCAAGGTTGAGCTTTTCGTTTGCGGAAAGCTTGCGCGGCGCGGTCTGGCAACCCGCAAAATAAAGCCCGGCGGTGCCGAGGGCGGCCCGCTGGAGAAATTGACGGCGGTTGAGATTATTTTTCATGCCGTGATTTGGGTTGAAGTTTGCGGATGTAAATATTTTTGTTTTATCGTCCCGCACTGCGGAATCAGTGCGGCGAGCGTTTGCGAATTTGCGAATCGTGTCAAGCGGACGTTTGCGGGACTGCTCAGTAAACCAGCACCAGCACCGCCGCCTGCTCTGCCGTCTTCAGATAAGGAATCCATGAAACCATGAGCCTGAATTTTCTCCTGCCTTCCAGGTTTCCTTATTTAATAAACCAACACCAGCACCGCCGCTTGCTCCGCTGATTTCAGGTAGGGCGCGTCAGTCCTCTGCGCGCCGTGTCTTGTGAGGAATCGTGCGGCGCGCACGGAGTGACGCGCCCTACCTCAGTAAACCAAAACCAAGACGGCAGCTTGTTCGGCGTCTTTTACGACCTCCTCAAATTTTCTTTCGGCAGTCCGTGGCTCTTTCAACTTCGCCGATACCTCCGGCACGGATTCCAGGAAGCTCAGGAGAAAACTGCTCTTCACCGCGTAATTCACGTTCTCCGGCAACGCCCCGCTCGACCTTAAAGCCACTGCCGCGTCCAGCTTGGCCGACACCACCCCCACCACGTTGCCCCGCTCGTCCACCAGCGCCCCGCCCGAATTGCCCGGCTGCACCGGCACGCTGATCTGGAAATACCGCGCGTCATCCCCCGCACCGGAGAGCGACGCGATCTCCCCCTTGGCCAGCTTGGGCGCGAACCCTTGCAAGCCGGGGTTCGGAAAACCCACCGTGGCCACCGTGCCGCCCAACTTCACCCCGCGACTCGCAGCCACCGGCAACGCCGCGAACCGCCCCTCCGCCTTGAGCAACGCCAGATCATTGGGCGCATCCACCTTCACCACCTTGGCGGAAATAAAACCCGCGCTCGTGACCAAACGAACTTGCGCGGCGTTCCTAACCACATGCTGATTCGTAACCAGAAATCCATCCGCTGTGATGAAGAAACCGGTGCCAGAAGATTGCGGGCCTGTCTGTGCAATGCCCGTGCCTGAACTATCGCTCCCAGCAGCTGGCACCTCGCGTGGCTTGAACGCACGCGCCAAACGCTGACCCTCAGCGATTTGCTCCCGCGTCATGATAGCCTCCAAGGCGGTCACGGCTTTCCTCGAAAGCTCATCGCCTTGCGCCGCCGCCAGCAGCCGCCATTTGTAAGCCTCCACATAATCCTTTGCCACGCCTTGGCCACCGCCGTAGCAAGCACCCAGATTAGCTTGAGCAAAGGCGAGGTTCTGCTCGGCCGCTTCGCGATACCACTTCACGGCTCCCACCTCATCCTTCGCCACGCCTCGACCATTGGCGTAGCAGGTGCCCAGATTGTATTGAGCTTCTGCGCAATTCTGCTTGGCGGCTCTGCGGTACCATTTCACCGCTTCCACCTCATCCTTCGCCACGCCTTCGCCATTGTAATAGCACTGGCCCAGATTGTACTGAGCCAAGGCGAGGTTCTGATCGGCCGCATTGCGACACCACTTCAACGCCTCAACGTCATCCTTCGCCACGCCATCGCCCTTGTAGTAACAGACGCCGAGATTGTATTGAGCGCCGGCGTGATTCTGCTCGGCGGCTTTGCGATACCACTTCACTGCTTCCACATCCTCTTTCGCCACGCCAAGATTGCCAAAGTGGAGTGCCGCCCCCAATTCAAACTGGGATTGGACATCGCCTTTTTCCGCCTTGGCGCGGATGTCAGCCAACAACTTGCGGTCAGCCTCGCTTTGCTGGGCAGGCAGTTGGAAGACAGCCGCATTCACCAGCAACAGAAGGGTGAACACGAAGCGATTTGCTTTCATGTCGGCAGATTAGTCGTTTCCACTTGGCCCGCAAGCGCCACATGCTAAAGGTCAGTTGTCTTGGAAAGGTGCGATAAAGCGGCTCGAATAATTTCCAGTCGTTTATCTGGGGGGATGTCAGCATTTGGCTTCACTTCATAGATTCGGAATTTTTTCAGATCTTTCCCAATCGCCTCTGCCAGTTTGATTGGAGCATCAGAATCCGATTCATAGTCAGAATACCACCCTGGCCAGTTAAACATCTTCTTTTTGTCAATCCCGATGCGGTAGCGTTTTGAATTCATATTGGTCTTTCTGTTTTTGTGTCCGGTGTTTTTGGTGTGCGTTGGTCATGGCGTCATTGCCTTGCCGGCGCACCTTTCCCAAATGCAGCCGGCGTGCCAATGCGAATCAAGTGCTGAATGCCTCACAACTCAAATCCAGAATGAGAGTAATACGATACCTTGGCTTAACAGGCCTTCTGTAGGTGAGATTGCCACCAAGGACGCAATAGTTTTCTGCGTTATATCTGCCTCAATACAACAGTGCGTTGTATCGCATGGAATTCCAGACCATTCTTTGTTGCTGGGATTGTATCAAGTTGTATCCAACTGCCAATTGTGTGGAGCCAGTCTCACGCACAACCTACGACTGATTTTCACGCGGAAATGCAAAGAAGCACTCCAGTTTTCCCAGCGCCGTAGCGGCGGGTCGGCAGACCGCCGCTGACTAAATCCCAAACGGCGGCGCTCTGCCGAGTCGCCGCTACGCCATTTCCCTGCGCCTTTGCGTTAAATCCGTTCGGGAATTGGACTGGCTGCGCCCCACGCTCACCGTTCCCATCCGGGTCATCGGGTTGAAATACAAAGCTCCGTCAGGAGCGGAATCTATGTAGCAACAATTCCATGAACGCCCCCAGCCCCGTCGGGGCGGAATATGCCGCTCCTCACGGAGCTTGAATGGCTTTTCATCGCCCAACTACAACGATGACGCCCCGACGGGGCTAAACCCGGTGTTTTTGTCGTTTTTGTCGAAAAACGGCCATTTTCAGCGTTTTATCCTACTTCCGAAGTCATTTCGGACATTCCCGAAGTCATTTCGGAGATGTCCCAAGTCGTTTTGGACACTCCCAAAGTCATTCCGGAGATGTCCCAAATGGTTTGGGATGTTCCCGAAATCGTTCCGGGTGTTCCCGAAGTCAGTTCGGATATTCCCCAAGTCGTTCCGGCGATGTCCCAAGCGGTTGGGGATGTTCCCGAAATGAACCGGGAGATTCCCAAAGTCATCAGGGGAGCAGTCGCTGAAATGTTGCCGAAGGATGGGTTGGGAGCGGGCTTTTCAGTTTTCCCTGCGTCTTGCCGTTGAATTCCGTGCCGCGCCAGATTTCGGACTGCGCCGCGTTCACCGCCGTTCAAGAACGGGGCACAAAACCCATTTCGGCCAGAATCTTTTGCCCGCGCTCGGACTGGACGAACTGGATATATTCCGTGGCTGCGTGGCTTTCCTTTGCCTTGTCGGTGTAAAGGCGCAGAACCCGGGCGTAGGGATATTGGCCCTTGTTCACCGCGGCAGCGTCGGGCGGAACGCCGCCGATGGACACGGCTTTGACGTCCGCGCTCTTTGCCAAGTCAATGCTCGAATAGCCGATGCTATGCGGATCGCGACCAACCGCTTGAATGATCTCGACGTAATTCGTGTAAGTTTTTACCCCGAGTGCGTAGGGCTTCTTCTCCATCGCCAATTCCAGAAAGCCAAGATGAGTCCCGGAAATCGGATTGCGGATGTGCAAATGAATGGGAGCATCCGACCCGCCCACGTCCTTCCAGTTATGGATTGCGCCGGTGAAAATGTCCCGAACCTGGTCTGCTGTCAGATTCGCAACCGGGTTGGCCGCGTTCACGACGACCGCCACGCTGTATTCGCCGATGATGTATTCATTGAAGGCGACGCCACGCGACTGGGCCATGTCCAATTCGTTCGTGCTGACCGTTCGAGAAGCGGCGGCAATATCACAACGGCCGACCATCAAAGCCCCGAATCCGTAGGTGCTGCCTTTGAATTCGAGGTCAAAAGCGACAGTGGGATGCTCTTTCTTGTATTCCGCGATCAGCCGCGGGGTCAATTCTTCCCCAACCGTGTTCGAGCCGCGGATGATCACTTTGTCCGCTTTTCCCGCGAAGCAACCCGCGGCTACAACGCCCAGCAGAACCAGCGCGAAGCCACCCAGCGAGGCGGTTTTATTCGAGCCAGGCTTGTTATTACCCAAGGTCATTTTCATGGCGTGTCCTTTCATTTACCGACGAACTGTTCTGATTTCAGCATATTCATTGGTTGGTGCATACAAATCAATGGAGAATAATTACTCAAATTATGGTGGCAGGCGGATTGATTAAGCGGAGAAAAGTTCCCAATGGCTAACCGGTCGGTTTGATTTTCGACATCACCCACTTGCGCGCGGCAGCTTTGGTCCTCAGTTCGTCCTGCAACTGCATTTCACGAAGTTCTGCCAGCAATTTGCCCATCGCTGGGCCGGGCTTTAGGCCAAGCTTGATCAAATCATTTCCAGTCAGCAGCGGCGGGCGGATTTCCGGCTGCTTCGCCAACTCGGCGGATTGAGCCACGAGGAAATCGTAAACGTCCAACCGCCCGTGCGAGCCGAGACAGTCGAGCCGGTGCAATTCCAGTTCCAGTGGAAAGGTTTCGCGCAGCAACATCCGGCGCAGGGTGGCCTTGCGCATTTGCGGCGCATCCTTGAATTGCATGTGATATCGCACGGCGGCGGTTACGGCCTCGATTTGCTTTCGCGGAAACCGGAGGCGCTCGAGAATTTGTTCCGTCATCCGCGCGCCGGTTTTTTCGTGCTCGTAAAAATGGATGCTGCCCGTTTTCGGGTCGCGCGAAGCGGTCACAGGTTTCGCCACGTCGTGCAGCAACACGGCCCACGGCAATAACGCATCCGCGTTCGCCGGCAATTGCCGGAGCATCAGGCAAAGGTGCGTGAACACGTCGCCCTCGGGATGATAGTCCGGCGATTGTTCGCACCCGACCGTGGCCGCGATTTCCGACAGGACGTGTTCGAGCAAGCCACTGTCGCGGAGCAACTCAAGCCCGCGCGCGGCATGGGGAGGATGGAAAAGTTTAATGAGTTCGTCGCGAATGCGTTCGGCGCTGATCGTTTTGATTTTCGGCGCGGTCGCTCGGATGGCGGTGAACGTGACCGGCTCGATTTGAAAATCCAGTTGCGTCGCAAAGCGCACGGCGCGCAGCAACCGCAAATGATCTTCGGCAAATCGTTCGTTGGGCGAGCCGATGGTGCGGATGATTTTTGCGCGCAAGTCGGCCTCGCCGCCCACCCAATCGCGCAGTTTTTCCGTGATGGGATCGTAAAAGAGTCCGTTGACGGTAAAATCGCGGCGGCTCGCGTCCGCCATCGCGTCGCCGAATGTCACTTGCTCCGGGTGACGCCCGTCATGGTAGTCAGCCTCGGCGCGGAACGTGGCAACTTGAAACTGCCGTTTGTCCTCAACCACGACCATGACACCGAACTTGCGCCCGACGGCGATGGTGCGTTTGAAAAGTTTTTCAATCTGATCCGGCAGTGCGGATGTGGCGATGTCGTAATCGCCCGGCTCGCGGCCCAGCAGGAAATCGCGAACGCAGCCGCCGACCCAGAAGGCGGCGAAGCCGGCATCCTGGAGGCGATGAACAATCCGCTTGGCCAGGTCACGCAGCGGAATGTCGGCTGGCGTTTTCATTTCCATGTACGATTTACGATTTGCGGATGCTGTGCACAAGCACGACCGGACTTGCGTTGGTCGTGGAAATCACAGGTCGCAAATCGAAAATTCAGTCCGGTCCCCAGATTCGTTTCACGTGCGCCACGCCGCTCTTGAGTTCTTCCACGGTCAACGCCGGGCTGAATTCAAAAACCTTGATGTGTTCGGGTTTAACCAACGGCTTGAGTGCGGCGAAATCAACCGTGCCCGTGCCGGGCGCGCAATGGTCGCCCGCGGGGAATTGGGTGTCGTGAATGTGAAAACCCGCGAGCCGGCCGGCCAGCGATTCGAGGTGCAGCGCGTGGTGGATGAAGCCGAAGTTCTCCTTGATCTGTGCGTGGCCGGTGTCGTGCCAGTAGGTGATCGCCGGGCTGGTAAATTCGCGGAAGAAAAACTCAAAGTCGCTGTCCGGCAGGATTTCCTCGAGGGCTTCACGGTTTTCGATGCCGAGCTTGAGGCCGCGCGCTTCGGCGTCGGGCAGGATTTTCCGGAGCGTATCGTAGGTGCGCTCGATGAACTTTCCCTTGTTGGCCTCGCGCTTCGCCGTGAATTCGGCGCAGAGCTTCTCGTATTTCAGCGAATTCTTTTCGCCGCGCTCGAGGAGCTTCTTGAGCTTGCCCGTGTAATCCTTCATCTCAAGGCTGCCCAGATGAAGCACCACGAGCGGGGCCTTGACGCGCGTGGCGAACTCAAAAGTCTTGAGCGTGTAACGAATGGCCAGCTCGCGCTCGCGCGGTTGTTCGGCGGAAAATTGGTAGAGATTCGGCGCGGAGTAGGTCACGCCCATCGGCAGCGGACAGAAATTGTGCAGGCTGGAGATTTTGATTTCGCCCGCGTCCACGGCGTCAATGATGCCGGGCATCAGGGTGATGCGCGTGCCGTGGCTCAACTCGGCGTATTCAAAACCCAGTTCGCGCACTTCGCGCAACATGGCGCGACCGTCCGAGTGGCGATGGGAATTCCAGCAGGTGGAGAGCGAATACATGCGACCCAACGTTCAATCCAATTGAAAGCGGCGATGGGGTGAGAGCGAGGCGGGACTTCGGTCGCCCGCGTTGCACCAAGTAATCACTCCATGGCCCCTTAAGTAATCGGCGGCCGGTGACAGACCCATGCTGCCAACCCGACCGCCCACGATGTTCACAAATCGGCGTAGCGCGCCGTCAGCATGGCGGAGAACCGCGCGGCCTTTTCCTTGCGGCGACGTCGTTCGCTCGGCTTTTCGTAATGCCGATGACTGCGCACGACTTTCAGCGTCCCTTCGCGGTCAATTTTCTTTTTCAACCGGCGCAGGGCCTTTTCCACTGGCTCGCCTTTTTTAAGTCTGATTTCGGTCAATGTTTGTCACTTCCTTCCGGGGGCGAAAACAGGCGGGTTTGTGCCTGCCGCGTAAAATGATCTTCATCCACGCGGCGTGCTGCGTAAACACCCTTCTACGCGGCCTGCTCGCAAAAATTCAGGGTCGGAGAGTAGGGATGCGACGCAGGGCGTGTCAACCGGCAAAAGCGGCCAAAAAACGAGGCTTGCAATTCCGGGCCGTTCCCGTAGTTTTTCCGGGCCGGTTCGGAAGCGAGCGTAGCTCAGCCTGGTAGAGCATCACGTTGCCAACGTGAGTGTCGAGGGTTCGAATCCCTTCGCTCGCTCCAATT
>Ga0315268_10001569_pt1 | contig 26302 bp, 25 predicted proteins | sample C1_top_MG_FD_204535 | JGI IMG/M metagenome (GOLD analysis project Ga0315268, IMG submission 204535) | Sediment microbial communities from Yellowstone Lake, YNP, Wyoming, USA - C1_top | ecosystem: Environmental > Aquatic > Freshwater > Lake > Sediment | place: USA: Wyoming | collected 2017-08-01
ACTGACAAGGATTCGCTTTCTCGTTTGGTGGAACCCTGCCCGAATGAAAAGTGCCGCTCAAGGCGAAAAAGGGCGATGGTGGGAAAAGCCATTCCTTGAACGATGTCGGGCAGGCTTCGCGCTTGCTCCGAGCTTCCCTCTGGTCCCGCATGAAAAAAACATGGCGCCATCTCAGTTTAAGGTTACAAACAAGCCGATGAAACTGGCGCTACGATCTGAGCTTTGGCTTTTCGCCCCAATACTCGCGGGCACCTTCGCAAGCTCTCTCCAGGCCGCTGAGCTCCTTGACGACCACGCCATTACGATTGACTCCGCCCGTGAAGTCAAGGCGAAACGCCAAGCGTTGGTCCAGTATCTATGGGGGCGCGAAGGTTTTCCAAAACGGCGGTTGCCCGACCTTGTGCGGACCAACGTGCCAAGCCCGGTGGCGCATCTGGCGCAACTCGCGCGCGTGGACGAACTTCGCATGAATCTGGCGCCCGGCTTGGAGGGTCTGGCGTATCACTTCATCCCCCTACGCCCGAACCGCGCGTTGGTCATTGTTCATCACGGCCACGCCTGCACCCTGGACGACGATCCCTCGCCGGCAGATATTGGTCACGGCCTGCAACGAACGATCAATGCCTTGCTGCGCGAAGGCTACGGTGTGCTGGGCGTTTTCATGCCGCACATGCGGCCGGGGGATTGCACCGGCGGCCACGAGGCGATGTTCCAGACGACGAACATGACGGGCAGTCCCATTCGACTTTTCTTGGAATCCACGGCGATCGGCCTGAACCACGTCAGGCGCCGGAGCCGGGCGGATCGTTTTCCCAAGTATCAGGCCTTCCACATGGTCGGACTGTCGGGCGGCGGTTGGACGACCACGGTCTATGCCGCGATTGATCCGACCATTCAGTGCAGTTTCCCGGTCGCGGGAACCATCCCGCTGTATCTGCGCTCTGGCGGCTCGGTTGGTGATCGCGAGCAGTTCGAACCGTCCTTTTACAGCATCGCCGGCTATCCGGATCTCTACGTGCTGGGCGCATACGGACTCGGTCGGAAGCAGGTGCAGATCCTCGTGCGCCGGGACGATTGCTGTTTTGGGGAAGCGCAACACGATGCCAAGGCGACGGGTTTACCTTACGCCGACGCGATGCGGGATTACGAAACTTGCGTGTGTGACGCGCTAAAGGAGCTCGGGCGCGGCCGCTTTCACCTGGAGATTGACGAGACCGCGCCGAGCCACATGATTTCGCATCACGCGATTGAGAGGGTGATTGTGCCGGAGTTGCGCGCCGCGCGACAATGACCGGCAGTGGCCTTGATCTGAAGACTTTCCGCGACAGCTCGCCCAGCGACTGAGGAGAAGCCTCCGCCCATTCCTTGCCTGGGAAAACCACGGTGCCTGCGGACACCGCGAAGTCGGAGCTGCTAATCAGTCTCTAAGATGGACTACACTACCATGGTAGGGCGCGCACTCCTGTGCGCGCCGGTGATGTGGTTTTTTAGGGCGTTCTCGGCGCGCTGGGGACAGCGCGCCCTACCAGCCTGTGGTCTATCCAGCGGCCCCCACTGCAACTCTGTGCGCGGCGGATGGCTTTCGACAAGGGGCGGAGGTTGGCGTTGGGGCACTTCGGGCTGGTAGCGCGGCCAGGGCTGATGATGTGGACGCCAGCGGCGAGGCACTCGTTCACCTGCCGGGCAATCTCCGCCGGCGGGCCGCTGCCCGGCGCTGAGGCTCAGCAGGTGCCCGAGGGCACTCTGGCCTGGACGGGAAGCAATGCCGTAACGGCCAAAACAGGCCGTGTCATCCAGCTTTACAAATGCACTTGGGACAATCCCCTTCGGAGGTCCAGGTGGAGACTCTTGATCTCATCCCGCGCATGTCGGACAGCGCCTTGTTCCTGATCGCGATTACCGTGGAGCCGCCGTACTGTTCGCAAAACTCCTCCAAAGACGACCCTCGCCCACCTTGCCACGCCCACAGTAACGCGCCTGCAGCCGCCCCAATTGTTCGTTCCGCTCCAGCTCTCGTTGCCTCTTCATCCCCACTTTTTTCGGCGTCCCTCAATCTGAGGGAACTGGCATTTTGTTGCCCTCTCAGTTTTGGCCTTGTCGTTTGGAGCGAGTGGTCGTAACGTCGTTGCGGGGTCAAAAGCGGTCTCACTTGCCGCATGTAGTGGTACAGACAATGGCATAACGCCCCAATGCCGAATCGTATGGGCCACGATATCAGGGCGTTGTGAACACGAGAAAAGAGACTGAAAGCCGGGGCTCCGAGCCAACTCCAGTTCGTCGGTCCCGTTCTCATGGTTTGCGGTGCCACGCCGCATGGCATGAGTTCTGACCCGATGAAATATCTTCTTGTGTCCGCGGTCGTGGCGACGCTGGCCGTTGCGGCCGCAGGCGAGGGACAGACAGAGGAGAAGAAAGCGGCGGCGGCCAGCGTGCCGACCAACGCCGCGGCGGCGTCCGCCGTCAAGCCAACTCCGGCGCTGCCGGACAAATCGGCCCCGGCAAAGACGGCGCCGCCGCCGTTGCTGCTGTTGGAGGACGCGCCGGAGGAGAAACCCGAGGACAAAGGCGGCGCCGACAACAGCCGCTGCGAGGTGTGTCATCTCAACTTCATGCGGGAGCCGCTTTCGCTGGCCCACGCCCGCACCAACATCGGCTGCATAAAATGCCACGGCCCGTGCGATGCGCACATTGCGGATGAATCGTGGGCCTCGGGCGGCAAGGGCACACCGCCCGAAATCACGTATCCGCGCCTGAAGATCAACGAGGCGTGCCTGGAGTGCCACAAGCTGGAAACGGTGATCAAGTCAAGGAACCACAAGCCCGAGGAAATCTGGCTGGTGGCCTATCAGGAGATGGTGTGCACCGATTGCCACGGCAAACACCGCATGGTCAATCGCAAGTGCAAATGGAAGTAGGCGATTGGGCGGTTCCGTTCCCCCTCACCCGAACCCTTTGGCAAAGGGGGAGGGTGAAGTGCCGTCTGCCAATCCTCCAGGGCGGGCGTCCGTTGCCTTGTGCCTGCGCGGGATGCGATCCTCCCTCTCCTTGGGGAGAGGGTCGGGGTGAGGGGAAAGCCGCCGTGGCGCACGCGGCACCACAAGCCGTGAAAACAGGACTACGCCCCGCATGGAGCGCGAAGCGTGTGGAGTGCGGGAGCTTGCTCCCGCTTTCAGACGGGCTGCAGCCAAAAGCGCCGGCAAGCCGGCGCACTCCAAACGCTTCGCGCCCTCCCTTCGCGCGGCCAAGGCCCGTTGGGTTGAGCGCGCGGCTATTGCGCGAGGGCAAAGCCGTACTTCACCAGCTTGAGTCCGCCGTCGCAAATCAGGCCGATGCCCGGCGCATAGAGCTTGTGCTCGCGTCCCTTCTCCACCGCCGAGGTTTCCTCCGCCTTGAGGCATCGCTCGAACTTGCCGGCGGGCGTGTCGAGCTGCTCGCCCAGACTCACCACCTCCGCGCGGTCCATGGCCACCTTGGGCGCCAGTTCCTGGTAGTAGCGCGCCCCCAGCAAGGGCGTGCCCGGCATCGCCAGGCCGAAGCGCGCCCCATTCACCCCGGAAAGCCAGGCCCCCTCGTGCTTGACAACGCGCCCGTTCTTATAGACGTCCACGTCTTCGCCGAAATAGAACACGTCGCTGGTCCGCTTCGAGATGGCAAAGTAATTGCGGCTTACCTCCGCCAACGCGCCGTTCACGGTCTCTCTTTCCTCCACCACGCGCGTCTCGACGCCGTCCACCATTCTCGTCTCGTTGAGCACCGTGACGGTGAGCACGCTCGTTTTGTCCTGAAGCACCAACTGAAAGCCCGGCACCAGGATGAAGAACCGATTCGTGCCGACGGAAACCAAGTCGGCCTTATCCGCGCCGAAGATCTCCGTAAACTTCGTTTCGCCGCGGCCCACGCTGGCCGCGCCGGCGCACAACCCCCAACACACCATAGCCGCTGTCGTCGCTTTCATAGTTAAGTTGTCCCTCATCCCGGATTCGTTAGCCTTCCAACATGAGCCGGCAACGTCTGGGGCGCCTTGCGCCGGCGGACCTTAGGCATGGGGTTCGCCGCGGTAGAATCCGCGCACGATATGTTGCTCGAGCTGGCTGGCCTCCGCTGGATCGTCGGTCTCCGCCATGCGCCCGGCCAATTGGCCCAACTGCTCAGGGCTGAGCCGAGGGCTTTCCTCAACTTGCCCGGCGACTGCGGCCATGACCGCCGTCAGTAGCTCCATCTCCACTTCTTGACCGCGCGATAGAGAGGGTGCATCCCAGAAACTCGCAACGCGCTCGCCGCGTCTGGAGCTCGCAGTGACGCAAACGCCGCGGCGAGCGGAAGCAAGACGAAGCCACCCGCTTCCTTGTCGCGTGGGCACATTGCCCCCATCCCTGCCGCCGTCAGCCTGATTCCATAGACGAAACGGACTTCGGCGTTGTAGAAACACTCCTGCGGCCGCGGTGGCTCGATGCAGGCGTAGGAGAGGATTGGCTCCAGGTCACGTGTATCCGCTATGTGACTCGAACCCTTGACGAGCTTCAATCCCATCTCTCCGCGCCCTTCCCTCTTGAGCGCTTTGTCCAGAGAGTCCTTCCCGATGTGGCCAGCAAAGCTCAGGTCGAGGTATGCTGGCCAGTCTGCCACGGAAAGGGCGCGGCGCTGCAAAATGACCAGCTTCTTCGGTGAGAAACACATCCCGTGGACGCAACCATGCCGAAGCCATAGCCAATGGCAAAGGCCGCGGGCAGCACGGGCGCCGGTCGGCTGGCCCGATGGGTCAAGCAATTCCAAGGGCTCTTCAAACTTCGCCTTCTGATCGTCGGGCAACTTGGCGACGCAATCCCACTGAAGCACTTCCCCCTGGCACGCATCAAGCTTGGCCTGGTCCAGGACATGGTCGGCCTTCAGTACCTCCGCCCGCCACTCTCTGAGGCGTTTCCTTTCATCGTTCGTTGGACTGTTCATTGGTTCCTTTTCCTTTCTTCGTTCTTTCCTAAATCATCTTTGGGCTCTTCCACTGTTGACCGCGGAGCTGCTGTCACGCGGGCTTCGCCAGCGCGGCGCTATTGGCATGGATTTTCTGAATCGCTTCGACGATGTGCGCCACGTTGCTGCGCTCGGCCAACAGCAGGCTCTGGAACACCGCAACCGTGTTGGCGCAGACCTGGGCGTTGCCTTTGAGCTCGCGGAAGCTCTCGCGATAGGCCTTGAGCCGCGCGGCGCTGAAGAGGCGCTTGAACCCGCGCGAGGCGATGGCCTCGTCGAGCAGGCCGTCGTTGTATTGCTCGTGGTAGCCATTGCTGCAAGGGATGCCTTCGGCGCTGAGCGCCTGGATGAATTTGTTCTTGCTCAGCCCGTTGAACTGCTGCCCGTCGTAGGCGAACGGGTAAAGGTGCCAGACGCCCCGGCTGTTTTCGGGCAGGCGCGCGGGCCGGATGCCGGGGATTTGGCTGAGTTGGGCAGTGAGGTAGTCGGCGTTCTCGCGGCGGATGGCCGTTTCGCGCACGAGCTTGTCGAACTGCTGCATGAGCAGGACGGCCTGGAACTGCTGCATCCGGTAGTTGCTGCCGCGGGTGAAATAGCCCTGGCCTTTCAAGTTCCCGAAGGGGCGGCCGCAGTTGTGGAAAGCCTGGCAGCGGTCGAGCAGTTCGTCGCTGTCGCCGGTGACGGCGCCGCCTTCGCCCGAGGGGATGTGCTTGGAGTTCTGAAAGCTGAAACAGCCCAGGTCGCCGAGCACGCCGCACTTTTTGCCTTTGTATTCGGCCAGCCAGGCCTGGCAGGCGTCCTCGATGACGGCCAGCTTGTGTTGGCGGGCAATGGCGTTGATCGGGTCCATGTCGCAAGGCAGGCCGTAGATGTGCACCGGGAGGATGGCGCGGGTCCGTTCGGTGATCCGGCTTTCAATCGAGGCCGGGTCCATAGTGAGCGTGGCCGGGTCGGTATCGGCGAACACCGGCAGGGCCTTGTTGATCAAGATGGCGTTATAGGTGGCGATGAACGTGAACGGGGAAGTGATCACCTCGTCGCCGGCGTCCACGTCCATGACGTGCAGGCTGACCAACAGGGCGGTGGTGCCGCTGGCGGTGGCCAGGCAGCGCTTGGCGCCGAGCAGTTGGGCGTAGCGCGTCTCGAACTCCGCCACGTGCTCGCCGTCGCCGCGGTACCATCTGCCGCTGCGCAGCACTTCGATGATGGGCGGCTCCCATGACTCCCGCCACGTCGGCCAAGGTGGCCAGCCGCCTCGGTGCACGGGCGTGCCGCCGAGCAAGGCCGGCTTGCTGGCTTCGGCGGCGAACACCGTGGGCGCCCGGCCGGCGCCCAGCCAAGTCAGGGCCACGGAACCGGCCGCCGCGCGCCCGATGAAGCCACGTCGAGTAAGGTGGTTTTGCATACGTTTGTTTAGCTTAATTGGTCTGGTTTGGCCGAGGCGGCGTTGGCGTCCTCGGCCTGCTATCCCGCGCAACTTTTCCCAGAGAGTAGCCATCGGCGGCGGCGATGCAACAGCAAAGTGGCGGATGGCTCAACCTCGGGGCAGGAGACACTCCTTCTCGTGCAAGGGTAGCTCAATCGCGCGCCCAGGCACGTCCTTCATATATGCTTTTGAGGCAACTCACTCCTGAAAACTGACGCCATGAAGGTCCATGTGTCACGCCGCCCCAGCCTCCCGGCGCGCCGCCGCTGGGCTTGCCTTGCGGCACCCGCCGGGCTAGATTTGCCGCCATGAAAAGGGTCGCGGTCATCCTCTCGGGCTGCGGTGTGTTCGACGGGGCGGAAATCCACGAATCGGTGCTGGTGTTGCTGGCGTTGGACCGGGCCGGCGCCCAGGCCATCTGCGCCGCGCCGGACATGCCGCAGCATCACGTCATCAATCATCTCACCAAACAACCGGTGTTGAACGAGACCCGGAACGTGCTGGCCGAATCGGCGCGGATCGCGCGCGGCAACATCATTTCGCTGAGCCGGCTGCGGGTCAGCGAGGTGGACGCCATGATTGTGCCAGGCGGGTTGGGGGCGGGCAAGAACCTGTGCAATTTCGCGCTGGCCGGCGACCACTACAGCGTCAATCACGACGTCGCCAAGCTGCTGCAGGAAGCGCGCCGGCTGGGCAAGCCGCTGGGCTTTGTGTGCCTCGCGCCGGCTATCGCGGCCAAGCTCTTCGGGCCCGAGGGGCTGGAGTTTACGATCGGCAGCGACCCCGACGCCGCCAGGGTGATGCAGGGCGCCGGCGCGGTGCACGTGAAGTGCGCGGTGCGGGACGTGGTGGTGGATCGCCGGCTCAAAATCGTCACCACCCCGGCCTACATGCTGGCCAGCCGCATCACCGAAGCCGAGGCGGGCATCAACAAGCTGGTGCAGGCGGTGCTGGAAATGGCGTAGTCATGCGCGCGCGCCCGAAGGCAAGGGCTGGACGGGGGCGGCTCGCCAAGATCGAGTGCCCTGCCTGCAAAAGGGTGGGCGACTGGTTTGCCAGGCCGTGGGGCCCCTTCTGCTCCCAGCGGTGCAAGCTGATTGACCTGGGCAAATGGCTCGGCGAGGAGATTCGCATTTTCGAACCACTCCGGCCCGAAAACCCAAACGCAAACACGCCAAGAGGCTGAGACCCAAAGAGGCGCTTTCCTGACCCGAATATGCCCGCGAAGGGGTAGGGCGGCGCTGCCGCGCCGCCCAAAGATTGGGCGGAGCCGCAGCTCCGCCCTACGGTGGGCCATTTTCATCGTTTGTGGAGTGCCGACTTGAGGGCACATGAGGTCTGACCCGAAAATGTGTTGAGCCACGGACGGACACGGACGAAACACGGACGGGGCTGGAGTCATCGGACCTTCTTCGGGTCGATGGAAACGATCACCGTGTTGGTGCGGCCGGCGGGAAATTTCCATTTCGTATAGACCATCTGCTGGGCCTTGGCATCGAGGTCCGCGTCGCCGGAGCTCTGTCGGACGAACACGGCCAGCGGTTTGCCGGCGGCGTCGTGGGCCACCAACAGCCAAATCGTTTGCGGTTTGGCTGGGGGCGGGGGCTTGGCCTGGGCGCCGGCCCGCGTGCGTTTGAGGTCGGCCAAGCTGCCAGAAGACGGAATCTTGTCCTGGTAGGTGTGCCCCGTGTAGAAGCCGGACTCCCGGCTCTTGCAGCCGTTAAACAGCAAGGCCAGCGCCGCGCCTCCGGCCAGGGCCAGCGCAAGCACAAAGCGCGTTCTCATCGCGCCCTTGGTTTAACGCATTTCAACGGCGGTGGCCAGTCCGTAAAGGCGCGACCATTCGGCAGCTTTGTTGACCTGGATCAAGACTCCAGTTTTTCGGGAGGCGGATTCGATTGACAGGCAACAAGGGCGCCTCATAATATGGCAGAGATTGGTTTGCAGTAATGGTTGCTCTGAGAAGAGAAACGGTTGACATCCGCATCAGGAGATGCGCCATGAAACAGAACCCGCTGCGTACATTGACCGCCAGCGCCGTGATTGGCGCTGCGCTCATGTTTCCGATCAAGGCCCTTGCCCATTGCGACACTATGGACGGGCCGGTTGTCCAGGCGGCCAAAGTCGCCCTGGAAAAGAAGGAGGTTACCCCCGTCCTTAAATGGGTGAAGCAGGACGGGGAAGCCGAAGTAAAAGCGGCCTTCGCCAAGACGCTCGCCGCGCGCGCCAAGGGCCCGGAGGCGCGCGAGCTGGCCGACCAATTCTTTTTTGAGACGCTGGTGCGCGTGCATCGCGCGGGTGAAGGCGCCCCCTTCACCGGATTGAAGCCAGCCGGCACGGACCTCGGCCCGGCGATTGCGGAAGCCGACAAGGCGCTGGAAACCGGCTCGGTGGACAAAGTCATTAAGCTGGTGACCGAAGACGCCGCCGCCGGCATCCGCAGGCGCTTTGCCGAGGTGCAGGAAAAGAAGCAGCACGCCGAGCACAACGTGGAGGCCGGGCGCGAATTCGTCGCGGCATACGTGCAATACGTCCACTACGTCGAAGCCTTGCACCAAGCGGCGCAAGGCGTGGCGCGCCACGAGGAGGGCCACGAAGCAAGCCCGGCAAAAGAGGCGCGGCGGCGGAGCGCAGCATGACCAGCAGAACTCCGTTGCCCCGGCTCCTTGCTCGCCGCGCCCGCCGCCGGCTGCCGCGCTCGTTCAAGGAGTTTACCCCGACGCGGGCGTTCAACCCGCGCGCCTTTTTCCGGGAAATGGTGTGGAAGCCGTTTCTGACCCGGCGCAGCGGAGGCCCACAGCACCCGGCGTTTCCTCACCTCAAGGAGGGCCAGGTGGCGCTGACGTGGATTGGGCACGCCTCGTTCCTGGTTCAGTTCACCGACCTGAACGTGCTCATTGACCCCGTCTTTGCCAACTGGCTGTTCTTGCTCAAGCGGCTCAAGCGCGCCGGCCTCAAGTTCAAGGACCTCCCGCCCGCCGACTTGGTGCTGCTGACGCACGCGCACTTCGACCACTTCCACAAACGCACCTTGCGCCGCCTGCCCGCGCCGCGCATCGCCGTGGTGCCTTGGGGCGTCGGCGAACTGGCGCGGGGCCTGGGCTTTGACCGCGTCCTCGAACTGGAATGGTGGGAAAGCTTCGCGCGCGGCGGCTGGAAGGTGACGCTCACGCCCTCCCGGCACTGGGGCGCGCGCACGCTGCGCGACCACCACCGGGGCTACGGCGGTTTTGTGCTCGAACACCAGGGCCGCCGCCTCTACCACGCCGGTGACAGCGGTTACTTCGGCGGCTTCAAAGAGATCGGGCGCCAGTGCCCGCCGGAAATCGCGCTGCTGCCCATCGGCGCTTACGCCCCGGACTCATTCCGCGCCGTTCATCTATGCCCCGACGAGGCGATCAAGGCCTTCGGCGACCTGCGCGCCAAATGGCTCGTGCCCATGCACTACGGGGCTTTCCGGCTCTCGTTCGAGGACATGGACGAGCCGCCGCGCCGGCTGCGCGAAGCGGCCCAGGCGGCCGGCGTGGCCGCGCGCGTGTGCTTTCTCGAAGAGGGGGTGCCGCGGGTGTTCTGATTCAGTTGCCAGAAGATGGAGTTGAGTGTTGAGAGTTGCGTTTCACCCCTCACGTCTCATGGCCCCAGCAAGCCCGCGAGGTGTTCGCCAATGGCCAGGCAAGCCGTCGCCGCCGGACTGGGCGCGTTGAGCACGTGCAGGGCATGGTCGCCGGTCAAGATGTGGAAGTCCTGCACCAGTTCGCCCGCCGGGGTCATGGCCTGGGCGCGCACGCCCGCGCCGCCCGTGTCCAAATCGGCGGGACGGATGTCCGGCACCAGTTTCTGGAGCGAGCGGCAGAAGAGGGTTTTGCTGAACGAGCGCGCCAACTCGCTCCGCACCATGTCCGGGTACTGGCGCAAAAAACGCCACAAACCCGGAAAGGCGAGCGCATCCACCAGGTCGCGCAAATTCACCGTGGTGAGCTTGTAGCCTTCGCGGGCGAAGGCCAGGACGGCGTTGGGGCCGGCCTCGATGCCCCCATGGATGAGCCGGGTGAAATGCACGCCCAGAAAGGGAAACTTGGGGTCCGGCACCGGGTAAATCAGGTTGCGGACCAATCCCTGGCGGGCAGGCTTGAGCTGGTAGTATTCGCCGCGAAAGGGGACGATGCGCACCTCGCGTTTGAGGCCCGCCAGGACGGCCACGCGGTCGGAGTGCAAGCCGGCGCAGTTGATCAGGAACTCGGCGCTGAATTCGCCGGCGGGGGTGGCGGCCACCCAGGTCCCGTTCCGGCGGGTCAGCCGGGTGACCTTGGCGTTCAGGGCGAGGTTCGCGCCGCGCTCCCGCACGCGGGCCGCCAGCCGCTCGCAAACCTGCTGGTAGTCCACGATGCCTTCCTCGGGCACGTGCGCGGCGGCGATGCCGCCCACGTTGGGCTCTAGCTTCCGCATCTCGGCTGGCTCAAGCCGGCGCAAGCCTTGCAGGCCGTTGGCTTGGCCGCGGCGCAGCAACTCGTCCAGGCGCGGCAGTTCGTCGGGCGTGGCCGCCACAACGAGCTTGCCACAGACTTCGTGGGGGATGCTCTCCGCGCGGCAGAAGGCCGCCATTTGCCGAATGCCGGTTACGGCCAGGCGCGCCTTGGCTGAGCCCGGCGCGTAGTAAAGCCCGGCGTGGAGCACCCCGCTGTTGTGGGTGCTCTGGTGGGCGCCGACGGCGGCTTCTTTCTCCAGCACCGTGACTCGCGCGCTGGGAAAGCGCTCCAGCACCCGGTAGGCCGTCCCCAGGCCCACCAGCCCCCCGCCGATGATGCACACTGACTTCATGAATGGATCGAGCGGCACTCGTCACTGGTGTAACGGAAGCGCCGGCCCGCCGTGGGGCGATCAAAGTGCTCATTCCAGTCCGGGTCGGGCGGACCAAGGGCCTGCTCGATGAGCTTGTTGACCCACGCGTTGATGTTCGGTTTGGCTTTGGCCTGGAGCTCCGGCTTCGGGCGGCGGAGTCGGATCGTGATCGTGTTCGTCGTCACACCGTTCTTGTAGCACGCCTGCCGCACGGGCCCAAAGGAGAATCTCGGCGCGACTCAACGCAAACGCTGATTCCCTGTTTCATCTTTTGGGTGCAGCTCGGTGGCTTTGCAGCGTCTGCCCCCGTCCTGGAGGGTCTGTCCGGTTTGCCTGCGCCGGCCGGCCAGAAAGTAGGAGCGAAAAAACGTGTGCAATCCCGCGTATCCCTGGTTAATCTGGCGCCATGTCGAAATCGAAAGCGCGTCGCGGATTCTGGGCGCCTCCGCCCCGCTGCATTTATCAACTCAGGGTGTCGCTCCGCTCTATCAAGCCGCCCATCTGGCGGCGGGTGTTGGTGCCGGACAATTGGCTGCTGGGCGACCTGCATCCGGTGCTTGTCGCCGCGATGGGATGGGGCGGCTACCACATGCATGCCTTCCGGTTCGGCGGCGGCTTCAAGCCGGTGGAGTACACGACCCACGAAATGATGGTGAACTCCGGGCCAAGAGTGCTGGACGAGGATACGGTGTTGCTCTGCCACTTGATCCGGCGCAAAGGCCAGACCTTCACCTATGAATATGACTTCGGCGACAGTTGGCTGCACGAGGTCAAGGTCGAGAAACTGCTCCCATACGACCCGAGCGCGGCCCTGCCGGTCTGCGTGGCTGGGGAACGGGCGTGTCCGCCGGAGGATTGCGGGAGTTTCCCCGGCTACGCGAACCTCCTCCGCGCGCTGGCCAAACCGCAGACGAAGGAGGATCGCGAACTGTTGAAGTGGGCGGGGAACTACGACCCCGAACATTTCGACCTGGAAGCGGTCAACCGGCGGCTGCGGCCCCGGAAAGACAAGAAGCCGCGTTGAGCGCAACACCGCCGCGAGAAGCCCTCAGCGAACCGCGGGGCCTGCCGGAGCCTGACCACGGACACACCGACGCATTCACCGACTCCCTTCCCGACCGCCTTACTCTTCGATTCCGGCGCGGTAGAAGCGCCCGGGCAGGCCGGCAGCGGCGAAGCTGCGCCGGGAGAGAATGCGTTGCGAATCGGACCCGTACTTGGGCATTTCGTGGGTCTTTTGCACGCATTTATAGCTCATGACGACAATAAACCACTATAAACCTCCACAGCTTACGGTGAGGTTCAACGCTTTGAGGCCGCCACCCGGCAACAAAGTCAACCCAAGCGCCAAGCGGCAGCAGCGATGTCCCGCCGGCGGCCCAGACGAGGGAGCGCTCAACATTGCCCCTCGGGCTGGATTGTGGTCGCCAACACCTTGAACAGCCTCTCGCAATGGCTGCAGCGGTCCCTCACCTTTTCCGGCCTAACCTTTTTCAACAGCTCGCTGGCGTGCCTGATTTTGTGATAGCTGCCCTTTTGGGTGTGCTGCGTGGCGGCCTCCAGCGCCGCGAAGATTTGGGCTTTCGGCTCCTCCTCCAAGTTGGTTCGCTTCGGCAGGGCGTTGGCGTTGAATCCCTGCTTGTAGTAATCCGCCAGCGCCTGCGGGTCCGCCACCAGCCAGGTTTCCATGCACTGCGCCATGAGGCGCACCTGGTCCTCCTGCGCCGCGTTGAGATTCCACCGGTCGAGCTGCTGCAAATGCGTGCGCGGCGAGGCGGTCACCGCAGTCTCCGAGTCCACCAAGAGAACATTGAAGGCCTCTGGGAACTTGTCGAGGGCGTCAACGAAGGCATCGAACGCCCAGCGGCGGCTCCCGCACGGGATGGGATTCCACCGGCACCGCCGTTGCCGCGCCAGGTCCACCAGCGGCTTGAGAAAGGCGGACACGCCCTGGCGCAGCATGGCCTTGGTTTCGGCGGAGTCTCCGCCGCCCTCGAAGTAGATGGCGATTTCCATCAGAGGTTTCCTCCCAGTTTCCCCATCCTCCAGATCTCACCAAGGCGATACTGCTCCAGCCACTTTTCAAGTTTGCCAGAGTCGAGCCGCCGGAATTCCGTGCTGCCGCCTACAAGGTCGCTGACGAGCACCGAGTCAGCCTCCTCCGTCAGTGCGGACACCAGCACGTCGGAGTGCGTCGTCACAATCACCTGCGTTTGGCTTTTCGCTTCGACGAGGAGTTCGGCAGTGATTGCCAGCGCGTCCGGCTTGGTGCGCTGAGAGTTTTCCAGCGCCTCGTCCACGATTTCCAGCCGGCTGTTGGCCTCCCTGAAAGCAAGCCGATAGCGCAGTTCGAGCGCGCGCTCCGTTCGGCATATCCGTGCCTCAATCACGGCCGGCTTCAGACCCGCTCCCCATATCTCCGCACCGCTGGAACCCTCGGGCCAGTCGCTGGTCCCAGGGGTTCCTGGGCCTCGCGGCCCTTTCCACAACCACTCGCCGGCAGCGCCGCCGATGCGGATGGCATCGGCAAGGTCCGTCGGCGTGGCGTGGAGCAGCTCAAGGGCCTCAATGAAGTTCGACTTCCCGCAGGCGTTCGGCCCGATCAACACGTTCAACGGGGTCAACTCGATCTCTGGGCTCTGCGGACCAAAGGACAAGAAGTTGGTCAACTTCAGGCTTCTGAGAAATGCGCTCATAGCTTCGGCCTTCTACAAGGCTCACGGCAGGCATCATTACACGAAACGAGCGTCCTGGCAACCGCTCGCTCGGCTCTGCGAAGCTGCAACAGGCCACCCGCGCTGGTCGAGAATCGGTTCTTGATCGGATCCATGTCTATGCCCACTTTCATCTGGCAGATCAAAACCACCCCCTCCGAGGCTGATAACCGACCAGAAATGGTGGTTGGGTGCCTGCGCGCGAAGCGTCTTGGACTGCGGCAGTCTCCGGCCGCTTTTGCGACCGGGCCGCGGGGAAAGCGCCAGAGGACTGGCGCACTCCAAAGCGCTTCGCGCGAGCCGGCGCACATCCGATTTTCATCTTTTGTGGCGCCGCCTCCGGCATGAAGTCTGACCCGAAAACAAGCTTTAGCCGGGCTGAGGCTTGCCAGCACTGCCGCGGTTTAGGCGCTAGACATCACAAATGCGCAGCATCCGCTCCAGCGTGCCCAAGGGGTCGCGGGTGGGCGAGTATTCGTGAGAGAGGTAACCTTGGTAGCTCAGGTCCGCAATCGCCTTGCAGATCGCGCGGTAGTTTAGCTCCTGGGTTTCGTCAAACTCATGCCGGCCGGGATTCCCGGCGGTATGGAAATGGCCGATGTGCTGGATGTTGTCGCGGATAGTGCGGATGAGGTCGCCCTCCATGATCTGCATGTGATAGATGTCGTAAAGCAGCTTGACCCGGGACGACTGGACGCGCTGGCAGAGTTTCACGCCCCAGGCAGTTGAGTCGGCCATGTAGCCGGGGTGGTCAACCTTGCTGTTCAGCAGCTCCACGCAGAGGGTCACGCCGCAGTCTTCGGCCAGGCCCTTGACGTTGTTCAGAAACCGGGCGCTGTTTTCCAGGCCTTCTTCGTCGGCAATACGCTTGCGGCTGCCGGCCATGACGATGACGTTGGGAGCGCCGCCATCGGCGGCCGCCTTGATCATTTCCCGCAGCTTGCGGTCAATGTCCGCGTGATTGTTCGGGTCGTTGATGCCGCGTTCGATGCTGCTGCCCCCCGATACCATCGTCGGGACCAATCCGTATTTCTTAAGGACCGCAAAGCCATCCGGCCCCACAAAGTCAATCCCACGCGCGCCCAAACGCGCCACTTCGCGGCACTGGGCCTCCAAGTCCAGTCTCAAGCCGCCGAAAACACTGCCGCAGACGGCCTGCTTTAGCCGGCCCTTTCCGGCCACGGCTTCAGACGCAGCCGAGCGCGCCGCGGCCAGCGCCCCCAAGCCCGCCAGTGTGCCGAGAAACTGCCGCCGCCCGGTAGGGAAGCATTTCACGTTCGTCATGCGCGCAGCGATACGCGATACTTGCCGTCAAGTCAACCGCATTTGCGCCGTCCGCCTCGTCCGCGGTTGACATTCAGGCTTTTCCCTGAGCCAATCGGTGATAGGGTGGGGGCCGTGCGCAACTGGGCCCTGTCGTCATTGGTGATGTTGGCCGCTGCCGGCGCCACGGTTTGGGCGGCCGGGGCGGACACCCGCCCGCTCCCAGCGCCGGCAGCCTCAGCGCCGGACGCCGGGTCCGCGGCAGCCCCCAGGCCGCCCGCCGCCAAGCCGATTGACTACGTGATCATCGTGACCGGCGGCGAGCTGCTCCACGGCCTCTACCCGGACAGCCACACTTGTTTCATCACCCGCACCCTCCGTCCGCTGGGCTGCCACTGCGTCAGCTCCCTGATCGTGGACGACGACCGCCCGGCCATCCTCAAAGCCCTTCACTTTGCCACACAGAAAGCGTCCTTGGTCATCGTCACCGGCGGGCTCGGCCCGACCATCAACGACATCACCCGGGAAACGCTGGCCGAGTTCACCGGCATCAGCCTGCGGGAGCATCCGGACGCGCTGGCCGCACTGGAGCGGCGCTTCAACCAGCCCAAGGACCAGCTCCGCGCCAACCTGCGCCGGCAGGCCCTTGTGCCCGCGCGCGGCAGGTATCTGAAGAATCCCAACGGCACCGCCGTGGGGCTGGTGTTCGCGCGGGAAGATTTGGTGGTAGTGGCGTTGCCGGGGCCGCCGCGCGAGCTCCAACCGATGGTCAAGAATGAACTGGCGCCCTACTTGCAAGAGCGTTTTGGGGCGCGCCCGCCCGGGGCGTCGCTCCTGTTGCGTTTCGTGGGCGTCGGCCAATCGGTCATCAGTCAGCGCCTCCAGGAGCGCGTTCAGTTGCCGCCCGGCGTGGTGGTCGGCTCGGTGTTCGAGGGCGGGCGGGTTGACTTTACCTTTGAGTTGCCAGGCGACACACCCGAAGACCAAGCCCGGCTCAAACGCTTGGCCGAGCAAGTCCGCGCCCAACTGGGCGACTACCTGTATGCCGAAGACGGCACGTCTTTGGAACAGGTCGTGGTCAAGGCGATGCTGGGGCGCGGCGGGACGCTGGTGCTGGTGGAGGCGGGCAGCGGCGGCCATTTGGCGGCGGCATTCAACGGGGCCGAAGGCGCCGCCGGGCTGCTGTCGGCCGCTTACGTCGCGCCAACCGAAGAGCGCCTGCGCCAGACGCTCAAAGTGCCCGATGACCAATGGGCCGCCTGGTCAGCCGGGCCGGAGCGCGCAAAAGGCCTGGCCGGGGCGGCCGCCCAGCGCAACCAGGGCGGCTGGGTGGTTGTGGTGGGAGAGGCCGCCTCCGCCCCAAGCGGCTCAAAGGGGGCCTGGCTGGTCTGCCGCTTTCCCGACGGCCATTGCCAGCAGCAGCAACTCACCCTGCGCGACGGCGGCGAAGTGGCGCGCGCCGGCCTCACCACGCCGATATTGGACCAGTTGCGCCGCTGGTTGCGCTGAGCCGAGAATGAGGCTTCGCCACAGATGAAACACGGATGAAACACGGATGCGGCTGGAGCGCCGGAGCGGCAGCGTTGAGTTCCGCGCAGCCCTGTGTGCAGTTCCTTGAGCGGTCTGAACTTCGAGAAACCAAACAAACGGAAATGGAGACAACGAAGAAATGAAACCGGATGGAAGAGTTGATGGTTGAGAGCCGCCGACGCGCTCGCCCAAATTCGCATTCCGCACTCCGCACTCCAATGCTTCACGCTACTGCCATCATTCACCCGGAAGCCCGGCTTGACCCCAGCGTAAGCGTCGGGCCGTATGCGATCATTGACGAGCACGTCGTGATTGGCCCGCACTGCGTCATCGGGCCGCAGGCGCACCTGACCGGCCACACCGTCATTGGCGGGCACAACCGTTTTTTCACCGGCTGCGTCATCGGCGAGGCGCCGCAGGACCTCAAATACCACGACGAGCCGACCCGCTTGCGCATCGGCGACCATAACGTCTTCCGCGAACACGTCACGGTTCATCGCGCCAACCGGGTGGGGGAAGACACGGTGATCGGCTCGCACAACTTCCTGATGGCGCACAGCCATGTCGGTCACAACGCCCGCCTGGGCGACTACGTGATCCTGGCCAACGGCGCGCTGGTGGCGGGGCACGTGGTGGTGGAGGACCGGGCGTTCATCTCTGGCAACTGCTTGATCCACCAGTTTGTGCGGGTGGGGACGCTGGCGCTCATGCAAGGCGGCGCGGCCATCAGCCAGGACCTGCCGCCGTACACGGTGGCCCGCGGTGACAACGGCATCTGCGGGCTGAACGTGGTGGGGCTGCGGCGGGCGGGCTTCACCAGCGCCCAGCGCCTCGAACTCAAGCGCCTCTATCAAGCCCTCTTTCGCAGTGGCCGGAACCTGCGCGAAGCCGTCGCTGCCGCCCGCGCCGAGTTCACCAGCGAAACCGCGCGCGCGCTGCTGGACTTTGTGGCTGCTTCCAAACGCGGCGTCTGCGCCGACCGCGGCGCCCGCGCCCAGGATGAAGAGACTGAATAGGCTGAAGGGGAAATGCCGTCCGGCTCGGACCGCGCGAAGCTTTTGGAGTGCCCCAGTCCTCTGGCGCTTTGGGGGCGGGCGGCGTGAGAGCGGCAGAGGACTGCCGCAGTCCAAGACGCTTCGCGCTGATCACGCCCTCCGAGGTCAGATGCGCGCAGAGTTCTGTGCTGCGCGCGTTGCTGCCCCCAGTGCGCCGACGGTGAAGATGATTGGATAGAGCCGCTCGTAGTACCACAGCTTGGCAAAGTAGAAACCAATGGGCGCCGGTTGCGTCCAGGCGCCGCTTTCGACTTTGTCCAGGAGCCACCCCAGGCCTTTCGACAACAGTTGGCGGCCGATGGCGGCGATCATTTTGGGCACGCCCGGCTCACTGGCCAGCGCCGCGGCAGCTTCGAGGGCCAGCGCTGTTTCTTCTACCGAAGGCGGCCCGCCCGGGAACCCGCCCCAACTGCCATCCTCATGCTGGGCTTTCTGGAGCCAGTGCGCGGCGCGGTAGAGCATCGGCCCGCCGCCGGGGCAGTCGTCCACGCCCACCGCGGCAAGAGCGAGCGCCACTTTGGCCGTCCCGTAAGTGGGATTCGCCTCGGTTGGCGAGTGCTGGTTGCCAAACCATAGCGGCGTCCACTCTCCATCCAGCCCTTGTGTGCGGGCGAGGTAGCGGAAGGCGCGCGCTGTGGCCTTCGTCACGCGGGCCTGAAGCGCGGGCGGCAAGTCGTTTTTCCACGCTCGCCAGGCGCGCAGGGCGTGGGCGGTCAAGTCCGGGCTGCTGCGGTCGAAAGCCAGATGCCCCCAGCCGCGGCAGAACGTCGGAATGCCCCCGTCGTCGTTCTGGAGATTGAGCATCCAAGCGACGCCGGCGGCAGCGGCTTGGCGGACTGGCTCCCCCGACGCGCCTATAATGCGCAGAGCCAGCAGTGCGCCGGCGGTATCGTCGGCGTCCGGCACGCCGCCAGACAGGTCGGTCCAGGCCCAACCTCCGCGCGCGGCGCGAGTGTAAGGGTGCTCGGTCTGGTACTGTTGGCCGAGGAACCAGTCGCGCAGTTGGCGGCGTTCGCGGGCTTCGAGCATGGCTGGCTCATGGCTCAGCGCGTTGACGGCCAGGCTCGAGAGCCAGGTCGCCAGGTTGGTGTCAATCGGCCAACTGCCGTCGGGGCGGGCGGAGGCCACGAGGAATTGGATGCCGCGGCGCGTGACCGGGTGGTTGGCTTGCCCGCTGGCCGCCAGGCTCATCGCCACGAAGCTGGTCAGCGGCGTGGCTTCGAGAAAGCCGCCGCTGGCAGGCTGAATGGCACCCAAAACACGGAGGGTGCGCGCGCGGGTCAGTGCGCGCGCGAGCCGGAGGAGCGGGTTGCGCGAAGGCAGGTGGTGGTGGCGGGCTTGGCCGAGGGCGATCAGCGCCGGCAGCGCGTAACTGACCACCGGCAGGCGCAGCGCCGCAAACAACTGGTGCGGACACACGGCCAACTCGAACGGGAGCGGCCGCACGAACCGCCACGCTTCCCGGCCCGGCCCCAACCGCCCCGCCAGCGTGCACATGGTCAGAATCGGGACGGAGAACGTGCGGTCTCTGCCGTAGCGGCGGCTGATTGCCTCGGCCAACCGCGCCGGGCTTAAGCTGACCGCCGTTTCCTCCGGGCGGGGCCGGCGCTCCTGGGGCGACGGCTCTGTCCTGGCGTCTGGCGTTGCCCCGGCGTGTTGAGCGAGCCATTTCTCGCCCCTAGTCACTACGGCGCGGTACTGCTCATCCGCCCCGGGCACGGCACCGAACGCTGCCCACGCTAGAGCGGTGGTGCTGATATTGCTCAAGCTCAACTCGGTATCTCCCCAACCGCCGTCGGGATTCGCATGGTTGGCGAGCCAGGCTAGGCCGCGCTCAATCAAGGTGGCGATTTGGGAGTCATCGGAGTCCGACACGGACGGACAAGGACAAGACACGGACACGCCGCCTGCGGGCTGATTGGACTGGGGCGCATAGACCGCCAGCGCGCACGTGGCCGTCGCCGTGGACAGCGCGCTGCTGGAGAGCTTGCCGGTCCAATGGCCGGCGGGGTTGCGGGCCGCGAGCAGTTCTGCCCGCGCCTTGGTCAAGGCGTCGCGCAACCGGGCTATCTGCGCCGCATCCATCGGGGGCGTGATTCGTGATGCGTGAAACGTGAAACGTGAAACGTGAGAAGGTGGTTGTGCGCTGACATGGTGTTCACGGATCACGTTTCACGTTTCGCCATAGCGCCCAACTGACCATCAACCCTCAACCATCATCCATATACCATCCACCAGTTCTGCCTGCTGCTCAATCGCGGCGGTAAGCCAGCGCCAGGCGGCGGCGCAATTCTTCGCGGTTGAGCGCGTCGCGCACGTCCACCGGGTTGTAGTCGTCGGTGAGCACGCGGCCGTGGTTCGGATCGGTTTGCATGACGCCCTCAAAAGCGTCCTGGGCCTGTCCGCGCAGCCAGGCAGGCATCGCGTCGTAGTCCGGGCCACCCGTGGGTTGCAGTTCGGGCCGGTCAGAGGCGACAAAGAAGACGTTGCCGCCGCCGCTGGCGTGGAGGCGCACGGATTTGAAGACCGTGCGCAACGTTTTCTCCACCGAAGCGGTGAAGAAATCGCGCCCGGCGCCGAACTCACCGAAGGTGTTCATCACCAGGACGCCGCCCGGCCTGAGGCAGCGCCACATGGCCACCATGGCCTCGCGGGTCATCAAGTGCGAAGGGGGCGACTCGCCCAGGAAGGCGTCCAGCAGGATGGCATCGTATTGGCTGTCGCACTGGTTCAGATAGAAGCGGCCATCGCCAAAGGTGAGCTTAACTTGCGCGGGCTGGAAACCGAAGAAGCGCGCGGCCAGGGGCACGACCGCCGGGTTGATCTCCACGGCGTCAACCTTCACCCCTTCGCGCGCCAGCGCCATCGGCGCCATGCCGACGCCGACGCCGATGCAGAGGGCCTCGTTGAGGTTGGTGGTGTAAGCGCGGGCCAAGTCGTGCAACATGTAGGTGAAGAGCGAATCGCTGCGCTTGGTGGGCGGGTCGTAGGTGTTTTGGACCAGCAGGTCGTTCAGATAACAACGGCGGTGGCTGGCCTTGTCCTCCACCACTTGCAGCAGGCCGAAGTTGGAGTTGCCGCGATACAGCTCGGTGAAGCGGTCCGGGTCCGCCAGCGTCGGTTGGAGCACGCCCGCCCCGCCCGCCAGCGCGCCAAAGGCAATGCCTGCCGCCGCCGGCACGGCGTGGCGCCGCTCCCAGGCAAGGAAATATGCCGCTGCCACCGCCATCAACGACGCCGCCGTCAGAGACATCGTCAGCGAGTTGGGCAGAAACGGGATCAGCACGTAACCAATCAGCACCGTGCCCGCCACGCTGCCCAGCGTGCTGATGGCCGTCAACCGCCCCACGTTGGCGCCCACGTTGGCCACCGACACGGTCAGCACCCGCACCAGGAAAGGCCCCACTGTCGCCAGCAACGCCAACGGCACGAAAAACAGCGCCAGTGCCGCCAGCAGCGAGCCGGTTGCCAGCTTGAAGCGCAGGCACCCGAAAGCGATCCATTCCACGCCCAGCACCGAGAGGCCCAGATAGAGCGCCGCCAGCACCAGGCCCGCATAGACCCAGGTGAGCCGCGGCGAGCGGTCCACCAGCCAACCACCGAGCGCGTAGCCGGTCGCCAGCGCCAGCAGCGTGACGGCGATCTGGGCGGTCCAGACGAAATGCGACGTGCCGACGTAAGGGGCGAGCAGCTTGGCGCCGAGGATTTCGACAATCATCACGGCCGCTCCACTCACGGCTGCCGTCAGGTAGAGGTAGCGCCGCAGGCCCGGCGAGAGCGCGGGGGCTGGCGTCTCTTGAGCTTGCTTCTTCACCGGCCCCTTGTAGTCCGGGCGAGCGGGCGGGTCAATGCGTTTGCCGGTCTGCCCTGCTCCCGATCCTAATCCTCCCGGACATAGCCGGGCCCGCTCTCGGCTGCGCCAGGGCGGCGCTAGGCAGTGCGGGCAGGATTTTGCCCTTGCGTGTGAATGGGCCATGAAGTAAGTACTCTGACGGTGAATTCAACGGTGACAATAACCGAGTTGCAGGCGCAGGCCCCCCGTGTGGTGCGGGCCGCTCAGAAACGCGGCGTGCTGGGCCTGACCCGCCACGGCCGGCTGGTTGCCTTCATGGTTTCGCGGGAGACGATGGAGTCGCTTTTGGAGACGATCGAACTGCAGAAAAGCCAGGAACTCATGGCGCTGGTGCGGAAAGACAAAGCTGGCCAAGTGGCTTACCGGCCCATGCCCGATGAAGAGCCGAGTTGAGTGCTCGGACCAGGTGGCAGGCTTTGTCACGGCCTTGGCGACCGAGCCTAAACGCAAGGTGCGACAGGCGATCCGGGGTCTGGCCGAAGGCAGAGGGGATATCAAAGCGCTACAGGACCAACTGGCCGGCTATTCGCAGCTCCGAGTCGGAGGTTACCGGGTTGTCTTTCGAGAGACTTCCGAGGAGGGCCAGCGGGTGGTGAAATGCCTATTTGCCCAACGCCGGGAGGTCGTCTATGAACTGTTCCAAGAGATGATCCTCAACGATCTGGCGTAATCTGGATGCCGGCCAATTGTCGCACTCTACGGAAGCGCGCTTCAAACTTCAAGGCCGGCGCCGGCGGCTTGGGCTGGTTCGCGCGGGGCCCCAGGCGCGCACGGTCGGCGGGCACGCAGACGGAGCGCCAGTGTTGCCGCTGCCCATCCCACACAACTCCAGCCAAACCAGTCGCCGTGCTGGCCATAGAAAGTGGGCGGGCGGGTCTGCCCAGGCGGAACCAACGGGATGCGCACCGTCTTGAAGCCGGCGGCGTAGATTTCGCGCCGCTCGCCAAAGCCGACGTCACGCATTCGGCCAAGGGCGTCCACCCAACAGGTGAGTCCGTTGTTGGCGCAACGCACCAGCGGCAGCCCGTTCTCGACCGCCCGAAAGGCCGCGTTGGCCGCGTGCTGCCATTGGGCGGCGCTCTCGCCGAACCAGCCGTTGTTGGTCAGGTTCAGGAGATAGTCGGTGTCGGTTTCCACGTAGTGGCGGGCCAGGTGGGGGAACACGTCCTCGAAACAGATCAGCACCGAGGTCTTCGCGTGGGGTCGGGTGAGCACGAAAGACGCCGGCCCGCGGCCAGGGGTGAAGCTGGCTTCGATGGGCGTCAGGAACCGCAGGAATGGCAGCCAGCGCATCAGCGGGACGTACTCGCCAAAGATCACCAGATGCACTTTGCTGTAAGTGGCCACGTAATGGCCGCTGGCGTCGAATAGAAACGCGCTGTTGAAGTAGTCGTAGTCATCGGGCTTGGTTGAGCCGGGCCGGGGCTGCGCGTCGTCTGCGCCAAAGACCATCCACACCCCTGCCGTCGCGATCAAGTTGGTGATGGCGCGGTAGTGAGTTTCTTGCAGGCCGGGCAGGGAGGCTTCGGGCCAAACCAGCAAGTCAGGTTTGGCGGCCAGCGCCAACCGCGAGAGCTCCATCAGCGTGTTGAAGCGGTAGCTGGTCTCTTTCGGATCGAATATCAACCGCTGCGGAATGCTGGGTTGAACCAGGGCAACTCTTAGTTCCCCACCCTCCGGCCTTGGCTGGGCCAGACGCCAAGTGCCAGCGAAGGCAACCGTAATCAGCGCCATCAGCGGCAGGGCCAGGTCGGTGAACATGGCGAGCCGCAAGGAAACCAGCAGCGAGTCCGGCGCGAAGCGACCGGCGCCGGTTCCGCCCGCTCCGAATGCACGCTCGCCGCCCAGTCGCGGCGGCGGGGGATGCAAGCGCGCCGCCAGCCGCAACGCCGTCACCAGCAGCGCCACCGAACCCCAGGCCACCAGGAAAGAGACCCCATAAACGCCGGTCACCGAGGCAATCTGGATGAGGGGCAAGACTTCGACTTGCGACACCCCCAGGAAGTTCCAGGCGAACCCGGTAAGGAACCGCGCGCGGACGATTTCCAGGCCCACCCAGAGGGCGGCACAACTGAGGCACCAGATTGTTCGCTGCGACCAGTTCACCCGGCCGGATGTCAGCAGCAGTTGGCGCAAGGAGGCTGTTGGCCGGGGATGGTTCTCGTTCTCCTTCTCGTTCTCGTCCTCCTTCTCGTTCTCGTCCTCCAAACGCCCCGTTGGCGCAGCTTGGCTGGACCTGGGCCTGATTTCAAAAGGCGTAACCCACCGGCGGCGCTGGCCTGGCTGCAAGCCAACCGGGTCCGGGAACAACTTGCCGCAAAGCCAAACCCAAAGAGCAGGATAGAAGGCAAGGTAAACGCTCAAGGCGAGCCAACCGGCCAGGGCTCCTGCGGGAAAAGGGTTGTAGAGCAACCAATACAATGAGGTCAGGTAGTGAGTCAGCCCGGCCAGGTAACCGAGGCGGAAGGCGCGTCCCGGCGGCGCCCCCAGGGCTGCCAGCAACATCAGGCCGGGCGCCAGCCAGGCGAGGCCAGCCACGCCGGGACGCGGAAACGCCGCAGTGAGTGTCAGCCCGGCGGCAACCGCCAAAGCGGCCCGCAGACTAAACCCTTTCTTGAGCGAGACCCTGCGCAACGAGCGCAGCTTGCCCCAACTGCGGCAGAAGGCAAGCCGGGGCGCGTAGCGCTAGCCTGGCAGTTCGGGGGCGCTGTCGGGGTCAAAGGTGGCGTCGGGCTCGAAGGGAAAAACGGGCTTGCGGCGGCGCTGGTAGGTCAGGCGCTCGATGCGCATGTCTCCGGCGCCTGGGGTCAGGAGCATGATGTAACGCGGGGCGATGCGGGTGAGGCCGGGATAGAGGTAGCCCTCTTTGACGACCACGAGCTTGCGGCTCAACGGATCAATGCCGCAGGGCTCGAATTGGCTCGGGTCGGTGAAGGCCGTCGGCCCTTCGCCCAGGATCGCCTCGACTTCGCCGATCCGAATGACGGCCTGACGGCGATCAGCAACGAGGCGCACGACCTCCGCCTCGGCTGCCAGCGGCGGGCCGAAGCGTTTCTCGACAGTCGCGCCAATCGTGAGCCGCAGTTTCTTGCCCGCGCCCGCCGCAAAGCACTGGCGGGTGGCGGCTTCGTCGTTGATGCCGGCCACGACCGCGTTCTTGACCTTCCGTCCCACCAGGTGGCGGAGGACAATGGGCAGGTCGCCCGGCGTGCTGGCGGTCACGTTGTCGCCGCTATCAGTTAGGAAAACGGTCGTTTCCTTGGCCTGCAGCGCACGCGTGACGCCTTCCTCCAATTCAGCCGTCTCGCAGCCGAAAGCGAATTGGCGGCGGGCGTCCCAAACGCGTCTGGCCAGGTGGATGGCCGCCGCGCGCGCCGCCGCCCGCCAGCCATCGGCCGTGACCATCGCGCACATCCCGGTGTCCGGCGAATCCGTCCAGGCGCAACCGACGAAAAGGGTCGCGGCGAGTATCTTCGCGGCTTGGCCGGGAACGCCTTCGCGCTCCACCCGCCGCGCCTCTTCGACCAGCGACCGGAACGGTTCCGCCGTGGTCATCGCCTTCTCGCCCTGGAGGATCATCGGAATGGGCAGGACGTAAGAGACCGGACGCACCTTGCCCTGGAGGGTGTCGAGCAGGATGCGCCCGGCTAATTCGGCGGTCTGAGCGCCGTCGGTGTGAGGCGCGGTTTTGAGGCCGACGAGGATGTCGCCGAACTGAGCCAGTCGGGCCGGGATGTTGCCGTGGAGGTCGAAAGTGCAGGCGATGGGGATGCTCGGCCCGACGATGGCGCGCGCTTCGCCGACGAGGACCGTCTCGGCCGGCCCGATGCCTTCGGCGAACATGGCCCCGTGAAGGCGCAGGAAAAGCGCGTCCACCGGCATCGCCGCGCGGAGCGAGTTCAACACTCGGTCCATGGCTTCGCGGCAGGCTCCACCGTCAATGGTCCCGCCGCCAGCCGGATGCGCCGAGACGCCGGGAACGATGACAATGTTGGCGTCTTGCCAGACGGGCAGGGGGCGCTCGCTGGTTTTGGGGAAGTTGAAGGCGGTTGTCCTGACCGGGTGAAAGGTGTTGGTCTCGTGGGAGAAGCCAGCGACAAAAACACGTTTGGCGTCCGGCGTCGGTGGCAGGGCGGCAGGAGCCGGGGCCGGCCCAGCCTTCGCGGCGTAAAGCCCGCCGGCCCCGGTCGTGCCAACGGCGGCCATCACCGTCCGCAGAAAGGCTCGGCGACTAGGTGCTGTCTTCGCAACAGTGTCGTTTTGCGCAGGTGGGTCAATGGCGGAGGCATTCATGGCGGAGCGGTGTATGGCCGACGACTCATGCGCGCCGAGTGTGTTCGAGGCCGCGGGCGATGACAAGGTCGAACGGATGCTGCCGGGCGACGGTTCAGCCCACGCACAACGGCATGGCGGAACAAAGCGTGAAAACGGGGGGCGAACTGCTGGCGCTTCGGCCCTATCGGTGTTTCATCCATGTCAATCCGCGTCTCAATACTGTTCTCGGGGCAGACTTCATGCCGTGCGCGGCGCCACAAAGCATCAAAATGACACGGACGGGCGTGGGGGCGAAGCGTTTGGAGTGCGGGAGCTTGCTCCCGCTTTCTTAGCTGCCGGACCATCCAAAAGCGCCGGCAAGCCGCCGCACACCAAACGC
>Ga0315268_10001570_pt1 | contig 26295 bp, 26 predicted proteins | sample C1_top_MG_FD_204535 | JGI IMG/M metagenome (GOLD analysis project Ga0315268, IMG submission 204535) | Sediment microbial communities from Yellowstone Lake, YNP, Wyoming, USA - C1_top | ecosystem: Environmental > Aquatic > Freshwater > Lake > Sediment | place: USA: Wyoming | collected 2017-08-01
AGAACAGCGAGAAGGTGCCTCTGGGCACGGCTTCGCTGCAGCTGCGGCTGCCCAAAGAACTGACCGCCGTCACCCTTGACCCGGCGCCGGTCGAAGGCTCCCAGAATTCCTGGCCGATCGGGTCCTTGTCGCCCGGTCGCGGCGGCAGCCTGACCGTCAAAGGCATCGTCCTCTCGCCTATCGGCAAACAACTGGACCTGCAGGCCATCCTCACCTACCGGCCGGCCGACTTCAACTCCGAGTTCCAGAAGGTCTCGACCCGAACGATCGGCGTGGCCGATTCGGTGCTGGACCTGACCCTGACCGGACCGGCCAAGGTGATGCCCGGCGACAAGGTCGATCTCGATCTCAGCTACATCAACACATCCGACAGCGAGTTCAAGAACGTCAGGCTGAAAGCGGCTTTCCCGGCCAACTTCATCCCCGAAAGCTCCGACCCGGCGCCGAGCGGCACCGGCAATAACGAATGGATCATCGATTCGGTCCCGGCCAACATCCAGGGCCATATCAAAGTCACCGGTTCATTCGCTTCGGACGCCAAAGGCCGCATCGAAACCAAGGCCCAGATCGGTTTTGTCGACGCCAATGACGAGTTCCAGACGCAAAAGGAGGCTTCTTTCTCCACGGACGTGGTCGAAGGACAACTGGTGGTCGCGCTGATCCTTAACGGCAAGACCGGCGACCAGCCGGTCAGCTTCGGCGACACGCTCCACTACGCCCTCACCTACCGCAATACCGGCACGGTCATCCTCGAGGACGTGGCGCTGACCGTGGCGCTCGAGGGCCAACCCGACGCCTCGAAGTTCGTGCAATGGAACGGCCTGAACGACAAGCAGGAAGGACTGCGCGACATGAACAATATCACCTGGGCCAAGAAGCAGGTCTCGGCGCTGGGCCGCATCGGACCGGAAGAGGAGGGCACGATCAGTTTCGACCTGCCCGCCCTGGCCGCGCCCGTGCCGGACCCGAACGTCAAGGATTACCGCGTTTCCTCCTGGGTGGAAGCCAAGATCGGCAAGATCGACGGCGCCGCGGTGAACCGCGTCACCAAGACCCCGCCGTTCGCCGCCGTCTTCCTGAGCGACGCCAAACTCGCCGCCGAAGCCCGCTACTTCAATACCGACGGCATCCCGGTCGGCGCCGGACCGCTGCCGCCGGTGGTCGGCCAGGGGACCACCTACCGGGTGAATTGGCAGCTGACCAACTCGCTTCATGACCTGAGCGACCTCAAGCTGTCGGCCCGCCTGCCGGACAACGTCGTCTGGAACGGCCGATCCAATGTCGACGCCGGCGACCTCAAGTTCGACGCCGCCAACAGCAAGATCATCTGGACGCTGAACTGGCTGCCTACCACCATCAAGACCCTGAAGATAGATTTCGACGTGAGCATGACGCCGACCGCCGACCAGGCCGGCAAGGTGCCGACGCTCATCGACGCCTCCATCCTCGAAGCCACGGACAAGGTCACCGGAGCGCCGCTGATACTGTCCAACCCGCCGCTCACGACCGAACTGGAGAACGACGACCAAGCCGGAGGCAAAGGCCGGGTGCAAGGGCAATAGAGAAGCGGAAGCGGTAAAGCGGAAGACGGCTTTCCCGCTTTTTTCATGCTTTTCGCCTCTCCACCTTTGGTCCTTTCGCGCTCCGGCGCTTCGCCGCCGCATCTTGCATGACATCTTGACCGATTACCGTCATTCAAATATGACGCACTGCGTTCTTTAAACCAGGAGGTACCGATGAGCGGCGGCATCTACGCGGTCGTCTGCCTGATCTCGTTGCTCGCCACGGTCGTGGCGGCGATCATCTATTACCGTCGGCGACACGGAAGGACCGGATCGGGAAGGCGGGCCGCCGGCTTCCGCGGACGAATTCGGCTATCGAGCCCTGTCCGACGCCAAGGCCAGCTACGCCTGCGGCCATGTCGGCTGCAAGGATTTTGTCGGCGTATTCTTCGGGGAAGAACTCCGGCCGGATCCCAAGATGTTGCGGCGCCGCGAGCTTTGTCCTGATTGTCTTACCGCCGAACTGCGCCAGGTGACCATCCGCTGCGCCCTGTGCGGTTTCGCCATCTTTCCCGGCGAACCGGTGGCTCTCTACGGCGGACCGAAAAGCTCGTTCCGCGGAACGGCAGGGACGGCCGAACATGACGGTCAATACGTCGGCTGTCTCCGCTGTGACTGCTGCCCTTCGGGCGGCTTCTTCGCCGGACACTGGGACGGGCAGAGGGTCGTCCCGGCTTTCGCCGGCGGCGGCAGCGCCGCGGCCGAAGCTATGCGCACCGGCCAGACGGTCGTGTGCGGCGACGTGTCCGATCCGGAAGGCACCCGGCAGATCGATCCTGATCAGGACCAGGACCGCAAAAAGACTTGAGCGTGAAACGGGCCCCGGGCCCGTTTTTAATCGGTTCGCGCGGCGCGGCTTAGCGTCTTGACGCCGCAGGCCGGGGCTGATTTAATCGGCATGGTGTCCTTTACAAGGAGTCGACGCATGATCAACTATCGCTTGGCCGAATTCCGCTGCCTCATCAGGGGTTGGGACAACGGCGACGAACGTTTCGACGAGATAGTCGAATGTGCCATCAGTATTTGGCCCGCCGGCCGCCAGGCCCTGGCCAACAAATTCCAGGTGGCGGACAGCACCGTCGGCCGCTGGATGAGCGGCGTGGCCCGGCCGGCGCCGCGGCTCAAACGCCTGATCGTGGGTTTCCTGCGGCAGAAGCTGCTCAGCTCGGGGTGAACGTCTCCACCCAAAATAACCGCCCCACCAGGCGGTTTTTATTACATTAGCGGAGTTCCGCCGCCGATCCCGCGGCCGGATGATTGACTTTCGGCGCCAAAACTGCTTACATCACGACAGTCCCTTCAACCTGGAGCTGACCGATGGCAAATGAACGCCTTTCCGAATTCCGCTATCTCATCCGACAGTGGGATGAGGGCATGGACCGCTTCTCCGAGATCGTCGAATGCGGCACCAGCCTGCTGCCCGGCGGCGCCAGGGGCCTGGCCCGCGAATTCCGGACGGCCCGCGGCACCGTCACCCGCTGGATGCACGGACATTCCCGTCCTCTGCCGCACGTCAGGCGGCTGGTCGTCGACTACCTGCGGCAGAAACTGCCCGTCTCGGAATAGATCCCGCTCCGATAAAACCGCCTTCCCGGCGGTTTTCTTTATTATATAGGCGCGGCGCTCCTGTTCGGCATCGTCACGTGAACGGCAGCGGCAGGCCGGCGAATACCGGCCGCGAAAAGTCTGCCTATAGGCAGACCGCGTGGCACGTAAAAACGGCAGACTTGCTGCCGTTCTTGCGTGGTGCGCCCGCCAAGAATCGAACTTGGATCCCAAGCTTCGGAGGCTCGTATACTATCCGTTGTACTACGGGCGCGTTAATTTTGAATGACGAACGTCCCCGCCGCTCTGACGGCTACATGTTCCTGAACCTCTTCGCGAACCGATATAAAGTATACCAAAACGGGTTGATTGACAACTCCCAGGCTCCGAGATAGCTCTCCCGCCGGCCGCCGAACCCCTTCTTGAAACGGGTGATGCCGGCCCAGGGATGCTCGGCGTTGTCGTCCGGGGCGACTCCCCAGAAGTCGTACTTGGCGAATCCCCGCTTCTTGGCTTCGGCCATCATCCTCCAGTGCAGCAGCTGCGGGCCCATCAGCCCGCGATGGGCGGCCGATGACGCGCCGTGCAGATAGGTCACGGTGTCGCCGAACTCCGCCGTGATGCACCCGGCCACCGGCTCTTCCCCCCGGCAGGCGAAGGACAGCCTGGTCCGCAGCCCGCCGGCCTTCTTCGGCGACAGCACGTCGATCATCTTCTCGTAATAACCGCGGTGATGGGTGTGGAAACGGTCGCGGACCGCCGTCTCATCAAGCAGCCTCCAGAAATCATCGACGTCCTGACGCAAGAAATGGGCGTTGTCGTAGCGGGCTTCGCGCACGGTCACGCCGTGCTTCTCGGCCAGACGGATATTGTAACGGGTCTTGGGGTGCATGGCGGCCAGGAGCTCGTCCTCGCTCCGGTCCAGATCCACGATCAGCGTGTCGGCCGGCTGGACCGGACGCACGCGGCGCAGTCCGTAGGATTCGAGGTCGGCCGCGGCCACCACGTCGCCCGACCGCAGATAGGGGAACTCGACGCGGGCAAACACGCAATCCAGCTGATCCAGGGTCGCCCGCAGCGCGCCGACGCAGGCCTCAAAATCGGCCTTGAACTCCGCGCGCGAAACGCCGGCGACGATCGGGCCGCGCGGGATATAGGCATAGCGCGCCCCCAGCGGCAGATGATGCATCACCAGCAAAAATTGGGCCAGAGTGTCCTCATGCGCTTCGGCCGTCGGCTCTTTCGACGGCGTGTCGATGCGGAAACGATAGACCTGCCGTCCGGCGGCTTCCTGGAACTGCGACCAGCCCCAGGACTGCAAAAAATCGCCCCCGTGCCGCCGCACGAAGGCGTCCCATAATTCTTCGTTCCTGGCTACGTGGGTCGTGAGCATAATGAGCGGCTGAGTGGCCGCTAAGTCACTTTGCCACTTTGTCACAATATCACTCTGTCACCGTATCACTTCCTCTTGCCCAAAGCGCGCAAGGCTGCCTTGAGCCGGTCTTCGACGGACCTGGTCTCGGCGCCCACCCGCTGCAGCGCGTCCCGCGCCTGGTCGCGGCTGTAGCCGAGATTCACCAGCGCCGCGACGACCTCGTCGCCCTCGCTCCCGGCTTCGCCCGGCTCGACCAGCTTGCCCTTGAGCTCGAGCACGATCTTCTGGGCGGTCTTCCGGCCGACGCGGTGCACGCGCGACAGCGTGTCCACGTCGCCGCGGTCGATGATCTTCTCGATCTCCTTGACCGAGCCCAGATCCAGGATATGCAGCGCCATTTTCGGACCGACGCCGGAGATGGCGACCAGTTCCTGGAACAGCGCCAGCTCGGCCTGTCCGGTAAAGCCATAAAGCTCCCGCGCGTCCTCACGGATATGCTCGTGGGTCCATAACTTGGCGGCATCGCCTACCGCGATTTTCTCCAGCGCCGCGTCGTTCACGAAGCACTGGTAGCCGATGCCCGCGGTCTCGACCACGGCGAAGTCGGCTCCTTTATGGGTAATCTTTCCGGCGATGGTGATGATCATAGATGAAGTTGAGAAGTCGGGAAGAGATGAAGAAGTGAAGTTCCGGGAGATAATCAGGTGGGGTCAAACACTTAGCGCCTACACCACTTCACGACTTCATAACTTTTCAATGCCCAGCCAGATCTTCTGGCCGTCCGTCTCGATCTCTTTGTTATTGGATGACCCGCCGCGTCCGTCTTCCAAACGCTCGGCCAGCACGTCCTGTTTCAGTTTGGCTCCGGCTTCGGCCAGCACCTGTTTCCAGAAATCGCTCGAGGTATCATGGAACAGCACGATGCGGTCCTTGACCGTCAGCCCGGCCTGCTTGCGCAGGTCATTGACATTGCGCACCAGTTCCCGAACCGCGCCCTTGCGCCTGAGTTCCGGCGTCAGGACCGTGTCCAACTCGACGCCGGCGTCCTTGGCTTCGGCGACTTGGCGCGATTCGACGACCTCGACGTTCAGCTCTTCGGCGACGATCTCTTTCATCCACGGCTCAAAGGCTTGGACCGCGGCCACCGTGGCTTTGGCCAGAACCTGGCGGACCGGCAGTCCGGCCGCGGCGCGTTTCTCCAGGCCGGCGGAAGAGGCTTGGCGCACGAACTCCATTTTGGCTAAGATATGCGGATCTTCGAAGTTCAAGTCCTGCGGCTCGTCGTCCGGCCACTCGTCCAGATGGACCGAATCCAGCTCCCCGCCCACCTGGGCGTAGAGCGACTCGGCCAGGAACGGCGTGAACGGCGCCATGACCTTGGCCAGGTTGGCCAGGACGTAGCCGAGCGTCTGTACGGCTTCCTGCTTCTCGGTCGGCGACCCGGACTTGAAGCGGTCGCGGCTGCGGCGGATGTACCAGGTCGACAGTTCGTTGACGAATTCGCCGATGCCGCGTCCGGCGTCGACGACGGCGTAGGCGTTCAGCCTGGCCGTGCAATCCTTGATCAGCGCCGCGAGACGCGCCAGTATCCAGCGGTCGAGCATGCTCTGCGGCTGGCGCGGCGGCTCGACCGGAGCCTTGGCACCTTCGCCGGCGTACATCTGGTAGTAACTGAGCACATTCCAGAGGATCAGGAAGACCTTCTTGGTCACCTCGTCCAGCTGCTTCTCGTCGAACAGCTTCGGTTCTCCGGGCTGGTTGACGGTGAAGAAATAGTAGCGGATGGCGTCGGCCCCGTACTTGTCGATCATCAGCCAGGGATCGACGACGTTGCCCTTGGACTTGGACATCTTCTGACCCTTGGCATCGAGCACGTGACCGAGGCAGATGACGTTGCGGTACGGCGGCGTCTCCTTGCCGAGCAGCGTCGAGACCGCGAGCAGGGTGTAGAACCAGCCGCGGGTCTGGTCGATGGCCTCGGAGATGTAATCGGCCGGGAAATTCGTCGGCGCGCCGCCGGCGGCCCCCTCGATGCGCTCCTTGTTCTCAAAGGGATAGTGCCACTGGGCGAAAGGCATGGCGCCGGAATCGAACCAGCAGTCGATGACGTCGGTGACGCGCTTCATGTCGCCGCCGCAATCCGGGCAGCGCAGCAGCACCTCGTCAATGAACGGCCGGTGCAGGTCCGCGGCTCCCATTTCGTCGCGCGGCAGGTTCTCCACGGTCAGTTCGTGATACTCGCCGACGCCGTTGTAGGACGCCGTGAGCGCCGCCTCGTCGCTCACGCCGGCGAGCCCCGTCTCCAGGAGCCACATCGGGTCGCCGTGGCTGACGATCACTATCCGCTTGCCGACGTATTTCTGCTCCAATTCCTTGATAAAACCGACCATGCGCCGGCGGGCGTCCTGCAGGCTCTCTCCCCCCGCCACCTGCCGCGAAAAACGCTCCAGCTTGTTGTTGAAGAAAGCGTGAAATTCGTTCTCGGTTTTGCCGTTATAATCTCCCATGTCCAGTTCGCGCAACCGGGGATCGAAGACGATCTCCCGGCCCAGCGCTCCGGCCAGGATCTCCGCCGTCTCCTTGGTGCGCTGCAGGTCGGAAGAAAAGATCAGATCCGCGCCGCCGGCGGCTTTCAGCTTCGCGGCCGAAGCCAGGATCTGCTCGCGGCCCTTGGCCGTCAGATTCCAGTCCTGTTTTTCCGGCCAGGAGCTGACGATGTTCGCGACGTTGTTCTCGGCCTGGCCATGCCGCTGCAATAAGTATGTGTTGCGCGGCCGCGCCAGACGTTTCAGCTCGTCCATGCCGCCGGCCACGACCCGGCGGCCGCAGCCGCACTGCCAGACCGGCAGCGGCGTGCCCCAATAGCGTTCGCGCGACAGCGCCCAGTCCTTGACCTCGCGCAGCCATTCGCCGAACCGCCCGTCGCGGATGTGGTCCGGCACCCAGTTGATGTCCTGATTGTGCTTCTGGAGGCCGTCGCGCAACTTGGACATCTGGATGTACCAAGAACTCTTGGCGAAATACAGCAGCGGCGTGCCGCAACGCCAGCAGAAGGGATAGGAGTGGCGATAGGTCTCGCTCTTGTAGAGCAGGCCGCGGCCGACCAGGTCGGCCTTGATGTCGTCGTCGGCTTTTTTGATGAACTTGCCCTTGCCCGGCACCTCGGCCGTCACTGTTCCCGTGGCGTCGACCGTGGTCAGGACCGGCAGCTTGGCCGATTCGCCCAAGCGGGCGTCGTCCTCGCCGAAGGCCGGCGCGATGTGGACGATACCGGTGCCATCGGTCGTCGAAACAAAATCCGCCGCATAGGCCTTGTAGGCGTTGACCAAGCGGTCGGCGTTGGGACCGGAAGAATAACTGCCGATCACCTTGTACAGCGGTTCGTAGGCCGTACCGACCAGCTGATCGCCGGTCTTTTCAGATAAAATATCGTATTCACCGTTCAACGAAACAAGCCTTTCCTTGGCCAAAATAAAGACCTCGCCGCCGTCCTTCATCCTGACTTCGGCATAGACGACCCCGGCGCCCAAAGCCAGAGCCACGTTGCCCGGCAGGGTCCAGGGAGTGGTCGTCCAGACCAGGAAATATCTCCGCGCGGCGGCGTCGATCGGGAACTTGACGTAAACCGACTGGTCGTCGATCTCTTTGTAGCCCTGGGCCAGCTCATGCGAGGACAGCGAAGTCACGCAGCGCGGGCAATGCGGCGTGACGCGGTAACCCTGGTAGAGCAAGCCCTTGGCGTCGATCTGTTTCAGGATCCACCACAGCGATTCGATGTAATCGTTCTTGTAGGTGATGTAGGGATTCTCCAGGTCCACCCAAAAAGCCGTGCGGCGGGTCATCTTCTCCCAGAGGTCGAGATAGGTCCAGACGCTCTGCCGGCAGCCGGCGTTGAACTTGGCGATGCCGTAGGCCTCGATGTCCTGCTTCTTGGTGAAGCCAAGCTGCTTCTCGACCTCGAGTTCGACCGGCAGGCCGTGCGTGTCCCAGCCGGCCTTGCGATCGATATGGAAGCCCTGCATGGTTTTGAAACGCAAGATGACGTCCTTGAAGGACCGGGCCAAAATGTGGTGGATGCCGGGCTTGCCGTTGGCCGTCGGCGGACCCTCGAAGAATACGAAATTGCCGCGGGTCTTCTTGTCCATGACCTGGCGGAAGATCTTCTTCTGTTCCCATTTCTTCAGATTTTCCTCTTCGAGCGACGGTAGATGGAATTTGGCCATATTTCTGTCCCGGCCGGCGCTGTGTTCGCCGCCTTGTCCCGTTCGATGCATGACGCGCGGCTAAAGACCCGCGCGCCGGACTCCCGAGAGTCGGATAAGGCCAAGTATAGGCCGGAATCCCCGATTTGTAAATGATATCAGAGCCGACCGCGCCGGCCGGGCGCGATAACGGGTCCGCCCGTAAATAAGGCGGAAATGACAGGCGGCCTTAAAAATGATAAAATATATGTAGTTGATCCATGCTATGAGCGCGCGCCGACCAACAATTCATCTGGGCACCGACCACGCCGGATTCAAGCTGAAAGAAACGGTCAGCCGGTTCCTGCGGCGCGGCGGCTACGATGTCCGCGACCATGGCGCTTTTTCAGAAGAACGGTCCGATTACCCCGACTTCATCATCCCGGCGGCCGAAGCCGTGGCTAAGTCGCGCGGACGGGCGATGGGGATAGTCTTCGGCGGCAGCGGGATCGGCGAATGTATCGCCGCCAACAAGGTGCGCGGCGTACGCGCCGCTCTGGTCTACGACCGTTATTCGGCGGTCATGTCCCGCGAACACAACGACGCCAACGTCATGTGCCTGGGCGGCCGCACGCCAAGCGGCGCGGAACGCCGGGCCAAAGAGCTGATCCGGCTGTGGCTCAAGACGCCTTTCTCCGGCGCCAGCCGCCACGCGCGCCGGCTTCGCCGGATCGCCGGCTATGAGCAGCGCCGCCGGCTCCAAAAATAAACAAAACTATGCCTCAGATCATCCCCGCCATCCTCGCCGCCACCGAAGAAGAATTCCGGCAGAAGGTCGATCGGGTCAAATCTTTCGCCACGCTGGTCCACATCGACGTCATGGACGGCTTTTTCGTCAATAACACCACCTGGGCCGAACCCGAAAAGATGAAAAACATCCTGGGCGACCTGCCTTTCGAGGCGCACCTGATGGTCGCCGCGCCGGAACACCTGGTGATGGTCTGGCTGGCTGCCGGCGCCAGCCGCGTCTTTTTCCACGCCGAATCCACGACCCGCGACGAGCTGATCGTCAGGTCGGCTGAAGGTCAGGCCGGCAGGGTGGGCATCACCATCAATCCCGAGACGCCCCTGTCCCGGCTGTCGCATAACATCGACCTGTTCCAGTCAGTGATGGTTATGGGGGTGACTCCGGGAAAGAGCGGTCAAAGCTTCCAGCCCATCGCCGCCGAAAAGATCGCCGCCTTGCGGCAGCTGCGCCCGTCGCTTGATATCTACGTCGACGGCGGGGTCAAAACGGGCAATGTCGACCGGCTGATCAAAGCGGGCGTCAACAGCCTGGTCATCGGCAGCGCCCTGACCGACGCCCCCGATCCTTTGCAGGCCTGGCGCGATATTAAAAATGCCTGCGCTGACTGCTGACCGCCGCTGCGGCGGCCGGTCCCGACCTATATGAAAAATGCCAACTACAACCTGGTCAAAATGCTTCTCTCCAAACTGGACGACACCTGGCGCGTCGAAAAATATTATACCGGCGACGCCGCCGAACTTTCCTGCAAGACCTGTCAGGCCATCCTGAAAAAGATCCTGGCCGACGACCAGAGGCACGCGGAGCTGCTGCGCGCCGAACTGTCCAAGCACATCAAGGACAAGAACTTCGAGTAGCTTCGCCCCGCAAGCTATGGGCCATGTCCACGACGACAAGATCAAGGAACTGGAACTGATCGCCAACAGCCTGCGCCAGGACGTCATTTCCATGCTGCTCGAGGCCGGCTCGGGCCACCCGGGCGGCGCCTTGGGCATGGCTGATATTTTTGCCGCGCTGTACTTCCGCGCTCTGCGCCATGATCCGAAAAGACCTGACTGGCCCGACCGCGACCGGCTGATCCTCTCGAACGGCCACATCTGTCCGGTGCGCTACGCGGCCATGGCCCGCGCCGGATATTTCGATCCCGCCGAACTGAAGACGCTCCGGAAACTGGGCTCGCGGCTTCAGGGCCACCCGGAAAGGGACCGCCTCCCGGGGCTCGAAACCACCTCCGGACCGCTCGGCGCCGGCCTGGCTCAGGCCGCCGGCCTGGCCCTGGCCGCCAAGATGGACGGATCCGAATGGCGCGTCTATTGCCTGACCTCGGACGGCGAGCACGACTCCGGCCTGCACTGGGAAGCGGTGCTGTTCGCCGGCGCGCGACGGCTTGACCGGTTGGTCTGCGTCATCGACCGCAACAACATCCAGCTCGACGGCCGCACCGAAAAGATCATGCCGCTCGAGCCGCTCAAGGACAAATACCTGGCCTTCGGCTGGGAGGTCATCGAGATCAACGGTCATGACTTCGGCGATATCATCGCCGCCCTGGACCGGGCCAAGACCGTCCACGACCGGCCGACGGCGATCATCGCCAACACCATCCTCGGCCGCGGCGTCGATTTCATGGAGAACGATTTTCATTGGCATGGCCAGGCGCCGAACCGGGAACAAGCGGCCAAAGCGCTGGAACAGCTGCGACAACGCGCCGCCGAATTAAAGGCGTGGCACTAATAATATGCTTAACCCAGCGGCAAAACTCGCCAAAGGTCCGGTCGGCAAACTCGCGCGCCAGGCCACGCGCGACGGCTTCGGCCAGGGGCTGCTCTTGGCCGCAAAAAACGATCCCGCCGTCGTCGGCCTCTGCGCCGACGTCACGGAATCGACCAGGATGTCCCTGCTCCAGGAAACTTTTCCGGACCGCTTCATCCAGCTCGGCGTCCATGAACAGCTGCTGGTGGCCCTGGCCGCCGGCCTGGCCTTGGCCGGAAAAAAGCCTTTCGCCGCCGCCTACGCCGTCTTCTCCCCCGGCCGCTCCTGGGAGCAGGTCCGCACCAACGTCTGCATCAACGACGCCGACGTCAAGATCGTCGGCAGCCACGCCGGCATCACCGTCGGCCCCGACGGCGCCACCCACCAGGCGCTTGAGGACATCGCCATCACCCGGACCCTGCCCAACCTGAAAGTGGTCGTCCCCTGCGACTCCATCGAGGCCAGGAAGGCCACGCTGGCTCTCGCGGCCGCGCCCGGGCCGGCCTACCTGCGCCTCGGCCGGGAAAAGTCGCCGGTGCTGACGACGGAAGAAACGCCGTTCGAGATCGGCCGGGCCATCGTCTGCCGCGACGGACGCGACGCCGCGATCATCGCCTGCGGCGTCATGGTCGGTCAGGCGCTCCAAGCCGCCGAAGAACTGGCCGGGGAGGGCATCGATTGCCTGGTCCTGGACAACCATACCGTGAAGCCGATGGACGAAGCGGCGGTCATCGCCGCCGCCGAACGCTGCGGCGCCGTGGTCACGGCCGAAGAACACCAGATCCACGGCGGCATGGGTTCGGCCGTGGCCGAGACCCTGGCCGCCCGCCGCCCGACGCCGGTCGAGTTCATCGGCGTCCGCGACCGCTTCGGCGAATCCGGCGAGGCCGCCGAACTCATGGAAAAGTTCGGCCTGGGCGTGAGCCACATCAAGGAAGCCGTCAAACGCGCTATCGATCGAAAGTCTAAAAGTAGTAAAGTGATAAAGTCATAAAGTGCCCGAAACTTCACGACTTAATAACTTCATGACTCCCAAACTCCTATGCTGACCACTAACAAGAAAATACTGGCGGCCGCCGACAAGGGCGGTTACGCCGTCGGCGCCTTCAACGTCAATAACCTGGAGATCCTCCAGGCCGTGGTCGAAACCGCGGTCGAGGAGCGGTCGCCGGTCATCGTCCAGACCAGCGAGGGCGCCATCGAATACGCCGGCATGGACTATCTGCTGGCCCTGATGCGGACCGCGGCCAAGGCGCCGGTGCCGGTCTCCATGCACGTCGACCACGGCAAGGACCTGAAGCTGATCAAGAAGGCCATCGATTCCGGCTACACTTCCGTCATGTTCGACGGCTCGACCCTGCCCTTCGAGGAGAACGTCGCCAAGACCCGGCAGGTTGTGGCCTGGGCCAAAAAGAAAGGTGTCTCGGTCGAAGCCGAGATCGGCGCCATCAAGGGCGTCGAGGATCTGGTCAGCGTCAGCGAAAAAGAGGCTTTTTTCACCGATCCGGCCGAGGCCGTCAGGTTCGTCAAATTGACCGGCTGCGACGCCCTGGCCATCTCCATCGGCACGGCCCACGGCGCCTTCAAGTCCAAGACCGCCCCAGTGCTGGACATCGAACGTCTGAAGAAGATCGACGCCCTGGTCAAGATACCGCTGGTGCTCCACGGCGCCTCGGGCGTCTCCCCGGAACTGCTCGCCAGGATCCAGGACCACTGCGACCTCCTGCAGGACTGCGACCGGCTGCGCGGGGCCGTTGGCATCTCCGACCAGGACATCGTCAAGGCCATCCGGCACGGCATCCGCAAGATCAACATCGACTCCGACCTGCGCATCGCCTTCACTGCCGGCCTGCGCGACGCGATCATCGGCAACCACAAGGCCATCGATCCCCGCGCCCTCCTGGCGCCGTCGAAGAAACTGATGAAGGAGGTCGTGCGGCACAAGATGGAGCTGTTCGGATCAAAAGGACGGGCTAAGAAGGCGTGAAATGATGAAGCTGTGAAGTGATAAAGATCGCACAACAACTTCACATTTCCATAAATTCACTTCTTCACAACTCCGCGTCTCCACAACTTCCTATGTACGACATCATCACTATCGGTTCGGCCACGCGCGACGTCTTCATCCGCAGTTCGGCGATGGAGATACTGGACTGCGACCACTCTCCTTCCGGCGAAGACGCCTGTTTTCCGCTGGGGTCCAAGATCGAGGTGCAGGATGTGGTCATGGAGACCGGCGGCGGAGCCACCAACGCCGCGGTCACTTTCAGCCGGCTGGGCCGCAAGACGGGCATCATCACCGCCGTCGGCGACGACGTCAACGGCCGGGACATCCTGGCTGCGCTCAAGGATGACGGCGTCTCCGCCTCGATGGTCCAGACCGACAAGGACAGCCGGACCGCTTTCTCCGTCATCATCCTGTCCGGCAGCGGCGAACGGACGATCCTGGTCTACCGCGGCGCTTCCGAAAAGATCCGGCCGGAGAAGATCCCTTGGAAGGATATTAAGGCTAAATGGCTGTACATCACCTCGCTCGGCGGCAAGATCGAGGTCCTGCAGAAGCTGCTCGGCCACGCCGACCACCACGGCATCCGCGTCGCCTGGAACCCCGGTTCGCAGGAACTGAAGAACGGCTGGGATAAGCTGGCCATGTTCATCCGCCAGGTCGACATCTTCAACCTCAACCTGGAAGAAGCCATGCAACTGACCGATAACCGGACGCGCAGCGTCCGGCGCCTTTTCGCCCCGCTGCGCCGCCTGCCGCGCCTGGCCACGGTCATCACCGACGGCATCAACGGCGCCTACGCCGATGACGGACGGAAGGCCTGGCACAGCGGCGCGCCCACGGACATCCCGCGCATCAACACCACCGGCGCAGGCGACGCCTTCGGGTCGGGTCTGGTCGCCAGCCTGATGGACAAACCGGACCTGCCGCGGGCCCTGGCCGTCGGCACTCTCAACGCCTCCGGCGTCGTCCAGCAGATGGGCGCCAAAAAAGGCATCCTCCGCAAATTCCCGTCCGCCCGCGACATCGCCCGCGTACCCGTCACCTTATGGAGATAGGAACGGCGGACGGCGCGGCCGGACGGCGGCGGAAATGACCGGATCGGCGCGGCGGATATAACCAAGGAACTAAATAACCGGCAGACGGCCGAAAACTATGGGCAAAAAATTCCATAAACCGAAAAAGAAGATCATCAGGAAAGAACAATTCAACGTGCCGGCATCCGAACTGCCGATCATCGAGCACGAAAGGGATTTCCGTACGTCATTCCACTGGCGGGTGCTGCGCATCATGGCCGAATTCGTCGACGGCTGGAACTTCCTGGCCGACGTCAGAAAAAGCGTCACCATCTTCGGCTCGGCGCGATTCAAGGAAACCAGCCCCTGGTATCATGAAGCGCGCAAGCTGGGCAAGATGCTGACCGACAACGGCTTCAGCGTCGTCACCGGCGGCGGACCGGGCATCATGGAAGCGGCCAACCGCGGCGCCACCGAAGGCGGCGGTTCAGGTGATTCTTTCGGCCTGAACATCAAGCTGCCCTTCGAACAGCGGGAAAATCAATATGTCGAGAAGGGCTGCGGTTTCCACTACTTCTTCGTGCGCAAGGTGATGCTCTCCTACTCGGCTCAGGCTTACGTCTATTTTCCCGGCGGCTTCGGCACGCTGGACGAACTGACCGAACTGATAACGCTCATCCAGACCAAAAAGATCTCGGTCACCATCCCGATGATCCTGGTCGGCAGGAAGTTCTGGCAGCCGTTCCTGGACTGGGTCGACCGGACGCTCATCGACGATCTCAAAGTGGTCGCCCCCGGCGACCGCAAGATCTATCAACTGGTGGACTCGGCCGAGGAGGCCCTGCAGATCATCAAGGGATCTCCGGAAAGAGTGGAATTCGGTTAAAAAACGCCTTTGATAAAACGCCCCGCGGCAAGCGCGGGGCGTTTTAGTTGCTTTGATCTTCGTAATGACGGACAAGAGACGACATGACGGCCACCGCGGCCTTGATCCGCCTGACCAGCGGCCGTCGGTCCGGAAGCTCCAGGCAGATGCTCTCAACCGCTCCGTCCAGACGGACCCGATGTTCGAACGAACCGTCATCGACGTTGAAGATCACGCCGTCGCTCACCGGGCGCCGCTCGATCCGGCGGCTCTTGGACAGCGGCAGATGCCGCCGTCCGGCCGTTTTGATGATCTGCCGGACCGGACTGGCCTGTCCGTGATCGCCGTAGGCATACATATATAAAGAAGGCTCCACGTCGTCCTCATGCAGCGAGAGGAACAAATCCGGCCTGGCTTTGGCGACGGCGCCATGAAGCAGCCGGCTCTCGCCGGTCAGTCGCGCCCGCCGGAATCCGCGATTGAGGTTCCGGCCGGCCGCGTTGTTGCGGCGGCCGTGATCGAAGCCCCAGGGATTGGCGACCGGCAGCAGGATGACCCGGATCCGGCGCAGCCGGGTCCGATCGAACCGGCGGACGAGTTCCAGGATGGCCAGCGGTCCGGAGATCTCATCGCCGTGGATGCCGCCGCAAAAAACGAGCGTCCGCCGCGGGCGGGCGGCGCCGCCGGAGACCATCAGCAGGTCATAACCGCTGACCGCCCCCAACCGCCGCAGGCTCAGGCCTCTTTGACGACAAAAAAATCGCAGTTCTGCGACGTATTCTCCGTAGGTCAGCGGTGGGATTTTTTCAACTGCCGGTCTGGTCATGGCTCGATAAGGCCCGTGAATGCTAAACCAACGCCGCCCTGATCTCCAGCCTGATGCGATCCAGGAGCTTCGCCGATATCTTGAACCTGTGATCGGTCTTGTAGTTGTGCCCCCAGCGATCATCCTGGAAGGTCACGCCGGCGAATTTTCTGGGGGAAGCGTATCTGGGGATGAAATGGCCGTGCAGATGCCGCTTATCATTGCCCAAAAAAGCGTAATTGAACCAGTCGGCGGCAAAGACCCGATTCACGGCCGTCCCCAGGTCCTTCAAAACCCGGAAGAGCTCTTCCCTTTCCCCGGGCCCGGCCTCGGTCAGGTCGGCGGCGTCTTTTCTCTTGCACCAAACGACGCAGCGTCCGAGATATCCCTGATTCTCGTGGATATAGACGCTCCAATGCCGATAATCCTTGATCTTGAACTTTTCGAATTTATCCTTTGGACCGGCCATAATTCACGGAAATGGACTGGTGGACCCGGGGAGAATCGAACTCCCGTCACCCGGATGCAAACCGGGAGCTCTACCACTAAGCTACAGGCCCGTAAGTATAGAAAAAATAGCAACATTAAGCCGGCGCGTCAAACCTTGCATGATAGCTTTCCCAGGCTCTAATATGATAACGGGGCCGATAAGACCCTTGGAACAACCGCCATGATCATATGATTAGACCAGGCAAACCGCTGCCGCCCGATATCCGGCCTGATATCGAACCTGCCGCCCCGATCGACGCCGGGCAAGACGCTGAAGACGTCGAGAGTTTTTTCGACGGCCGGCTGGAATACGCCCTCCTTAGGCACGCGAAAAAGATCAACGAAGGCAACAACGGCGTGATACTTCGGCTTAATCTCAACGAATTGCCGGAAGACCTCAAGAACGACCTGGCGAAAATGGGGATCGAGGGCGAAAGCGTGGCCAAAATAATCAAGGTCTATAATCCCGGCAAGGGCAAAAAAGAATTCGAGCATCAGACAAGGGCTTACGAGATAGCTTCCTCCAAGGCCGGCGATCCGAAGTACGCCCAGGTTCCCCGGCCCTACCTGCTCCGGGACCTGCCCATCGACGAAGAGACCCAGAACAAGATCGCCAACCAGAGCAGCGGTTTCCGCGCCGACAAGCGGATCGAGGTCATGGTCATGGACTACATCCCGGGCGAGGACCTTTCCACCCAGCTGTTCAAAGAGGTGATCAGGCGCCACCCCAAGACGGTCCACCTCAGGGACAGCGTCGATGACCTGAATTTCGCCGAACTGAATGAAGAGGTGGTGCGGGCGCTGGATTTCGAGAATCCGGGCGGCAAAGCCCGCGATGAAGGCGAACGCATCCACGAGCAGCTGAAAGTGCGGGCCAAGAACAGCTCCAAGATCTTCGACTTCCTGCTGAAGGACGGGGCCGAGATCTATCCGCAGGTGGCCGAACAGATCGGGAATACCATCGATCTGATGCACTGCGATGGCTTCACCATCCGGGACGGGCACCACCGCAATTTCATGATCGCCGGCGACATGTTCGTGCGCCCGGGCGCCGAAACGCAGCCGCCGCCCCGGGCCTACATCATCGACTTTGAGAACGCCGTCGAATTCCCGCCGGGACTGAGCGAAGATGAGATCAGGGACAATTATCTCCGCGTCGCCGATAAAGAAGGCCGTAATTTCCACGATCCCCGGGTGCCCTTGCGCAACATCGAACCGCTCACGGTGCCGCTCCGGGAACGCCGACGGCAGGAGACCGAGGGTCCGGTGCTGGACCTGGTCCGCGACCTGGATTCGCTGGAAAAGATGATCGGGAGCCGAATCCAGACCAATCCCGCCCTGCGCGCGGACAAATTCGAGGCCAGCCTGCGGGAACTCCTGCACCGGGACGACTACGGCCCGGCGGACCTGAGCCGCCTCTTGGCCGCCAACCCTTTCAAGGGCTTCGGTTCGGAAAAATCGTTCGATGCCGCTCTGCTCAGCCTGAGGCGGCTGCTGCGCGAGGAACCGCAATTGAAGGAGGCGGCCGCGCGCTTCTGCACTTCTCTCGAAAAGATCGTCCCGCTGCCCCAGTGGCGGCGCGCCCTCAGTTTCCTCAAGACAATAAAATAAGGCCCGCGAGCGCGAGCCTTTATTCGGGACTTTCCTCCAGGTCGGTTACGGGAAAGAAGCAGAGCCTCTTGCCGGTCATGCGGGAAAAGAGCTCGATCTTCTGGCCGTCAGCGGAAAGCCTGACGTCCAGACCCCGATCCCGCATGAACTTGATGAAGTTGGCGGCCTCACTCAAGGCGTCGGTCTCAGGCTGCGTGCCGCGTTTTGCCATAACTCCCCTCCGAAGCAACACGGACAGTGGATAATAAGGCTTATCCCGGCCTTTGTCAAGACTTAGGTCGCCGCGGCAAATGTGCTATCATTATCGGGTATGAAAGACATTTCTCCCATCCTCCATTCGCTCGGCCTGCTCGACAGCGAGATCAGGACCTACCTGACCGCCCTGGAGAACGGCCCGAGCACGGTCCTGGACATCGCCAAGGAGACGAAATTGTCCCGCCAGGCGACCTACGTGGCCATCGAATCGCTGACCAAGCGCGGCCTGATGTCCAGCCTGTTGCGCGGAAAAAAACGGCTGTACGCCTCCGAACCGCCGGCGAAACTGCTGGCCTACGCCCAGCGCCATGACGCCGAAATGCACGAACGCGTCCGCGACCTGGAAAACATGCTGCCGGAACTGGAGCTGCGCATCGGCGGCGAGCGGCCGGTGGTGCGCGTCTTCGAGGGCAAGGAAGGCCTGCACGCGATCATCGACGACATGCGCACGACCGAATTCAAGACCTCGACCGAGATAGCCGACCTGGAAGCCTTGTACAAAGTACTGACGCCGGATGACCTCAAGACCATGCGCCTGGAACTGAAGCGTCGCGGCGTCAGGATCAAGGGCCTGTACGCCGGCATTCCCGGGCCCAAGATCGTCGAAGCCGACCGCTTGTCGCTGCCGCTGGAGCACTCCGGATTCAAGGCCGATATCGGGGTCTACGGCCGCAAGATCGAGATGATCACTTTCGAAGGCAAGATGTACTCGATCATCATCGAAAGCGAACCCTTGGCCAAAGCGCTCAGTATCCTGTTCGACCTGGCTTTCAAGGGAGCCAAAGACCTGCCGAAAGAATGACGATGCCACAAAAACTCCGTCCTAAGGACGGAGTTTTTCAAATTAATAGAATAGGCGCCCGACAAGATGTCGGGCGCCTATATGAGTCTCTTCCTGGCGCAACCGCCTTGGGTAGTTAAAGCGGGATGAACCGCGGGGCCCCGTACTGGCGGCCCCGGGTCCAGAGCCGCTCAGCCACCGCCCATGGCCGCCTCCTTTGTGAGGGGGTTGCGTTCTGCTGCCGCCGGATAAAGCCGCATTGCTCTCTCCGACACTTCGGGTAGCCCTTTGCCGGGCTGATCTGGAACTGCCCGCCCATGAGGCGAACGGCGTGCTCCAGGGGGTTTCCGGACCGGGACGTGGCCCGTTCAGGATCAACTCAGCCCGTTCGTGGGCTATTCTGCAGCTGCCCGCCTCAGATAGGAATGGTCAGCCACAACGGTCGCTTCTTCATCTGCCTTTCGCCTTTCTGATCTCTTGGGACGATGGTTCGTTGACCAGATGTCTCCACCTTTTCTTCGAGTTTAGCCTCCGTTCATGACGACCCTCCTTGTTTGGCAAGGAGGCCTCTACAGTCGCGCTGAGCGCTCCCATTGCTGCCTCCTTGGTTTGTGGTGACGGTTAATGAAAAGAACGGGAACATGACAAGTTACCATATTTTGACAAAAATGTCAATCATCGACTGTACGTGAGGGATATACTGTCTGGGGATGGTTTATTTATCATATTTTTTCTACTTCAAATAGGACATTTTATTGTCAAAAATTAGACAAAAAATAGCTAAAATAACATAAATCTTTAAAAAGTGTCCATGTGGGACTTGACAGAATTTCTAATTTATGATATTGTCCTGTGTTCGAAAGTCAAATAGGCTTTCGGACGAACTAAGCACCTTCCAAATGAAACAAGAAACGCGCCGCCGGAAGAGCGGCGGGAACGAACAGGCGTCCGGACCACGGCAACTTCCCGACTTTTTATAGGGAGACCGCCGTACGGACCGCCCGCCCTGGCTCCCCCACCTCTCTTCCCGCGAACGCGATCCACCTGCCTCTGGCCCGCTTCTTTATGGATAGAGGAGCGCGCCAGGGCCAGGCGTAAGCGCAATACGCCAAAGGCTGCTTAGCCCATGTACGATGGGCACGGCGGCTGCGAGGGGGCGAGGAAATCGCGTCTCGCAGGACCGTCACTCCATGGAGATCTAGACTCTGTGGGGAATGCGTAAGGCGTGTGGTGATGGAAGCGAAACCACGCGTCTTGGTCAGGACGGCCCTCGGTGGTCGTTCTGCCGAAGGGGTCAGACGTGACTCCGACCCTGCGCTAACGGCAGGGACACCGCATCGGGTGAAGAGCCGGGAAGGGAACACCTGGATCGAGCATCGACTCGAAGCCGGGCCCGGGACGGCCTATCCGTCCACCGTGCTCACGCTGTCTCTCAACCGGCGCAGACGACCTCGTCTGCGCCCTCCGCTCGAGCCGATCAATCCCAGCTTGTCGGGACTGGTCGCCTCAAGCGGAGCTGAAGGCGCGTCATGCGCCGTCCAGCCCCAACCGGGGTTCTGATGGGTCCTCGACAAAGCGGATAGCTGCCGGACGATCGGCGCGCCCGTGACGGTCGGCAACCGTCCCGGACACCACCGATGCCGGGTGCGATTCCCGAAATCCCACTTGGGACCGCCGATCCCAAGCGTTGCCCGAGCGTGCAATGTCACCGTGGTCCTCGTCCCGGTCCGCCCTCCCAAAACGGGAGACACGCGATTCAAGACGGAACGAGCCCGCGAACGCTCACGTTTCGCCCTTTTCCCGGACGCGGCACCCTGCCGCGGCCTAAACCAGATACCAAGGAGGTCCGATCATGGCCTGGTATTCCAGTCCTACCGTGCGCTACCGCGGCCGGCTGGTGGAAGTGTGGTTGCGCTATGGTTGTTACCAAAGTGCGGAGGTCATCAAAGGAAAGCCGCTGACTTTCCCTTACGACTCCTCCACTAACACCAGGCAGGACCGGCGCGTCATTGCCCACCTGATGCAGCTCGTCGAACGGCTGTGTCCCGCCTCCTTGCAGGCGCCGGAGGGGTGGTGACCCCAGCCGCGGCGGTCATTCCCACCCCTTCGACCGTTCCTCCATCCTAATGGGCGCAGACGTCCTGTCTGCGCTCTTCCCACGAGCCTCTGATCCGCCGCTTGCCGCGGTTCGGAGACTCATGGGAGGACCTCAAACTCCGAGGGTCCGGCGCCAGCGGACGCCAGACCCGGAATGCGCCGGCATACGCCTTCCGAACGAACGAAACCCTGGCGTAAAACGCTGGGGAAGTAGGGAGACGCGCTCCTACCGGGGACGCGAAGCGCCGACTCTGGCGCACCGTTACCCCTAATGCCACACGGGCGTGGCGGGGGCGGGCGGACCGACGTCCCGCGGATGTCGGTCAGGCACGGCGGAGGTAGCCCAGCGACACTCCGACTGTGAGCCCGTAATTCTCGTCTCGCGGCGGTCCGGAATCCTTCGGACCGCCCTTCCCACGAGACCCCGATGTGCCGCTTGTCGCGCCTCAGGATCTCATGGGAGGAGAAACGCACTTTCAAACCCGAACCAAGTCCGGCGCCGCCGGCAAGGAGGTCAAGATGACCGCGAACGCGATGAAGTGCACGGCTCCCGGCTGCGCCAAGATCCTCAGCCCCGAGGCGGCCTGGCTGCCCGAGATGGCGGCCATGGTCCGCGCCAACGGCGGCCAGAGCGTCGGCTCCGCGGACTTCGCCAAGTTCTGCCTCTGCGGCAAGCACGGGCACCTGCTGCGCCAGGAAGGCGTGCGGGTGTACCGCTTCCTGCAGACGCTGGACTTCGCGAAGCGCCGCGAGGAGCGCGCCCAGGCCGAGCAGCTGACGTGGAAGCCCTTCGCCGACCGGTTCGTCGCCAAGACGAGCCGGCCGGCGAACCGGGCCCAGCCGCGCCAGCAGCGCCGCCCCCAGGGTCCGGGCGTCGGCGGCGGACTCAAGCGCCTCTCCCAAATCGACGCCGCCAAGCGTCGCGTCAAGGAGGAGGCGCCGTCCGCCCTGACCCCGGCCCTGGAAGCGCCAAAGGCCTAGGCTAGCCACCGGTGGGTTCCCCGTCCGACCACCGTCCGGAAGCGGGCCCGATCCGATCGGGCCCGCGACCGGGAAGCAAGGGGAATGTCCGAGAATAAAAGACCGAACATCGGACCGCCGGCTTGCGGCGCACGCAGGCGACTCTCAAGCGTATCGGTCATCCGATGCGCTTCCATCAGGCCAGCCGAACCGGCTTCGGCTGTCGTGACGGAATGATCGTTCTTTGAACCGACCAAACCCGACCAAAAAAGGAGGCCGCCATGAGCGACCAGTTCATCATCGTCGTGACCCTGCATTACCCGCACTGGCCGAATGGCTGCAAGTGCTGGACCGAGTCGCTCTGGGCGATCGTGGGGCCTTTCGGCGGGGAACGCCGCGCCGAAAAACACCTGACCGGGCGCCACTTCGAACGGTGCCGTGACGGCTCGTGGGTCATGCACCCGAACGGCGACGAGGCCTATCATGAGGCCAAGATCGTCCGTCTCGGCTCCGGCGGCGACCGGGTCGCCCTCCAGAAGTCGCTCGGGCCGAAGCGCTGCTACGATCCGAACCCTATCTGGTAGCTGGGCCCGCCGCTACTCCGGGGAAACCGTCTGGTTTCCCCGTTCCCGCGAACCGCCGACGGTTCGGCGTTTCACGGGAGCCAGTTCCTTCAAACAACGACGATCCAAGGAGGATCACATGTGTACCGAATGCTACACCCGCTGCGTGCGGCCGCTGGTTACCGTCCCCGCTTCCAACGGCTGGTACTACACCCTGCGCATCGGCGAAGCGCTGTTCGACCGGAGCCCGGTCATCATCTGCGGTCCGCAGGAGGAGATCGCCGGCTTCGACTTCCACGTCGTGGACGAGGACGGCATCCCGCGCGCCGAGGCGACTCCCGAGTCCGACCCGGCCGCGGTGCGCGCCTTCCTGCGGGTGCTCAAGCCGGCCGACTGGGCCCGCTTCCTCTGCTGCTACGCCGGCTCGCTCGGCCAGAGCTGTATCGACTTCGAGGCCGTCGTCGAGGCGCTCGAGACCGAGGCCGCCGCCCTCTACCGCCAGGCTGTCGAGTACGCCCGCGCCCACCCGGTCTGCCCGGACGGCGACGACGCGGACACCGACTGATCCTTCCACCCGGCCGGACGTCATCCTGACGTCCGGCTTTTTCCTATTCGGACGAATTTTAGGGACGAAGGCGTAATTTATCTCAAATTAGCCAAAATAAGCTCGAAAACATCTTGACAAAAGGCTGAAAATGTGCTATAGTCTGATGTTGGAAGTTCCTTAAAACCATTTGGGAGCCGAGCTCCCGGAAAGGCCGTAAACATGTCATCCGCGCTGCTTCTCGGCATCGTCATCCTCGGTTTCGCCGTGATGTTCGGAGGGCAGAAGGCGGCTGGCAAGCTGATCAAGTCCTTCACCAGCTTCGTTGCGAAGCTCGTGCTCGACCTGGTCGCCGGCATCCTGAAGCTCGCTTTCTCCCTCCTGGACAAGGGATTGCGCGCCCTCGGCCGCCTCCTCGACCGCGGCATCCGCCGGCTCTTCCGCCTGCAGCCGCCGCGGCGACCGCAAGTGCCGCCGCAACGCCCTTGATCCGGCCCGACTTCTCTGAGCGGCCTGACATCTGTCAGGCCGCTCTTCCGTTTCCGCCGCCGGGCAGGCCGCTATTGAACATATCTTCCTTTGGCATTAAGATGCCCCCATCAAGCTCTTTCGCTTTAAAGGAGTGAAAATGTACACGGCGACCATCGTCAAAGACAAGCAAGGTGTTTTTCACATCCGTATCTCTTCCAAAGGTCCGGATACCGGCGGGGATGTCGAAGTGATCGAGATCCTCAGCGATACCGACCAAAAGAAGCTCAAAGATAAAGCCATCAAGTACGTCCAGCAGGAGACCGACAAGTGACGGTCCTCATAGACGACCTGTCCGTCCTTAACAGACGGACTTTTTTTATTTGCCGTCGCACGGCGATAAGCTCAGTACCGGAAGACGCGGCCTTAACCCGCTGCGTCGTAAAATTTCTTAGGTTGAAAAATACGGCCATCATGTCCTGGGGGGCTTGACAAACTCCTTGCCGCCCCCGGGGGGTCTGCGGTATGCTGGAGACAGAAAGAACTTTCCACTCCCCATTTTTCCTGACGGATGATCTCGACGCGTTGCTGCGTGACGATGATCCGGCTGCGCTGCCCGGTGGAGGACGGGGAGAATGCAGCACGTCAAAAATCATCGGCAAAAACCGATGATGGAAAAATGCCGCAAACAGGCCGTCCAAAAAAACAGGCGGCGGAAAATGCGGCCAAAAAAAAGAGGAGATAGTTCTTTTCGCAAAGCACGAAAACATCCGCCCGGATATACCGCGGCGGGTGTTTTCGTTGTGATAAATTTTACAGCGCCAGCCGGCCCTGGTCCGGAGCCGCTTCGTCGAAGATGCTGACCCGGCCGAAGACGCCGTCATATCCCGGACGCACGCGGACCTGTCCGGCGCGCACCCGACGGACGGCCTCGGCGACGCGCGGCGGCGCCGCGGCGGCGATCTTGTCCAGAGGAACGTCGAGCAGTATGTCGAACTCAGGCGCGACAGCCTCGATCATCCTGGCATAGGCGGTGGTCACGGCTTTGGACGCCCGTCCTTTTCCCAACGCGCCGGCGATGACCTCTTCGAGCGGCACGATCTGGCGGAAATCGACGGTCTGCTTCGGCCGGGCTCCCTCCCGGCGATCCGCCAGAGCGTGGACCCGTCCCAGGACGCCGCGCGTCAGGTCCTTGCCGCACTTGGGGCAGCGGCCGCCGCGTCGCTCCGTCTCGTCCGGCGCGCAGTAATAATCGCAGGCCCGATGGCCGTCGATATGATACTTGCCCTCTTCGGGAAAAAATTCGATAGTATAGAGGAATTTCTCGTGTTCCCGCCGGCGCAAGACGCCGGTCAGGGCGGCATAACTGGGTTCTTTCAGCTCAAAAGCGTTCGCTTCCCGGCCCAGGTTGCGCACGCCGTGGGCGTCGGAATTGGAGATGAGCATGACCCGGTCGAGTTGCGACAGCCGCCAGTTCATCGGCGGGTCGGAAGACAGGCCGGTCTCAATGGCGTGGATCTCCGGGGTCAGCTCCTCGAAGCATTCTTCCAGCGAATCAAAGCCGGATTCGGATCCGAAGACCGAGAACCAGGGCGTCCAGGCATGCGCCGGCACCACCAGGCTGTCCGGGTCGGCGGCGAGGGCCAGTTTGACGATCTCCTTGGCGTCCAGGCCGAGGATCGGCCGGCCATCGGAACGCAGATTACACTCAAGGCGCTCAAGAGCGGCGACGAATTTCTTGACCGCGGCCAGCGCCGGCATGAAGACCAATAGATGCAGCCGCCGGGTACGGCCGTTCTTCTTATAGATGCAGGAAAGTTCGGTGGACAGGAAAAAACGGACGTCCCGCCCGCCCCTGGCCACCGGCGCCTTTTCGTACGCGCCGCCGCCGTCCTCCGCGACGTATCCTTTTTTCAGGCGATATAATCCGGGCTCGGCCGGCTCCAGCCTGGTCTCGATCTCCGCCAGCCATTTCGGATGCGTGAAATCGCCGGTCGACAGGATGTCGATGCCTTTGGCCCGGGCCCAGGCCGCCAGATTGGACAGCGTCAGGTTGGCCGAGCAGGCCCGCGAATATTTCGAATGGATGTGGAGATCGGCGATATAGCGCATAGCGGATCAGAGCCGTTTTTCCGGCCCCATCGGCGCGGCGGATTCGGCGGCGCCGCTTTCGGGACGAGGCCGCCCGGAGCGGACCGAGCCGGTCCGGCGCGCCTCGGAAATTTCAATGCCCTTTTCCCGGCCGCGCTCCAGGTCTATCTCCCAGCCGGTCTCGGCCGCGAGCAGCGCGGCCAGTTCGCCGATATCCCGGCCCTCCGGCAGCTTCAGGTCTTCCGGCACCGCCTTCGGCCCGCGTTTCAAAAAATACCGGTACTCCGGCGCCACGGCCATCATTTCCTTCATTTCCTCGCCGTTGTCGTTGACGACGATGATCTTGCCGCCGTCCCGGCCCAACTCGCGGATGGCGGCCGCTTTCTTCTTTTCGGTCGCCAGCACCTCGTCGAACATCGCCGCCAGGCCGGAATGTTCGACCTTGGCCCGCTGCCATTTCTCATTGCCCAGGGTCATGAGCGCCAGTCCGGCCCCGTTTGCCCGCAATTCCTGCAGCAACTCGACCGC
>Ga0315268_10001571_pt1 | contig 26285 bp, 19 predicted proteins | sample C1_top_MG_FD_204535 | JGI IMG/M metagenome (GOLD analysis project Ga0315268, IMG submission 204535) | Sediment microbial communities from Yellowstone Lake, YNP, Wyoming, USA - C1_top | ecosystem: Environmental > Aquatic > Freshwater > Lake > Sediment | place: USA: Wyoming | collected 2017-08-01
CGTCCTGCTGGGGGGACTTCTGGTGGCCACAACTTGGCAACACCCGTGGTTTGACCACAGTCGCGCGCCGTTGCTGGTGCAGCGCTATCCGCACAACACCAGCGACGAGGAACTGCTGGCCTTCACGGCAGCGGTCGAGACCTACATGACGGCGCACAGGTCGCCGTTTGCCTGGGTGGTCGACGCCAGCGCTCTGGTCCACGCCACCGCCCGGCAACGCCAGCTGATGTCCGAGTTCGAGAAGCGCACGGCCGACCACGATCGGCGCTATTGCCTCGGCACGGCACTGGTCGTGGCCGGTCCGGTCGCCCGCGGGATCATCACCGCGGTCTACTGGTTAAGCCCGCCGGTCTACCCCTACCGCACGTTTGCCAAGTGGGACGAGGCCGAAACATGGGCGCGCGCGCAGCTGGCCGAAAAGGGGCTGAGCGCGTCGTAGCGCGGCCAGACCGACCTTGTGCGTCGAGATCGCTCTGACTAGATTGCAGCCACATCCTGCGGGAGGCGTCCATGTCGCGTTGGCTGGTGGCGGTGTGCGCGGTCATGCTGGGCGCCAGTTGCGGCGATTGTAGTGGCGAAAAACCGGCGGGCAGCGAGGGCGGGCCCTGCTATGGCAACAACACCTGCGACGATGGGCTGGCCTGCCTGTCGGCCCTGTGCGTCAAGCGCAACCCGACCACCGACGCCAGTCAGCTGCCCGATGCGGCGGTCGCGGACGCCGCGCAGCCGAATGATGCTGCTCGATCGGACACCGCCCATACTGCGGACTCGGCTCTGCCGGACAGCAGCGCCCGCGACGTCGCTGCGGCCACCGACGTTGCCACCGCCAGCGACACTGCGAGCGTCGGCGATTCAGCGACCGCCACGGATGGCGCGAGTGGCATCGATGCCGCCCCCAACTACGCGGGCCGGATCGGCAGCGCGTGCAGCGACGACACCGAATGCCTGGGCGGCGACGCGTTTTGCCTGTACGGCCTGTGCACGCGTTCCTGCGGGGCTGGCGGCACCATCAGCAACTGCAACGCGGCCAGCGTCTCCAACCCGAACGGACCGTTCGGCGGCGTCTACTCGTGCTTTGCGCTCGGCGCCGGCTACATCAGCATCTGCTGGCCCAATGGCACGGGCGCGACCTGCAGCGGCGACTGCTCGGCCAGCGGCCGCGCCGACGAGACCTGCATCGCCAACAAATGCCAGGTCGCGGTCAGCGGTACGATCGCGCGCACCAACATGTATTGCCATCGCGACAGCGATTGCGCGGCGGGCGAGAGCTGCATTTTGTTCGACAACCTCGAGCTGGACAACATCCGGGTCGAGGGCATCTGCCTCCAGCGCGGTGCGAACCGGCAGCCGGCCTACGGCAGCTGCAGCATCGACGACCAGTGCGGCAGCGGGTTCTGCGATCAAAGCAGCTGCGTGCCGCTCTGTCTGGTCGACAACGATTGCCGCAGCGGCGACCGGTGCGTGGCAACCGGCCACCCGAGCAACTGGTACGACGAGTACCGGACGCAGTACGTGGGCCTGTGCTCGGCCTGGCCCGGGTCGGGCAGCGCCTGCAGCGCCAATGCAGCGTGCAACGCCGGTGAGGACTGCGAGACGTTCGAGACGCTGATCAACAACGATACGCAGCCAGCGCTGGCCGGAGCCTGTCGGACACTGGGCTTCCCGTCCGGCGCCGCCGTGGGCGCGGCCTGCACCGCCGACGCGCAGTGCAAGAGCGGCAGTTGCCTGGTCAACCCGATCACCAGTCTGGGCTACTGCACGGGTCCGTGCGTCGGCGGCGAAGCCGATTGCAGCGGAGGCACCAGCTGTCGCCTGGTCAGCGTCGACGGCCGCAATCCGGCAACCACGACCGACGACCTGCGCGCGGACTTCTGCGTGCGCACCAGCGTCGGCGCCAGCTGCTTTGTCGACGTCGGCTGCGTCAGCTGCAGCGACGACGGCGAATGCAATCCTGGCCAGGGCGTCACCTGCGTGGGCGCGCCCACCGGCATCTGCCGCGATGGCTTTGGCCGCTGCGCCGATCCTTGCCGCAGCTGCACGGTCGGCGGCGCCTCCAACGGCGGCTGCCCCAGCAGCACGGTTTGCACCGAGCAGCAGATCGGCTCGACCCTGACCGTCTCCTACTGCCAGGATGCGTCCAGCAGCTGCGTCCGCGCCGACCTGCCGCAGTCCTTGATCTACGCCGACGGCATGTGTGGCGACGTCGAATACCCGCTCGGCGGCGGCGGTCCGCTGGTACAGCAGGACCTCTGCTACTACTGGGGTCGCACCACTGGCATCAACAGCCAGGACGTCTTCATGTGCGGCCAGGCCTGCGAGGCCGGCGTGACGGCGTGCCCGGCGATCACGACCGGCAGCGGCGAAATCGCCACCGGGTGCCGCAACACGTATGGATTTGGTGTCAGCGTTGCGCCAGGCGAGCTGCGCGCTCCGACCCAGTGCGCACCGGCCAACGCCTATCAGCCCTGACGGTAGGCGACCCCGGCAGCGTGCTTGACCGATCGCGAGACGCTTGCCAGGATGCGCACTGCTTCGCGCCCGAGTGCGGCGGGGACCGTCATGAAAATGCGACATCATTGGCACCCGTGGATCCTGTGTCTGGCCAGCGTCGCTGCTGGTTGCGCCACGGGCGTCGACGCCGCGGACAGCGGGCTGGCCGACGCCGGCGCTCGTGACGCAGAACGCCGGCCCGACGCAACACGACCGGATGCTGCTGCCGGCACCGATGTCACAGCCCCGTCCGACGCCAGCGCAACCATTGACGCCGCGCTACCCGCACCCGATGCGGGGCGCTTTGGCTCGACCCTGGCGCTGGCGCCCGCGCGTTGCGGCGCTGCGCCCTACCGCTGGCTCGACAGCCCGGAGCTGGGGCGCGTGCTCGAGCAGGAGCGCCTGTACAGCTTCGATCGCGCGCTGCTGCTGCTGCAGCTGTACGAACTCGAACGCAACGACGCCATCTCGCTGCACCACCTGCCCGAGTACGGCGCGCGACTCTATCGCGTGCGCTACCAGACCCAGGATCAGGGCCAGCTGGTCGACGCCACCGGCCTGATCGCGGTGCCCGACGACGACGGCGCAACCAGCTGGCCAGTCTTTGTCATGCTGCACGGCACCTGTGGCTTCAACGACGACTGCTCGCCGTCGCGCCAGCTCGGCATCGACCAGCCCAACTTTGGCAACGCGGTGCTGCTGTCGCTATTTGCCTCGCTCGGCTACGTGGTGGTGGCGCCCGACTACCTGGGATTGAAGAGCTCAGGCGAGCGCTCGACCCGTATCCACCCGTACCTGGTGGCCGAGCCGACCGCGCTGGCCTCGATCGACGCGGTGCGCGCCGCGCAGCGGTTGCTGACCGAGCAACTTGGCAGCAGCCTCGCGCTGGGCGACCTCGTCGTGGTGGGCGGCTCGCAGGGCGGTCACGCCGCGGCCTTTTTCACGCGGTACGCGCCGCACTATGCGCCCGAGCTGCACATCGCCGGTTCGGTGCTCGGCATCCCGCCGACCGACTTGCGCGGCCAGGCCACGCTGGCGCTGTCGGCACCGATGGCCGCCTCGGCCAACACCGCGGCCTTCGTGATGGGCGCGTCCGAGTGGTATCGCTCGGCAGCGGGCGGCCTGTCCGAGGCGCTGGCGGCACCCTATGACACGACGCTGGTGCCCTATCTGCTGACGCACTGCGACGGCGACACGCTGGACAGCATCACCACGCTCGAGCAGCTCTACACGCCGCAGCTGCTCAGCGCCTCGCAGCAGCCGGACTGGGCCAACTTCGAACCCTGGCGCTGTTATGCGGACGAGAACACGCTGGGGCTAAGCACGGTTCCGCGGCTCGACGACACACCGCTGCTGATGGTGCTGGCGCAGAACGACACGCTGGTCGATCCCGCGGTCGAGCGCGCGTCGTTCACCCGGCTGTGCGAGCAGGGTTATCGCGTCGCCTTTCTCGAGTGCGCTGACACCAAGCACACGCAGGGCTTTTTCTTCTCACTGGACGACCAGCTCGACTTCGTGGCGGCGCGGCTGGCCAGCGAGCCGATGCCCGCGACCACCTGCCAGCTGCAGCCAGCGCGCACCTGCGCCAGCGACCCTCGTTGACGAGAAAGTAAGCCAAGTTTCTAGGCAGCCAAGAGATCAGCACCTGCTGACGCAAGGCCGCGCGAAGCGCGGGCCGGGTGGGGAGGCTCGCCGAGGTTCACCCTCGGCGAGGGGCGGGCGCAGCGCCGCCCTATGCAGGTAGCTCCGCGTCGTCGGCCGCCACCTTGCCCGAGAGCAGCTCGTTGGCGATCTCGACCGCCTTCTGGGCCCGCTGGCGGATCTGCTCGTCGCTCTTGGACTTGCGGTAAAGCTCGGTGATCTGCTCTTCCTTCTGCGCCAGCTCGGACGACAGCGTCTCGATCCGGTCGGCGCGCTCGGCGGCGCTCTTCTCGGCCTGCTCGAGCCGGTACTTGAGGCCGTCGCGCTGCGTCTCCAGCTGCTTGACCTGGCTCTCGCGCTGCTGCTCGAGCTGCTTGACCTGGTTCTCGCGCTCGGCCGCCAGCGTGCGCAGGTCGGCCTCGAGCTTGCGGATACGATCGCTCGACTCGCGGTCCATCGCGTCGCGCTCGTCGGACAGCGCGCTGACCTTGGCATTGAGCGAGGTGACGGTGGCGTCGCGATCCTTGAGCTGACTGCTCAGCCCGTCGAGCTTGTGCTGCACCTCGTTGAGCTTGTCCTCGGCGTCAAAGGCGGCCTTCTCCTTGGTAAAGGCCTACTCCTTGAGCTTGAACAGCTCCTTGTCCTTGTCGTGCAGCTGCTGCTTGATCGACAGCATCTCGCGATTGCTCGTGGTCGTCGTCGACTGGATCGAGGAGAGGTTTTCGGTCTTCTTGCGCGCCTCGTCCTCGGCCGCCTTGAGCCGGCTCTCCAGCTCGGCCACGCGCGAGGTCAGGTCGGTGTTTTGCCGCCGCACGTCGCGCAGCTGCCGCTCGGATTCCTCGAGCGCCTTGCTGTCACCAGCCGATGCCACCGATACCGAACTGGCAATCGTTGCCACGCTGGCAGCGACCGCACCCACCGCGCGTGCCGCGACCGACGGCTTTTTCTCCTCGTACTTGGGTTTTGGCTCTTCCCTGGGCGGCGCTGCCTCGAGCTCGGGCTCGAACTCGGGCTCGAGCTCTGGCTCAGCGTCGAGCAGCGAGTTGAGATCGCCCTTGGAGATCTTGGCCTCGGCCGGTGCACTTAGCTCGGCATCAAGGTCGGCCGCCGGCTCCGACGACAGGCCGTCGAACTGCTGATCGAAGCTGGCCAGGTCGGCGTCGCCCATCTCCTCGACGTCGAGGCTCAGCGGCTCGTCGTCGAGCGTCAGGTCGAGCGAGGCATCCGCGTCCAGCGCCACCGGTTCCTCGATCGACTCCAGCTTGGGCTCGTCATCGTCGCCCATGATGTCCGCCAGATCAACCGAGCCATCGGCCGGGCCGGCGTCGGAGATGTCGCCGTCATCCAGCTCCATCACCTCTTCGGCGCCGCCATCGAGCGCGACCAGCGCCTTGATTTGCTCGAACAGCGCCTTGCCGTCGAACGGCTTGATCAGGTAACCGTCGGCGCGGGTCTTGAGCTTCTTGTGCTGCTCGAAAGTCTCCGGGGTAGCCTCACTGGAGGTGATGATCAGCGGCAGCGCCTTGAGGTCGTCGTCCTTTTTGAGCTTGTTGCAGATGCTGTAGCCGCTCATCTTGGGCAACTCGACGCACAGCACGACGACCGCGGGCTGCGGATCGAGCTTGCGCGCCTTGTCCAGCCCCTCTTTGCCGTCCCCCACCACGGTCACTTCGAGGCCGCGCTTGCGCAGGTCAGAGGCAATGTTGTCGGTGAACGGCTGTTCGGCATCGATCAGCAAGACAGACTGCGGCATGGAAATGACTCCGTAGCTCTACGGTCGGGGGCAGTGGCCTCCGACGGTGGGCGCCATGCTATATCCGTTGCGAAATGGAGTCAAAAGTTTGCGCGCCCGCTCGTGCGGCCGGCGCGCTCAGAAGCTGACCGGGACCGTGGGCGTGGCCGCGCGCTCGAACTGATCGTTGCGGTCAGGGCGGTCGGTGCGCTGCGACCGCTGGGTGCTGTCGTGCAGCAGGAGCAACATCTCGGGCGCGGCCAAATCCGAGACCATCGAATAGACCGTGTCGTTTTGCCGCCAGATGACCACGGTGAGACCGTTCTTGCGACCGACGTGCAGCGGCCGCCCATCGGGCCGCGGCAACCGCTCGTCGTTGAGGTCGAGCCGGCGCTGCGGATCGGGCATGGCCAGCAGCGAGACCCGCGCGTGCGAGGTGCGATAGACCACCTGCGCCGCTGGCCGGTCGTTCATCCGCACCAGCCGCGCGCCGCGCACCGCCAGGTTGGCCGCTCTAAAGCGCGGCACCTGCAGCGCGTGGCCGATGCGTTCGGTCAAGATACGCTCGAGGCCGTCTGCATCCTGCGAGGCGAAGTCGACGCTGCCCTGATCAGCGTGGCGCAGCACCGACTCGTCGACCACCGCGGTGAAGGCGTCGGTCGAGGTCAGGGTCAAAAAGCCGATCAGCGCGGCCGCAACCGCGGCCAGCGGCAGCATGGTGCGGACCACCCGGTGGGCGACCCGGGTGTGGCTGACGTGGCGACTCAGCCGCGCCTCGAAGTGCGGAGGCAGCACCGCGGCGTCGGCGTCGCGCACGGCCTGGCCCAGACGCACCCGGAACGCGCGCTCGGCCTGGACCTTGCGGCTGCACTCGCCGCAATGCGCCAGGTGGTCCTCCAGATCGGGCTGCTCGCCCGGATCGAACTCGCCATCGGCATAGAGACTGAGCAGCGGTTGGAACTCGCCACAACCGGGAGCGGACGGCGGACGCTTGGCGTCGTCGCTCATGGTGCGCCTCCGTTGTCGTCGCCGTTGGCCGCACGGGCCCGGCGACGGCGGTAGTCCTCAAGATCCGCCGGGGCACCATCGACGCCGTCGCGCTCGGGATGCAGGATCCCTTGCTCGACCGCGTAAGAGAACAGGATCTGCTGCAGGATGCGGCGACCGCGGTAGAGCCGGCTCATCACCGTGCCCACCGGGCAGTCGAGCATCTGCGCGATCTCCTTGTAGGAAAAGTCGTGCACGTCGGCCAGCAGCACCACCGCCCGAAAGTCGACCGGCACCTGCTCGAGCGCAGCGGCCACCTCGTCCGACATGAAGCGATCGACCAGCGTGTTTTCAGGATCGACGAAGGGCAACGCCGATCCATCGGGCACCAGCTGTTGCCGCACCGCATCTTGCTGGGCACCCTCGACCAGATCGCGCTCCTTGGCCGCGCGCCGGTACTTGTTGATGAAGGTGTTGGTCAGGATGCGAAACAGCCACGCCTTGAGGTTGGTGCCGGGCTCGAACCGCTCCGAGAACCTGAAGGCGCGCAGGTAGGTCTCCTGCACCAGGTCCTCGGCGTCGCTCGGCCGCCGGGTCATCCGCAAGGCCAGGCCGTACAGCGGCCGGGCATGCTCGAGCGCCTGGCGCTCGAAGTCCCGTTGCTCGCGCAGCTCCGATCGAAACCCGAACATATCGCCTACCCTCTGCTTGCTGGCTTAACTCTTCAACGCTCTGGCTTTGGATAATATTCCACCGATCTCAGTGTGCCAATTTGCTGATATATAGGGTTTTTTTTCGAGCCGCGCCACGCCGCGTGCTGCCGAGGGGTCCGATGGCATTCTCGTCCGAACCGATCAAGCCCGCGACGCGCACCCACGCCATCGAGTACGCGGTGCGCGACATCACCCTGCTCGCATCCAAGGTGGCGGCCACCGGCAAGCAGATGCTCTACCTGAACATCGGCGACCCAAACAAGTTCGACTTTGTCACGCCGCGGCCGATGGTCGAGGCCGCCTACCAGGCAATGCTGGCCAACAAGAACGGCTACTCGGCCTCGTCCGGCATCGACGAGGGCGTGGCCGCGATCGAGCGGGCGGCCCGGCGCAAGGGCATCCGCAACATCCGCGACATCTTCATCACCAACGGCGCCAGCGAAGGCATCGAGATCGCGCTCACCTCGCTGGCCGAACCGGGTGACAACATTCTGACGCCGTCACCCGGTTATCCGCTGTACACCGCGGTGCTGGCCAAGCTGAGCGTCGAGAACAACCCCTACTACCTGGACGAGAGCAACGGCTGGCAGCCCGACGTCGACGACATCGCCAAAAAAATCAACCCGCGCACGCGCGCCATCGTCATCATCAACCCCAACAACCCGACCGGCTCGGTGGCCTCGCGCGCGACACTGCAGCGCCTGATCGAACTGGCGATCGAGCGCAACCTGGTGGTCTTTGCCGACGAGATCTACGACCAGATCTTGCTCGGCGACGCGCAGCACACGTCGCTGGCCGCGCTGAGCGACGACGCCTGCGTGCTCACCTTCAACGGCCTGAGCAAGTCGTACCTGGCGCCCGGCTTTCGCATCGGCTGGTGCATCGTCAGCGGTCCGGCCGCACGCATGGCGCCGTTTGACGACGCGATGCAGAAGATCGTGCGCGCGCGGCTGTGCGCCAATCATCCGCTGCAGTGGGCGATCATGCCCGCCCTCGACGGCGACCAGCAGCACCTGGTGGAGCTGAAGCACAAGCTGACCCGGCGCCGCGATCTGACGGTCGAGCGGCTCAACGCCATCGCGGGTATCTCGTGCGTCGCGCCGCAGGGTGCCTTTTACGCCTTCCCGCGCATCGAATTCGGGCTCGACGACAAGCAGTTTGTCAACGACCTGATGGCGACCACCGGCGTCGTGGTGGTGCCGGGTTCGGGTTTTGGCCAAAAGCCGGGCAGCCAACACTTCCGGGTGGTCTTCTTGCCCGACGAGCCGACGCTGGAGCGCGCCTACGGCGCCATCGCCGACCACGTGCGGACGCTGAAGCGTTGAGCCGATGACCTGGCGAGTGACGCTGGTCGCGCTGCTCGCGACCGCCTGTCAGCACGCGGCGCCGACGCCCACGCCGGCCGATCTGCGGCAGCAGCTGCATGACGTCGAGATCGACTGGGACAACCCGCGGCTGCAAGCAGCGGCGGACGCCCTGCAACGCAGCGGCCGACCGTTGATCGAGTTGCAGACGCTGGCCGCGCAGCAGCTGGCCGCGCAGGCAGCGCCCGGCTCGCAGATCGCGCTCGCCCGCGACGACGACCCGGAGCTGGCCGCCGAGATCGCGCTGCTGGCGCCAGCGCGCTGCGCCACGGCTGGGCCGCCGCCCGCGCTGGTGCTGTGCAGCCGCGCACTGGTCGAGTTTGACAACGCGCCGGTCGTGCTCGCGGCCGGCGAGCTGTTGCTGGTCAGTGGCCGCGCGCTGCGCCAGGTCCAGCTGGTCGAGGCGCTGCTGCTCGACTGCAGCGGCCACGTAAGCGCGCTGCCGATCGAGCAGCGCGGCCGGGAATTCACGCTCAGCGCGCGCGCACCGCTGGCTGGCCGCAACCTGGTCGAGCTGATGGTCGAGAGCGAACGCGGCCGCGAGGTGGCCGCGCTCTGGGAGGTCGCTGCCCCAAGTGGCGCAGCGTCGACGGCGGCCTGTCCGGCCACCCAGCCGGCGTCGGCGGGCGATACGGCGCGGCTGCAGGGGACCGATCCGGCCCAACCTGAGGCCACGAGCCGTGCGTTCTTTGCCGGCCTCGGGGCCGACCGCGCGGCCGCCAGACTGGCGCCCGTGGCGTGGTCGGACAATCTCGCCGCCCATGCTCGAGCGCGGGCGCAGGTGCTGGCCGGCGGCGGTCAGCTGCTGCACACGCAGCCCGAACAGCTGGCCGGGCTGCGCGACGATCGTGGACTGCCACTCTCCTGGTTTGGCGAGAACGTGGCGCGCGGTCGCGACACCGACGACGTGCGCGCGGCGTTCTTGCGCAGTCCGTCGCACCGCCGCAACCACCTTGCCAGCGACGCCAGCAGCGCCGGCATCGGCGCCGCCTGGCGCTGCCACGATGGCCGCTGCACGCTGTTTCTGGTCGAACTGCTGGCGCGGGCCTACGCCGACACCGATGCCAGCGGCCTGACCCGTACGCTGCTGGCGCGCATCAACCGCCAACGCCAGACGCTGGGCGTGCCGATCCTCGATCCCGATGCTGGGCTGGTCGCCACGGCGCAGCAGCTGGCGCAACGCATGGCCGACCAGAACCAGCTGCTTGGCGACGCACCAGACGAGCCCGCGCTGACCCAGCAGCTGATGGCCACGCGCAGCGATCTGCTGGCGGCCGGGGCCGCGGTCTTTCGCGCTGACAGCGCCGACGGTGTCCAGCTGCGGCCGCTGCTGCTGCAGTCGAGTTACAACGTGGCCGGCATCGGCGTGGCGCGGCGCGATCTGCACTCGCCCTGGTACGTGGCGGTGATCGTGGCCGAAAATGGTGACCCGGGGGAACCTGCGCCGTGAAACCGACCGACCTGTTCACCAGCGCCCGCCAATCGCTCGAATGGCACGTCGTGATCGATGCGCTGCAGGCACGTGCCGTCACCAGCCAGGCGCGTCGTCTGCTGGCCGACCTGCGACCGCTGCCGACCCGGGCCGCGGTCGAGCATGCGCTGGCCCTGATCGAACAATTGCGCCAGCTGCGACGCGACGGCGCGTTCCCGATCATCGGCGGCATCGAGGAGATCGAAGAACTGCTGGTGCGCGCGCGCAAGGAGGGGGCGCTACTGCCGCTCGAGCTGTTGCAGATCGGCCGCACCCTCGACGGCATCGACGAGCTGCAGCGCAGCATGCAGCGCCAGGCCGAGAGCGCGCCGCTGGCAGCGGAGCTGGTGGCCAGCGTCGGCGATCACCGGCCGCTGGCGCAGGCGATCCGCCGCACCTTTGACCCGGCCGGCCACATCGTCGACGACGCCAGCGCCGATCTGCCCGAGCTGCGACGGCGCGCGGCGCGGCTGCGCGAGGAGATCAAGATCACGCTGGGCGAGCTGGTCACCCAGCTCGACCGCGCCGAGGTGCTGCAGGAGGACTACTACACCCTGCGCAACGACCGCTACGTGCTGCCGGTGCGCTCGGACCGCCGCAGCCTGGTCAATGGCATCGTGCACGACACCTCCAACAGCGGGCAGACGCTGTTCGTCGAGCCGCAGCCGCTGGTCGACGCTGGCAACCGCCTCAAGATCGCCGAAGCCGCGGTCCACGACGAGGAGCAGCGCATCCTGCGCAGCCTGACCAGCCGCCTGGTCGAGCGGGCAGCGCAGATCCAGACCGACGTGGCGGCGGCGGTGCTGGTCGACAGCCACTGCGCGCGCGCCCGGCTCGCTGACGACTTCGAGGCCAGTCCGCCGCAGATCGTCGACGGCAACGTGCTCGATCTGCGGCAGGCGCGCCACCCGGCGCTGCTGCTCGACGCCCTGCAACAGCAGCGCCAAGGCGAGCGCGCGGCGCCGGTGGTTGCCAACGACATCGGGTTGCCGGCAGGCAGCCGCGTGCTGGTGCTGTCGGGACCCAATGCCGGCGGCAAGACCGTGGCGCTCAAGACCGCTGGCCTGTGCGCGCTGATGCTGCGCGCAGGTCTGCCGATCCCGGCCACGCCGGCATCGCAGCTGTCGCTGTTTGACCAGGTGTATGCCGTGGTCGGCGACCAGCAGTCGATCGACCAGCACCTGTCGACCTTCTCGGCGCACGTGCTGGCCATCGACCGCATCATCACGGCGGTGCGCGACAGTCGAATCAAGCACGCCAGCGCGCTCTGCCTGATCGACGAGATCGCGCAGGGCACCGAGCCGCTGCAGGGCGCGTCGCTGGCGCAGTCGTTTCTCGAGGCGCTGGCCGATTTGGGCGCGCTGGTCATTGCCACCACCCACTTCGACCGGCTCAAGGGCATCGCACTGGACGACGCGCGCTTTCGCAACGCCGCGGTCGCGCTCGACCCCCAGACGCTGCGGCCGACGTTTCGCCTGTTTGCGGACATACCCGGCGCGTCGAGCGCATTTGCCATTGCCGAGGCGCTCGGCCTGCAGCAGCCGCTTATCGACCGCGCGCGCGACCTGGCCGGACCGCAGGCCAACCGGCTGGAGCAGCAGCTCGAGGCGCTGGGCCGCGAACGTGAGCAGCTTGGCCGCGCCCGCCAGGCGCTTGACGAGGAGCGGCGGCGTGGCGAGTCCGAGCGCAGCCAGCTCGAGGCCGAGCGGCAGCGCGTGGCCGACCTCGAGCGCCAGCTCAAGCGCGAGGCGCGCGAGACGCTGCTGGGCGACGTGCGCGCGGCGCGGCGCCAGGTGGCCGAAACCATAGCCCAGCTGCAGTCGGAAAAGCCCACGCTGGCGCGGACCGATCGCGCGGCGCACGCGCTCAAGGCGCTGGAGGAGAAGATCGAGCAGCGGCTCGACGCCACCGCGCCGGTCAGCAGCGAGCCTGCGCTGCCCGCGCTCAAGCTCGGCCAGCGCGTGCACGTCATCCCGCTCGGTCAGGATGGCGAGGTGGTCGAGCTGGACGGCGACGGCGCCACCGTGCAGTGCGGCCCGCTGCGCACCCGGGTCGCTCGTCACGAGCTGACCTCACCGCGACCCACCGCTGCCGCCGGCCTGTCGACGCGGCGCGAGCGGCGACGCAGCAAGGCCACCAGGTCGACGCCAGCGCCCGGCACCGCGAGCGCGCCGCAGACCCCGCGCACCCAGGACAACACGCTCGACCTGCGCGGCCAGCGCGTGGACGAGGCGTTCGCCGCGTGCGACCGTTTCTTCGACCAGATGACGCTGCGCGAGATCGACCGCGTGTTCTTGCTGCACGGCCACGGCACCGGCGCGCTCAAGAACGCGCTGCGCGCCGAGCTCAAGCTCAACCGCTACGTCAAGCGCGTCGCAGCCGCGGCCGAGGAGGACGGCGGGGACGCGTTTACAGTGGTCGAATTGAATTAGCTCATGCTAGAGCGAGCGCGATGACTTTCGCCGACGACACCCGAGCCCATGCGCGCCAGGCGCTGTACGCGTCGGCCGCGCTGATCGTGCTGCTCGGCGTGCTCAAGCAGTTTGCCGCGGGCGAGCTGGTGCAAAAGGTCGGCTTCACCATCGCCGCCGCCTTTCAGCTCTACCTGCCGCTCTGGCTGATCAGCCGCGCTGGCCAGCGCGCGCACGACTACGGCCTGCACATGCACGGCAGCGTCGGCGCCCCGCTCGCCCTGCTGCGCCAGCGCTGTCTCGACGCTGCGCGCCGGCGCCAGCGCGGCCAGCTCGGCCGCCGCACGCTGATCAAGCTGAGCTATCTGCTGGCGCCGTACGCACACAAGGCGCAGTTTCAGCCCAGCACCTTCTGGCTCGACCTCAGGCAGACCGGCCTGCTCATCGCCGTCACTTTTCCGCCGTTTGCCGTGGGCCACCACTTCTGGCAGCTGTTGCTGGCGCAGCACTCGCACCGCCACGCTGCCTACGCGTTTCACCTGCCCAACAACATGCTCGAGCTGCTGCTGATCAACCTGCTGCTGGTGGCGCTGCCCGAGGAGCTGTTCTACCGCGGCTTCGTGCAGACCCGGTTGGTGGCGGCCTGGCCGCCCTGGTTCAAGCGCTTTGGCGTGCCCGTGGGCTGGGCCATCGTCGTCAGCTGCGGCCTGTTCGCCTTTGGCCACTATGCCGGCGAGTGGGGCAACCCGGCCCGGCTCGGCCCGTTCTTTCCGGCGCTGGTGTTTGCTGCCATGCGCCTGCGCTCGGGTTCGATCATGGGCGCCGTGCTCTTCCACGGGCTGAGCAACGTCTTCAGCGAGACGCTGCGCAGCGGCTACACCTTCTCCTGAGGACGACGGTCGCGCGTTGCGCTGCCGACAGGTGATTGATGTCCGAGCTGCGACAGAACATCGCGACCAAAGAGTGGGTGATCATCGCGCCCGAGCGCTCCAACCGGCCGGATGACTTCGTCAGCGTCGAAAAACGGCCGCTGCCCGAGGTGCCCTACAGCGACCGCTGTCCGTTTTGCGCCGGCAACGAGGCGCAGACCGGTAGCGAGGTGCTGGCGCTGCGCGACGACAGGAATCGCTGGCTGGTGCGCGCGCTGCCCAACAAGTTCCCGGCATTGAGCCCGGAGGGCGAGCTCGGCTACCGCGAGCAGGGCACGCAGCGTCGCATCCGTGGCGTCGGCCTGCACCAGGTGATCGTCGAGGCGCCTGAGCACAACACCACGCCCGCGCTGATGGAGGTGGCGCAGGTCGACCGCGTCCTCCAGGTCTACAAGCAGCTTTCGCTGCGCGCGCTCGACGATCCACGGATCGAGCTGGTGACGCTGTTCAAGAACCACGGCGTGCGCGCTGGCATGTCCCTGCTGCATCCGCACTCGCAAATGGTCGCGACGCCGGTAGTGCCGGCCAACGTGCGGCAGCGGGTCGACCTGGCCATCCGCTACTACGACGACCACCGCAGCTGCGTCTACTGCACCATCCTGGCCGAGGAGCTGCGCAGCGGCGAGCGCATCATCGCCGAGACACCGCACTTTGCTGCGTTTGTGCCCTTTGCCGCGCTGTCGCCGTTTCACGTCTGGATCTTGCCCAAGCGCCACCAGGCCGCGTACGTGCACATCATCGACGAGGAGCGGGCCGACCTGGCGTGGATCCTGCGCTGCGTGCTGCGCAAGATTTTTTACGGGCTCGAGAACCCGGACTACAACTTCGTCATCCGCTCGCGCGACGGGCAGCCGCGCGCGGTGCCCTACTTTCACTGGTACCTGAGTCTGGTGCCGCGGGTGTCGACGACCGCGGGGTTCGAGCTGGCGTCGGGCATGTACATCAACACGCTGCTGCCCGAGAGCGCGGCGGAGTTCTTGCGCAAGGTCGAGGCGTGACTGCTCGTTATTGAAATGAAGTGAGGCGGACACGCGCGGTCGCCCGGGCGGCTGCTCCTAGGAGCGCCCCTCAGCCGAGAAGGCCCTCTCGCCCGCGGCGTTCGTGTTCCGCGCGTACTGCATTCGCCTCGCGTCTGCGCCCGTCTGACTTGTGCCTTGGCGTTCGGCTTCGGGCTTGCCTCTCCGTCGTCGCAGCCGCCCGGGCAACCGCTTGAATTGGCTTGTGCATTCGCGTCACCGTGCGAGTCCAAGGTCGCCAAATAGCAGCCGCCCCGGGCCGTGGCGAGGCGAGCGGAGGCAAGCCCGAAGCCGACCTCAAGGTTCAAGTCGGACGGGTGAATGCGCGAGGCGAAGGCAGCACACGTCAGGAGGTGTGCGCCCCGAGCGAGAGGGCCTTCTCGGCTGAGGGGCGCCGCCGCCGAGCCATGGCCCGGGGCGGCTGCGGGAGTCCGCCAACCGGCCATGCCCAGAGGCGCAACGCGAGTCCGCCCCACACGGGGCTCGTCGTCACCCGAACCTGCGCCGCGCCTCGCCCAGCTTCTGCATGTATTGCCGCCGCACGCTCCAGGTGCCCGCGATCATCTTCGCCAGCAGCGGCCGCGGATACTTGAGATAACTCAGCAGGTACTTCGGCCGGTACAGCGTCGCCAGGTAGAGCTTGATGATCTCCTCGTAGTACTCGGCCACGGTCAGCTGCGTCGGCCGCACTGCGATGTGCGCCAGATCCCAGCGCTCGAAGTCGCCCGGCGCCAGCAGCAGGTCCTTCTGCGGCACCTCGAGGCCAGTGCCTGGCAGTGGCGTCAGCGGCTGCAGGTTGACGTACTGGATGCCCAGCTCGCGAAACTTGTGCCGGTGAAACTTGAACTGCTCGCGCCCCCAGGTCGGCGACAGCACGATCGTGGCAAACACGTCGATGCCGAGCCGGTTGCAGACGCGCATCGCCTCCTCGCTGGCAGCGACGTCGGCCTTCTTGCGAAAGCCAAGAAGCTCGTCCTGGTAAAACGACTCGAAGCCGACGATGACCGTGCGCAGCCCCTGCGCCTTGAACCGCTCCAGCAGGTCGGGGTGCTCGGCGATGAAGTCGGCGCGGCCGTAGATCAGAAAACTCTTGTCCAGCCGCGCCAGCCGCAGTCCGTCGAGAAACGCGTCGAGCCGCTCGGTCGAGATCAAAAAATCGTCATCGACGACGTAGATCTCGCGCTCTTTGATCGACGCCAACTCGGCCAGCACGTCATCGAGCGGCCGCTCGTGGTACTTGCCAGCGGTGATGGCGCGGCAGAAGCAGAAATTGCAGCGGAATGGACAGCCAAAGGCGGTCTTCAGCAGCGCCACCTGGTCGTGAAAGATGTAAAAATACTTTTCGCGATAGCGCGCGGTCAGCTCGCGCCGCGGCCGCGGAAAGCTGAAGTCGAATGCCGGCAACTTGACGTCGTCGACGCGCTCGCCTGGCCGCAGCACGCCGGCTGGCAGCTCGGCGCGCCCTTTGATGTGATCGAGCAGCGGACCGAAGACACTGGTGGCATTGCGCACCACCCGATAATCGATCGCCGGGTCGTCCAGGTGCTCGGGGCAGACCTCGCAGTGCACGCCGCCGACGACCGTGGTCGTGCGCGGGTCGAGCTGCTTGGCCAGCTTGCAGGCCGCCACCATGGCCGGCACGTTGGTGATGTAGCCGGTCATGCCGAACACGTCGGGACGGTGCTGTTTCAAAAAGTGGCGCAGCGGCTTGCGCTCGATGATCAGGTCGGCGATGGCGACGTCGTCATCGGGACCGGCCAGCGCGGCCAGCACCTCCAGCTCGAGCGGCTCCACGATCATCACGTGCTGCAGGCCGATGGTCTCGTCGGTCGGCGCTGGCCGGGCGAGCAGGATCCTCATCGCGACCTCGTCGGATGGATGAATTCGCAGAGCTGAATCGAGGGCACCCAGAGCGGCTTCTCGACCGCACGGGTGACGCCGATCTCGAAGCCGGCCGCGCGGAACATCTCGCCCAGCGCTCGCGCCGAGTGATAGCGGGCGCGGCTGGTGGTGGCCTTGACGAAGACCAGAAAGGCCGCGTCGTAGATGTTTTCGGTGTTGGCCTGCACGATGAGCAGCCGGCCGCCCGGTTTGACCAGCTCGAACAGCCGCGCAGCGGCCCGAGTGAAGTCGTCGACGTAGGGCAGCGCGTTAGTCATGGTCACGATGTCGAACGGCCCACGCTCCTCGTCGTCGAGCGTGCCGACTCTGAAGTCGATGTCGCGGTTTGCGTTGCTGGCCTGCGCCGCCGCGTTCATCGCCTTTGACGGGTCAAAACCGTACAGCTTGATGTCCGGTCGCTGATCGGCGATCGCGCCGAGCAGCTGGCCCACGCCGCAGCCGGCGTCGAGCAGCGTCTTGGCCTGGTCCCCCACCTCGGCCAAGCGCTCGAGCACCAGCTCGCGCGACGGCCCCAGCGAGTAGCGCTGCGCCCATAGAAGGCGGTAGCGCGGCGCCCAGAAGTCCCAGATGTTTTTGCCAGGCACGAACACCTCGAAATCGCTGGTTCAGCGCCAGCGCAGCAGCTTGTAAAAAAATTCCAGGCCGATGGCCACGGCGCGGCCGGCAAAACCCAGCATTCGAAACAAGCCCATCCGCCGCCGCAGCTCGGCACTGGTCGACGGCAGCAGGCTTGGCAACAGATACAGGTAGAACAGCCACAGGTAAAAGCGCAAGGCCGACATGTGGCGCGGCTGTTGATGCAGCCGCAACAAGTCGTACCTCCACCACTGTGCCGAAGGTTTTGCGCTGGCGGGGTGAATGGCGTCGGGACGTCCCGGCCCGACGACAGAGGGGTCGCCCGACGACCCCTTGAAAAACAGCGCCGTCCCGGGGAAGGTGGTGTAGGTCGAGAAGGTGGCAAAGGCGATCTGGCGCTCGCGCACGTAGCGCGCCAGGGCGCGAAACTGATCGGGGCGCCACTCGGGGTTGACCATAAACAGCGCGAACAGTTCGATGTCGAGCTGCTTGCAGGTGGCGATGGTGGCGTCGTTGTCGGCCACGCGCGCCCGCTTGTTCATGCCGGCCAGTTCGTCGTCGTCCACGGTCTCGAGGCCCACGATCAGACCGCGCAGACCGGCGTCGCGCAGCTCGGCCATGACGTCGGGATTTTGCGCCACGAACACGGACGTGCCATAGGCGACGAGATGCTTGTCGACCTTGCGCTCACGCAACTGCTGGCAAAACTCGCGCAGTCGGCTGGCGCTGAACAAGAAGTTGTCGTCGAGCAGCAGCACGTTTTTAACCGGAAGACTCGCCAACTCGTCGACCACGTCACTGATTGGCCGCGGCCCAAAGCGGCCGCCATGCATCTCGGTGCAAAAGCAAAATGTGCACTTGTCGTGACAGCCAAACGCAGTTTTCACCGACGCGCAGCGCACGTGGTGCAGGTAGAAGTAGCGGTCCGGATTCTTCTCGAACAGCGTTCGCCGCGGCCGCTTGAGCAGCGCCGGGTCGAGCGGCGGGCCCGGATTTTTCTTCCAGGTCGACGCACCGTTGCCTGCACCAGCGACGCGGAACAAGGCGCCGGCGACGTCGTCGAACGGCTCGCTGCGCTGGATGCGCTGCGCCACGGCCGCGATGCCCTCGAGCTGGTTGGCAAAAAATACGCCGTCGACGTCGGGCGAGCAAAACGGCTCGGGCACCACCTCGGCGTGCACGCCGCCGACAAAGACCAGCGGCGGCGCAGGCAGCTGCTTGAGCCGGCGCGACCACTCCAGCACGTCCTCGACGTTGGTGATGAAGGCCGAAAAGAGCACCAGCTGTGCCTGCGTCTGCTTGGCCACGGCCACCACGTCGCGGCGATCGGTCATGCCGTCGAGCAACGTCAGCTGGTGGCCGTCGAGGTAAGCCGCCAGGTACTCGAGCTCGAGCGGTTCGCAGCAGACCACGCTCTCCATGGCGATGGTCTGGCGAGCGGGCCGCGGCTTGTACGCCAATATTCGCAGTGGCTCGCGGAGCTGCTCGCTCATCTACCGTCCATTTTCGGCGGGGCCCCGCTGTTCGGGCTTTCGTTGGTGAGCAGCGCTGTCATTGCCTCACGCATGAAATACATGCGTGGCTGGCAGCCGGCGCGAATAGCCGAGCAGCGGCCGCCCCAGCCGCAGCGCTACCCGCACGCCGCGCGCCGGGTGGCTGCCGAACATGCCCTTGGGCAGCAACGTGCCGCCGAGCCGCATCTTGGGCACCTCGGCGGTCTGGCCGAGGTCGATGGTCGCAGCGTGCTGTTCGAACGCCTCGCGCAGCACGCCGGCCAGCAGGTTGAAGTAGAGGTTGGGCTCGGTTGCCGGACTGTGACCCTCGAGAAAGAAGTAAAAGCGGTCGCCGGCGAGCAGCGTGATGTGCCACGCGATCAGCTTGTTGTCGCGGCGATAGCTGGTCAGCGTGAACTCGGGCGGCAGTATTTTGAAAAACTCCTGGGTCAGCGTCTCGAACTTGGCGCTGCTGCGATCGAGCACGCTGCGGTAGAGCCGGTACATCTCGTCGTCGAAGCGCTCGCAACCGCTACGTTCGGCCACCACGCCGGCAAAGCCGGCCATGATCTGCTTGAGCCGGCGGCGGTAGGGCGAGCGCAGCGCCCACAAGTAGTCGTCGAACGACTCGAAGCGGCGGTCGAGCACCACCGCCGGTAGCGTGCTGGTCTCGACCACCTGCGGTAGGTTGAGCGGTCCGTCGAGGTTGAGGCCGACCAGAAAGCCCGGCTCCTCGAGCATGACCCGCTCGAGCACGCGCCGCTGCATGGCCTGCGGCCCGAGCAGACCGGGCGCCGGCTGCGAGCACGGGATGGCCACGAAGTTGATGGCGAGCGGGCTGCGGATGCCAGCATAGGTGAAGACATCGACGCGCAGCGTGCAGACCACGGCGCCGCCGACCAGCGTGCCGCCGCTGTCGCGCAGCTCGTAGTAGCGCTGCTTGAAGTCACAGGTCTGCTCGAGCAACCCGAGAAAGGCGCGGCGCTGGAAATAATAGCCAGCGAGTTGATCCCAGGCCATGGTCAAGGCCGCGGCCCGGCTCACCCGTGCCAGCCGGTAACCGGCCGCGGGCGGTTCGGGCGGCGCCAGCCCAACCAGCTGTTGCAGCTGCCGTGTCAAGTCGCCTGCGCGCATGTCGCCTCCCGTGTTCCGTCGTCACTGGCCCGGCTCAGTCGAGCGCAGCGTCGAAGACGCAGTAGTGGCGATAGGGCTCGAGCTCGCGCCCCATGGCGCGGCTGATGTAGGCCAGCGTGGCGCCCATCGAGCCCTGGTTCTCCTCGAAGATGAAACCGCCCTCGGTGAAGCTGTAGCCGCCCTTCTCGACCAGCTCGATCATCTTCATCTTCATGCCGGCCACGATCTTCTTGCCGCGCTCACCCGGGTGCACCGCGATCTCGGTCAGTCGCACGGTCTTGATCGGGTTGCGCAGGTGGTAACGTGCGACGTCGCGCAGGCCCAGCTCGCGACCTGGCCCGACCAGCTCGTTGAAGTCGGGGTACCAGAGCAAGAAGCCGACCGGCTTACCCTGCTTCTCGGCGATGATCAGGTTCTCTTCCTTGAGCATGAAGCGAAACGGATTGAACAGCTCGAAGTCCTCGGCCGTGGTGCGGTCGGACCAGTAGGGATGCTGCTTGAAGCAGGCGTTGTTGAGATAGGTGTAGATGTCCATCTCACGCCGCAACTGGCTGCGGTCCATCAGGCGAATGTTGATCTCGCCCAGGTCGAGGTCGGGCAGCACGGCGCGGCGCAGTTCGTAAAAGCCCTGGTTGCCAAACCGGTACGACACCATCGAGCGCCGCGGCAGCTGGTTGAAGTAGTTGAGGTAGTAGGCCGGCGTGTAGGGCAGCCCGAACAACGGTGGCTGGTCGAAGGCGCTGGCCAGAAAGCCGCAGCCGTAGTTGAGGTGCGCGTTGAGGCCGACCACGATGCGCTTGCAGGCCGGAAACGACGCGCGCGCCTTGAGCAGGATGGCGTCGGCCACGCCGGACAGATTGGGCAGCGCCTCGAAGAAGGCGACCTGCACGTAGTCGGGCAGCCGCTGATCCTGGATCAGCGTGCAGCGGCCGACCACCCGCCGCTTCTCCTTGATCAGGTACGAATCGACCGCGGCGTGCTGACAGAAGATCGAGCGGTGCTCGACCAGCATGCGCGTGATGTCGGCCTCGGTGCGCCGGTGGTTGTGGTCGCCGGCGTAGACCTTGTGGCCGATGGCGTAAAAGCGGTGCAGGTCGAACCGGTTGGCGACCGGCTGAAGCGTAACTGCCACGGCCCACCTCCGACGTCAGGACTGCCGCAGGTTAACGTCATTTGGACAACGCGAACAACGGACAACCACCGTTCGCTGCGCCGAGATCGGTTTGCGCCGGCCACGGCTGGCGGCTAGGCTCGCTGGCTGTGCCCTGGCAGCCATTGCCCGACCTGGCCGGTTGCAGGCACCCAGGAAGGTCGCCCATGAAGGAGTTCGGCTCGCTGCTCACCCTGGTCGCGCTGCAGGCAGCGGGATGCACGGCGCCCTCGCCGGCAGCCACGTGCGCAACGAGCGCGGACTGCCCGGTCGGCTACAGCTGCTACGAGGTCGTCCACTTCTGCGTCCAGGACACCGATGCAGCGCGCATCGAAGGCGGTGCCCGCGACCAACACTTCGATGGCCGCGGTGACGACGCTGCCGTCGCCGATGTCCGCCAGTCCGACGCCCGTCATGATGACCACGCGGCCCAGGACGCATTTCGAATCGACGGCCGCAGCAGCGACCGCGTCGTTCTCGACGCTCACCAGATCGATGCCGTGCTGGCGGACGTTCAACGCATTGACGTCGAGCTCACCGATGCCCGACCGGTCGACCACTCCCGAGCCGACGCCGCTGTTGCAGATGCCATCTATGATCACGTGATTCCGACCAACGCGACTGACATCTATCGCTCGGTCGGACCGGGCAATACGACTGCGCTGGCTGTTGGCACTCCAAGCAACACCTTGCGATTCGAAAGCGGCCTGGCCGTGTTCGACCTCGAAGTGCCGCCAGCGATCGGTGTCGGCGACGTCATCGCGTACGATAGCGACAGCGATGCCACGATCGACACACTGGCCATGATCGTAGGACGCGCGAGTTCGACCAGCGTGTCGGTGCGCCCGATCGACGGGGCAGCGACGACCGACCCCGGCGTGGCCACGCTGGACTGGCGGATCTATCGCGCCTACACGTCGCTGGCCAACGCCCTGGCCGGCCGGCCCATCAACAGTGGCCTGACTCTGACGTCCGCGGGTTTTCAGACGTACGGCGACGACCAGGATCTGGTCCGGTACAACCAGCGCCGCCACATCGCCTGTTACGCCGATGCCGTCGACACCAGCTGGGCCAACATCCAGTACTGGACAACCTCGCCCAGCAACTACCTGCGCATCTACGCGCCCTACCTCCCGGGCGAGGTCGGCGTCTCGCAGCGCCACAACGGGACGTGGCGGACCTCTGGCGCCTACACCATCGACAATACCAGCAACGACGTCGCCATCGTGGTCCGCAGCGACAACGTCTGGATCGATGGGCTGCAGGTCAGTGTCTACCGCAATGGCGGCAGCAATGGCGGCATCAGCGTCACCGGTAACTCGACAAATGACCCGGTGGTCACGGTCTCGGAATGCATCATCCGCGGCAACAACACTGGACTTGGCAGCGAGCACTTCGGCATCGAGATCTGGGACACGCAGGCGACCGCCGTGGTCAAGGTACACAACAACCTGATCTACGGTTTCACCGGAAGCGCAGTCGACGAGGTCGGCATCTGGGCGCAGACCGGGCAGATCGAAGGCGTCAACAACACACTGGTCGGCTGCTTCTTCGGAGCCCGCGTGGCCGGTGGCGCCATGCTCGCCGTCAACAACCTCTTCTCCTCCTGCACGATCGCGGTTGCCGGCACGTTTGCAGACGGCACCGACTACAACGCGACGGATAGTCTGACCTTGTCGTACAACGTCCAGGGTGTCAGCCCGACCCATGATCACGTCGGGTCGGTGTTCACTTTTTTGTATGCTGCCAACAAGGATTTTCATCTCGGCGCGAACGATCAAGGAGCGCGCGAGCTCGGTCGGGAATGGCCCGGCGTCGTCATCGACATCGACGGCAATTTGAGGCCGCTGCCGACCGGCACCGCCTGGGACATCGGCGCCGACGAGGCACTGTGACCAGCGTGACCGCAGGTCAGGGACACAAACGGATGAAACATCTCCCGTTGCTGCTGGCGTTAGTGGCGACGCTGCTGGCGACCGGCTGCCCGTCGCAGACAGCGGCGACGACGTGCGCTTCGAACCTCGACTGCCCGGTCGACCACACTTGCAACCTGTTCAACCAGTACTGCGTGCCGGTCCTAGATGCCGGCCACCGCGACGCCGACGCCGACGATCTGCGGGTCGATGCCAGCGGTCGCGAGCTTCCTGGTGCGGACGCAGTGGGCCGCGAACGCCAGAGCTCGGACGCTGGAGGCCGCGATCGCCTGGGCTCGGATGCGACGGGCCGCGACAACGCGGTGGGTCCGCCGCCTCTCGACATCTATCGTTCGGTTGGCCCGGGCCATACCAACCCGCTCGCCGAGGGTGGCACCATCGGCAATATCCGCGTCGTCAATGGCGAGGCCACGTTTGCGTCCGCTCTGCCGGCACAGATTGGCGTCGGCGACATCATCGGCTACGACACCGACAGCGATGGCTCGATCGACTCGCTGGCCATGATCGTCGGCCGCGGCAACGGGTTGACCTTTTACGTGCGCGCAACCGACGGCACGGCGGCGACCGGTACCAGCGTGGCCACGGTCAGCTGAAAGATCTATCGCGCCTACACGGCGCTGGCCGAAGCGCTCAACCGCGCGCTCAACCCGAGCCTGCTGGGACTCGGTTTTTCGGCAATCGACCAGGGCAAGGACCTGGTGGCCGGCAACGAGGTGCGTCATCTCGCCTGCTACGCTGACGCCGTCGACACCAACGTGCCCGAGATCGCGTCCTGGACCACCTCGGCCAGCAACTACCTGCACATCTTCACGCCGCGGCACTCGATCGAGGTGGGCGTCTCGCAGCGCCACGCCGGCGTCTGGCAGGACACTGGTGCCTTCACCGTCGATCTCTCGGGCGGCCAGACCGACGTGGCGATCCGGATCAGCAGCGACGACGTCTGGATCGAGGGCCTGCAGATCCACGCCAACCGCTCCGGCGGTTCCAACGGCGGCGTCAATGTCACCGCGTTGCGCGCCGACGGCCGGGTCCGCGTCAGCGAGTGCATCATCCGCGGCGACAACGCGACCGTCGGCTCTCAATACTTCGGCGTCGACATCTGGGACACTCCGTCGACCGCGGTGCTCGAAGTCGTCAACAACGTCATCTACGGTTTTGGCGGCAGCGCGGGCATCCAGAGCGGCATCTGGGCCGAGAGCGGCGAACGCAGGGCGGTCAACAACACGGTAGTGTCGTGTGCGGTCGGCGCGCGCACGACGTCACATGGAGCGTACGTGGGCAGCATGCTGGCCAGCAACAACATCTTCTACGGTTGCTCGACTGCAGCCAGCGGCAGCTTTCTCAGTGGGACCGGCAACAACGCGACCGAACTGGCAAGCTTCGTTTATTCCGTCGCGGGTGGTGCAGGTACTGACTTTCCGAGCTCGAGCTTCGGGTTCGTCAGCGAGAGCAACAAGAACTTTCACCTCGCCAACAACGACACTGGCGCGCGCAGCCGCGGCGCGGCGATCGACAGCGTCAGCACGGACATCGACGGCGATTCGCGACCACAGGGTGCGGGCTGGGACATCGGCGCCGACGAGGTGCCGTGAATTGCAGCGCATTGCAGCCGCGAGTCACTCGAAGGTGAGCCAGAGCGTTTCGCGATCCTCGCCGCTGCGCACGTTGACGCCCTGGCGGTGCTCGACCACCAGGTTGACGTAGCTGCGCATGGTGCCCTCGACCTCGGGCGTGACCAGCTTGATCGAACCACCCATCTCGCGCCCCTCGATCGAGCGCAGCATGCCGAGATCATAGATGGTGGTGTCCCACAGCGTGATCACGGTGGTGCGATTGCCGCGCCGCACCACCGAGTAGCGGGCGCCGCCCGGCACCGTGATCGCGAGCCGGCTGGTGGGGCCGCTGGCGCTGAGCCGGATGTTCTCGATCGGGGTCGGATCGATCTCGCCCGGCAGGTCGTTGTCGACGTCACCAGCGGCCTCGGCCACCGGATTGCTGACCAGCTCGAACTTGTGCTGGCCGCGCTTGGGTTCGACCGTGACCGCCGGCGCGTCGTCGCGGCGCGCGACCGCTGGCGGCGCCGGTGCTGGCGGCGGGGTGGCGCGGACGTTGGACATTGGGGGCAACGCCGAGGCAGGGATCTCGCGCGGCGCGGCGCTGGCCTGGGGTTCGCTGCGCGTGGCTGCTGGCTTTGGCGTCGGTGTGGGCGCCACGGCTGGCGTCGACTTCGACGCTGGCGCCGCTGCGCGCGGCTCACCACCAAACCCGGGTGCGGCCGGCGCCGGCGCGACCGCTGGCGCCGCGCTGAGTGTCGGCGCCGACTTGGCTGCGTGCACCGGCGCTGGAGCCGGCGCGATCGGTGCAACCGCAGTCGTTGCCGTGAGCCTGGTTTTCTGGTCGCCGCTGGCGCGCGCAGCGGCATCGCGCTCGGCGATCAACCGCTGCTGCGCGCTCTCGGCCGTGGTCTTGGCCGCGGCCATGGCCGCCTTCTCCTGCAGCGCGCGATCCTTCTCGACCGTCAACTGCTGCTTGTCCTGCTCGGCCTGGCGCAGCGCCTGCTCCATGCGCTGCCTGTCCTCGGCCATCTGCTGGCGCTCGGCCGCGAGCTGCGCCGCCTGTTCCTTGGCCCGGCGCTGCTCCTCGGCCAGCCTGGCCCGTTCGGCCTCGGCCCTGCGCGCCGCTTCTTCGGCCTGCTGTTTCTCCGCGGCCAGCTGCTTGGCTTCGGCCTCCTTTTGCGCGGCCTCGGCGCTCTTGCGCCTGGCCTCGTCCTCGGCCAGCTTGCGCTTGGCCTCCTCGGCCTGCCGCTGCTGCTCGGCCTTGCGCACCGCCTCCTCGCGCTCGGCTGCCAGCCGCTTGGCCTCGGCGGTCTGCCGCGCCGCCTCCTGCTCGACGCGGAGCCTGCGCTGCTCCTCCTCGAGCCGGCGTTGTTCTTCGGCGATGCGCCGCTGCTCGGAGCTGCGCGCGGCCTCCTCGGCCTGGCGCTTCTCGTCGACCAGCCGCTTGGCATCGGCATCGCGCTGCGCCACCTCGGCGGTGCGCTGCTTGACCTGCTCCTCGGCGGCCTTGCGCTTGGTCTCCTCGACCAGCCGCTGCGCCTCCGCCGACTTGGCTACGCTCTCGGCCTGCTGCTTTTCGGTGGTCAGCCGTGCCGATTCCTGCCGCCGCCGCTCCGCCTCGACCACCTCGGCACTGACCGTGCTGACATCTCCCTCATTGAAGATCTTGACCCAGACCACGTTGCGCTCGGTGCGCACGTCATAGATGGTGCCCTCGGCCACCTCGAAGTTGAGCCGGGTCACGGCGCCGGCGCTGGTCTGGCCGCGTTCGAAGCTGACTCCCTTG
>Ga0315268_10001572_pt1 | contig 26285 bp, 27 predicted proteins | sample C1_top_MG_FD_204535 | JGI IMG/M metagenome (GOLD analysis project Ga0315268, IMG submission 204535) | Sediment microbial communities from Yellowstone Lake, YNP, Wyoming, USA - C1_top | ecosystem: Environmental > Aquatic > Freshwater > Lake > Sediment | place: USA: Wyoming | collected 2017-08-01
TGGTGAGGGTGATCCGCGCCGCGGAAATGCCGCTGGCCAGGGCCTCCTGGATCGCCTTAGCGGGATAGATCGCCTGGGGGTGCATGGTGTCCGGCCGTTGCATCGCGGTGAGGTCAACGCTGCCCCCGGTCCGGGCATACTCCAGGGCCTGCTGCCAGACTTGCAGATTCCGGTTCACGTGGGTGGCCACCAGCCGGTCCGGCGGGACCCCGGTCCGCCGCTGGACCTCCTGGAGCGGCGCCAGGCCTTCCGGCTGATCGCCGATGTGGGCATGTAGGACGGCGGCCTTTCCCGCCAGGCGCCCGCCCACGTACGCGGCCTGCGCGAGCCGGCAGAGGTCGTCCAACGGGTAGGCGGGCGCCAGGCTCTCCGAGATGGCGACCTTGACCCCCACGACCCGGTCGATGAACACCACGTCCGCCTGTGGGTCGCCCGTGAGCGTCGGGAGCGGGACCTTCCACCCGCCGGTGTAGCAGTACGCGGTGACCCCTTCGGCATCCAGCGCGGCGGCCCGGGCCAGGAGGGCGGGGATCGTCCGGCTCAGGCTGTCGGCGCCGAGCGGCGAGATCACGGTGGTGACACCCGCCCTGGCGATTCGGTCAACCTGGAGGTCGGTCGTCCGCGTGGTCGGCCCGCCCAAACCGCTCGCGCCCATGACGTGGATGTGCCCGTCGATCAGCCCTGGCAGGATGAGCCGACCCGCGGCCTCGACCACCTCGCCCTCGCCGATCCCGGCAGGAGTCGGGAGATCGGTTCCGATGGCCGCGATCCGGCCGCCCAGGATCAGGAGGTCGGCGATCCCCCGGTCGTCCGGGTCGAAGACGTGCCCACCCCGAATCAGCATCCAGATCATACCCGCTCCCCGGTTCGGCCGTTCGCGAGCCACCGAACATCCGAACCGCCGAACACTCTCGGCTTCTAGTCGCACACCAGGCCGCCGTTGACGTCCACCGTCTCCCCATGGACGAATCGCGCGGCATCCGAGGCCAGGAAGGCCACGGTATCGGCGATGTCCTCGGGCTGGCACATCCGTCCGAGGGGTGTGTTCTTGACGATCCCGTCCAGGATCTCCTGGGGCCAGCCCACCATCATCTCGGTCGGGCTGGATCCGGGGTTGACGCCGTTCACCACGATGCCGTACTGGCCGAGTTCCTTGGCGAGCTTCTTGGTCATCGCCAGGACGCCGCCTTTGGAGGCGACGTAGTGAATCCCGGCGTAGGTTCCCCCGGTCCGGGTGGCGATGGAGGCGATGTTCACGATGTGGCCACGCCGCTGCCGCTTCATGATCGGGATCACGGCCTTGCAGCAAAGGAAGACCCCCTTCATGTTCACGGCCACCATCCGGTCCCATTCTTCCTCGGCGAGTTCCTCGGTGGGCACGTTCGTCCAGATGCCGGCGTTGTTTATTAGGACGTCCACGCGGCCGTCGAAGCGGGCGAGTGTGGTCTTGACCAGACTGTCCACGCTGGATGCCGAGGCCACGTCCACCCTGACGGCCATGGCCTGGCCCCCATCCTTCGCAATGAGGGAGGCCGTCTCTTCCGCGCCGGGAAGGTTGATGTCCGCCGCGACAACGCGGGCCCCTCCCCGGGCCAGTCGGCGGCAGATGGCCCGGCCGAATCCTCTGGCGGATCCGGTCACAATGGCGGTCTGTCCGGCAAACTCCATCGGCGACTCCTTTTCCTTTCCTCGCCTTACCCCGATTCACAATGCAAAACTGATGCAGAGGGGGACTGCCCGGTTTTTAACTGTCGGTTGCCGGTTTTCAATTGGTGTCCTCAGCGGGCGATGATGCCCGCACTCAGGAAGCCGCCATCCACGTACAGAACCTGCCCGGTGACATACTGCATGTCAGGCGAGCACAGATGCGCCACCGCCGCCGCGCAGTCCTCCGGGCTGGCCAGACGGCCGGCCGGGATCCGTTCCAGCCGCTTCTCGATCTGGAGCGGGGTCAGGTTGGCGCGGACGTACTGGGTCTCCACTACACCTGGCGCCACGACGTTCACCGTGATGCCGTGCGGCGCCAGGTCCACCGCCATGGCCTTGGCCAGCATGTGGACCGCGCCCTTGGCCGCCGTGTAGGCGGTAAAAGGGACCATGAGCACCGATCCCGAGATGGACCCGTAGTGGATGATGCGGCCCCACCCCCGCGGGACCATCTGGCGCGCCGCCGCCAGGCTGCAGAGGAAGTAGCTGTCCACGCAGACCTCAAAGGTCCGCCGCCAGTCGGCGTAGGTCGTCTCCAGGAACGGCTGGCGCACCCGCCAGGCCGCCGTGTTCACCAGAATGTCCACCGGCCCCAGCCGCTTGGCCACGTCAGCGAAGAAGCCCTCCACCACCTCGGGCCGGGAGAGATCCAGCGGCGCGGCATGGAACCTGGCCCCGGCCTTCTCCAGCTTCCCGGCGACCGCCTCCAGTTTGGTGGGAGTATGCCCCGACACGGCGACCGCGGCCCCTTTGGCCGCGAGGAGGAGGGCGGTGGCGGTGCCGATCTCGCTGGTCGCCCCCGTCACGACGGCGACCCGCTCGGCAAGTCTCATGGACGGCTCCTTTCCGTATGATCCCTCGCGGCTTCCTGCAGCGATGGTCGCTCGTTCCCGGGCCAGGATGAGGCTGCCAATTGCCCCATCACGCTGGGACGCATCCTCGAATTCGGAGGGCGCGCGTCACTCGGCAAGTGACCGGGGACGGCCCCGAACTTCCACTAGCCCTTGACTGCCCCGGTCATGGCGCTGACGTAATTCTCCACGAAGAACGAGTAGATGAACGCCACGGGGACGGACCCCAAGAGGGCCCCGGCCATCAGCGGGCCCCAGAAGAAGGTGTCGCCCCGGACCAGCTCGCTCACCACCCCGACGGGGATCGTCTTGTTCGTGGCGCTCGACAGGAAGACCAGGGCGTAGATGAACTCGTTCCACGCATGCGTGAAGGCGAAGATGGCGGCCGAGAGGATCCCGGGCATCGCCACGGGGAAGACGATCCGGACCATCGCCTGCACACGGGTGGCTCCGTCGATCTGGGCGCACTCCTCCAACTCCTTGGGGATGGTCCGGAAGTAGCCCATCATCAGCCAGGTGCAGAAGGGAATGAGGAACGTGGGGTACGTAAGGATCAGTGCCCAGAGCGAGTCGCTCAGCCGGAAACTCCGAATGACCTCGCCCAAGGGGATGAAGAGGAGCGTCTGCGGCACGAGGTACGTCACGAAAATGCTGGTGCCGAGGGTCCCCCCCAACGGAAACCGCAGCCGGGCCAGGGCGTAGGCCGCCAGGAGGCCGCAGAACAGGGCGATGCCCGTGGACAGAACCGAGATGATCAGCGTGTTGAGCAACCAGCGCGCGAAGAGCGTTTCGCGGAAGAGGAGGGCGAAGTGCTCCAGCGTGGGCTTGAGCGTCCAGAAGGGGGCAAAGTTCGGACGGTTCCACGGGATGTACATCTCCCGGTCCGGCCGAAGACTGGTCACGGCCATGTAGTAGAAAGGAAACAGCGTCACGATGACGAAGGCGCCCAACGGCAGGTACAGGAACACCCACCGCTTCCACCACGCGCCGGCAACCGCCGCCATCAGGCACCTCGCTTTTTGACGCCGCCCTCGCCGCGACGGATATACCAGAGCTGGAAGAGGACCACCATGAACAGCACGGGGAACATGGCCAGCGAGGCAGCCGCCCCCTCCCCGAGTTTCCCGGTTGCCACGCCGACCTGGTAGGCATAGGTGGCGAAGAGGTGGGTGCTGTTCGCCGGGCCGCCGCCGGTGAGGATGTACACGAGCTGGAAGTCGGCAAACGTCTGGATCACCGAGAACAACATCACCACCATCGTCACCGGCATCAGCAAGGGCCAGGTGACGGTCCAGAACCGCTGCCATGCGTTGGCCCCGTCAATCGAGGCGGCCTCGTAGACCTCCGGGCTGATGGTCTGGAGCCCGGCCAGGAGGGTGATGGCGAAAAACGGCGTGCCGCGCCAGACATTGACCAGGATGACCGACCACAGGGCCATCACCGGCCCCCCCAGCCAGTCCACCCGGAATCGAATGAGCCCCAGTTGAAAGAGAACCCAGTTCAGGATGCTGAAGGTCGGATCGAGCATCCACTTCCAGGCCAGGGTGGAGAGCACCGTCGGGACGATCCAGGGCAGGAGCATGGAGGCCCGGAGGATCCGCTTGAACCCGAGGAGGTTATTCAGCATCAGCGCGACCACCATACCCACGGTGAGCTTTAGGAGGGTGGCCGCCGCCGTATAGAGAACGGTATTCTGCGCCGCCCGCCGGAAGATGCTGTCGTCCCAGAGCTTCGCGAAGTTCTGGAACCCCACGAACTCCCCCTCGCGGCCGACCACAGTGTCCGTCAGGCTCAGCCAGATGCCCCGGACGAACGGGTACGCCACGAAAGTCCCGATCATAACGATCGCCGGCATAAGGAGGACAAGGGCGAACCGCCACTCACGCCGCTCCGTCGCGGTCGCCTGGCGAAGGCGGCGGAGACCAGAGGCGAGGGGGGAGCCCGGCCTTGACGGGCGCAGTGAGCTGACGCGCGTTCCCGATGCGGCCACGGCTGCGCTCCTTGGCAACAGAGTGAAGAGGGGCCCGAGGGCCCTGCGCGGGGCCCCCGGGCCGGAGGAGAGATGGTCCTACGCGCTGTAGATCTTCTTCAGCTCAGCCGTCGCCCACTTGAGCGATTCTTCCGGTGGGGTGCCCTGGATCGCCTTGGCGAACATGTCCACCATGATGTACTTCGCCAGCGCCTCGGAGGCCTTGGCGCCCGGAGGCCCGGCGTAGCCGAGGTGCCGGGCGTCCTTGATGGAATCCCGGAAGGGCGTCAGCTTGGGGTCCTTCGTCCACGCCGGGTGATCGAACCACACCTTGGTCGGCGGGATCATGTAGCTTGACATGGCGACGAACCACGGCTCGTACTGCTTCTTGTCCATGTACCAGCGGATGAACTCCTTGGCCAGCTTCTGGTTCTTGGAGTACTTCATCACCGCGCTGCTGTGGGTCGCCAGGTGATAGTAGCGGCCGGCCGGTCCCCGGGGATTCGGGGCGTGGTTCGTGACCTTGGCGATGTCCGGGAACTTGTCTTTTCCCACAAAGTAGATGCTGGCCCCGTTGTTAGTGATGGAGATGCTGCCCGCCAGGAAGGCCCGGTTGTTGCTGGCATCGTCCCAGGACAGCCCGCCCTCGTCGAACATGTCCTTCCACATGGCGGTGTTGAGCTTGAGGGCTTCCAGGGTCCCCTTCTTGTCGAGGGCGACGGTCTTGCCGTCCTTCTCCACCTCGTAGCCGCCGTACGCCCACACGAAGGGATAGCACCAGGAGTTGGGGTCGTTCACGCTGTGGCCGAAGCACTGCCCGACCGGGTGGCCCATGCTCTTGAGCTTCTTCCCGACTTCCCGCAGCTCCTCATAGGTGTCCGGGAACTTGCTGAACCCGGCCTCCTTCAGCCAGTCCTCGCGGTAGTTCATGGTGTTGGAAAGACAGCCGTAGGGAACCGCAAGCCATTTCTTGCCGACATAGGCGTTCGCCCTGGAGAGATCCCAGTAGCCGCCCTGCTCCTTCCCCAAGGCCTCGGCGAGGTCGCTCACGTCCGCCAGGCCGTTGGCCAGAAGATGCGGGAAGTTGTTCTGGAACATGATGATGTCGGGGCCCGACTTTGCCACGATGGCGGCCGTCGACCGGGTCGTGACGTCATTCTCGCCAATCCGCTCTACCTGGACCTCGACACCCATCTGCCTGCCGAACTCTTCGGCCTGGGCGATGAAGAGTGTGTCCCCGGCGGGGATGAAGTTGATTCGGGTGAGGAGGTGTAGCTTGGTTCCCTTGGGGTAGGCCGGCGCCTGGCCCGCAGCCACGATGCCCGGGATCCCTCCCAAACTCGCCGCCCCCGCAACCGCCGCGGCCCCCTTCAGGAACGTCCGTCGAGGAATCGTACCCCAATCTCTCTTGGTGGCGTTGCCTCGATCCGTGCCCATGATCCCCTCCTTTTGATTTACGGTATGGAGAGATTTCGTGTCGCCACACGACCTCGGCACATCCTTCTATTGCGCGTGTTCTTCACCTCCCCCAGGAGACGTCCCAGCCCAGTGTTGGAAAATGGGGCGCCCGGTTGTTTCTGTCCCGCGTCCACCGCGCTCCCCCCTCTTGCCGGCGTTACTTCTTCGGCGCGAACGTCCTTTCCATCTCGCGTCGGAAGGCCACGGTCGGGTCCTTGGGATCGACCTCGACATCCGCCCAGGAGACGAGCTGGCCCTTCGCCACCGGCCTGACGAGTTTCATCTGCGCCAGCCCCAGCGGCAGGCCGTTCTTGGCGAGGGACGTTACGGCAGGCATGATCTTCCCCCAGACCATGTATCCGCCTTCTCCGTCGAGAACCTCGCCGGCCTTGAGATCCCGCTTGGCCGTGGCCACGACATCCGCCTGCCAGCCGGTAGGGCTGCCTGTCGGCTCGCCCCGCAGCATGATGGAAGCCACGCTCACGCCCAGCTCGAGACCGATCAGGTGGAGCGGCCGGTACAGGCCGGCGTACTTCCCGGTCTCGTCGGGGAGGAGCCAGTATTCGTTGAAGCAGCGCTGAGTGTACTCGCTTGGGGCCTCGTACGTCACATAGACCCCCATCTGAAGGTGGTGGGGCACCGGCGTCTTGTCCCGGTTCAGACTGGAGATGACCTCCACCGTCCCCTTGTAGGCGAGAGTGCCGCCATCCGTCTTGGGCTTCAGGAACTTGGCGATCTCGGCCGCCGGCACCGGCGGAAACCCGAGGCCGTCAGGTGGCGGGATGAGGCCGGTGGCGTTGCACACAGCCGTCATCTCGATGCCGGACTTGGTGCCGTCGATGAAGGAGTTGAACATCTTGGGGTTCGCACCGGCCTTGGCCGCGGTTTCGGCGGTCCAGCCGAAGTGCTGCCAGACGGTCTCGGGGGTGGACTCGTGGAAGGAAGGATGGTACCGGGTACCCTTCCCGGCGCAGACCACGGGGAAACCGCAGGTCCGGGCCCAGTCCACCAGCTCGCAGATGATGGCTGGCTGGTCACCATACGCCAGGGAGTACACGACGCCAGCCTCCCGGGCCTTCTTGGCGAGGAGCGGGCCGGCGAGCACGTCGGCCTCGACGCAGACCATGATGATGTGCCGCTTGTGCGCGACAGCCGCGAGGGCGTGCTTGATCCCCGCCGGGGGAACGCCCGTCGCCTCGATCACCACGTCCAGTCCATCGGCCGCGATGAGCGCCATGCCGTCGTCGGTCAGGTGCATGCCTCCGCTCTTGAGCGCCGCGGCGAACGACGGGGCGCCGAACTGCTCGGTCGGCCACCCGGTGCGGCGGCAGGCCTCGCGCGCCCGCTCCACGTTCAGATCGGCGATCCCCAGGATGTGCATCCCCGGCGTGAGACGGGCCTGGGCCAGGAACATGGTGCCAAACTTGCCAGCCCCGATCAGGCCGATGCGGATGGGTCCCTTGCGCTCGGCCCGTTCCAGCAACATGCGGTGCAAATTCATCGTGACCTCCCTTGGTTGCCCAATGCGGCGAGTCGCCCTCCTCCCAAGGGTCGCCCGTCATGAGAGATGAGCGCGCGACTCGTTCCTGCGTGAGCCCCGTTCGTCGGAGAGCGGATGCGCGGCCAATCTCTCAAAGTCGGGTGCAGATGTCAATTGGAGGGGATCAAACATGTGACGAATCGGACGAACTCCCCGGCCCGAGCCGGGTGCCCTCTGGGCACGGCACCCGGCGTGTGGCCCAGGCCGGGGGTTGCGTGGGATCAGGCGCTGTAGATCTTCTTCATCTCGGCGGTGGCCCACTTGAGGGCTTCCTCCGGCGGAGTCCCCTGGATGGCCTTGGCAAACATGTCCACGATGATGTACTTGGCCATGGCCTCGGAGGCCTTCCGACTCGGGGGCCCGGCATACCCGGTCCACAAGGAACCGGTGATCACATCTCGGAACACGGTGCACTTGCGATCTTGGACCCAGAGCGGATGGTCGTACCACATCTTGGTGGGTGGGATCCCAAATGTGTTCAGGGCAATGAACAGCTTCTCGAACTGGGACTTCTCCATGAACCAGCGGATGTACTCCTTGGCCAGCTTCTGGTTCTTGGAGTACTTCATGACCATAACGCCGGTAGTCGGGAGCTGATAGAAGCGGCCCGCCGGCCCCTTGGGCATGGGGGCGTGATTCATGTCCTCGTAGACCTCCGGGAACTTGTCCCGGGCAACGAAATAGATGCTGGGGGAGTTTGCGGTGACCGAGAGGCTGCCGGCCAGGAACGCCCGGTTGTTGCTGGCGTCGTCCCAGGAGAGGCCGCCCTCGTCCATGCCCTCTTTCCACATGGCGGTGTTGAGCTTGAGCGCCTCCAGGGTGCCCTTCTTGTCGAGAACGACGGTCTTGCCATCCTTCTCGACCTCCATCCCGCCGAAGCACCAGATCAACGCGTAGCAGTAGTTGTTCGGATCGTTCGTACTGTGGCCGAAGCACTGGCCCACAGGGTGCCCCTTGGCCTTCAGTTTCTTGGCCATCTCCCGGAACTCGTCCCAGGTGTCGGGAAACTTCTGGTAGCCGACCTCTCGCAACCAGCTCTCCCGGTAGTTCCACGCCCACGAGTACACATCGCGTGGCACCGCCACCCAGCGCCCGCCGGTAAAGGCGTTTGCCCGGGAGATGTTGTAGTACCCCCCCTGGGCCTTGCCGATCGGTTCGGCCACGTCGCTTACATCCACGACGGAGTCGGCAAAGAGCAGGGGAAAGTTGTTCTGGATCAGGATGATGTCGGGGCCCGATCCCATCGTGACGGCGGACGTGGTTCGTGTGGGAACATCGTTCTGCCCGATCCGCTCGACCTCGATCTCGACCCCCATCTGCTTGCCGTACTCGGCCGCTTGTTCCAGGAACACCTGGTCCGATGCGGGGACGAAGTGCAGCTGCATTAGCACATGAAGTTTCGTCCCCTTCGGATACGCCGGGGCCTGCCCGGCCTGGAGGATCCCGGGAATCCCGCCCAGCGCCGCCGCTCCCGCCGCCGCGGCCGTCCCCTTCAAAAAGGTCCGCCGGGGAATCTTGAACCCTGGAGTTCCATGTCGCTTCTCACCCATGACCTTGTCCTCCCTTTTCAGGTTCACCTAGAGCCAGCGCTTTCCTGATGCCGCACAGCTCGACTTCCCATCCTCTGTGGGAATGTTCCACCTCCTTTCGGATCCGCTGAAGGCGGAATCACCCCGCCTGCGCTTCCTCCGCTTCGGCCTCTTGCTCCAGTCGTTCCACAGAGCGCCGGATGTGCAGCCGCATCGCTGCCTCACTTGCATCGGGATCCCGTTTGCGTAGGGCCTCCAGGATGGCAAAGTGCTCCTGGATCGTCTCGGCCGCAGGCCGCACCAGACCGTCCTGCCAGGCAAAGAACATCATGTTCACCGACTCCATGGCGTTCGCGAGCTGCTCGTTTCCCGCGATCTCCACCAAGCGCCAGTGAAAGTACCGGTCCCGCTCGACGTAACGGCGGACCACCGCCGGGGTCGGGGTAATGTCCAGGCCGCGGAACATCTCCACGAGCCGGTCCACCTCGTGGCGGTCAATGCGCGGGGCCGCGAGGCGGGCCGACAGCCCCTCCAGCACCTCACGCACCTCGAAGAGCCGCGCCATCTCCCGCTTGGTGAACCGCTTGACGTAGATGCCCCGGCGCGACACCCATTCGACCAGGCGCTCCTGGGCGAGCCGCTTCAGCGCGTTCACCAGCGGGGTTCGACTGACGCCCATCTCGCGTGCCAGGCGGTCCTGGAGGATCCGCGCGCCGGGGAGCAGGCGGCGCTGTGCGATCAATGTCTTGAGACGGGCGTAGATCTTGTCGTCGAGGTTCTCGTGCTCGATGCGGATAGGGGGGGCGGCCGTGGGGCGTACCGTCCGTCGAGGACTCAGGGGCTTCGTGGCTGGTGGCATGGAGCCTCCCGGCTCAGGAGCGGACGGAAAAGGGGAGTTTACAGTCTTGAGTTTTGAATGTTGAATGCAAAATACAAGAAAGGTCATGCCCGTGTCAAGCGGAAAGTCTCAGAAGTCAGGCGGGGCGGGGGCGGCGCAGAAACCGGATGACGGCGCGGAAGACATCGGGCGTGCCGAAGCCGCCGGCCTTGGTGACCACGGGGAGGTTGGGGTGTTCGCCTCCGACCAAGCGTCCCCAGGGCACCCCCGGCTGCACCTCGCCCCCCAGGATGACGCCGTCCGCCCGCAGGGCGCGGCACGTGGCGACGGCGATATCCCCGCCGCAAAGGACCAAAGCCCCCAGACGGGCCCTGCGCGTGAGCTCCCGAGCGGACCGCCCCAGGAACTCGCTGAGGGTGGCGCTGGAGCAGGGAGAGAGCGCGGGAAGCTTTCTTCCGCGAGCCGGGGATCCTCGACGGCGGGGGGCGCGCCGGCCGTCGCTTGCCTGCGCCAGCGTGATCACCGTATCTCGCCCGGCGAGGATCTCGGCCGAGGCCTTCCCCAGGACGCGGTCCAGCTCTTTTCGGAATCGCTCCGGGCCGGCCAGGACCTCGCGAATCTTCCCGTGAATCACGGCCGCAGATCGCCGGCGCTCGAAGTCGGCAATCTGGGCGAGGCTGGTGGGGTTCGGTGACCCGACCACCAGGAGGATCGGATGCTCCACGGAGGAGAGCCGACGGAGCGGCCGCCGCCCCCAGGGCAGCGCCGCGCTGAGGGCCGCGGCGAGGCCGGCCGATCCCACCGCCACACCAAGCAGATTTTCCACGGCGATGAGCCGGGCCAGGCGACGGAGGTCGGCTGCCGTGGCGGCATCCGCCACCGCCAGGGCCCCCTGGGTCGGCTGCCAGCTCCGGATCAGTCTTGCCGCCCCGGGCCAGCGAGCCCGCAGAATCTCGAGGGGCAGGTGGTGGATGCTCCGGCGGGATTGTGCGCGTAACAAGGTGGGCAGGTGCGATTGGCGAACCGGTGCGACCGGGTCGCGCCCGATGGCCGTCCGGTGGACCGGGATGCCTTCAACGGTCAGGGTCCCATTGATGACGGCGCGGCCCGCCGGCGGGAAAGACGGCGCGAGGATCGTCAGGCGCGCTGGATAGACATCCAGGACCGCGTCCAGTTCGGCCCCGACGTTTCCCCGAAAGGTGGAGTCGATTTTCTTGTAGATGGCCGCGACGCGCGCCTTGCGGAGGGCCTGGGCCGCCAGCTTGGCCCGTTGTGCCGCGGCGCCGGGCGGGAGTCCCCGGCTGTTCGTGCAGAGCACCAGGACATCGGCGTGCCGGCCCAACGAAGCGAGGTCGTGCCAGTCCAGCGGGACAATGGTCCGGGCCCCATGCCGGGCGAACTGCACCCCCGTGTCATTCGCGCCCGTGAGATCGTCGGCGATCACACCTAACCGGACGGGCATGGTCTTTCCTCGGCGGAGAGCTGCCGCCCCCGAGTCGCCCGGCGAGGGCGGCCCGGTTGTGGGTGGCTACCCAGGACGGATCAGAGGTCCGAACGCGCTCCGGTCGTCGGCGAAAGAAGGCCATCCCCCAGCACAGCCGCCGGCGAGCGGAGGCCACGCCAAGGCAGCGCCGCCGGCGAGCGGAGGGAAAATCGACAGGGTTTCGCCGTCCTCGAGGGCCGTTCCGTCGGTGGCCTGCCGCCCGTTCACCAGCAGCATGTTGGGAAGATCAGGCGGAATTCCCAGTTGATTCATGACCTCCCGCACCGTGGCGCCGTCCTTGACCTCGATGACCGCCTTTCGGTTCTGGGCGCCGGGCGGCAGGTACTTTGATAACGTGGCGTAGAGTGCGATCTCGACGTTCATGGCGATGGGACCTGGGGCTTCTAGGGGTCTCCTCAAAGTCGGGTGAGATCACGGGGCGGCCGCCGCCGCGGGGGGACCGACGCCTCCGGCACGGCGATTGTCGCGCAACACGCGCCCCCACGAGATGGGCCCGGCGACCAGCTGGTCCGGCGTCACCGTGAAGGACCGGCGCGTCCGGATGAAATTGTGGAGGATGCCCGCTTCTGTGTTCACAGGGGGACCCACCAGGACGGCGCCCACCGGCCTGCCGTCCTTGAAGACCAGCTTGCGATAGAACCGCTTGGACTCGTGCAGGCTGCTGTGAATCCGATACTCGGTGGCATCCGTCACCTGCCAGAGGCCCAGCGAAGCGATGGGCAGGCCCAGGACCGAGGTCACGTTCATGGCCATGGAGCCCTCGTACTTGGTCGGAACCCCCGCCATGTTCAGGCCCGCGATCCGTCCCTGGTTGAGCGCCTCGGGCCAGATGGCGATGACCACCCGCTGCCCCGACAGCAGGTCGGTGGTCTCGGCCACGTCGCCGGCCGCGTAGATCCCCTTGATGCTGGTCTGCTGGTGGGCGTCCACCAGCAGCCCCTGCTCCTTCTGGATCCTCGTCCCTTCCAGGAACTCCAGGTTGGGCCGGACTCCGGCCGCCGTGACCAGAAGCTGGCAGGGGACGACCTCGCCGTTCTCCAGCTTGACGCCGGTGACCCGGCCCGCCTTTCCCAGGATCTCCGCAGCCCGCGCGCCTGTCACGACCCTGTGGCCCCGTTCGCGCAGCACGTCCTCGAACATCTTGGCGGCCGTGACGTCCGCCATGGCCGGCATCACGTGCGGCATCATCTCGATGACGGCGACCTTCTTCTTGCGCTTGGCCAGGGCATCCACCGCCTGGATCCCGATGAGGCCGGCGCCGATGACTGCGGCCTGGCGCACCCGCGGGATTGCCCGGTCGATGTTGACGGCGTCGTTCCGCGTGATGCACGGATAGACACCTCGAAGGTTCGCCCCGGGGATGGGCAGGATCAAGGCCGAGGAGCCGCTGGCCACCAGGAGGGCGTCGTACTTCAGCGTCTTCCGGTTGGACAGCTTCAGCGTCCGCGCCTTGGGGTCCACGTGCACGGCGGCCAGGCCCGTCAGGATGGTGGCGTTCATCTGCCTGGCGTAATTCGGCGATCGCATGTTCGTGCCGGGGGCCTTCACGCTGCCGTCCAGGAAGTGAGTGAGCCCCACCCGGGAATACAGCGGTCCCTTCTCCTTGGACACCACGGTGACCGCGCATTCCTTGTCCACCTCGCGGATCGCCTCCAGCGCCGCCAACCCCGCCGCGCTGGCCCCGATGATCACAAGGTGTTTCTTCGCCGCTCCGGCCATGCTGGAGTCCTTCGGCCTGTCGCTGTCAGCACTCGGCCATCAACTTTCAGCTTCGTGAGGCTCACGCGCAGGCCCTCCCCCCTCCAACCGTCCCTCAGACCGCCACCTCCTGGAGGGTCTCCTTGAGTTTCTGGGCCGTGGCCATCTGCCGCATCCGTACCTCGGTATCCTCCTCGAGGTATTCCAGCGCCTTGGGGGTGCAGAACTTCACGCACTCCGGATCGCCGTCAATGGACAGGCAGTGATCGCACTTCTCCGCCTTCCCCTTCTCCGGGAAGAGGACGATGCTGCCGAAGGGGCAGGCCAGGACGCACATCTTGCAGCCCACGCATTTATCGTCCAGGACCTTGTAGGCCAGGGTGGCCTCGTCCCGGACGATGGCGTTGGTCGGGCAGATCTTGGCGCACCAGGCCTGGTCGCACTGGGTGCAGGTGGTCGGTATGTACACGGCCTCTTCCAGGAAGATATTCACCTGGATGCGCGAGCGGCTCGGGTTGAACTCCCCGTAGTGCTTCATGGAGCAGGCCAGCTCGCACGCGCGACAGGCCGTACATCGCTCCGGATGAATCACCAGGACTTTCGCCATCGCCTCCTCCCTCCTGCTGACGAACTTCAGTCCCCGGGACCCTCATCGGAGACCGGCAACATCCTCCGACGAGCGATCAGAAGCTCGATGGACGACCTCAGCCACACATGACCTGCGGATGGTGTGGAACGCCCGCGAAGTGGGGATGGCACCGGAGGGTCGGCCGGCCTGCATGTTGGTGACCCTTTCGCGGACGCGATGGAGAGAGAAAAACTCGCCGTGACCGGGGAGGTGTGTGACCTATCGTCCCACTGCGCGCACGGCGGAATGACATCGTGTATCTACACCTCTGACCTTCCGTATGTCAAGGGGATTTCCGGCCGAGGCGGGAACCCCCGGGGCGATTTGAAGCGGCGTGATCTGCGCCGTTCCTTGACGAGGGGTGGCGGCGCGCCGACGGAGAGGTCAGCGCCCTGTCTCCACTTCCAGCAGGGCCCGGACGAACGTCCGCGCCTCCGGCTTGCTCCTATCGCGCGGCCCGATCATCATCCCAACGAGGCGGCCTTGCCGATCGATGATGTAGGCCGTGGGCATCCCCCACACGGCCCAATCCTTCCCGGCCACGTCCCCGCTCCGGTCGATCAGGACGGGCGCAACGTAGCCCCGCTCCTGGACGGACCGCTTGACCAGGTCGGGACTTTCCCGGATGTCAACGAGCAGGACCTCGAGGCCCTGGTTCTTCAACTCGCTGTAGATCCTGTTGACGCAAGGCAACTCCTCCCGGCAGTCGGGTCACCAGGTGGCCCAGAAGAAAACCAGGACCACCTTCCCCTTGAGGTCCGTGAGACGAACCGTCTTCCCCTCTTCAGGCGACAGGAGGTCCAGGGCGTTGTCCTGGACCTTGTTGTACCGGACGATCCCCTGACGGTCGAGGATGAAGTAGGCGCGCTTGGCGTATCGGTAGATCGGACTCTTGTCGTCCGTCACCATGGCGCCGTAGGCCGGCAGCATCTGGCGGCGGAAATCCGAGAGGAGCGGGAAGCGGATGTCGTTCGTCTTCGTGAAGGCCTGGAGTGTCGCTCCCGCATCGGGGCTCACGCCCGCGACCTGGGCGTTACTGGCTTCGAACTGCGGCAGGACCGCATTGAAGCCCAGGATTTCCCGCGTTCAGACACCGGTGAACGCCTGGATGAAGGTGAAGATGACCACCGGGCCCTTGCCCAGGAGGTCGGCCAGCTTCACCGGCTTTCCGTCCGGCGCCGCCAGCGTGAAGTCCGGCGCCTTCTGGCCCACCTCGAGCGCCTGCACCGTGCTGGCCAGGAGCAGGCAGGCCATCGCGGCGAGCAGCATCCCCCGAATGATCTGACGTGACTTGCGCATGGTTCCCTCCTCCCTCGGCGTCAAAAGAGATGCGCCATTGTTCCGGCGCCCCGAGTCCGACAGGCGATAGTCTTGCCCAGCAACTCCCGCGGGTCAAGACAGTATCATTCGCCGTACGCAGCCATCAGGAATAGAAACCCGCAGCCGTGGCGATCGGTTCCCTGGGCCGGAGGAGGTGGGAATCATTTCCTGTTTCCCCTCAGGCTTCATGCCTCACGAGTCTGGGGTTTCACCTTGACACACGGGAGGGCTCTGGATAGCCTACCGACGACCGCGGCGGGAGGGGAGAGCGAGCGGGCCGATGCGTGAGATTTTCACGATGTGGCGCCACACGAAAATGGTTGTCCTGGTCGCCCTCACCGCGGGGGTTTATGCCGCCATCCTTATCCCGTTGAAAGGCATTCCGCTAATTCCTGGCTTCACCGAGATCCGTCCCGCCAACGTCGTTCCGGTGGTCTTCAGCCTCCTCTTCGGTCCGGCGGCGGCGTGGGGCTCCGCCTTCGGGAACCTCATCGGCGATTTCTTCGGGACGCTGGGCCTCGGCAGCATCTTCGGCTTCGTCGGCAACTTCTTCTACGGGATGGTGCCGTACAAGCTCTGGGGAAAGATGGGCCCATTCTCGTCGGGGAAAGCACTGGATGCCCGATCGGGTCGGCACCTCCTCGAGTACCTCTTGGTTGCATTCCTCGCCAGCACCGGGTGCGCTGTCATTATCTCCTGGGGGGTGGACCTGTTCGGCCTGGTGCCGTTCGGGGTCCTGGCCCCAATCATCACGCTCAACAATTTCATCGCCGCCGGGATCCTCGGACCGTTCCTTCTCTGGCTCATGTACCCACGCGCCAGGCGGTGGGACATCCTCTGGACCGAGATCCTTGAACCCGATGAGATCTCCCGTGTGTCGCGACCCTGGATCGGGGCCATTCTGATGTGGCTCGGTGGGATCGGCGGCCTGGTGGTCGGGGTGGCCATCTCGACCGGAGTGCACGCGGCCCTTCCATTCCATTTCGGGACCGGGACCACCGGTGTCGGCGTCGTCGCGGGCGTCTTCCCCTTCCTCGTTCTCTTCGTCCTGGGCTGCCTCCTCGCATGAGAGCGGCTGTACCCGCCCGCGCCCCTCGTCCCTCGGTGAAATCCATCGGCGGAATCGTGCGGCATCGCATCCTGTCGGACGTCCCGAAACTTCCATGCCTGTGATCTGCCTCGACGAGGTTTCGTTCCGCTACCGCGGGGCGACGGAGCTGGCGCTCTCCGAGATCACCTGCCACATCCGTCAGGGAGAGCTGGTCGGCCTGCTCGGGCGGAGCGGCTCGGGACGATCCACGCTGGCCAGCACCCTGAACGGCACCATCCCCCACCTCGTCCGCGGCGACCTCAGGGGTCGCATCTCGGTCGCCGGCGAGGACGTTCAGGGCCGACGGCCGCGGGATCTGGCCGATCGCGTGGGATTCCTGTTCCAGGATTTCGAGGCGCAGCTCTTCTCCACCAACGTGGCGCTGGAGGTTGCCTTCGGTCCGGAGAATCTGGGAGTGCCGCGCGAAGAGATCTCCCGGCGGGTGGACCGCTACCTGCGCCTAGTGCGGCTGGGGGCTCTGCGCCACAAGGCACCGGCCGGCCTCTCCGGCGGGCAGAAGCAGCGGCTGGCCCTAGCCTCGGTTCTGGCCCTGGAGCCTCAGGTGCTGGTACTGGACGAGCCGACCAGCGACTTGGACCCCGCCGGGAGGCAAGACCTCCTCACGGCGATCCGCCATCGACGCCAGGACAGTCCGATCACCCTCGTGATGATTGACCCCGAGATCGATGAGTTGGGTTGGATGGACCGGCTGATCGTCCTGGATCGCGGTCGCGTGGCGTTGGACGGGACGCCGGCCGTACTCTGGACGGCAACGGACGCGCTGGAGGGCCTGGGCCTGAAGGGATTCACGCTGGCGCGGCTGGCCGCTGCGCTTGGCATTGGCGGCCGCTGGGAGTCCGCGGATCAAGCGGCCGCAGCCATCCGAGCGGCCGGATGGCACGTGAGAGAGGGCGCCGCCGAGGGCTTGCACCGAGCCGGCGCCCGGCACGAGACGGGCGAGATCCTCCTGGAGGTCGAAGAGCTCACGCACCGCTACCCGGACGGGACCGAGGCGCTCTCCGAGGTCGCCCTGGCCGTCCGCCGGGGGGAATTCGTGGCGATCCTCGGACAGAACGGGAGCGGCAAGACCACGCTGGTCAAGCACTTGAACGGCATCCTTCCTCCCACGAGCGGACACATCCGGCTGTTAGGGCAGAGCCTGCGGGGCCAGCCGCGCACGCGCCTGAGCCGTCTCGTCGGGCTCGTCTTCCAGAACCCTGACCATCAGATCTTCGCCGAACGCGTCCGGGATGAGGTGGCGTTCGGACCACGCCTGCAGGGTCTCGCCGAAGGCGAGGTCGCCCAGCGCGTGGACGAAGCGTTGGAGGCGGTTGACTTGGCGGGCGCAGGGGATCTGGATCCCTTCATCCTGACCAAGGGGAGCCGCCAGCGGGTCGCGGTGGCGAGCACGTTGGCCACCAAACCCGAGGTCATCATTCTCGATGAGCCCACGACGGGACTGGATCACCGGGAACTGGAAGGGATGATGGCCCTGATCCAGCGCCTGAACCAGGCGGGCCATACCATCTTGATCATCACACACGCCATGGCCGTGGCGGCGACATACGCTCGGCGTGTCATCCTAATGCGGGACGGGCGCATCGTCCGCGACGGTAGCGCGCGCGAGATTTTCTCGAACGAGTCGGCCCTACTGGAGCTGGGGCTCACGCCGCCGCCGGCCGTCCAGGTCGCCAACCGGCTGGGGATCCCGGCGCTTACCGTGGAAGAGCTGATTGGATCGCTGACCCAATCTCCCTTGCCCCCCGGCGCCCCCGCCCCTCTGCTGCAGCCATGAACCTGTTCCTGTACCTGGACAAAGACACCGCAATCCACCGGCTGGATCCACGGACGAAGCTCGCCCTCCTATTGGGGAGCTTTGTTGCCGCCGTCCTTTTCCAGCGGCCCGGCCCACTCTTCGCCCTCCTGCTTATCCTGCTCGTCTACGGGGCATTCGGCAGGTCTCTCGAGAACCTGCGACGGATCTGGTTCCTTTTGTTGGGGATCGCCATCTTCTCGATCGCGAGCTGGTCAGTCTTTGCCCGAGGAACGACGCCGCTGTTTTGGCGGGTGACGCAGGAGAGCCTGGCCTACGGTGTCGGCGCCGCTATCAAGATCGATGGGATGATCATCTCGGGCTTGATCTTCCTGAGCACGACGAGGATTGAGGAGGTCGTCCTCGGCCTCATCCGGTTGCGCGTCCCGTACCAGGCCGCTTTTGCTTTCTCGCTGGGAATCCGCATGGTGCCCACCATCATCGGGACGGCGATGACCGTGATCGAGGCCCAGCGCTCCCGGGGACTGGACCTCGAGAGCGGAGGGCCGCTGGCGCGGCTCCGCAACCACATCCCGCTCCTCGTGCCGATCTTCCTCCAGACGCTCCGCGGCACGGACCAACTGGCCAAGGCCCTGGAGTCGCGCGGTTTCGGCGCCCGCCGCGAGCGGACCTCGTATCTGGAGATCGGCTTCCACGGTCGAGACGTTCTTGCCCTCACCCTTGGCTTCCTAGTGCTCGCACTGTTCTTTGCGGTGCGGTTCGCGCTGTGAACGCTGACATCCCCGGAAGATCGGTAGCCGATGTGCGCGAGTGGGCAGACCATCGTCCGAATATTTCACGTCCAATGCGGGTCGGGATCGACCTCGGTGTCTGCTTAGCCGGGGCTTGGAAGAGATTTCCGGCTTGAGAAATATAAGGTGCCGGCTCAGAAATCTCATCGCGTGTGCCATCGCAGAATGCCGTTGCGGCATTTGTAGCTGTTGAAGGCATGTGCGTTTTCACTGGCCGAACTTCCGTCGGAGATGATAGGCTTCCTTGCACATCCCAGCGCATCCCACGGCATTGTGCCGATCGGATCTTCGTCCTGATTGATTGACACCCTCCGCATAGGAACGCTGATGCCCACGCCGACTTTCCTGCCCGTGACGGTGGACAAGAGCCACCTGATAACCATCGGGGAGCGACTCTATACCGAGAGCATCGAGCTGATCCGTGAGCTGGTGAACAACGCCTACGACGCGGACGCCACGGAGGTCCGGGTCACGGTGGGCGACGATCTGGTCCGGGTCGAGGACGACGGTGCCGGTATGGACTTCGACGGGCTCCGCCAGTATTTCAACATCGGCTCGCCCGAGAAGCTGCACAAGCCCAAGTCCCCGCGCTTTCGCCGGGACCGGATCGGTCAGTTCGGGATCGGGAAGTTCGCCAGCCTCTCGGCGTGCGAGCGGTTCGAGGTCCAGACCCAGAAGGGCGCATTCGCCGCCCGGGTCACCTTCGACAAGTCGGCGTGGGAGCAGGCGGGCGAGGCCTGGCACCTCCCCCTCGAATACCTGGAGCCGGATGCGCGCCGGGAGGATGGGACGACCGTCACCCTCCTTCAGCTCACGCGGCGTTTTGACCCCAAAGAGGTAGAGCGGCGCCTCGTCGAGGGCGTGCCCCTCAAGGCGCCGAGCTTCCAGGTTCTTCTGAACGGGGAAAGGGTGAGGCCGCGGACGCTGTCGGGCCACCGGATCCCGGTCCTGGAGGGAACGCCCTATGGTCCCGTCTTTGGGGAGATCCTGGTTCTGCCTGCATCCGTCTCCGATCCGGGTCCGCCGGGGATCGAGGTCAAGGTGAAACAGGTCACCGTCCGCCGGGATCTCTTCGGCGCAGAGGCGTGGGGGCGGGCTGCGGAGCGCCTGCGAGGCGAACTCCACGCAGACTTCCTGCCGGTGACGACCGATCGGAGCGGCTTCGTCCAGGACGCGCCAGAGTACCTCGCCTTCCGCGAGACCGTCGACCGGGTGATGAACGAAGTGCGGGCGATCCTCCGCCAGCTCACCGGCCAGCGGGAGCGGCGGGCCGCCAGCAAGGCTCTCCGCGAAGCGCTGGAGCGCATCCATCGAGCGCTCTCCCGCAATCCGGATCTCTCCCCGTTCGGGCCGGTGCCAGAGGCGGGCGCCGGGGGCCAGGGGCGCGGTGCCGCCTTTTCAGGCGCGGGGGGCGACAAGACCCGGGAAGAGGTCGTGGGTGAGCCCGAGGCGGCGCCGCCCAAGCGGAAGCGCGCTGTCAAGAAGCCCAAGGTGAAGCGGCTCACGCCGGATGCCGTCGTGAAGCGGCTGCGGGTGGGGCACGAGGGTGTGTCCTGCTGCCTGGACCACTTCGGCGAGGACGCGCCGGAGTGCTTCAGCGAGGGGACGGTGATCTACATCAACCGCGACCATCCCCTGTACCGGCGTGAGGCGCGCAAGGCCGAGACCCACACCATGCACCTGGCCCGCCTCCTCACCCAAGAGATCACCTTGATGAAAGACGCCCCGCGCGATCCCCGCAAGGCCTTCGACCGCCAGAGCAAACTCCTCCGTGACGCGTTCACTGACGCCCGGGAGTAAGCCCAGTCTTTCCGCGCCGGATTCGGAACGATCTAAGGTGTCCAGTAACCTTCTTCCAAGCCAATGTCTTCCACCGCTATGAAATCGTCCTCATCGAGCAGCGTCCCCTTCTCCAGCCACAATCGTCTTCCCCCCGACACGGGTCTAGGATAGAATCGCCACGGCCCCGTCGCTCCAGCGGGCGCGGCAGGGTGTCGGCGCGGTTCCTTGCGGAGGGGAGATGACGGAGACGTCTCCATCCGGGCATCCGGTCTCGCTTACGCCGGCCTGCATCCGCGCCATCCTGGCCGGGCGGAAGACGCAGCTCCGGCATGCGGTCCGGGAGCCTTCGGACGGCTGCCCCCTCGACCAGGCCGGGGATCTCCTCTGGGTGCGCGAGGGCTGGGTCTCGGATCCGCATACCGGGTCCGTGCGGTATCAGCCGGACAGCGGCGAGGAGGCCTCCTCTATCCCCTGGCAACCCGCGCGCACGATGCCGCCCGAGGCCTCTCGCCTGCACCTCATGATCCTGCGGGCGCGACTGGAGCGGGTGCAGGAGATCGGGGATCGGGACCTTCAAGCCGAGGGCGGGATGTGGCGCGAGACGGCTCCGCCCGGGGAGGGGGACCGCGAGGGATTCGGCCGCTGGTGGAGCCAGGTCCAGGCGAAGTCGGGCCTGACCCGGGAGAACAACCCCTGGGTGTGGGCCGTCGAGTTCACCGCCACTCGGCATCCCCCGGCGGGGGCGGCGGCTGCGGCTCCGCCCCCGGCCTGACCCGCCTTTCAGGCGACGCCCCTGGACGCCATCCTGGTCATGGGGCCCTTGAGCGGGGGACAGCCGCGAGGGGGGATAATGACTGAGCAGACGCTTGCCACCATCCACCGGTTCAACGAGGCCTTCAATCGGCACGACGTGGACGCCGTCATGGCGCTGATGACGGAGGACTGCGTCTTCGACAACACGCGGCCGCCGCCGGACGGCGAACGTATGGTGGGGCAGGCCGCCGTGCGGACCTTCTGGGTGGAGTTGTTCCGCCGCTCCCCCCAGGCGCGGTTCGAGACGGAAGAGATCTTCGCTGCCGGCGACCGCTGTGTGGTCCAGTGGACATATCACTGGGTCAAGGAGGGAAAACTCGGACACGTGCGGGGCGTGGACATCTTTCGCGTGCAGGACGGGAAGGTGGCGGAGAAGCTCTCCTACGTGAAGGGATAGGCGGCGTGCGGCGACATCGACGGGGGACTGACCGGTGACGGAGCGCGTCTCGTTACCGCCAGGCGGCGCCGGCCCCGGCGCGATCAAGGTCGGGACCAGCGGGTTCAGCTATCCTGAGTGGCGCGGGCCGTTCTATCCGGAGGGGCTGGTGCAGCAGCAGATGCTGGCCTACTACGCCCGGCACTTCCGCGCCGTGGAGATCAACTCCACCTACTATCACATCCCTTCCCCTCGCAACATGGCCGCCATGGCCAAACGGGCCGAGGGCCGGGTGGAGTTTGCGGTCAAGGCCCACCAGGACATGACCCACTCCCGCGAGAAATACGCGGACGCGGTCCCTCTCTTTCGGGAAGCCGTCGTCCCCCTTCGCGAGGCCGGCGCCCTGGCCTGCCTCCTGGTCCAGTTTCCTTTCTCGTTCAGGGCCACAGCCGCGAACGCCGACTTCCTGCGCCGGATTGTCTCGGAGCTCGCCCCCGATCCCGCGGTGGTGGAGTTCCGCCACCAGAGCTGGACCACGGACGAAACCTTCGCGCTGCTCCGCGACCTGAGCGCGGCCTACTGCTGCGTGGACGAGCCGCGCCTGCCGAACCTGCCCCCACCCGTGGTGCGGGTCACGGGACCCATCGGCTACGTCCGGTTCCATGGGCGGAATCGCCAGAAATGGTGGACCCATGCCGAGGCCTGGGAGCGCTACGACTATCTGTACAGCGAGGCCGAACTTCTCGAATGGGTCCCCAAGATCCGATCCCTGGCCGAAGAGACGCAGAAGTGCTATGCGTTTTTCAACAATCATGCCCGAGGGCAGGCCGTCACCAACGCCCAGATGTTGATTCGGTTGCTCTCCGGCTGAGAGGTCCGCACGACGTATGCGCCTGCCCTCGGATGGCATGCCCGGGGCGGCGCCGGAGCCTCTCTCGTGGATCCCGGCTTTCTCAGCATGCCGGGGGACGCCGTCACGCAGTTCACCACTGAAGCCCTCTTCCGCGCCAACGAGATCCAGTTCGAGTTTTACCGCGCCACAGGGCCGGGGGGACAGAACGTCAACAAGGTGTCCACCGCCGTCCGGCTGCGCTTTGATGTTCGCAGGTCCCGACTTTTGCCGGAGGCAGTCAAGGAGCGCCTGGCCCGGTTGGCGGGACGCCGGCTGACCGGCGCCGGGGTGCTCGTGATCGAGGCACAACGATTCCGGACGCAGGAGCGCAACCGCCACGAGGCGCTCGAGCGGCTGCTGGGGATGATCCAGCGGGCTCAAGAGCCGCCGAAGCCGCGGCGGGCGACGCGGCCGACAGCCGGATCGCGCGAGCGGAGGCTGGAGGCGAAGAGGCGGCGCGGCGCGGTAAAGCGAGAGCGCGGGCGGGCGGCGGAACAGTAATCGAGGGACGGGCGTGCTGGACATCTACGTCGACGCCGATGGTTGCCCGGTGAAGCCGGAAGTCTACCGCGTGGCGGCGCGCTATAGGCTGAAGGTCACCGTCGTGGCGAACGCGTGGATGTGGACGCCACCGGACGACTTGATCGAGCTGGTCCTGGTGGATGGGGGCCTCGACTCGGTGGACGACTGGATCGTCGAGCACGTCGCCGGGAATGATATCGTCGTCTCCGGGGACATCCCCCTCGCCTCCCGCTGCCTGAAGGCCGGCGCCAAGGTGCTCGACCCGCGAGGTCGCGTGTTCACCGAGGACTCCATCGCCGAGGCCCTCGCCAGCCGGGACCTCCTGGCCCACCTCCGCGAAATCGGGACGATCACGGGCGGCCCGGCTCCCCTCGGGAAGCAGGATCGGTCCCGATTCCTCCAGCGCTTCGACGAGGCCATCCAGGCCGTGCGCAGGAGCCGGTTTCTGGCGGTCCTGCCCGAACTTCCTGGCATTTGACCCGATGGGCTGCTCGGGCTTGCGGCCGGAGCAGCATCTCTGATATTGTTCAGACCAGCTCACCAGCGGGGCCGATGCGCTGATCGGCCTGAGGAGATCCGCCATGCCTCTCAGGGAATTCCCGAAACGCGTCACCCTTCGCGACCAGACCGCCGTCACCCTGCGTCCCATGGTGCGAGAGGACCGGGATGAGATCCTCGCGTTCTTCCGCCGGCTGCCGCCGGAGGATCGCCAGTTCCTGAAGGATGATGTGACCCGGGCCGAGATCATCGAGGCCTGGGTGCGGAATCTGGACTACGACCGGGTCCTGCCGATCCTGGCGGACCACGACGGCCAGATCGTCGGGGACGCGACGCTGCACCGGCAGAGCTACGGCTGGATGCGTCACGTGGGAGAGATCCGTGTCGTCACGGACGCGTACTTCCGGCGGCGCGGCCTGGCGTTGGCCCTGGCGAGGGAGATCTTTTACCTGGCGCTACAGTTCGGCCTGGACAAGATGGTCGCCGAGATGGTGGCGGACCAGGTGGCCGCGATCAAGGTTTTTGAAAAGCTCGGATTCCAGCGCGAGGCCCGCCTCGCCAACCACATCGTCGACCTCCAGGGCCGGAAGCACGACCTGGTCATCATGACGACCGACATCCCCGCCCTCATGCAGAAGATGCAGGAGTCATTCCTGCGCGCCGCCGGCTCCGTGGACTACTGAGCAGAGACGCTTCGCGCCCGCCGATCCGCCTCGTCGCCTGGGCCCAAGGCGGCCGTGTGGGCCGCCGTCCCCTCGCCTGCCCGCCCTCCCGGACCGTGAGACAGCGGCCTTTTCGCTTGTCACTCGTTTTCGGGTTGTGTACCATGCGGATTGACGAGGTGTCACCGATGGTCGAACGGAAGATGCTCACCGGCCACACGCCCGCCCTGCTGCGCCGCCAGCTCGAGGACTTCCTGGCGCGGCTGACGAAGCGCTTCGGTGAGATGAAGGGCAAGGTCGAGATCACGATGCAGCCGGAGGTGTCGTTCAAGGACATCGGCGACCTGGCGCGCGCGAAGCAGGAGATCGCGGGCCTCGTCTTTGCCCTCAAGAGTCCGGACCTCCACAAGAAGTGGGGAGCGCAGCCCCCCAACGGCGTCCTGCTGTATGGCCCGCCCGGGACAGGGAAGAGCCTCCTGGCCAAGGCGCTGGCGCGCGAGTCCGAGGCGATCTTCTTTCACATCCGCGTGACCAACGTCGTGACCAAGTGGTACGCCGAGTCCTGGGAGGTGCTGCAGGAGGTCTTCGCCCAAGCCAAGGAGAGCGGGCGCTGCGTGCTCTTCCTGGACGAAATCGACGACCTGGTCTTCGACCGGGCGGTCCCCGAAGAGTTGCGGGCCGCCAGTCGCCGCCTGGTCAACAGCATCGGGGAGCAACTCGACGACATCGGTCGCTCGGGAGACATCCTGGCCGTCGCCTCAACGAACCGCCCGGACGTCGTGGATGCCACGCTGATCCGGCCGGGCCGGATCGACAGGCTGATCGAGGTCCCGCTGCCCGAGAACGAGGGGAAGCGAGAGATCTTCCAGATCCACCTGGACCGGGCCGAGGCCATCGCCGGACGCCCGCTCTTCGCCGGCCTGGACTTCGACGCCATCCTGGCGCGGACGGTGAAGATGAGCGGCGCCGATATCGGGGAGATCGTCCAGAAGGTCCTGGAGGGGAAGGTCCAGCAGGAGGGGGCCGGGGCCCAGCCCGGCCCCGTCACCACGGAGGACATGCAGCGCACCATCGAGGAGTACCGCAAGACCAAGGAGATCATCGAGAAGATCCGCTACGGGCAATACCTGTAATCCTGCCTGCCCGACGCAACGAAACGGGGGTCGCGACGCCGCGACCTCCGTTTCGTCTTCCTGCGTCCCGGCCAACCTAATCATGTGTGTCGTAAGTGTGCCGACCTTCGCCCCGAGTCCCCTCCGCGCCGCCTGGGGCCTCGTCGAGAACCGGCCGGCCTTGCTCCGGGTCGTCGCGCCGTGGGCGCTCCTCCGCGCCGCCGTCACGCCACACGCGTGACACGGCGACCGAACCCGGCCGGCCCGCGGGCCCGGCGTCTTGGAGCGGCCCCGGGGCTCGGCTTATGCGGCCGGATTTCGGGCACACATGACTAGCTCCGCGGGACGGCATCGGTTCGTTGCGCCTTACAGATAGTGCCCGGTGCTCGCGATCTCCGCCTTCTTGGCCTTCTCTTTCTCCTGGCGGAACAGCGGCGTTCTCCCGGAACTCGGTCTTCACCGCCTCCACCAGGTCGGCCGCGGTGAGGCCCTTCACCCCGGTGGCGATCAGGCGCTTGACGGCGGCCTTCTTGGCCCGGGTGCAGACGCTCTCGATCAAGGCCCCGCTCACGAAGTCCTTGAAGTAGAGCGTCTCCTTCTCCCCGGAGGCGTAGGTGACCTCCAGGAAGCGGTGGGCCTCGTCGGCGGCGAACATCTCGGCCGTGGCGGCCTCGATGGCCGTCGCGGGGGTCTCGCCGGGGCGCCAGGGGAGCTCGGCCGTGCAGTACTTCCCGAAGATCTCCCGGGCGGCCTCCCGGGTGGGCCGGTCGATCCGGATCTTCACGTCGAAGCGGATTCTCTCCCTCCCCCTGCTGCCTGATTTGACGCACATGGCCCCGATTTCGTCAACGCGAAGTTCCCTATCCCGCGCTCATGCGTTGCCCGCCTCCATCTTTCCCTCGGGCGTCGGGGCAGGTGTGCGTGGAGCGAG
>Ga0315268_10001573_pt1 | contig 26283 bp, 26 predicted proteins | sample C1_top_MG_FD_204535 | JGI IMG/M metagenome (GOLD analysis project Ga0315268, IMG submission 204535) | Sediment microbial communities from Yellowstone Lake, YNP, Wyoming, USA - C1_top | ecosystem: Environmental > Aquatic > Freshwater > Lake > Sediment | place: USA: Wyoming | collected 2017-08-01
CTAAGAGAAGAGAGAAACGGTGATATTTAGGCCTAAGCCTGCGTTTAAAATTGGTGGCACAGGCGTCTCGCCTGTGCTTTAAAATAAGAAGGCCCTGTAGGGGCGGTTCGCGAACCGCCCTTACGAATTGACCCCATCCTGGTTGGCGCTATCGCCTCTTCCTTCCAGGTGCTGCAGGCGCTCCTCTATGGCGCCCAAAGCCTTCTGGTGTTCCAGCAGCATGGACAAAAGCATGGACTCCAGGGGCCAGGGGTTGGAGGCATAGACCCCGGCCTGGAGGTGCAGCCGGGCCAGCTCGAAAAGCCGGTCGAACTGCGCCTGGTCCTCCCGGCGCAGGGCCCGGCGAAACTTCTGCCAGCGCCGCCGCTCCTCCTCCCACACGTGACTGTAGGGTAAAACCGTCCGTCCCATGGTTCACTTCCTTGAGGCAGTTGGGGGAGAGGGCTAAGGGCAGAAAGGCCTTACCCCCTCCCCCCAACTTTTCACCCTCCTCCTTGCTTTACCCCGCCATCAGCAGGATCACGGCGGTTATTATGGTCAGCGCCACGGTGGCCAGAAACTTAGCGATTTCCATGAGAAAGGTCATGGCGTCCTCCGGGACGGCCAGGGCTTTCCACCATTGCTTCATACGAGCCGCAAACTTCGGCCCGGAGTGCAGGTATTGGTACTCAGGTAAAAACACGTCCACTTTAAAGGTCTCCTTTTGGGGGCCGGGATGGGGCAAAGGGGCGGCGCTCCCGTCCCCACCTGCCCGGGGGGAGCGCCGAAACCGCCGGGGCCACCCGGCGGGTGGCCTGGACCTGGTCCTCTTCCCCACCCCCGACCTGCACCAAGTAGTCAATCATCGGGGCCAGCATGCGGCCGAAGTGTTGGTTGGCGGCCGCCTTGGGCAGCCGAGGTTGCAGCAGCAGGAGGGCGCTTTGCGATTTGATGGAGCCCAGGAGGCGCGTCAGGTCTTTGAAGAGGCGGCGCCGTTCCGCCAGGGGCACCTGTTCGTCGTAGAAGAGGCTCACCGGTCCCAGGATCACCACCAGGGCGCCGGGTTTCAGGGCCGCGGGGAGGATCTCCTGCAGCAGGCGCACCAGTTGGTGGGAGGTGAAGGCCCGGGCTACCTGCACCCGGGCCAGCGCCTGGGCGGGCGCCAGGCCGTAGCCCCGGGCCTGGCGCACCAGCTGGTAGGGGTCGAAACGGTTGGCCGCGTCCACCACCAGTACCTGGGCGTCCCGGGCCGCGCCCCAGGCGGCCGCGGCCGCGGCCAGGAGCCGCACCGGTTCGCCCCAAAGCAATACGGCCCGGCCCGGTTTCAGGGGCGCCAGGTAGTGGTTCCAGGGGGTCATCCGGATAGGCGACCCCTGGGGCGCCGGGCGCGGCTCATAATTTCCGGATTGTCTTTCCATCACCAACCTCGCGAGCCCCCCTCACCTCAGCCCTTCCCCCCGCCAGCGGGGGGAGAGGGAGAAACCGATAATCTAGGGCGGGCCAGGCCCGCCATAAAGGTGCGCCTGCGCCCGCACCGGCGAGACGCCGGTGCCACCAAATTTCTCAGACCTTCTTGGCCTCCAGGTTGCGGTACACTCCCACCACTTTGCCCAGGATCTGCACCTCGGCGGCCTCCTCCGGGGAGAAGCGCAAGGGGGTGAAGGAGGGGTTGTCGCCCTTGAGAACCAGGCCCCCGGCCTCCTCGTACACCCGCTTCAGGGTGGCTTCCGCGTCGATGAGCGCCACCGCGATGTCGCCCCGGGCGACCCTTTGCTGCACCCGCACCATCACCAGGTCGCCGGGCAGAATCCCCGGGGCCATGCTTTCCCCGGTGACCTTGAGGAGGAAGACCTCGTCCCCCCGGACCCAGGAGCGGGGCAGGGGCAGGGTGTCCTCCACGTTTTCGGCGGCCAGGAGCGGCTGACCGGCGGCGATGCGGCCCAGGACCGGCACTTCCACCACCGGCCCCGGGGAGCGGGGCGCCAGGGTCAGCCCCCGGGACAGGCCCGGCTCCCGGTGCAGGTACCCCTTGCGTTTCAGGGCCGCCAAATGGTCCGCCGCGGCCCGGGGCTGGATGCCGAAAGCGGCCGCCACCTCCCGCACCGTGGGCGGGTAGCCCTGGCGGTTACAAAACTCCTCCACCATGGCCAATACCCGTTGTTGTCTGTCGGTTAACGGCTTCATGGCCCCAAGATACTATACAAAAGTATACTTGTCAAGAGAATAGTTGTTAGGGGAAACCAGCCTCACCCAAAGCAGAGGTTATATCGGTGCAGGCCGGTGGTCGGGGCGGGTTTTAAACCCGCCCCGACGCTCGGGTAACTAGTTTATTTGAGGATAACGGCCCGCCATCACACTAATTCCCAGAATGCTAACTGCTGACCGCTGAAAGCTGAGAGCTATCAGCCTTGCCATCCGCCCTGCCTCCTGCTATGCTGGATGGTCATGGAGCAGAGTGACAGGTTCAAGCACGGCCCCTCCCGCCGGGCCCGGGAGATCACCCCCTTTCTGGTGATGGACATCCTGGAGCGCGCCAAGGAGCTGGAGCGCCAGGGGGAGCAGGTCATCCACCTGGAGATCGGCGAGCCCGATTTCGACACCCCGGCGGTGGTCAAGGAGGCGGCCTACCGGGCCATGGCCGCGGGCTTAACCCAGTACACCCACTCCCAGGGGGTCATTGAGCTCAGAGAGGCCCTGAGCCAGCACTACTTGGAGAAGTACCACGTTTGGGTCAAGCCGGAGCAGTTCATCGTCACTTCGGGCACCTCGCCGGCCATGGTCCTCATCTTCGCGGGGCTGCTGGACCCGGGGGACGAGGTGCTCCTCACCGACCCGCACTATGCCTGCTACCCCAATTTCGTGCGCCTGGTGGACGCAGTGCCCCGCTACGTAAAGGTGCTGGAGGAGGACGGCTTCCAGCTGCGCCCGGAAGAATTGGGCCCTTATCTGGGGCCCCGCACCAAGGCCGTGATGATCAACTCTCCCGCCAACCCCACCGGCACCCTGCTTTCCGCCGACCGCATGGCCCGCCTGGCGGAGTTGGGCCCGTACGTCATTTCCGACGAAATCTACCACGGCCTGGTTTACGAGGGCCAGGAGCACAGCATTCTGGAGTTCACGGACCGGGCCTTTGTGATCAACGGCTTTTCCAAGCTCTACGCCATGACCGGCTGGCGCCTGGGGTATCTCATCGCGCCGGAGGACTTCATCCGGCCCCTGCAGAAATTGATGCAGAACTTTTTCATTTCCGCCAACCCCTTCGTGCAGCTGGCCGGGATTGCGGCCCTGACCCAGGCGGGCCCGGAGATCGAGAAGATGCGGGCCGCCTACGACGCCCGGCGCCGCTTTTTGCTGGCGGGCCTGGCCAAACTGGGTTTTCACCTGCCGGTCGAGCCCACCGGGGCCTTTTACGCCTTTGTCAACGCCCGCCACCTGTCCGAGGATTCCTACGCCCTGGCCTTCGATATCCTGGAAAAGGCCAAAGTGGGGGTGACTCCGGGCATCGACTTCGGCCAGGGAGGGGAGGGCTTCCTGCGCTTCTCCTACGCCAACTCCATGGAGAACCTGGCGGCAGCCTTAACCAGGTTGGCGGCTTATCTGGCCGGGCGGCGAGGCTAACCCCCCCCTGGAATTGTTAACTTCCTGCCGGGCGTTCCGCCTGGTTAAAAAAATTTACTTCTGAGATTTTGGTTCTCAGGGCCTGCCACCCCCATGTTCCCGGAATTTCATAGGCATGGCCACCTTGCCCAGACTAAACCAGGCTTTTCGGGGCGCCCCTTTTGTCAATTTGATAAGAAAAATTCAGATTGAGAAGACATTCTCTCATATTTAGAGTAATGGGCTCCGGGGGAATTCTGGCGGACCACAGGAGGACGGGCTGCTACCGATATCTATTAGGAATTCCATTACTTATCATCTGGGTCGCCCTTGGCGAAAATTGGCAAGCTATATGCAATGTTATTTAACAATCGCCCTTGGCGATGCATTCCCAACTTTAAGCAGGAGAAAAACATGAAGAAAGTAGTGGTCACCATAACCGCCGTAGTTTTCGCCCTGGGTCTGGCGGGCGCGGGCCTGGCGCAGACCGCCACCACGACGGAGAAACCCGCAGTGAAGAGCGAAGCCCCGGCGGCCCCTGCCACCGTGGCCCCCAAGGAAGCCGCCAAACCGGCGGTGAAAGAGACCGCCAAACCTGGGGCCAAAGAGGAAGTGAAGTCGCTGGAACACCCAGGCAAAACCAAGAAGGAAGCCAAGAAGGAAGCCAAGAAAGAGGCCAAGAAGGAAGCCAACAAGGGCAAGGATGTCAAGAAGCCTGCGGTGGTGGAACCCTCCAAGCAGGAAAAGAAGTAATCAACCCCAGCAAGAAGCCGGCTGTTAAGCGGTCTCTGGTCTGAGGGCCAGGGGAAACCGAGCCGGGGAAGGCGGCCAGCCTTTCCCGGCTTTGGTTTTTGGGGGCGATGGGGGCGCGGCGCCCCTCCGTCACAGCTTCTTCAAGCGCTGTCGGTGCCGGCGCTGCGCTTTGGGGAGGCGGCGGGCCGGGCCTTTTTTGCCGGGGCGGGCCGGGGTGGGCTCGTCTTCCTGGTCCGGGGCCTGGTGGTCCCGGGGGAGCAAGTGCAAGCTGTCAAACTGGAAGGCGTTGATCCAGGCGGCTCCCACCCGGCGGGCGTACTCCTGCAGTTCCCGGTCCGAACTGACCACCACGGCGCGCCCCCGCTCCCGGGCCAGGAGGCGTTTGATCACCTCGTCGGCCCGCTCCCCCAGGCGGGAGTAAATGATCAGCATTCCCTGCTGCTGCGCCCGGGATTCTTTGAGGTCGCCACTCTGCCAGCCGTCAAAGACCACGGTTATTTGATGGTGGGCGCGGCGGCGGTAGGACGCCAGCCGGTCCAGGAGCGCCTCCCGGCCCGCCTCCAGCTCCCGGGCGTCCAGCCGTTGCAGAGCTGGCGACTGCCGGATCAGGTTATAACCATCAATAATTAGGTGCATCGTCAGATAAAATCGGAATAAACTTGTCTAAACTGTATGTATCATAAAAAACATTATTGCCAACACTTGATAAGTTTGCTATAGTAGGCCCCGTTACGTCATATTAATTAACCGGGGGAGGGTGTGGAGGATATGCGTAACTTACGATTTATCTTGCCCGTTCTGCTGCTGGTGGCGGCGGCGGGCTGCGCCTCGGGCCAGGGGAAGCCCGAAGCCAGCGCCGCCCTGGATCAGCTCCTGCCGATCTATGAACCTCAAGAACCTAACTTAACGCAGGAACAGAGGTACATCGATCAATTGTTAAGCAAGAACGGTTTTAATGGCAACGGCAACAAACCAACCGTCATTCTGGTGCATAAAATTAAACGTAAACTCACCATTTATCAGGGTCTGACTCCTTTAAAGACGTATCCGGTAGTATTGGGGAATGATCCTTACAACGACAAATTATGCCAGGGTGATACTTGTACTCCCGAAGGGGTCTATCGGGTGCGGGCCAAGTACCCACATCCCAAGTGGGACGCCTTCATCTGGCTGGATTACCCCAATAACCAGAACTGGCTGAAGTTCGGCCGGGCCAAGGAGGCGGGACGCCTGCCGCCGGATGCCGATATCGGCGGCCAGATCGGCATCCACGGCACCGAGGACCCGCTGAGAAACCTGGCCGGCCAGAACTGGACCAAGGGTTGCGTCTCCCTGCTCAATAAGGACCTGGAGGAGATCTATCCTTTGGTGAACGACCAGACCCTGGTGGTCATCCGGAAGGATTGATCCGGGCGGCGGCGCCTGAGGCGCCCAAGTCCTGAAACCACCCATGGGACCATGAAGGGCCGGGGGCTCAAAGCCGCCGGCCCTTCCTCTTGCCATGAGACCTCCGCACCTGCAGGCTCCCCGTTGCTGGGGGGCAAGGGGCGGTGCCGCCGCCCCCAGCCGGCCCCGAGAATTAAGGGATTTCCACCGTCAGGTACAGGGTCCGTCCCTGGCGCTTGACCAAGAAGCGGGCAACTTCCCCTTTCTTCAACTGCTTGAGGGCAACCTGGTATTGCTGCACGGTTGAGACTGCTTGGCCGTTGACCTCCAGCACCAGGTCGCCGGGCCGCACTCCCGCGTCCGCCCCGGCGCTCCCCGGCGCCACCTGCACCACCACCACCCCCTTATGGTCCCGAAGGCGGAAGCTCTTGGCCAGTTCCGGGGTCAGGTTTTTGACCGCCAGGCCCAGGGGGCTTTCTTCCCCGCCACCTTCTTCGGGAGCTGTCTGCGCCTGGCGTTCATCGGTCAGTTCGGCGACGGTGAGGTTAAGGGCCTTCTCCTTGCCCTCACGCAAGACCTTCAAGGCGGCCTTGCTCCCCGGGGGGGTCCCGGCCACCAGGCGGGGCAGTTCATTCATCTCATGAATGGGATGGCCGTTGAACTCGATGATGACGTCACCCCGTTGGATGCCGGCTTTTTCCGCCGGGGAACCGGCATTGACTTCGGCTACCAGGGCTCCCTTGGGTTCAGACATGCCGAAGGATTTGGCCAGCTCCGGGGTTACGTTCTGGACCTGGACCCCGATCATGCCCCGGACCACTTTGCCCTTTTCCCGCAACTGGGGGATGATGGATTTGGCAATATTGCTGGGGGTGGCAAACCCGATGCCCTGGCCGCTGGCCAGGATGGCGGTGTTGATGCCCACCACCTCTCCCTGGAGGTTGAGCAGGGGGCCGCCGCTGTTGCCGGGGTTGATGGAGGCGTCGGTCTGCAGAAAGTTGTCATAGGGACCGGCGCCGATAACCCGGCCCTTGGCGCTGATGATTCCCTGAGTCAAGGTGTGGCTCAGGCCGAAGGGATTGCCCAAGGCCACCACCCAATCCCCCTGCCGAATGGCGTCGGAATCCCCGAATTTAAGGACCACCAAATTGGGGGGCGGCTCAACAATCTGGATCAGGGCCAGGTCGGTCTTGGGGTCCCGGCCCTTGATGGTGGCCTTGTACTCCTTGCCGCCCACCAGGATGACCTTGATCTTGTCCGCGCGCTCCACCACGTGGTTGTTGGTGACCACGTAGCCCTGGGCGTCGATGATGAAGCCGGAGCCCAGGCTGCGGGTCTTGAAGCTCTTGGGCATTTCCCCGAAGAACTTGTCGAAGAAATCCCGGAAATCCCGGAAAGGACCTTCCGGCGGGAAGGGCATCTCCGGTCCCGGTCCCGGCCCCGGTCCCGGTCCCATTCCCGGCCCCCGGCGCCCCTGGCCGCCGAAGTATTCTTTAAACTCGTTTTTCACCACCTTTTCGGTGCTGATATTGACCACGGCCCCCGCGGTTTGCTTGGCGAGCTCCGCGAAGGTGTCCGAAGTAATGGGGGTTTGGGCCAGCGCCGGGGACGGCGACCACCAAAGCGCCCCCAGGCTCAGCAAGGTCCAGGCTAAGGCCAGACTAATTACCAGACTTCTTTTCCTCATCCTTCTTCTCCTCTTGTTTCTGGCCGGGGGATGCACCGGTCAGAGACGGCATTGCGGATTTTTTCCCTACCACCACCAGGAGATAATTTTCCGGGCGCAAATATTTTTCAGCCACTTTCTGGATATCGGCGGCGGTCAGGTGCTGGATCAGCTCCGGATAGCGCCAGGGATAATCCAGGCCCAGGCCGTAGACTTCCACATATCCCAGCAGCCCGGCGCGCTTGGACATGGAGTCCATCTTCCGGGGGAAGCTGCCGATGAGGTAGGATTTGGCGTCATTGAGCTCCTGCTCCGACACCGGCCTGGTCATGATGAGGCGGAGCTGCTCCACCACCTGGTTGATGGCTTCTCCGGCGCTGGCGTTCTTGGTCTCCAGGGAGACGGTGAATGGCCCCGGCTCCAGCCCCGGGGAGAAGGAGCTGCTGACGCTGTAAGCCAGACCCCGGTTCACCCGGATGTCGTCCAGGAGGCGGGACGCGAAGCCGCCGCCTCCCAGGATGTAGTTCATCACCTGGAAGGCGTAGAAATCCGGGTTGTTCCGGGTGATCCCCAGGTTCCCCAGGATGATGTTGGCCTGGCTGATATCTTTGTTGAGCACCACCACCTGCCGCTGGTCCAGGGGGGGGATGGGAGGAAGCTTCAGGGGCGGGAGGGGCGCCGCCGCCCAGGGGCCGAAGATTTTGGTCACCCACTGCCGGGCCTCCTCCGGGGTCAGGTCTCCCACCACGGCTAACACCGCGTTGTTCGGCCGGTAGTAACGGTGGTGAAACTCACTCAGGTCCTTACGGGTGATGGCCGACAGGCCCTCTGGGGTGCCCCTGACCGGGTGGCCGTAGGGAAAGGACCCATAAAGCTTTCTGGCAAAGGTGCGGGCCGCCACCACCATGGGCTCGTCTTGTTCGGACTCCAGGGCGGCCTTGAGTTGAGCGACTTTGCGTTGCATCTCCGCCGGCGCCAAGGCCGGGTTCAGCAGCACGTCCTTCAAAAGTTCCAGGGCCTGGCCCAGATCCTTTTTGAGCACGGTGAGGCTGAGCAAGGTGCAGTCTTCGCCGCCCTCGGCCCGGAGCTTCGCTCCCATAAAATCCAGCTCCCGGGCGATCTGGGTGGCGCTCCGGCTTTTGGTGCCGCTCAGCAGCAGGGAGGCCGTGAGATTGGCCAGCCCTTCCTTGCCCCGGGGGTCCGCCAGGGTCCCGGCCTTAATCAGGAGTTGCAGGGTAACCAGGGGCAGCTCCGACTGTGGCGAAAAAAGCCACACCAGGTCATTGGGCAGCTGCTGCCGCACTCCCAGCACCTGGGAGGGAGACGCCGCCAGGGACAACCCGGCGCTGCTCCCCAGCACCAGGGCCATCAGGGCCCAGGATAATCGTCTCAGCAATTTTCTCTTCATAGCGATGGGCTCAAAACCGCTTTCTGATCACGCCACCCGGTTGAAACCGCCCTCCCTTGGGCTTGCCCGTTTGGATGGGCACCAGGACCCCCACGGTGCGGCTATTTTCCACCAGGTATTTCTGGGCCACCCGGCGGATGTCCTGGCTGGTCACCTGCTGAATTTTGGGGATGAACTCCTTGAGCAAGGTCCAACGGGCCACCGTTTCGGTGCGGCCCAGGACCATGCCCCGGTAAAACAGGGAGTCCATGGCCATGTAAAAGGAGGCGGTAACTTGGTTTTTGGCCTTTTTCAGCTCCTCGGCGCCCACTAACTCGGTCTGCAGCCTCTTGACCTCCGCCTCCAGGGCGGCTTCCAGCTGGGCCACGGTCTTCCCGGGCATGGGCTGGCCGTACAGCATGAACAGAAAGGGGTCGACGGTGTCGAAGTCGTAGTCCGCCCCGGCCTCCAGGGCCAGCTTCTGCTGGTACACCAGATTCTGATAGAGGCGGGAGCTGCGCCCCTGGGACAGGACGCGGGCCAGCAGCTCCAGAGGGTAGGCGTCGGGGTCCTGCCAGTTGGGGACGTTATAAGTGATCAGGATGGCGGGAAACTGCGCCTCCCGGTGCACCTGCACCCGGCGCTCGCCGTAATGCTGGGGCTCCTTGGCCGTGACCGGGGGCGGCTCCGGGCCCGGCGGCAGCTGGCCGAAGGTCGCCTCAATGTCGGTTAACGCCGCCTGGGGGTCGAAATCCCCCACCACCACCAGGGTGCAGTTGTTGGGCAGGTAGTAGCGGTGGTAATAGCTGCGGAAATCCTCCAGACTGATGCTGTCGATATCGTTAAACCAGCCGATGATCGGCCACTGATAGGGGTGGGCCTCGAAGGCCGCGGCCAGGGTGGCTTCCTGCATGAAGCTGGCGGGGTCGTCTTCGGTGCGCAGCCGCCGCTCTTCCAGGACCACCTGCTTCTCGGTCTCAAAGGCCTTCTGGTCCAGGTTGAGGCCCCGCATCCGGTCCGCTTCCATCTCCAGCCAGTGCCGCAACTGGTCCTTGGGGCCGTTTTCAAAATAGGCGGTGCAATTCCGGGAAGTGAAGGCGTTGTCCGTCCCCCCCACCCGTTGGATTTCTCGAGAGAAGTACTTGGGGCCGTATTTGGCCGTGCCCTTGAACATCAGGTGCTCGGTGAGGTGGGAGATGCCGGTTTTCCCCAGGCTCTCGTTGCGGGAGCCCACCCGGTACCAGACCTGAAGGCTGATGATGGGGGCCCGGGCCTCTTTCAGGAGGAGCACCTTGAGGCCGTTTTTCAACTTGTGCTCCTGGACCTGGTCAAAGAGGTTTTGCGCCTCTGCAGCCCCCAGAGGGCAGGAGAACACCCATGCCAAGATCGCGGCCAGCAACAGAATTATCCAGAAACGCCGGCCTGCCATGGGGTGAGGCACTTCTCTGCGGTAGTCAACAACCAGCCTGGCTTTGGTGTGCTTCATAAGGATTCGGTCATGATGGATTATGTACAAGGGGCCTTAAGCCCCCAGGTGCCATGGGGCCCATTTCTCCTGGGCGGATCCTGGGGACCATGAGGCCACCAAAGTTACCCCTTACAATATATATTTCTTGCCGCGGAATTCAAGGTCAGTTCCTCAGGGGGTCTGACGCTGGCTTGCAAGTTGGGGCGGACCCGGTTTTGGCCTGGGTCGCGGCCGCCAAAATATGGTGGTGAGCCAAGCCGCCAATAGCGCCGCGCTGAAATCCAGGCCCACATCCTGGAGACTGCCGCTCCGGCTCCCGAGCATCGCCTGATGCCCTTCGTCCGTCAGGGCCACCAGCAGGCTGAGGCCCAGGGACCAGAGGGCCGCATTCTTGACGGAGTAGTGGAGATTCCCCTGAAAGGCCCGAAACCAGAGAAAATAGAGGATGCCATAAGCCAGCACGTGCCCGCTTTTGCGGCAGTAGTAGTGGATCATATTGATCTGGGCCGGGCTTAAAGAGGGAATCCAGGACAGGAGCCAGCGCAGCAATCCCAAGGTGTGCCGGGAGGAGCCCCAGTCTCCGGAGAAAAGCAAGACCATAGCGCACCAGAGCAAAGGCGGCAGCCAGTAACTAAAATAAACCGGGGTTCGCAACCATGCAGCTTTCGCGCCCAAAGGGTTCCTTCCTACTGCCGGATGGTAGACTTTTAAGGTGCCGGGCCTTCGCCGCCGCCGTCACCCCAGGATCGCCTCCACGAAGGCCTCGGCCTCAAAGGGGCGCAAATCATCCAGGGCTTCCCCCACCCCCAGGTAGCGGAGGGGGATGCCGGTCTCATGGGCTACGGCCAGGGCCACGCCTCCCTTGGCGGTGCCGTCCATTTTGGTGAGAATGATGCCGGTCACCGCCACCGCCTCATGGAACAGGCGGGCCTGGCTCAAGGCGTTCTGCCCGGTGGTGGCGTCCAGGACCAGCAGGACTTCATGGGGCGCCCCGGGCATCTTTTTGGCCGCGGTGCGGTGGATCTTTTTCAGCTCCTCCATCAGGTTTACCTTGGTATGCAGGCGTCCCGCGGTGTCGATGTAAACCAGGTCCGCGCCCCGGGCCAGGGCGGCGCTCAGACCATCGAAGACCACCGCCGCGGGGTCGGCGCCGCTTTTTTGCTTGATGACCGGGGCCCCCACCCGCTGGCCCCAGATTTCCAGCTGCTCCGTGGCCGCGGCCCGGAAGGTGTCTGCGGCCACCAGCAAGGGAGACAAGCCCCGGCGGCGGTCCTGGTGGGCCAGCTTGGCGATGGTGGTGGTTTTTCCCACGCCGTTGACCCCCACCAGCAGCACCACCCAGGGGCGGGCCGTTATTTCCCGGGGCGGGGGGCACTGCAGCAGGGCCACCATCTCGGTCTTGAGGACCTGTTTCAGCCGCGCCACCTCGGCCAACTCCCGGCGCCGCCATTTTTCCTGCAAGGCCCGGATCAGGGACAGGGTGGTCTCTACTCCCAGATCCGCGGTAATCAGTAATTCCTCAAGTTCCTCCAGGAGGGCGGCGTCCACTTCCTGGCGCCCGGCAAAGAGGCGGTCCAGACCGCCGGCCAGGGTGTCCCGGGTCCGGCTCAGCCGTTCCTGAAAGCGCCGCAGCAGGCCCTTGCGGTCGGCTTCGGGAGCGGTGGCCGCCGCGGCTTCCGAAGCTTCGGAGGGTTCCGGCCCGGGCTCCGGCGGCAACTCTCCCGGGGATGGCGGCTCCGGCGGGGCGGCTCCGGCGGTCGGGACCCCGGCGGCCTCTCCCGGGGCCTCGGGACCGGCGGCGGTTTCGTCCCCCGGAGGAGCTTCCCGCTCCTCCAGGGACGTCACCCCATTCTTTTTTTGGCGGCGAAACCAGCGGCGCATGATTACTGCGTGGTGATGCGGGAAAAATCAGCCATCTGCAAAAAGGTTTGGCTGATGCGGGAGAGCAGCGCCAAACGGTTGCGGCGCAGACGCTCGTCTTCGGCCATCACCAGCACTTTGTCGAAGTAGGCGTCCACCGGCCCTCTCAGCTTGGCCAACGCCCGGCACACCACGGAATAATCCCGCCTTTCCAGGGCCGCGGCCACCTCCAACTCCATCAGGCCGGTGGCGTCCAGCAGCAGCTTCTCTTCCGGATGCTCGAAGAGCAGCTCGCTCACTTCCCCGGCTGCGGCGTCCCGGGAGATGTTGATCACCCGCTTGAAGGCCACCGCCAGGGCCGGGAAATCCGGACTCTGGCGGACCTCTTCCAGGGCCTTGACTTTATCCGCGGCGTCCACTAGGTCCCGGCCGCCCGCGGCCAGCACCGCGGCCACGGTCTCGTGCTCGAAACCCTCGCTGAGGAGGAGATGCTGCAGCCGGGTCTGGAAGAAGTCCAGGACTTCCAGGCCCGTCTCTTCCGGGGTGCGGCTGATCTTCTGCCGCAGGAGGTCGAGAGCGGCCATGACCACTTGCGGCAGGTCCAGATGGAGCTTCTGGGCCCGCAGGATGCGGATCATGGCCAGGGCGTGGCGCCTCAGGCCGTAGGGGTCGGCGGTGCCGGTGGGGATGAGGTTCACCCCGAAACAGCCGCAGATGGTGTCCAGGCGGTCCGCCAGGCCCACCAGGACTCCCACCAGGTCATCGGGCAGGTCGTCGTCGGCGTGGCGGGGCAGGTAATGCGTAAAGATGGCCGTGGCCACCTCTGAAGGCTCCCCGGAGTGCTGGGCGTAAATCCGGCCCATCACCCCCTGGAGGCTGGGGAATTCTCCCACCATTTCCGTGACGATGTCGGCCTTGCAGAGGGTGGCGGCCCGGCGCGCCATGCCTTCCAGTTCCGGGGCCAGAATCCGGGCCAGGATGGTGGCCAGGTCCCGGAACCGCTCCATCTTTTCGTAGGAGGTGCCCAGGAGAGAATGGAACACCACTCCCTTCAAGGCCTCCACCCGGTTTTCCAGCGGAGTTTTGCGGTCCTCCTGGTAGAAGAACATGGCGTCGCTGAGACGGGCCCGCAACACCCGCTCATGGCCCTGGCGCACCAGATCCGGGTTCCGGACCAGGGTGTTGTTCACCGCCAGGAAGTGGGGCAGCAGGCGGCCGTCTGGCCCCCGCAGGGAGAAGTAGCGCTGGTGTTCCCGCATGGAAGTGATGAGCACTTCGTCGGGGAGCTCCAGAAACTTTTCTTCCAGGTGGCCGCAGACCACCGAGGGATATTCCACCAGAAAGGCGTTCTCCTTCAGGAGCCCCGGGTTGGGCACCATTTCGCCTCCCACCCGGGCCGCTGCCTGGGTCAGCTCCGCCTGCAGAACGCCCATCCGTTCCTTGGGGTCCACGATGACCTTGGCTTCCTTTAGGGCCGCGACGTAGGCCCCGCTGTCGGCCACTTCCCGGGCCTCCGGGGCCAGAAAACGATGCCCGTAGGTCACCCCGCCGCTGGCCACGTCGCCCAGGTCAAAGGGCACCACCGCGCCGCCGAAGCGGGCCAGAATCCAGTGGATGGGCCGGGCGAAGGTCAGGGAGAGCGCCCCCCAGCGCATGGATTTGGGAAAAGATAAGCTTAGGATGAACCCCGGCAGGAGCTCCCGCAGGCACTCGAAGGTGGGCCGGCCGAAGGTGCGCTTTTTCACCGCCAGGTAAATCCCCCGAGGAGTATCCACCTCGATGAGATCGGTGACCGCCACGCCTTTGTTTTTGGCAAAACCCTGGGCCGCGGGAGTGGGCTGACCAGAGGCGTCGAAGGCCACCGCTTTGGGCGGGCCAACTTCCTCGGTTTCCTCCTCCCACTGGGAGGTGGCCACCTCTCTTGCCACTAGGGTCAGGCGCCGGGGCGTGCCCCAGGTGAGGACCTCCCCTATTAAGATGCGCTCCTGTTGCATTAACTTCCGGAAAGAAGTGGCCATCTCCTCCAACACCGGCGGGATAAAACCCGCCGGGATCTCCTCGGTGCCAATTTCCAGCAGCAACTCGCTCGCCATTGTCTTCCTCGTAAGTAAGGATGAGGTTTGTTGGGGGAGGGGGCTAAGGGCGCCGGCCCTTACACTTACGAAAAACTCCCCCAAGCCCCCACCCCCAATCCCTTATGGTTTTCTTTCAGGCCGGGGAAGTCGGAGGCATGGCCTCCGCCTTCCCCGGCCCCCTTATGGGGGTTGGGTGGGGGGTATGGGGGGAGGGCAGGGGCCAGTGGCACAGGCGTCTCGCCTGTGGAAGCCCCTGGCCCTCCCCCATAAAATTATTTTTTCAACAAAGGAAAGCCCATTTCCTCCCGCTGTTTCAGGAAGCCCTCGGCGCACAGGCGGGCCAGGTTCCGCACCCGGCCGATGAGGCTGGCGCGTTCCGCAACGCTGATGGCGCCCCGGGCATTCAGCAGGTTGAAGGTATGAGAGCATTTAAGGCAATAATCATAGGCCGGCAGCACCAGGCCCAGGCCGATGATGCGCTGGCATTCGGCCTCATACATGCTGAAGAGGCGGAAAAGCATGTCCACGTCGGCCTGCTCGAAGTTATAGATGGAGTGCTCCACTTCCCCTCGGTGGTGGACGTCGCCGTATTTGACCCCCTTGGTCCATTCCAGGTCGTAGACGCTTTCCACCCCCTGGAGATACATGGCGATGCGCTCCGGGCCGTAGGTGAGTTCGCCGCTCACCGGGTTGAGGTCGATGCCGCCGGCCTGCTGGAAGTAGGTGAACTGGGTGATCTCCATGCCGTCCAGCCAGACCTCCCAGCCCAGCCCCCAGGCTCCCAGGGTGGGGGACTCCCAGTCGTCTTCCACGAAGCGGATGTCATGGTCCAGGGGATCGATCCCCAGGGCCTTGAGGCTGTTCAGGTACTGCTCCTGGATGTCCTTGGGGGAGGGCTTGAGGATCACCTGGTACTGGTAGTAGTGCTGCAGCCGGTTGGGGTTTTCCCCGTAGCGGCCGTCGGTGGGGCGACGGCTGGGCTCCACGTAGGCCACGTTCCAGGGCTCCGGACCCAGGCACCGGAGCAGGGTGTGGGGGTTGAAGGTGCCGGCCCCCACCTCGATATCGTATGGTTGGGCGATGATGCAGCCATAATCGGCCCAGAAGCGCTCCAGGGCCATCAGCAGCTCTTGAAAAGTCATGCCGCCTCTCCTCCAGAGGTGAAAAATATCTGTGCAATCTAACAGTTAAGCCCGGGATTGTCAAGTTGGCAGAGGTCCTGGTCGCAGCCCCAGACCAATTATTACTCGGGGTATTAAAGAAATTGCCTTGGCTCGGTTTGAGGGCCCGGCACGCCGTGCCCCTAAGGTTCAGAAAGGGCAAGGGGTTTTTCGCTCCTAGTAATAATTTGGCGCTGCCGTTACGGCGAGATGGGATTTATTGAAGGCCGACTGGCTGCTAAAAAATAGTCCTGGGGGTCACCCTGAATGCAACAAGGGGACTCAATAATTAGAAAATCCGAGATTCTTCTCTTGGTGCAGCAGGACCGGGTGAGCGCGGCGGCATGGCGGCAACCGCCAGGCGGGGGGCGGTAAGCCAACAATCCCCTTGACGAGCCCCAGCCCACAGGTTATATGAAAAGCATAGGCACGTAGCTCAGGGGGAGAGCACTACCTTGACGCGGTAGGGGTCCCGGGTTCAATTCCCGGCGTGCCTACCAGAAATTTCAAGGGGTTACGGTTCCCTGCCGTAACCCCTTTTTGCTTTTTGGGGCCATTTTGCGACCGTGGTCCCAAAGATGAATTTTTTAGCCGGCCGGTAGCCCCTGGGAAAAGGGGGTTTCCCCAAGAGGAATCGTTGACGCCCAGGGGGCGAAAGTTTAGCATAGTAAAAGCGGGGGCTACTGGCCAGGCCCCTGAACTTGAACCAAAAACTAAAAACTAAAAACTCGAAACTCGAAACTCGAAACCCCATCATGCGACCCATGGAGATCCGGCCCCAGTGCCGCGCCTGCCTGGAGCGCCTGGTCCACCTCACCGCGGACCTGGCCACGACGGATGCGACGCTCAGGCGGCAGGCCGCGGCGGCCGCCCTGGAGATAGTTGCGCAGGATTTTTCCCAAGTCGGCACCATCCCGGCCCTCATCGCCAGCCGGTTTCACCGGGCCATCCAGGAAATCTCCGGCAACCGGGACCCCTTCGCGCCCCGCAAAGCCTTGGAAACCGCGTATCTGGCCCGGATGCAGCGCCGCCTGGCGCCGGCCTCCGGGGACGACCTGGTCTCCGCCCTCAAGCTGGCGGCGCTGGGCAATGCGGTGGATTTTTTCAGGACCGAAGCAGAGGTGAGCCGGGAACTGCTGGGCCCGGTGGAGTTCGCGGTGGCGGACCTGGCCGAATTGCACCTGGCCTCCCAAGGCGCCAAAGGCCTGCTCCTTTATCTGGCGGACAACGCCGGGGAGCAGTTCTTCGACCTGCCCCTGGTGGCGCACCTGCGCCGGCAGGGCTGGCGGGTGGTCTATGTGGTCAAGGGCGGGCCCATCCAGAACGACCTCACCCGGGAAGACCTCTACGGCTCCGGCCTGGGGGAGGCCCTGGAACCGGTCACGGACACCGGCGCCCGCACCGTGGGGCTGGACCTCCGGGACGTTAGTGCCGGCTTTCGGGCCCACTTTGAGGCGGCCCGGATAATCCTGGCCAAGGGCATGGGCCATTTTGAGACCATGAGTCACTTGGGGGACCCCCGGGTCTTTTATCTCCTCCAGGCCAAGTGCACCGCGGTGGCCCGGGCCCTGGAGGTGGACCGGGGCGCCTTGGTGTTCGCCCGGCAACAATGACCCCTTGACATTTCCCGGCGAAATGGTTAATATTAATTCACCTTACAGGTCCCGCAAGGGTATAGGGAAGACGGTTAAAAGCCGTCGCGGTCCCGCCGCTGTAATTGGGGACGAAACCGGCAAGAGCCACTGGGGTAAAAACCTGGGAAGGCGCCGGGACTAGGATGATCCAAGAGCCAGAAGACCTGCCTGTGAGCCCTGGCGGACCCAGGCTGCGCGCTACAGCCCGGCCGCCTTTTTGAGGACCAAGCAAGACGGGTGCAATCCTCAATTCTCGGTTCCGGGAATTGGGGATTTTTGTTTTTGCGGGAGCACCGGAAGGGCGGGGTTACCCCGCCCCTACCCTGGTCCCCTGCATGCTTCAGACCTTTATCCGGGGGCTTCTGGCCCCTCTCCTTATCCATGGCGCCCTGGCGGCCCTGGGGCCGGAGGCTTAATCGCCTCCGGGCCGGGGCCGCCAGGATTTTTTGTCGCCGCCCTGGTGGGTCACCTACCCCCACCAGGGGCCCCTTACCTCCTGAGGGGATCATGATTATATTAAAAACGGGTCGTTTTTTCCTGCCCCTGGTAAGGAGGTGGCGGGTGGTCGCGCCTACCCGAGTGGGGGGGCGAGGCGCATTCTCAGTCCATTATAGGGAGTTGCGGGAAGGGGCAGGGCCCTGCTGCCCTGGGCCCCCTGCTCCATTAACCGACTTTGAAAAGCAGGAGGGCGGAAATGCCGGAAATCCAAGTGAAAGGGATGAGCTGCGGCCACTGCGCCGCCGCGGTGACCCAGGCCCTCACCAGTTTGCCCGGAATTTCGGAAGTGCAGGTGGACCTGGCCAGCGGCCGGGTTGCCTACCAGAGTCAGGGCCGGGCCTCCCGTGACGAGGTGGCCCGGGCGGTCAAGGCCGCGGGCTATGAGGTGGCCGCCTGAAAAGCGCCCCCGGCGCTTAGGTTAATCCAAGTGCGGCCGCACCGGGGAAGGCCCTTCTGGTGACTGCCGGGCCGGCCGTTGCAGTTCCGCCCGCCAGAACAAATGGTGCACCGGCCGCAACTGCCAGCCTTCCCCGCCAGCTTCCTGCAGGATGTGGGTGAAGGCCTCCGTCTGGAGGGCATGGTGCCGGCTGGTGGCTTTGAAGCCCAGGTAAACCAGCGGGAAGGGCAGCTTTTCTTCCCGGGCGAAGGCCTTTATTGCGGCCGGCGGGACTTGCCGCTGCATTTCATAGATCCAGGCGTGGCCGCCGGGCCTGACTACCCGCAACATTTCCGTTAGACCGGTCACCGGCTGGGGCCAGTTATGGAAGCTGAAGGTGGCCAGGGCCAGGTCGAAGGCCTGGGCCGGGAAGGGCAGGGCCAGGGCGTCGGCCACCACCCACTTCAGGGGTTGCCGGGGGTTTGGCCCCCCTTGCCGCCGCCGGGCCCGCCGGATCATGGCTGGGGCCAGGTCCAGACCCCAAAGGTCCAGGTCCGGGCGCCTCTCGCCCAGATACCCCAGGAGATACCCCGGGCCGGTGCCCACATCCAGCACCTGGGCCCCGGCGGGGAGAAAGGCGGCCAGGTCGGCGTTGATGCGCCGGTAGATCATGCGAAGCAGGGAACCCCGGGCCATCCAGGCGTACAGCCAGGGCGGCGGCTCCAGATGCTTACCCCGGAAAATGGAAGTCAAAGTCATCGGGGTCCTTGCCCGCCAGCCGCCACCCCAGGTTCAACAGGATCCGGTGCCAGCCGGTATAGACCACCGCGGTCCCCAGAATGCAGAGAAGCATCACCCAGCCTTCGCTCATGGCCGCCAGATAAAGGAGCAGGGCCATGACGGCCACCCCCACCACCAGGAGCACTATCTCAGGAAGGTATTTCATGACTTAATTTAATCATAATATGGGCTTTGTCACCAGCCGGCGACCACCATTTCACCCTGGCCCCCTCCCCCATGTCAATTTTTCCCGCCCTCACCGGAAGTGGCAGGCGACCCAGTGCTCCGGGGCGGTCTCCCGGTATTCCGGCACGGAGTCCCGGCAGAGTGGCAGCTGGGCCTCGGGGCAGCGGGGATGAAAGGGGCAGCCCGGAGGCACCTGCACCGGGCTGGGAGGCTCGCCCTTGAGGGCCGGGGGCTTGAAGGCGCTCTCCGGGTTGGGCAGCGGCACTGCGGCCAGGAGGGCCTCGGTGTAGGGATGGAGCCCCCCCTGGGCAAAGACCTGCCGGGGCGCCAGTTCCATGAGGCGGCCCACGTACATCACCGCGATGCGGCTGCTGATCTGGGAAATGACGCTCAGATCATGGGAGATGAAGAGATAGGTGAGGCCGTAGCGGCTTTGCAGGTCGGCCAGCAGGTTGAGAATCTGGGCCTGGATGGAGACGTCCAGGGCGCTCGCCGGCTCGTCGGCCACGATGAGCCGGGGCTTCAGGGCCAGGGCCCGGGCGATGCCCAGGCGCTGGCGCTGGCCCCCTGAGAATTCGTGGGGATAGCGGTCCAGGTGCTCGGAGGCCAGCCCCACTTCGCCCAGCAGGTCCTCCACCCAGGCCCGCCGTTCCCGCTTGCTTCCCAGGCCGTGGATGACGTAAGGCTCCTCCAGAATTTGCTTGACGGTCATGCGGGGGTTCAGGGAAGAATAAGGGTCCTGGAAGATGATCTGGATCTGCCGCCGCCAGGCCTTGAGGCGCCGGGCCGGCATGCCGGTGAGCTCCTCCCCGGCAAAGAAGATGTGCCCCCGGGTGGCCGGCAGTAGCGCCAGGACCAGGCGGGCCAGGGTGGACTTGCCGCAGCCCGACTCCCCCACCAGGCCCAGGGTTTCCCCGGCATAGAGGTTAAGGCTCACCCGGTCCACCGCCTTGAGGGTCGGGCCGCGCCCCCAGGGGCCCGCCAGGCGGAAATGGCAGGACAGGTCCTGGGTTTTCAGCAAGGTTTCAGGCATAGTTCCAGCAGCGCACCCGGTGGTCGGGGCCCACCTCCACCCAGGGGGGCTCCGTCAGGCATTGCTCCCGGGCCTCGGGGCAGCGGTCCCGGAAGAGGCAGCCGGCCACGGGCTCCGTGGGCACGTGGCCCTGGACGGTGGCCAGCGCCTCTCCCGGCGGGTGACGGAAATCCAGCCGGGGCACCGCGCCCAGCAGGCCCCGGGTATAGGGGTGGTCCGGGTGCGCGAAAAGTTCCCGGGTCAGAGCCTGCTCCACGATGAGCCCGGCATACATCACCGCCACCCGGTCGGCGGTCTGGGCCACGATCCCCAGGTTGTGGGTGATGAACAGGATGGCAAGCCCCAGCTCCGCCTGCAGCCGGGCCAGCAAGGCCAGGATCTGGGCCTGGATGGTGACGTCCAGGGCGGTGGTGGGCTCATCGGCGATGAGAAGCTCCGGGTCGCAGGCCAGGGCCATGGCGATCATGGCCCGCTGCCTGAGGCCCCCCGAGAGCTGATGGGGGTACTGCTTGAGGCGGCTCTCGGCTTCGGGCAGACCCACCCGGGTGAGGGCCGCGGCGGCCTCGCGTCCCGCCTCCTGGTGGCTCAACCCCCGGTGCAGGCGCAGGACCTCCATGACCTGCTCGCCGATGGTGAGCACCGGGTTGAGCGCGGTCATGGGCTCCTGGAAGACCATGGCGATGCGGTCGCCCCGGATCTGGCGCAGCCGGGCCTCGGGGGCGCGCAACAGGTCCTCCCCCCCAAAGCGGATCCGGCCGCTGACGGTGGCCGGGGGGGAGGGCAGCAGGCCCAGGATGGACAGGGCGGTGACGGTCTTGCCGCAGCCGGACTCCCCCACCAGGCCAAAGGTTTCGCCGGGATGCAAGTCGAAGCTGACCCCGGCCACGGCCCGCCGCAGGCCCCGGGGGGTGTCGAATAGGACCTGGAGGTCCTGCACCTCCAGGAGTTGGTTGGCATTCTTGTTCTTGATTGCCCGGGCGGTATTCATTGGTTATTATGATTACGAAGAGGGGAAATCAAGGGATTATTGTAGAATCGCGTTCCGATCTTTAAATCCTCAAAGATTCTCGCAATTCTAATATTGGCTCCATACTCATATCCCTGCCTTTTTGATTTGGATAATTACAATCTTCCTGACCCCATATCCATTTGTAAACTTTCAGTAATAGCTCAGGTTCTTCCCCGCAAGGATTATTTATTGTGAGATATTTAAGAATTTCATCTGGTTCTTCTCCACCATGGACCCTTTCAAGGGCATCTATAATTTTTATGGTTTCTTCAGGGTTTCCCTGACCTTTTTCGACCAAATCATTATAAATTTGTTTATGGGAAATTAACCAAAGTGAGAAATTTGTTGGATTATAAACAAAAACCATGAAATCTTCTTTTTTAACAAGACCATAAGTAATTTTGCCGCCAGGCTTTGTTATTACTATCTTCCTTCCGTCGGTTAGTTGTTCAACTTCGTAACCTCTGTAAGGAATTTTTTCCAGCGATTGCCTAAATTCTTCTCGTGGCATATTTATAATTTTAAGAGACGCAAGATCTATAGAGTGATTATAAAGATTCTTTTTTGGTTTCATTTAGTTATACCATTTTTATTTAGCACTATCGTAAATTACCTTTACGAGTCCAGTCCTAGCATAAAATGCCCTACTTATTGACCCATGCCCAGGTCCTTTAGTTCTTGCCTGAATCCATTTTCCATCCTTACCAGTTAACGCTGCAAAACCATAATTAATCAACTTATTTCTAATAAAATCATAATCTTCTTTAAGTTCCAAAACCAACTCATCTCTTTCATTCAAATCGAAATTAAAAACTTTTAAAAGTTCTGCACGAGGTAAATTTTGTCCATGCCAATGCACTGCGCAAAAAACAATGGCTCTAAGTTTGTGCCAGCAATGGCTATTAAAAAAATCATAGTCTCTCAATTCGTCTTGATTAATCATGGTTATAGCCATTGTTTCTTTAGGGACTAACTTACCTTTAGTATAGCGAAAACTAACAGATTTTAGCTCGTATGTTATACCATTTGGTTGTTTCGAGGAGGAAGTTTGAAGTCCCGCCAAAAGTTCTAAGACATGACCTTTCCAACCTTTATTTTGTTTCCCCCCCTTAAAAACAGTAATCCCTCGCTGTTCAGCAAGGGAAAATAAATTTTGTCCTATATATTGTTTTAAATTGCTTATTGCCTCTTCCCTTGAAACAGCCTCAACCAAAGCCACCTCCGAAAAGCTTTTCTTTTATATTTTTTCCGAGTTCATCGAACCTCTTAACTGAAAGTTCAAGGTAATCTTTTTCAGTATCTATGCCGATAAATCTTCTTCCATATGTGTAAGCCGCAAGACCGGTAGTAGAACTTCCAGTAAAGGGGTCAAGAACAAGATCATTCTCATTAGAAGTTAAAAGAACAATCCTTTTTAGAAGATCAAATGGCTTTTGGGTAGGGTGTTTTCCAAAAACTTTTTCCGCGGGTTTGGGGGTGCATATTGACCAAACCGAACGCATCTGTAAGCCTTTTCTTTTAAGCTGATCTTCTGACCAGTTTCCGTTTCTAGATGAATCATAATTGAAAGTATGCTTTGCTTTCTTATTTTTTTTAGCCCAAATTAAAGTTTCATGACTGGCCGTGAAATACCTACAGCTTAAATTTGGAGAGGCATTTGGCTTATACCACGCAATATCGTTTAAAATGGTAAATCCGGCTAATTGCAATGCATATCCGCATTGGTAAATGGAATGGTAGGTTCCGCTGATCCAAATCGTACCACTTGGTTTCAAGACCCTTTTACAGGCTTTAATCCAGGCAAGGTGAAAGTTAAAATTCTTTTGAATATCTAACCCCATATCCCAATCAGCTTTTTTAACGCTGACCGCGCGACCGGCGTGGCAAGTAAATGTTCCGTTGGAAAGAAAATATGGCGGATCGGCAAAAATAAGGTCAACAGAATTTTCCTCAATCTTTGGTAGAAGATCGAGGCAGTCGGCAAGATATAAGACAAATCCTGGAACTCTAAAAAATGGCTTGTTCAATTTTTAGCCTCCATTTTATTTTACCATATTTTTCGGATATGGGGCCGCATAACTTAAAAATGGAGTGTCTAAATGGAAATAATATCATTATTACAAGCACATCCCTGGTTATCCGGGGCTCGATGCCTCCAGGGGCAGCTGGATGGTGAAAGTGGAGCCCTGGCCCGGGGTGCTGTCCACCAGGAGGCCGCCGCCGTGCTCTTCCACGATGCTCCGGCAGATGGCCAGGCCCAGCCCCGTGCCCTTCTCTTTGGTGGTGAAATAAGGCTGGAAAAGTTTGTCCATCACCTCCGGCGACATGCCCTGGCCGGTGTCGGCGACGCTGATCTCCAGGTTGGGCCCGCGCCGGCGGCTGGCCACGGCGAGCTCGCCCCCCCGGGGCATGGCCTCCATGGCGTTTTTGAAGAGATTGAGGAGCACCTGGCGCAACTGCTTGTAGTCGAAGGGCACCGATGGCAGGGGCCCCTCTGCCGCCCGGCGCACCTGGATGTGGTGCTCCGCCAAGGCGTCCTGGAACAGCCCCAGGACTTCGTCCAGCAGGGCCTCCAGGTTGCCGGGGCGCTTCTGGGCCGCCGGTCGGTGCACGAAATCCCGCATCTCCGCCACCATTTCCTCCAGGTGGCCCACCTCTTCGGCGATGATGGTCAGCTTCTGGCGGGACTTGTCGTCCAGCCCCGGGACCTTGAGCAGCTGCCGGGCGAACCCCCCGATAATCAGCAAGGGGTTTTTGATTTCGTGGGCGATGTGGGTCACGGTGTTGCCCACCGCCGCCAGCCGCTCGGATTGGAGCACCCGGTCTGCCATCTCCTGGTATTCGGTGATGTCCCGGATGACCCCGGTGAAATAGAGGTTGCCCCGGATTTCGGCCACCGAGAAGGAGATGCTCATGGGAAATTCGCTGCCGTCCCGGCGCTGGGCCCTGAGGCGCACGTGCTTGCCGATCACCCGGGCCTCCCGGGTGGCCACGTAGCGCCGCACGTAGTCCCGGTGGGATGCCTTGTAGGGCGGGGGGATGATGATTTGAAGGTCCTGGCCCAGGGCCTCGGCCCGGCGGTAGCCGAAAATATTTTCCGCCCCCTGGTTGTACCCGATGATGACGTGATCTTCATTGATGGTGACGATGGCGTCGGTGGCGCTGTTGATGATGCCGACGTTGATCTCCTGTTTTTGCCGGAGTTCCTGCCACTGGCAAGCCAATCCCGCCAGCATGCGGGCCGCGGGCCCGGCAATGAGGTGCTGCCAGCCTTCCGGGGTCAAGGCGGGCAGCCCCGCGGCCAGGAATTCCCCGTCCAGGACCAGGTCGAACTGCTGGGGCTGGAGCTCCGGCAGCGGGCTGACGGTGCGCCCCTGGAGCCCCCCGGGGGTGGCGCCGTAGAGCTCGATTTCCAGGGGCGGGTAACCCTCCAGGGAAAAGGGGAGCGTCACCGGGCGGCAGGCGAATTGCTCCCGGCCCACGACGATGGCGAGGCGGATGGGTTTTGAGGCGTTTTCGGTTTTCGGTTTTCTGTTTCCTGGGGGCATAATCCTGGGATTTAATCGTCGTAGTTTCCAGGGTTCCGGTTCCGCGGAAAAGCCGGTTCCCGGTGGTCTTTCAACCGAAAACCGAAAACCGGAGACCGAAAACTATCCGAACAGGACCTCTGCCAGGCGGTTCAGGGCGGCCAAACCCTGGATCTCCGTGTCGAACAGGGGCACCAGGGCCCGGACCTGGCCGTCGAAGAGCTGCCAGATGGTTTTCAGGTGTTCCGCCTGCATGGCAAAGCGGTTGCGGACGAAATCCAGGGCCTGCTCAGACTCCGGGGGCGGCAACAGGCCGTTGACGATGATGCCCCCCACCGGAATGCCGAAGTCGTGGAACCATTTGAGAAACCTGGTGATCACCGCGATGGGCAGGGCCTCCGGCAGGGTGACGAAGAAGAAGGCGGTCTGGGCCGGGTCGGTGAGCAGTTCCCGGGCGTGGGCCATGCGCTCCCGGAAGTGCACCAGGTATTCCATCAAGGGGTCGGCCTCTTCCTTCTTTTTGGAGAAGGAGAGGACCTGACGCAGGGTCGTGGCCTCCTCCCGGCTTTTCATCATCTTGTCCACCCACAGGGAATAGACCCGGGACATGCCCAGGAGCCTGCGGGCGTTGGCGGTGGGGGCGGTGTCGAAGACATAGACCTCGAATTCCCCGCTGAACATCAGGTCCAGCATGTTTTCGAACATGGCGGACTCTTCGAAGGCCGGGTTCAGGGTGGCCGCCTCCACGAAGTCGTCGGCCTTGAGCTGGATGTCGGCGAAACGGAGGAACCAGTTGATCTTGTCTTTGATCTCTTTCCGGGACCTTTCAATGGTGTCCTTGGTTTCGATTTCATAGGCAAAGGCCCGGTCTGCCCCGGGCAAAGGGGTAATCCGGCCGAGGACCTCCAGACCCAGGAGACTGGACAGGGAGTGCACCGGGTTGGTGGAAGCCAGGAGCGTCTTGCGCCCCTGCTTAGCCAGCCAGAGGGCGGTGGCCCCGGCCATCACCGTCTTCCCCACCCCGCCTTTGCCCCCGAAGAAGAGAAAACGGGCCTGAGGGTGCTCTTCCAGAAACTGTCGCATGCCGGTGGTGATCTGCTGGTCCAAATCTTTTTCTCTCTTTATTCATTAAGGGGTTTTTATTATTTAACAATTATCACAATATCTTACACATGACTTCAACGATCCTATTCCCAACCCCCCCGAGCTTCAGCCGCAAAGATAATCGGCCACCTTGGAGATCATGGCCAGCCCGGTGACGTCCCGTTCCAGCTCCGGCACCAGGGCCAGCACCTGTTTCCCGAAGATTTTGCGGATCTCGCCCAGATGCGTGCTCTGCATCGTCAGGCGGCGGCGCAGGTACTCGGGAATGTCCTGGCCTCCGAGGGCCTCCGGCAGCACCCGGTTGACCACATAACCGGAGAGGGGCACCTTGAACCGGGCAAAGAGCTCCGCGGCCTTCAAGGTGTCCTTGATGATCATTTCTTCCGGTGTCAACACGAAGAAAAAGGCGGTCTTTTGCCGGTCGGTGAGGATCTGGGAGCTTTTCTGGATGCGGTCCCGGATATAGAGGAGCTCCTTTAAGATGGCGTCTTCTTCCCTGGTTTCCTTTCCTAAATGTGCCGCCACCTGGTTGTACTCCCGCATCTGCTCCCTCAAGGCCGTGATCTTGCCAATCCAGGCGTCATAGACGGTGGCCATGGAAAGATAATAGAGGGCGTGGCCCAGGGGCACCAGGTCGTAGATATAATAATCGTATTCCTCCGCCCCCACGATGTCCACTACGGCGTCGAAGATGGCGCTCTCCTCCATGGCGGGCTCCGCCGAGGCGGCCTGGATGTAGGATTCGATCTCCTCGGGCAGCTCCTTTAAGCTATACATCTCCAGAATCTTCTGGCGGATCTCATCC
>Ga0315268_10001574_pt1 | contig 26271 bp, 26 predicted proteins | sample C1_top_MG_FD_204535 | JGI IMG/M metagenome (GOLD analysis project Ga0315268, IMG submission 204535) | Sediment microbial communities from Yellowstone Lake, YNP, Wyoming, USA - C1_top | ecosystem: Environmental > Aquatic > Freshwater > Lake > Sediment | place: USA: Wyoming | collected 2017-08-01
TACCACTCAAACATCAAGGGCGAACACAGCTACTATCGCGTTCGCGCTTCGGAGAAAGATGTTCAGTCGCACGTGGACTGGATAGACGTTCTAATCGCCCTTGACAGAGAAACGTTGTTTGGAGATGTGCACAAAGAATACCAGACACATGACGGACATCGAAATGAGGTAAGCCCAGGCGGGGCGATCATCTACGACGCCTCGCTGAGGCTGAAGCCGGAGGACATAGGCCGCCCTGATGTGAATCTCTACCCTGTACCCTACATGGACGTTTTGTTGGGCGCTCTCAGGGAGACAGAACATGAGAAGGAGCTAAGCAAGTACCAAGTCATGTCCAACACAGTAGCCTTCGGAGCGTCGACGGCGCTTATCGACTACAGCTTCGACCATGTAGCCGCAGCGATCAAGGAAGGATTCACTGGAAGAAAGGCTGCCCTAGGCGAATTGAACGTGAAGGCAGCTCGACACGGCTACGACTACGTCAGGAACACCTTCCACAACAACTTCCCCTACAAGCTCCATCCGGTTGACATCAAGGAGAGGCGAATGTTGATCAGGGGCGTTCAGGCGGTGGGAATTAGCAAGTTCAAAGCTGGCTGCGCGTTTCAGACCTACTACCCAATAACACCCGCCACCGACGAGAGCGAGTATCTGGAGAATCATCAGAAAGACTACAACATTGTGGTGGTTCAGACGGAGGACGAAATTTCCGCCGTCCTGATGGCAACTGGTGCCGCACATGCCGGAGTAAGATCATCAACCTCAACATCCGGTCCAGGCTTCAGCCTGATGGCCGAGGGACTCGGTTGGGCGAGTCATACTGAAGCTCCCGGACCTGTCATAATCCTCTATCAGCGAACTGGCCCTTCAACCGGACTGCCAACGCGTACCGAACAGGGAGACCTTCAATTCGTACTACACGCAGGGCATGGGGAATTCCCGAGGATGGCACTTGCGCCTGGCGATGTTATGGAATGCTTCCAGGACACGTTCGACGCATTCAACTATGCGGAACGTTTCCAGATGCCAGTAATTGTAATCGTTGACAAGTTCCTCGCGTCCAGCTATCGAACCATTCCAATACCCGACACGGGCGGGCTTCAGATTGATCGTGGCTTGCTTCTGAATGAAGCCGACTTGACGTCAAAACCAACCTACAAGCGCTACGAATTCACGCCGCTTGGGATATCTTCGCGAGCGATCCCCGGAACGAAGGGTGGCATCTTCCACACGACTGGTGACGAACATGATGAACTTGGTCATATCACGGAGAATTCGGAGATCAGAATCAAGATGATGCAGAAGAGGATGCGCAAGCTCCAACTGGCAGAAGAATCGATTCCCGACAGCAAGAAAGTCAACTTCTACGGACCTGAGAGGGCTGAAGTAACAATGGTCGGATGGGGTTCAACCAAAGGCCCTATTCTGGACGCAATCAATGATCTCGAGGGAGATGGCATCAGATGCAATTTCCTCCAAGTCAGGTACATGAATCCGTTCCCGACTCAACTGGTGACCAAGCTCCTTTCAGGAGCAAAGAGGAAGGCGTTGGTCGAGAACAACTACTCCGGTCAGCTGGGCGCGTTGATTCGCGAACACACTGGGATAGTGATGGACTACAAGGTGCTCAAGTACAATGGCCGACCCTTTTCACAGAACGAAGTCTACGAAGGCGTCAAGCAAGCGATCAAGAATGGAGAAAAGGAAGTGGTGATGGCGCATGTTTGAACTCAAAGACTTCAGAACTAAGGTGCACAACGACTGGTGCCCAGGATGCGGCGACTTCGGTATCCTGAACGCAGTGCAGATGGCCCTGTTCGAGCTCAAGTTGGAACCCTATCAGGTAGCCATTTTCTCGGGCATCGGCTGCTCAGGAAAGACACCTCACTTCGTGAACACCTACGGCTTTCACACACTCCACGGCCGCGTGCTACCAATAGCCACAGGCGCGAAGCTCGCGAACAAGGACCTTACCGTGGTAGCTGTCGGGGGTGACGGCGACGGATACGGGATTGGGGCCGGCCACTTCGTCAATACGGGCAGACGAAACCTGGACTTCACTTACGTGGTTCACAACAACGGTGTCTACGGCCTGACCAAAGGCCAAGCCTCGCCAACCCTGCCGAAAGGGATCAGAACGAAATCAATGCCTTTCCCTGCGATAATTGAAGGCATAAACCCGTTGGCGACAGCGATCAGCGCAGGTTACACATTCGTTGCTAGAAGTTACGCGCTTGACGTGAGACATCTGAAAGAGACGCTCAAAGCTGCTGTGCTGCACAAGGGCACCGCGCTCGTCGACGTGCTCCAGACCTGCCCAACGTACAATGACATCAACACGAAGGAATGGTATTCCGGTACAGATCTGCCCACCAAGGCACCGAGGTTGTACAAACTCGAAGACACGGGATACGATGGCGTTGTGAAAGATCCAAACGATGTAAACGAAGTGAACCAGAAGAAGGGACAAGCGATAATTCGATCATTTGAGTGGGGCGACAAGATTCCGATCGGGCTTTACTATCGCATAGAGCAGCCAACATTCGAGGACTTGATCGCAAACCGCATGCCCGCATACAAGGAGGTTCCGCTTGTGAAGCAAGACCTGTTCCACAGGGACGTGACTCCACTGTTCGCGTCTCTAGCCTGATCTCTTCTCTTTCCTTCCGTGAATTCCCGCAGTCGTCATTGAGTAAGGATCTAGGATCTCATTCAGCTCGGACTCGCTCAAGAGCTTCTTTTCCAAGACTACCTCGCGGAGCGAAATTCCGCGCGCAATGGCTTCCTTTGCAACCTCTGCGGCTTTATCATATCCTATGAACGGATTCAGTGCGAGAGCGATTCCCGCGCTCTTCTCAAGCAGCATCCGGGCCCTATCTGGGTTCGCTCCGACGCCTTTGACGAGCCGCGCGTCAAAAGCCCTGATCGCGTTCGTCAAAATGACGAAGGACTGGGTTAAGTCGTAAGCTATGACTGGCATCATAACATTCAGCTCCAGCTGCCCCGCCTGAGCTGCCATTGTGATCGTGAGATCGTGGCCGATGACCTCAAAACAGACCATGTTCAGCATCTCCGCCATTACAGGGTTCACCTTACCCGGCATGATCGAGGATCCTGGCTGAACCGGGGGTAGATTGATTTCTCCAATTCCAGTAACTGGCCCAGAGCTCATCAAGCGCAGATCGTTTGCGATCTTTGTCAGGTCGAGGCATAGAGCCCGAAGTGCTCCAGACAGCTCGACAAAGTCAGACATAGATTGCATCAGAACCGCGAAGTTGCGTGCCACGCGAAACCTGAACCCCGTGTAACGGCAGAGATTCTCTACGGCTAGCTGCACATATCTTGGATCAGCGTTCAAGCCCGTCCCGACGGCGGTCCCGCCGAGGTTCAACTCCAAGATCTTCTCCACGGCGTTCTCAAGCCTCTTCATATCGTCGTCGACCATGCCCGCGTATGCAGCGAATTCTTGGCCGAGTCTGATAGCGGAAGCGTCCTGCAAATGAGTACGACCAGGCTTCACAACGCGGTCGAACTCGTTAGCCTTGGCCTGGAGATCTCCTTTGAGCTCTCGCAACGCAGTCCGCAGGGGCTCGGCAAGAATCGCACAGGCCACTCGGATGAAAGTTGGGTACGCGTCGTTCGTTGACTGCCCCATATTTACGTGATCATGGGGGTTCACGAGGCTGTAGTGGCCCTTCTGACCTCCGAGAATCTCAACTGCCCGATTCGCAAGCACTTCGTTCGCATTCATGTTATGGGACGTTCCGGCTCCTGCCTGATAGACATCGACCACAAACTGATCGCGCAGCTTCCCGGCGAGGACCTCGTTCGCCGCCTCTACGATAGCCTTTCCTATGTTCTTGTCCAGAAGGCCAACAGTGGAGTTCGCTTCGGCGGCAGCTTTCTTGACCATAACTGTAGCGGTTATGAACTCTGAAACAGCTCTAATCCCGCTAATCGGAAAATTCTGTAGAGCCCTAGCAGTCTCAGGGCCGTAGTAGGCATCCTGAGGGACCTCAATGGTTCCCAACGAGTCTCTCTCCGTCCTAGTAGGCACGGGCATCTTCATGGCACTTCCATTGACCGCGCCTCGGCGCGAATAAAAAGCCCTTGGCCCAACGATCTGAACACCTTAAAGCCTAGGCCAACCAATCGGAAACCGATGCCACGAGAGATGAAAGAGCATCAGAGCGCCCTGCGGACTTGTCAAGACAAAGTGAGGAGCAGACTTTACGCCGAGAGGTCGGCTGGTATGGATCCTTCGCAATGGGGTACGCGGACGTCGGCGCCGACATCTATGTGGCCCTCGGCCTCGTAGCTCTCTTCGCGGGCGGAGCTTCTCCAATCGCATTTCTGATAGCGTCGATCACATACATCGCCACAGGCCTCGCCTACTCGGAACTCGCCACGACGTTTCCCTACGCCGGTGGCGCCCACATCTACGCCATGAAAGCATTCAACGACCTCGCGGGGTTCATCGCTGGATGGGCTGTCATGCTCGACTACACCGTCGACATAGCGCTATTCTCTCTCGCTTCCGCAGGATACCTAAGCTTCTTCATACCCACAATTACATCTGGACATATCGTTCTTAACCTCGTCGGCTTGTCCATCAACATTCCTGTGCTCGGCGTTGTTTCTGCGGTTCTTGTGGTTTTCCTGCTGCTCATCAACATCTTCGGGATTAGAGAGTCCTCCTTTCTCAACGAAGCACTTGTTTCACTCGACCTGATCGTGACGGCCGTCATTCTAATTGTGGGTTTAGTCTTAGCATTCAGTGTTTCCCAGTTCCTGAGTCAGATCACCGTCTTTGGGTCTACGGAACCTCATGCAACCATCGCGTACTCCCTTCCGAACCTGGGCTTCCAAGAGCAGAATTTCATCTACGGAATAACCATAGCAATGACATCGTTCATCGGGATCGAATCGATCGCTCAAGCTGCCGAGGAAACCAAGCGTCCAGACCGCTGGATTCCTAGAGCAAACAAACTGTCGATAGTTTCGGTAGTCGTGTTCGCAATCGGCTTGTCTGCGGTCAGCATGGGATTGATGGGATGGCAAGCTCTCGCAGACGCACGAAATGACCCGATGAGAGCCATCTCTGCGAACATACCACTCTTAGGTCCTTACCTTGCTCCAATCGTGGCAGCCACCGGTTTCGCCATCTGCTATGTCTCCACCAATACAGGTGTCATCGGAGTTTCTCGAATAGTCTTCTCGATGGGAAGATTCGATCTGCTTCCGCGCTGGTTCTACAAGGTCGATTCTAGATTCAAGACACCTGTGAGGACGATAGTCGTTTTTGGCCTTATCGGCATGGCGCTCTCACTGGTAGGCGAGCTCACGTTCGCTGCGGATCTATACAACTATGGAGCACTCCTGTCGTACATCGTTGTGAACACATGTCTGATCGTTCTACGCAACAAAGAGCCAACGGCCTACCGCGCTTGGAGAGTCCCGGGAGCAATCACCGTACCACTTGGCAGGCGCAGAATCATCATTCCCGTAATCAGTCTGATCGGTGCTATATCATGTGGAATTCTCTGGACCCTCATTCTAGCCTTCCACTGGGCTGGCAGGATTCTTGGAACTGCTTGGGTAGTCATTGGTGTTGTAGGCTTCATAGCGTTGCGAAGAATGAAGCATATGCCGGTGCTCACCGCTGAGACAGGAAAACGCATACTGCCCGGCGGTTACATGATGAACGCAGTTGCCCTCGTACGAACTCCCGCCGACGAAGAGTCAACAGCAGCAGCAATCAGCGAGGCGCTTGATCCCAGATTCCGGATATCACTCCTGAATGTCGTAGATCCTACAGAACTAGGGCTCAACATCGACGAGTTGAGAGGCTACACGCAGATCAACGAGTACAGAAACACCTCACTCAAGGAAATCCAAGCAATCGCACGGAAGTTGCATTCCAAAGGCTACGAGGTCTCTCCGAGGGTCGATATCGGCAACTACGAGGAAATCGTGGATCAGGAGGCAGCGGCGGACAAGAATGATCTGGTCGTCCTCATAAGACGAAAGGCTCTCAAAGGGCATGTTGAGAAGGAGCGAGAAGATTCTGCAGTAGCGGTGCTATCTAAATACCCGGGAAAGATCATGATCGTCAAGAGGAGAAAGTGATGCCCCGAGGCATTCTGGCAATCCTAGACGTGAACGTCAAATCGCAGGAGCTCGAAAGAGTCGCCCAAACGCTGGACAAACTACCACAAGTCACTGATCTCTACGAGGTCACGGGCGAGTATGACCTTGTAGCCTTAATCGAAACCGATACGATAATGTCGTTCAGAAATCTCCTGAAGGACAAGATCCTGTCGATCAAGGGAATCAGCGGCACGAATACGCTAGTAATCATCCACACGCACAAGAAGAATGGAAAAGCGGTTGCTGACTAGCCACGAAGCGCCGAAGGTCATCCGCTGAATCTGCCAAGATACTCATCCCGCTGGGCAAGATTGTCAGCAGACGCCTGATCATGCAAGCGCTGCATGTACTTTCCGCCTTCAAGAATCCAAGCATCGTACTCCTACGTGTCATTGAAGTGCCGAGCAGAACGGCAACCTTGGAGACCGACGCGTATCAGGAAGACATCAAACGCGCTGAGAAAGAGTTGGATGATGTGTCCTCATGGCTCTCGAGTCAAGGTCTCAACGTGCACGTGAAAGTCGCGGTGGCTAGAAATATCGCGGATGGCATAGTTGAGGAAACGGAGAGAGACGGCTACCTCATCGTCTTCATGATGAAGCGGAGAGCCGAACGTGGGTGGCGTCGGTTACTCACTCGAAGCGTGAGTCAACGAGTGGTGCGCCATGCGAACTGCCTCGTTTTGACTGCTCCGCTAGAGCAGCTCTCGGTCCGCGCCAAGCCCTCCGGCAAACACTAAAATAATGCAGAGACAGACGCTACATCTGATTCCTGAGGCTATGAAGATGAAACTCTGCGGTGTTTCAGTTCCAGAAGCCTAAGCGAATCATTCGACTGACTTCTATGTTTCTCGTCAGCGTTGGAGTGAGGTAGCAATGAGTAAGGAAATTGGAATTACGGTCAAGAAGACTGATAACCTCTCGGAATGGTACACGCAACTCGTGACAAAAGCCGAGCTTGCGGACTACGCTCCAATGAAGGGATTCATGGTACTGCGACCTTACGGCTACTCCCTATGGGAGAAGATCAGGGGATACTTGGATGGGAAGCTGAAAGAAACGAACCATTCAAACGCCTATTTTCCACTCCTTATTCCCGAAAGCTTCCTGAAGAAGGAAGCTGATCACTTCAAGGGGTTTACCCCGCAGGTATTCTGGGTGACGCATGCAGGCGATACTGAACTGGCTGAGCGGTTGGCTGTCAGACCCACTTCTGAAACGATAATCTATGATGCATATTCGAGATGGGTTCGAAGCTGGCGCGATCTCCCTGTTCTCATCAACGTCTGGAACTCCGTCCTGAGAGCCGAGATAACCGCCACACGCCCATTCATCAGAACCTCTGAGTTCCTTTGGCAGGAAGGCCATACCGTGCACGAAACGAAGGAAGATGCGGATCATGAGGTTATGATGATACTCGAATTCTACAGGCAGCTCTCCGAAGAGCAGCTCGCAATTCCGGTCCTTATGGGCTACAAAAGCGAACGAGAGAAGTTTGTGGGAGCTCTGTACACGACGACCTTAGAGGCTATGATGCCTGACGGGAAAGCTGTGCAAATGGGGACCTCACACAACCTCGGTCAAAATTTCTCAAAACCGTTTGAAATAAAGTACCTTGGAAAAGATGAGGGCGTACACTATGCTTGGACAACGTCGTGGGGGGTATCCTGGCGCCTGATAAGCGCGATGATCATGCTTCATGGTGACGACAAAGGGCTGATCATTCCGCCACGAATCGCTCCGATACAGGTCGTGATTGTGCCCATTCTCTACAAGAAGACGAGCGAAGACGCGATTTCAAGCAAGGCGAAATCAGTTTCGGAGCAGCTGAAAAAGTCCGGTTGCGCATCTCACGTAGACTCACGTGGGCAGTATACACCCGGATGGAAATTCAACGAATGGGAACTGAAAGGAGTGCCGCTGCGAATCGAGATAGGGCCAAGAGACTTAGAGAAGCATCAGGTCACTTTGGTTAGGCGGGATAACGCGCAGAAGATGACCGTTGCGGACGACAACAATCTCGTTACGCAGGTCCTAAATGTGCTTGAGAGCATACAAGCGAACCTTATCACCAAGGCGAAGGCTGCGCTGAGCAGATCCATCAGTAACGCAACTGAGTACGGCGAATTCAAGCGAACACTCGAAGAGCGCGGAGGCTTCATCCGCGCTGGTTGGTGCGGAGACTCAGAGTGCGAAGATGCGATAAAGGCCGAGAGCGGAGCGACCATTCGCACTATCCCGTTCCAAGCTGAAGAGACATTCGAAAAGTGCGTCAGATGTAGCAGACCATCAGGCAAAACGGTCTACTTCGCAAAATCCTACTAGAACCACCGACGCACAGGTTACAGCAACGTTTAAGCGAGGCAGCCGGCTGCATAGACAGGTGAAGATCACTTGACGAAGAAAAGGAAGTCGCGCGGACGCAGTAAGGGCGGCAAAGGCAGCGCAGTGATGATTCAGTGTTCAAACTGCGGCAGACCCGTTCCAAGAGACAAGGCAAAGCGCGAAACGAGATGGACCAGTCTGGTAGAGCCCTCGCTGGCTCGCGAACTACGCTCCCACGGCACATACATCGCTCGAGAGAGAGTCGTCAAGTTCTACTGCGTCTCATGTGCAGTCCACTTCGGAATCACGAAAGTGAGATCGGCAGACGAAAGAAGATACTACTGACTTACTGCCTCAGCTGACAGTGCTCGGCGGATTTCCTTCTTTCTCAATTCCACGGCTTCAGCTGAGATTTTGAATTCAGGTCCTACTTGCTCCACCATAATCGATGCAGCAGCAGAAGCAAACATGGCCGCCTCAACTACGTCTCGCTGATTCAAGAAATTGGCGACGAACGCGCCTGCGTATACGTCGCCCGCGCCTGTTGAATCGATCGCCTTGGTCGGAAAAGGGGGAATCCTGTACAGCCTGCTATCCTTGATCAGAATCGACCCGCGCTCCGCGAGTGTGACAATCGGAACTGCACGGCTCATATCTCTCATCTCATGGATAGCGCGGAAGGGATCACGTTCCCTCGTTATTGTTTCGCTCTCGTGTTCATTTGGTTTGAGGAAATCGACCAGCTCAGCAATCTGCCTAAACTCGTCCTTGTCGCAGACGTGAAGAACTCGTCGGTTCTCACCAATGATGCGCACCAGGCCTTGTGGATCGAGGAAGAGAATTGCTTTTGACCTGTCGCGGATGAATTGGACGAGTTCGAGGTCGACTTCCCCCAACACCGGTCCAATTATGATCGATCTTGCGTCCAAGTACTCGCTCGGAATATCTTTCGGCTCTATTCTGTCGCCAACTCCAAGTACATCTAACGTTCGATCTCCTCGATCATCATAGATTAGGTGGAAACCACCTGACTGCTTCTTCATTGAGGTCGGGGTGGTGCCTATTCCAAATGTCTTCATTTCCAGAAGAAATCGCTCCGCGAAGTCTGGCCCGGTAGAGCCAACGAGACCCACATTGTCTAGGCCGAGCTTCTTTGCGACGAGACAAGCGTTGGTGCTGCAACCTGAGAGAACTCTACCGTCAGTCTTGATCCACGGGGTCACTATCGTGTCATAGACCGGGTTGCCAATTCCCACAAGATCATACACCATGATCGACACCTCGAGTTTGCGTGAACGTGTATTGCAGCCTTTGTACGACTGTTATGTGTGAAACGACGCCCACTATGACTACTGCAAGCAAAAGTGCGTATCCGAAGAACACTTGCAGTATCGAGCCCAGAAGGATGAGTATCAGCTTCTCCTGCCTTTCAGCAATTCCGACGCTGCAGCTCTTCAGCCCACCGACTGACTCCGCTTTCGCTCTGACAAAGCTGGCCATCACCATTCCAAACAAGGAGAACACAACCCAATGCCAGTCCGCAAAACCTCCGAGCCCGATGCCGACGAGTATGGCAAACTCTGCATATCTATCAAGCACATGATCGTACACAGCTCCGAATCTCGTGGCTTTGCCGGTTGCTCGAGCTATCCCACCGTCTACCATGTCTGCAGCCGCAGACGCAAGGAGCCCGAAAGCTGCCCAGAGGGGAGATCTCGATGCATAGCCCACAGCCGCCAGACATGCTAGCAGCAAGCTGAGCGTTGTCGCAGCGTTGGGCGTAACGCCAAGGTTTCCGAGCGACTTGCACAGCGGCGTGATTGATTCTTCATACTTCTTTCTGAGACGCCCAAGCAATTTAATCATCAATATTGGGATGATAATCATCACTAATGAGCTAAGCAGTTAATTGCATGACCGCACAGAGTTCAGTAGTCAAGCGACGCGATAGCGCCGATTGGGAATGAAGCTTCTTGCTAGGAAAGATCGCACAGCTTGTCGAACCGAAAATCACTTGGCTTATCGACATTCTTCACCGATTGGGTCTGAGGCCTAATGATGTCACCCTTCTCTCGTTCTTTACCGGCATTTTATCTGCGATAACCTTTCTTCTAGTTCGCGAAACTATGTTCGGGAACATCATTGCAGGGTTCCTCCTGCTCCTCTCAGGGATGTTGGACGGTCTAGATGGGGCGTTGGCTCGTCGTTTCGGTCAGCGGTCAAGTTTCGGCGGATTTCTAGACTCGGTGTTGGATAGAGTCTGCGAGATAATCGTGTTCTGGTCGATCTTGGCGTCAAGGGACATCAACCTCACCGTAGGCATTGCGGCTCTGTCAACTTCCCTAATGGTCAGCTACTCTCGTTCGCGAGCTGAAACGCTCGGTGCTGAGATGAAAGGAGAAGGACTCGCCGAGCGTCCTGAACGCATACTTGTTCTGGCGGCCTCCTCGTTCCTAAATCAACTTACTATCGGAATCTTCCTGATAGCCATCTTGTCAACCACAACACTCCTGCAGCGAATTGTACTGGCAAGAAAGACACTGAGGGACAGCGGGACATAAGACAGCCTCACTTTGAGGGCACCCTGCGATGCGTCGATTTGAAGCTGTGCTGTTCGACCTCGATGGGACCCTTATGCAATCAACCCAGTCCCAGACAAGGGCAACAAAATACGTAGCGGACGCTTTGCGTTCTCGCTTGGTCCTGCATAATCGTATCCCGCAGAGAGTCATCTTACACACAGTCGAGCGAGTATCCGCTGAAATGGGCCTCAAACTCCTCTACGATAGGAGCTTATGGTGGAAAGAAATCGCCCGTAGACTAGATGTTGAAGAGACCATTTCTGATGAGTTCGCGAGAACGCTAACTCTTGGCTATTGGTCAAATTACGCGCGAGCCATGAAACCATACAAGGATTCGATCCCCACATTGAGATGGCTGAGGGCTGAAGGTTACAAGGTGGGCCTTGTGACCGATACAGACGGCACACGCGGTCTGAAATCGAGGCGCCTCTCCATGATTCGACTCGTAAGATTGTTCGATACGGTAGTAATCGCTGGTGAAGATACGAAGGGAGTGAAACCTCACCCTTCAGGATACTTGGCTGCTCTCAGACGACTGAATACGAGACCAACCCATGCGGTCTTCGTTGGCGACAACCCATTGACGGACATGAGAGGCGCCAATAGGGTCGGAATGACGTCCATCCTCATCGACAGGAATAGGGCAGTTTCAGATTCGGTGAAAGGCGACGCGAAACCCAGTTTCGTAATAAGTCGACTAGGCGAACTGCGCAAATTGCTGTAGGATCATGGTTCCAAGGAACTTTGAGATGAAGTTTTTCAAGGACCGTCATAATGCTGCTAGAGAGTTCAATGGGCAAAGTAGACAAAGGTCAGCAATGCAATGTAGCTGGCTGCGGGGCGACAGCGATTAGATCCATCTCGCCCGAGAAGGTGGCACATTCAGGTCTCAACATCGGCGCCGCTCGTCGTGCGTACCTTTGTAAAGCCCATTATAGGGAGTACAAGAAGGCAACTCGAAAGGATCGACAGCTCGAAAAGTGGCGATACTCGGCATAAGGCGGGCGCTTTGGATAGGTCTGGAATGTTTGAATGAGACTGCTACTGCTTCATTGTGAATACTTTGAGTACGCCGTCCGCGAGCCTGCCGTCAAGAATCCGGAAGACATAGACAAGATCGGGAAGGGAGGCAGGTACGAAAACGTTCTTGTTGGCTTCTGCACGATCGAGAAAGAGGATGAGGCGAACCCGCAGGAAGTGATCGAGAAGGCGGGGGCCTCAATAGCCGAGGTCGCAGATTCAGTTCACGCGAGTCAACTGCTAGTCTACCCATACGCCCACTTGTCGAGCAGTCTCGGTTCACGCGACAAGGCCATCACGATTCTAGAGGGATTGTCAACCTTTCTTACTGAGAAAGGATACAACGTTCACCGAAGCCCCTTCGGTTACTACAAAAGCTTCAACTTGCGCTGCCTCGGCCATCCACTCGCCGAGCTTTCCAGAACGATACGCCCTGAAGCAGCCAAGCCACCCGCAGCAACGATCAACACGTACTACAAGATACTGGCACTTGACGGAAATCTGTACGACGTAAACGACTATGTGTACAAGCCAGCCGAGAACGAATTCAGGATTCTCGTTGAGAAGGAGGCATTGAAGAAAGGTCTCCCGGGCGGGGAACCAAGATACCTAGACTACTGCAAGAAATTTGGCATCGAATGGGAGAGCTTCTCGGACCAAGGGCACATGCGCTACAGTCCCGAAGGCGTGATGCTGTTTGATCTAGTCAGCGAGTACTCATGGGACGCTGTCAACTCTGTCGATATCCCGATATTCCAAGTCAAAGGCACCAACATGTTTGACCTCGCTGTGCCGGCCGTAAAGGAACATGCTGACCTCTTCGGTTCGAGACTTTACAGGATCGAGTCTGAAAACAAGAGCTTTGTAATGCGTTACGCCGCTTGTCACCAGCAGTTTGCGGCCGTGCGGAACTGGACGATCAGTTATCGGCAACTCCCTTTCGGCACCTTCGAAGTTGCGGATTCCTACAGGCTGGAACAGACTGGCGAGCTGCTGCTGGCTTTCAGGCTCAGGAAGCTGCACATGCCTGATTGCCACGTCTACTGTAAAAGCATGGATGAAGCGAAGACTGTAACGCTGAGACTCCACGACAAAATATATGATGAGATTCGGAAGCTGAAGCGCGACTACGTTTCCGTTTACAACATCACGCAAAGCTTCCTTGACGAGAACAAGGAGTACGTGATGGAGCTTGTCAAGCGAGAGGGCAAACCCGCGCTACTGAATTTCGTCCCGGAGGGAGTGTACTACTGGGTGCTCAATATCGAGTATCACATAATCGATGAGCTTGAAAGACCACGTGAGATCGCAACGTTCCAGATAGACATCGGAAACGCAAAGCGCTTCGGGATTTCCTACGTTGACGAAAGCGGAAACAGGCAGTTTCCGCCGATCATACACACCGCGGTCATAGGGTCGGTGGAAAGATACCTGTTCACGGTCCTTGATCAATGCGCAAGGACTGAGAAAGACGGTGGGAAACCATCGCTGCCTCTTTGGCTCTCCCCATCACAAGTCAGGCTGATACCAGTGAGGCCAGAGTTCCTAGACACGTGCATCAAACTCGCACACGCGCTGTCTCAGGCGCGGATCAGAGTCGACATTGACGATCGTGACGAAAGCTTGGACAAGCGCGTTCGCGAAGCCGAACTCAATTGGATCCCATACGTAGTCGTTGTGGGTAAACGCGAGGCGGCTTCCGGAAATCTAGCAGTACGTCGCCGCTCGGACAGCAAGCAGTACAATTCGAACCTTGAGGATCTGAAGGAGGAAATTGCGGAAATGACCGAAGGATATCCGAAGGTTCCAATGCGTCTGCCGATCACAGTCAGCAAGAGACCGGGCTACAAGCAGTATTGACGACCTTCAGGTTTCTCAAAGCTTATATTCTATACGAAGGCTAGTTCCCGATCGCCTGTGAAATCTTATGAGCAAGGATCAAGGCTATGGCTTTTTGATCTTCATACTTTCTTTGATAATCGCCCTTGTGTACTTGGCTGCGTTCTTCGCTCCGATGACTGGCTTGCCTGCACAAGCGCGTGAATGGGCGATTGGTGTTCCAGTGCTCTTATTCGTCCTGTTAGTTCTGGTGATCTCAGGTTGGATAGGTTGGACTATGTTGACTACTCCTCCTCCGGCTCCTTTGGAAACTGAGCCGATAGCCACTCCAACAAAGGCGGAGACCGCGAGGGCCACATCGCGTTCCAGACGGCGAAGAAAGTAGGCGCTTTTCCTTCTGGTCTGGGCCCAGAGGTTCAGATGACGCTCTCTCTGGGATAGACTTCTATTCCTTTCTCAGTTATCCTGTAGGGTCTCGGCTGACGATCGATCTGGGTTTCTCGCATCTTCTCGACTTGGATTATTCTCTCCATTGTTCGACCGGCAGCGATAGTCTGCATCAGGATGACTCCATGTACAAGGTATTCTTCGATCTGCACCGTTCTTCCCTTCAAGCCCACTCTGCGAAGCTCGGATGACAGCAGGCATGTGGCGCCGGTCTCTGCAAGCGCCTCAACTAGGTCAAGCAAGGCCTTGCGCCTTTGACTTTCATCAGCATATTGGTACAGCAGGAGCGAGACGGGGTCGACTACGATGCGCTGTGCGTCAACTGCCTTAGCGCTACTGCGTATTACCTCCAGCAGGCTGATGAGCGAGAAATCTTGTCTGCCGATGGTCAGCTTACCGATCCGCACTTCTCCCGGAATAGTACGAATGGGGGAGGCGTCAACAAAGTTGAATTTGCCGGTCTTTTCCGCGCTTTCAAGATCCCAGCCAAACGCGCCCATTTCTCGCCAATAGTGGCCCTTCCCCTCTTCCATGCTTACAAAAAGCCCGTTCTCGCCGAATTTGGATATCCCGTTCGCTATGTATTGCGAGGAAAGTATCGTCTTCCCTGCGCCAGGCTCCCCTAGTACAAGTACAACCCGTCCTTGAGGGAAACCCCCTCCCAGTATCTCATCAAGCCCGGGAATGCCCGTAGGCGTCCTTGCCACGGTTTTCTTCAAATCTAACCGACCAACAGCCCCAAAGCGAGGCATAAATGATTTTGTGACAGAGAACACAACGATCTGTCAACATTCGGCATGACATGGTGTTCGAATTTGGCTCATTCAGCATAGGGTCCTTTGACTGGTGATCGTTGTTCAGAGGAAGAGACACATATGTACTCGTCAGCGATTCGCGATGATTAGCACAGCTGAACTGTAGGCCGGTGAGCAGGAGGAGATCCGATGTTGCGGATGAACGCTCGACAGATGCAACTGGAACTACGCACCAAGAAACTCGGCAGGGCGCTTCTGACGACTGACATCTGTCGATCCACGAACACGGTTGCTGTCCAGCTCGCAAGGACTGGCGCGTCTGAAGGGTTAACCGTCGTCTCAGAAGAACAAATCGAAGGAAGAGGACGAAGGGAGAGGCGATGGCTCTCTCCTCGTGGGGGAATCTGGATGAGCGTGGTTCTCCGACCATTGAACACAGAGGCGAATTGGGCATCTATGCCCTTGGTAGGAGCTCTGGCTGCTGCTCAAGCTATCAATGAAGTTCATCACGTGAATGCCATGGTGAGATGGCCCAACGATGTCGTCGTTGGTGACCGGAAGCTCGCAGGCACTTTGGCCGAGGCGAAGTTCACTGGTCGAACTCCCGCTTACGTGGTTCTCGGTCTCGGAATCAACTGCAATTTCCCACCAAGAGCCCTAGGCGAACTTCGTCAAAGAGTTACAACTCTCTCCGAAGTCGTCGGCCACGCGATTAATCGCGAAGAGGTTCTCTCTCACATACTTCTCAAGCTCGAGGATCTGTACGAAGAAATCTCCATGCATCGTGACTCGAAGGTGATGGAGTCACTGATGCGTCTCGACTCATCCTCGGGAAGACGATTGACGATACAACTGGAAGAAGAAGACGTGAGCGGTCTCTTCGAAACATACCTGACGCTCACAAAGGTGCAAATATTAGATGATCATAACCGCATGAGGCAAGTAGAGGCTAGCGTCGCCAATTTAGTTGAATACGAACCCGAGAAAAATAGATGAGCACACTAGCCGCAAGGATCATTGAGACACCGAGAACCATGGCAACAAGCCCGTTCTGTCGTTCTGGAAAACTGAACGGGTAGTGAGACACAGAGAAATTCAGCACTCTCAGGCCGGTTTCGTGTGGATTGTGTATCAACCAATCCCACCTCCACAACGCTGTGGTCCTCGGCAACGGAACGTCAATTGTCTCTCCGATTTGTGCAGCTGATCTCCGAAACAGAACGGTTTCGTTCAGGTTCCATAGGAGCGATACTTCCGCGCTATCGTTAGCGAGGAAGAAAACTTGAAAGTGCCATTGCTCGGGTTCCAAGTTTGGATTTCCTCCCACCCCCCATGTCCACATATATGAGCGCCCTGGGATCTCGGAGGATGGGGTCACCCAATTCTGAATAAAGACTCCCGTGCTTACCTCATTCCACAGCGCGATCCCTCTGGCTGTGATTACAAGTCCAAAGATAATCACCGCTATCAGGGCCAGCTGGCGAAGCTTCTCGAAATTCAGACCGGGTCACCCAAGACGGCGTCGGAGTTTCTTGCACATCCTAATAAGCCATCACGCTGCTGATAGTCGCCTGCGAAAAATCGGCGTTGCCCATGAAAGAACTCGATCCGGCGTTGAAGAAGAAGCTTGATCGTTTGCATGAGCTTCGTGAGCGGTCGCTCCTAGGAGGAGGAAAGGATAGAATCAACGACCAACACGAGAAAGGAAAGCTCACTGCGAGAGAGAGACTGGATCTACTTTTTGACTCAGGAACCTTTGTCGAGTTGGACCGTTTCGCCGTGACGCAAAGCAGGGAGGTTGGGACGGAAGAAAGACGAATCCTGGGGGATGGCGTCGTCACAGGCCATGGAAAGGTCGACGGACGACCAGTCTATGTTTTCGCCCACGATTTCACTGTATTCGGGGGATCGCTAGGTCACACGTTCGCGTTGAAAGTATGCAAGATCATGGACTTGGCTATGAAGGTGGGAGCTCCTGTGATCGGGCTTAATGACTCTGGTGGGGCGAGGATACAAGAGGGGGTGGTCAGCCTAGGTGGCTATGCGGAAATCTTTCATAGAAATGTTCTGGCCAGTGGAGTCATTCCGCAGATCTCGGCGATAATGGGTCCTTGCGCCGGAGGGGCAGTGTATTCTCCGGCACTCACGGATTTTGTGGTAATGGTTGACAAGACAAGTTACATGTTCCTCACGGGCCCGGATGTCGTGAAATCGGTGCTCAATGAGGACGTCACGTTCGAAGGACTTGGAGGGGCTGCCGTTCACAGCCAGACTTCGGGAGTATCGCATTTCTTTGCCCATGATGAGCCCACCGCGCTCCAGATGATCAAAACCGTACTGTCCTACATACCCCAGAACAATCTGGAGGATCCGCCCGTTGTGCAGTCAGGAGACGATCCTGACAGGATGGACTACGAACTTTCATCTATTGTGCCTTCAGACCGTGACAAACCCTACGACGTCAGAGAGATCATAACGCGCATTGCAGACATGGGGAGCTTTTTGGAGATCCAATCTCAGTGGGCGCAGAACATCGTGATCGGGTTCGGAAGACTTGACGGCCACACTATCGGGACCGTGGCAAATCAGCCAAAGTATTACGCGGGCGCATTGGACAATAGCTCGTCCATCAAAGCAGCGCGCTTCATCCGCTTCTGCGACGCCTTCAACATCCCAATCGTCACCTTTGTCGATGTCCCAGGATTTCTTCCAGGTGTTGAACAAGAACACGGCGGGATCATCCGAAACGGCTCGAAGCTACTCTACGCCTATTGTGAGGCCACCGTGCCAAAGCTTACGGTGATCTTGCGAAAAGCGTATGGAGGTGCATATGACGTGCTGGGCAGCAAACATATTCGGGCTGACTACAATTTTGCATGGCCAACGGCGGAAATCGCCGTGATGGGCCCCGAAGGCGCGATCAGGATCATATACAGAAAGGAAATCGCTGAAGCCAAGGACCAGGCAATCCTCAACAAGCTTCTGGAAGAGTACAGAGAGAAATTTGCTAATCCGTATATCGCGGCGGAACACGGCTACATCGATGACGTCATCGAGCCTCAGGAGACACGCCCAATGCTTGTGAAAGCTCTACATGCCTCACTGAACAAGCGAGAAACCGGACCCCGCAAGAAACACGGCAACATCCCGCTCTAGCAGGAGTTTTGAGTAATTGAGCTGGCGAAGCCCTGCCGGAACGAGAATGCGTCATACGCAGAGCGCATAGAAAAGGGAAAGCAGTCCGACATGAAATTACTCATCGCCAATAGAGGCGAGATTGCACTAAGAATAATCCGTACATGCCGAAAACTCGGAATCCGTACAGTCATCGTGCACTCAGATCCAGATCGCGACTCGCTCCCAGCTCAATACGCTGACGAACGCTACTCTCTTTCGGGTGCCACGCCAGCGGACACTTACCTCAACATCTCAAAGATCATTCACGCAGCACGCGAGACCAATTGCGACTATGTGCATCCTGGGTATGGTTTTCTGGCCGAAGACGCGAGGTTCGTGGCAGCGTGCGAGGAAAACAACCTGATCTTCATTGGCCCTCCTGTGGTGGCCTTGGAGAGGCTGGCAAACAAGCTAACTGCGCGGAAGACGATGCGTGCGGCTCAGGTTCCAGTTATCCCCGGCTCTGATGAACCTGTCAATGGGGAAGAAGAAGCGGTCAACGTTGCAGAGCGAATCGGCTACCCCGTGATCATTAAGGCTGTGTATGGCGGAGGGGGCCGCGGTATGCGAATCGCAACAAATAGCAACGACGTGCGAAGGTACTTCAGATTGACGAGACTGGAATCCGCCTCCGCCTTCGGTCGCGATGCTCTGTACGTTGAGAAACAGCTCCTTGGCCCACGGCATGTGGAAATACAAGCTCTCGTGGATTCACATGGCAAGGTTGTGACTCTAGGCGAACGTGAATGTAGCATACAGCGTCGGCATCAGAAGCTTCTGGAGGAGGCGCCGTCAGCTGCGTTGAACCCAGATTCTAGGTATCGCCTCAGTGAAGCCGCAAAGAAGGGATTGTCAGCTGCGCGATACATGAACGCTGGAACAGTAGAGTTCCTAATCGACAAGTCAGGCGATTTCTATTTCCTCGAAGTGAACAAGCGGCTACAAGTAGAACACCTTGTCACGGAGCTGACTACAGGACTCGATCTCGTTGAGGAACAGCTGAAGATCGCATCGCGCGAACGCCTAACAGTTTCTCAGAACGATGTGCGCATCAACGGCTGGGCCATCAACTGCCGGATCAACGCCGAGGACCCAAGGCGCGATTTCTCTCCAACCCCGGGCACAGTCGCTCGCTATCAGGCAGCAACAGGGCCCGGCATCAGAGTTGACTCGGCTCTCTACACAGGCTGCGTGATACCTGAATTCTACGACTCGTTGATCGTTAAGCTCGCGTCCCATGGTAGAACCAGAGACGAAGCGATCCGACGGATGAAGATAGCGCTCGATGAGATGGAAATAGTCGGCGTTCCGACAACGATTTCGCTCCACATGGCTATAATGAATGATCAAAAGTTCCAAGCCGGGAATTTCGACACAGGCTATCTGGACGACGTGTTGCCACGGATGAACAGCCAGATGCTGGCCAACGAAAGACTCGCCGCGGCTGTTGCAGTCGCATCTCACCACGTCATCGGAAACGTTCCAATTCAAGGCGCCCTGCCCGCATCAAGATGGAGACACACGGCCAGAGCCGAGGCGGTAGGCCAGAACACAGCGACTAGGTGGTAGCGTGAACAAATACACAGTCCGGATCAATGATCATACTTACTCCGCAACACTTGAACAGACATCACCCAACCGCTTTCACGTTTCTCTTGAGGGCGCGGTCTATGACGTCGAGCTCGTCAACAAGGGCGACGTAATAACGTGGGCTTTGAGGAGTGGCGGATCGCCTCGGAGAGCACAGACCCGGGCGCTTCAGAGCGTTGTCGTCGAAGCATGGCTGGCAGGCGTGCCTTTCTCTGTTTCCGTCAGAGCGGCCGGCTCAATAAGCACTCAACTACCTCAAGAAAGAAACCTCGAGCACCGTCATGGCGGCCAAATCCGAGCGCTGATGCCGGGTAAAGTCACCAGCGTTCTCGTCAAACTCGCGGATCATGTTGAAGTGGGCAGTCCGCTTGTAATTCTCGAAGCGATGAAGATGCAGAACGAAATCTCATCACCGATCACAGGGCGCGTCAAGTCCGTTCTCGTCAAGGACGGGCAGACAGTTGGCAAAGACGCCTTGCTTATGGAGATAGGGTGAAGATCGACCGCCCTAGGCTTGCCACAAGTTCACTATCTTCCCGAGGATACACATGTAAGTTGCGGACACCCTGCTTGACCAAGTTCGAGGCCAGTTCAACAATCAGCACTCTACCATTCTCTGCACCTTCCTTCGCGAGCAGGGATTTCACTTCACTTGGGATCGTTATGCCGTATCGCCTTTCAATAGCAGCTGAGTCTGATTTGCCTCGCAAAGGCAGAATGCCCACGAGGACTGGCATCTTGAGGCCTCGCTCGCGAGCTTTGTCAAGAAACTCGAAGAACCTCGTGTCAAAAACTGGTTGTGTCTGAGCCAGTTCCGCTCCAGCGTCCTGTCGTTCGAGAAGCTTCTCGATTTCCCTGTCGATCGTGTCTTGATTGTCCGTGTAGACCACCGTGGGGTCGGTCCCTACAACTATGCAAAAGCGCGAGGCCCCCAAGGCTTCTGATTCGAGCTCCCTAATCGCCTTGACGAGATTGGTAGTCCCTGGGTGATCGTAGACGTTCTTGGCCAGCGAGATCTCTTCAGCCGCGTCGTATCGATCACCTCCTATCACAAGAACATTCGCCAACTTGCTTTCCGCTGCAGCCAAGAGGAGCCCGGCGACCGCGTTTCTGTTGTAATCCCTAGGAGTCAGGTGAAAAATGGTTTCAACGCCAGTTAGCTCGCGAAGTCTGAGTGCGGCAAACAGCGGGTTCATCCGGAACCTTGGCACGCTTGTTCGATTAGCTTTCAGCTCTGGTAGGCTCACGGCGTCAACAACCGAGGCCACTGCCAGAACTTTGTCAACTAGAGGGGTGAGCTTTGGTGTCTTGGGGGGAAGAAACTCAGTTGTCAGGAGCCGGCCCTTTTCGCGTAGAATCTCAGTTAGCTTCGTCATCTTCGCTTTCTCGCGGGGCTAGGATATCTTATTTCTTGCCAGGGCGGCCCCTCGGGTGATGTTGCAGAGTTTTCTATAGGCTACATCCCATGATCGTGTGCGAAGCCCGCAGTCAGGGTTGACGAAGATCCTTTCGGCGTTCCCAAGCGTTTTGACCGCGTAATTGATTCTGTCGCGAACTTGCTCCGGCGTCTCTATATCATCCACGTGCACATCGGCGACACCGAGTCCGACCTCGCGTTCGTCGTCGAATTCATTCAGTAAGTTCAATTGCTCGTACGCTAACGTTATGCTTTGGCCACGGTTTGCAAATTCAAGTGCCAGTTGGCTGCAGTTCCTAAGATCCAGAATGTGTGGGTATAGGAGTCGATAGTCGCTGAAACAGACATGCACACTCAGTTTGCAGTTTAGCCCCGAAGTACACTCGTTGAATGCCTCGACGAAGAAAGGGACCTCCGCAGGTTTCGTGCTCACTGCGGGCTCATCAATTTGAACCCATTCCGCCCCGGCCTCGACAAGTGATCGCAAGTTGGGACGGATGATTTCCTTTGCTATGTCGAGGAGAAAATCACGTTTGGCATCTAGCTTCAGTTTTCGAGGATCATCGTAGTCTCGTGAAAGTCGATCTTGGTAGTACTCGTTAAATGACCATTCGGCCAGCGTATAAGGTCCAGTAACTGGGACCTTGATTCTTCGTTTGGCTATTTGCTTGACATACTTGAACTCGTCCAGATGATAGGCGTCGCGGAATCCGACCTTTCGGACGCATGCTGCTTTGCGATAATACCTATCGTCAAAAGATCTGACGTGCCCATAGAATTCAAAACCGTCCGAGTGGCGGATTGGGTGCTCATACATTTCGATCCGGTTCTCTTCCCCATCGTACACATAGTCCAGTCCTGCAGATTCAAGGAATCTAACCGCGAAAAGCGACCCGAACTCCCTAAGTCGCTTCTCGGTACTGGGCGTCTTTTGTTCAGAAAGTATTGTCTCTACCTCGCGTTCTGCCTCAAAGCCGATCAGCTTCGACCATTTTGCGAGGTGGTCTAGCTCTGCTCTTTCGGGCTTTCTGCCTCTTAGATAGGATATCAGCCAAGGAGCCTTTGGCAGGCTTCCAATGTCTTGCACAGGAAAGAGCCTGTTCATCTAGCCATCCTCAATTTTCTTTGCTGTCGCGAGGAGATTGAGTTTTCTTGCTGCAACCCCGTAGGGCAGGAAGTCGAGATCACAATTCGTTGCTACCGAGATTCCTTTTGGTCTCACGGCATCTTGAATTCTGACAATGAGTTTCTTCAATCCATCCGGTGTTTCAAGGAGAGAATTTCTCGCGTCCAAGCACCCGCATTCCAACTCCTTAGTGAAATCATGTTCCGACAGGGAGTCCACCGATGTAGCGTAGAAGTCGATTCCAATCGAGTCAGTTGGCAAGTCGAGCGCGAATTCAATGATTGACCCGGCGTCTCCAAAATAAGTGTGCAGAACAGTTTTCGCATCCATCCCTTTTGCCAACACTTCGTATGCTTGCCTAACTGCAGCGAGTTGGTCCTGCGACGGCTCGCTTACGCAGATGCTGGGATCGTTGAACTGCAAGTACTGGTATCCTGCTATCTTCAGTTTTGTTGCGACGTCGCGCAGTGCGTGTGCAAGATCGTCAATCAGGTCTTCGAATGACTGGTAGGCTATGTTCTGCGACAGTAACGCGAAGGTGTAAGGCCCAGGGAGCACCGCCCTACGCGGACGATCCTTCGGAAGAAGATTATGTCTGAAGTATCTGTCCAGACTTCCTCCTCCATACCTAACTTTCTCGACGATCGTGGGTTTTCGGTAGAATGTGTTGTTGTCAAACCATCGTGTTAGGCTGCCAGGTCGAATTCCTGTCAAGATCTCGGAGAATGGTCTGAACAGATCCTGCCAGTTTAGTTGCCCATCGACAACTGAATCGATTTCGGCTTCAGTTTGCAACATGACGAGCTGCAAAACTTCCTTCCTGAAGCCATCCTCAAGCTCGTTCTCCGAAACTTTTCCGCGAGCTGCGGCCCGTGTGAGCTCAACCAGTGCTTCAGAACGAGGAAATGCACCGGTCAAATGAGCTTCCAAGCTTTTGCGGCTCCGTTGACGATTAGAGTTTGCGGGGAGGGGATATTCCTATATTAATTTTCACGGTCTGGAAAAATTCCTATTGGAATTGGCTCTGTTGGCCAGGTATGGGAAATCTGAGTTGGCGGCGTCGTGTCTTAGCTGGCGGGTTTGAAAAAGTATCGCGGCCATTTAGGCCACTCTTTGGGTGAAGTTGCTTCGAAGCCAACAGACAGGTCCATGCCGATTCGAAGGTCTTCAAGTTTCACGTTCTTGATCATCCCGGGCAACTTTGGGCCTTCCTCAAGCTCTATAATTCCGACGGCGTACGGAGCTAATGCTTGAAACTGACTCGGTGGAAAATGAATTATTGTGTAAGTAAGTAGCTTGCCACGCCTTTTGAGTTCCACCCATCCGAATTCATTGCCGGAACACTTTGGGCAGATGCTGCGAGGGGGAGTGACTAGGGCAGCGCAGCTGTTGCACCTAACAGCCATGAGTTTGCCCTCGGAACAGAACCTGTAGAAATTTTCCACGACAGGTAGCACCCGCCCATGCTCATCTCGGACGAACGTCACCCCTTCCTGCGATGTCACCGTTGTCATCACGTCTCCTCAGTCTCCCCGGTTGTAGATCTGAACCACGCCTGTGGATGCGGAACCACCGACATTCTCTGTGAGGCCGATCTCGGCCCCGGACACTTGGCGACGCCCAGCAGCATTGGTTAGCTGTTCGAATATTTCGCAGGCTTGAGCCACGCCAGTTGCTCCTACCGGATGCCCTTTGGCTTTGAGACCGCCACTCGTATTGACCGGGATTCTCCCGCCTAACTGGGTCGCTCCCTCGTCAATCAGTTTGCCGCCTTGGCCCGCGCCGCAGAAGCCAAGATCCTCGTAGGCCATTATCTCAGCAATCGTGAAACAGTCGTGGACCTCTGCGACGTCAATATCCTTCGCAGTCACACCAGCCATCTTGTACGCTTGCTGGGCTGCAATCGATGTGACTTTCATCGTGCTGAAATTGTCACGCTCGAAGAGACCAAGAGTATCTTGGGCTTGCCCCGACCCGATAATATTCACTGGCGTATCAGTAAATCTTCTAGCCACCTTAGGGGATGTGAGAACCACACACGCCGCGCCGTCACTCCTTGGGCAACAGTCGTAGAGCTTGAGAGGCCAAGCGACTGGAGTTGATGATAGCACATCCTCAACCTTTATGCGCTTCTGGAAGTGGGCTTTCGGGTTCAAGGCACCGTGCTCATGATTCTTGACCGCGACCTTAGCAAGCTGCTCTTCAGTTGTGCCATACCTGTGCATGTGGTCAACCGCCATCATACCGAATATCCCGGGGAAGGAGATACCATGCCATTGCTCAAATGGAAAATCTGATGCCATCGCGAGAATCTCAGTTACGCCCGTTGTGCTCAAGTGGGTCATTTTCTCAACACCGCCGACGAGGACGACGTCGTACATTCCGGAAGCTATCGAAAAGAGGGCTGCTCTCATTGCGACACTCGAAGAAGCGCAGGCGCCCTCCGTCCTGAATGCGGGGATCGGCAGCAGGCCGATCCAGTCAACAAATAGCGGTGCAACGTGAGCTTGATGTTCGTAGGATTCGCTCATCATTCCAACAAAGAGCGCCTGAACATCCTTGCGTGGTTGGAGGTTAGGACATCTATCGAATGCCTCCTTTGCTGCCTCCGCGAACAGCTCACGAGTATAGAGCCCTTCGCGGACACCAAATTTGGAAATTCCCGCAGAAACAATGCTCGCGATTGGCGAACCCATCATAACCACGTCAAGTGCAACGTCGAGTCAGCGATTAATGAAGCAACATAATGAACCTATTGTCCAAATTGCAGAACAAAAGAGGATTTTCACAAAACGAGTCGCGCTCGTCAAACCGATGGTCAATCAGCAATGGCGCTAGCGGAATGATGAGATGAAAGGTTTTCTCAGTCAAGAAGAGTAAATGCGTCGGGAAGCCGCTTGGATCGGAGCTATTTCCAGCGTTCCCTCTTAACGCGTTCAGCTATGTGATCTATTATTGTCTTGAGCGAGGTGCCAGGGCCGAAGTTCCCTGTTATTCCATGTTTCTCCAGTCGCGGTTTATCGTCTTCAGGAATGATGCCGCCACCTACGAGCAGAATGTCTCCTGCGTTCCGCTCCTTCAGGGCTTTCGCCACTTTAGGAAACGCGGTCATGTGAGCTCCGTTGAGGAGGCTCATAGCGACGACGTCAACATCTTCGTCGATTGCCATCTGAGAAACCTGTTCAGGAGTCGCTAGCAGGCCCGCGTAGATGACTTCCATCCCAGCGTCTCTTAAGGCCCTGCATAGGACCAAGGCGCCGCGGTCATGCCCGTTTGGCTGTGAACTCACTCAAGCCCGGGTTTGGCCACTAGCACCCTGATCTTTCTCTGCTCATCCTTGCGCGCGGCAACTTTCGTTGTTGACACTGTACCACCTCTTCTCAAGGCTACAGTATCGATGGTTCCTTCCATTCACCGAAAACTTGCCTGCCGACATCAACTATCTCGCCTAGGGTTGCGTAGCTATTTACTGCTTTCAGCATCGGGTATATGCAGTTGTCTGTGCGACTCTCAAGAGCTTTGCGCAACTCGCCCAACGCACTTCTTACCGCCTCGGCGTTTCTGGTCTTCTTCACTTCGCGCAACCTTTCAATTTGCTTCTGTCTCGCGCTTTCGTCGATTTTCAGGGTTCGAATAGGTGACGATTCATCTATTACGTAGGAGTTCACGCCCACAATTATCCTTCGTCGCTCCTCCATTTGCTTCTGATACTTGTAGGCTGTGTTAGCTATTTCCCTTTAATGAATCCGCTCTTCAGTGCGGACAATACGCCTCCTAAATCTTCAATTCTAGAAAGGTAGTCATAGGTTCGCTGCTCCATTTCATCAGTGAGCCACTCCACATA
>Ga0315268_10001575_pt1 | contig 26259 bp, 26 predicted proteins | sample C1_top_MG_FD_204535 | JGI IMG/M metagenome (GOLD analysis project Ga0315268, IMG submission 204535) | Sediment microbial communities from Yellowstone Lake, YNP, Wyoming, USA - C1_top | ecosystem: Environmental > Aquatic > Freshwater > Lake > Sediment | place: USA: Wyoming | collected 2017-08-01
AGCGCCTGCAGCTTGGTCAGCGCGACCTCGGAGAGCGACTTGGCGACAGTCGCGTCGACGTCGCGACCCGCCGTCAACTCGAGCATGGCAATGCGGGCGCCACGGCCAGCACGGGCCGCTGCCGCGTGGGCCGCCGTCGCGACCAGGATCGAACAGAGCGCGAGCGAGACGAGGACGCGCGACCGCATGCAACCCCCTGGACGCCGCAAGGCGTTGTCGTGGGACGGTTTTGTTTTGTCACCAAGACACTCGTCAATCAAGCCGCCAATTTCGCGCAGCCTTGGCAGTCGTTGAAAACGGCACTGGCCGAATAGCCTTCCTTGACAGGTTGCGCCAGCGCCGCTAAAAGGTCCTGTTTCTGTGGTTTTCAACCACTCTGGAGGATGCGGATATGAACCCTTCCCTGGAGCGCAAACAGGCGATCATCGCCAAGTACGCGCGACACGATGGTGACACGGGCTCGCCCGAGGTCCAGGTTGCTCTGCTCTCGCAGCGCATCACCATGCTGACCGAGCATTTCAAGACCCACGTCAAGGATCACCACTCGCGACGTGGTCTGCTCAAGCTGGTCAGCCAGCGGCGCCGGCTGCTCGACTACCTGCGCGGCAAAGACAACGGCCGTTACAAGTCGCTGATCGACGGTCTCGGAATTCGCAAGTAGCGATCGCCGGTCACCCGGCGCGCTAAGTGCTGAATAGGCGCGGGCGTCAGGAGTGAGCCCGCGCCAACATCGGCCCCTGAGTCGGGGGCGGAAGAATGTGGCATGGTGGCGCCGCGGGCGTCGGCATTCCTCATTTTTCCTCCCCCTCCTCGGTCTGGCTGCAACCTGCGGGCTGCCCTGCGCAACCCCTGAGGAGAATTGCACATGGTGCAAGAGATACATCCACGCATGAACCACAATTCCAAGAAGATCCACGTCGAGAAACTACAGGTCGGTGACGCCGAGCTGATGTTCGATGTGGGCCGCGTGGCCAAGCAGTCCAATGGCTCGGTCTGGGTGCGCTACGGCGACAGCGTGGTGCTGGTGACCGTCAACTCGGACAAGAAGGAACGCGAAGGTATCGATTTCTTCCCGCTGACCGTCGACTACATCGAGAAGACCTACGCTGCGGGCAAGATCCCGGGCGGCTTCTTCAAGCGCGAGACCCGACCGCGCGACTACGAGACGCTGATCGCGCGCATCACCGATCGCTCGATCCGGCCGCTGTTCCCCAAGGGGCTGAAGAGCGAGATCCAGGTGATCGCCACCGTCTTCTCGTTTGACGCGCAGCACGATACCGACGTGCTGGCGCTGACCGGCGCCTCACTGGCGTTGTCGATCTCGGACATCCCTTGGGCCAACGAGAGCGGGCCGATTGCCGGCCTGCGGGTCGGCCGCATCGACGGCAAGCTCGTGATCAACCCGACCTGCGGGCAGCGCGAGAAGAGCGACCTTGACCTGATGGTGGCCTGCTCGCGCGAGGCCATCGTGATGGTCGAGGGCGGCGCGGCCGAGGTGGCCGAGGCCGACATCATCGAGGCGCTGTTCTTTGCCCACCAGAAGGCGCAGCCGATCATCGACGCCATCCAGCGCGTCAAGGCGGCAGTCGGCAAGGCCAAGAAGCCGTTCGTGCCACCGGTCGTCGACCAGGTGCTGCTCAAGCGGGTCGAGCAGGTGGCGCGCGAGAAGGGTCTGGTCCAGGCCCTGAGCGTGCCCGAGAAACTGGCGCGCTACGCCGCATTCGACGAGGTCGCCGAGGCGGTGCAGAAGACGCTGGCGGCCGAGTTCCCGGATCGCGAAAAAGAGATCCACACTTATTACTACGACGTCAAACACCACATCATGCGGCACCAGGTCGTGGACGAGAACAAGCGCATCGACGGCCGCTCGTTCACCGACATCCGGCCGATCGAGTGCGAGGTGGGCGTGGTGCCGCGGGCGCACGGCTCCGGGATCTTCACCCGGGGCGAGACCCAGGCCATGGTGACGACGACGCTCGGCACGCGCCAGGACGAGCAAAAGATCGACAACCTGCTGGGCGACTTTTACCGGCGCTTCATGCTGCACTACAACTTTCCGCCGTTTTCGGTGGGCGAGTGCAAGCGGCTGGGCACCATCAACCGGCGCGAGATCGGCCACGGCGCGCTGGCCGAGCGCGCCCATATCCGCATGATCCCGGACGCCGAGCATTTCCCGTACACCATCCGCGTGGTCAGCGAGACGCTCGAGTCCAACGGCTCGTCGTCGATGGCCGCGGTCTGCGGCGCCAGCCTGGCGCTGATGGACGCCGGCGTGCCGATCAAGGCGCCGGTCGCCGGCATCGCCATGGGGTTGATCCAGGAGGCGGGCAAGACCGCGGTGCTGTCCGACATCCTGGGCGACGAGGATCACCTGGGCGACATGGATTTCAAGGTTTGCGGTACCGCCAAGGGCATCACCGCGGTGCAGATGGACATCAAGATCTCGGGCCTCACCCGCGACATCATGAGCCGCGCGCTCGAGCAGGCGCGGGTCGGCCGCGCGCACATCCTGGGCAAGATCCTGGAGGCGATCGAAAAGCCGCGCGCCGAGATCAGCCAGTACGCTCCGCGCATCACGGTCTTCAAGATCAATCCGGAGAAGATCAAGGACGTGATCGGACCCGGCGGCAAGATCATCCGCGGGATCATCACCAAGACCGGTGTCCGCATCGACGTCGACGACGACGGCACGGTCTCGGTCGCCAGCGCCAATTCCGACGGCGTGAAGGAAGCATGCCGCATGATCGATGAGCTGACCCAGGAAGCGACCATCAACCGGATCTACCTGGGCCACGTGCGGCGGATCGCGGACTTTGGTGCCTTTGTCGAGATCTTCCCGGGCACCGACGGCCTGATCCACATCTCCGAGCTGGCCGACAAGCGGGTCGAAAAGGTGACCGACGTGGTGCAGGAGGGGGACGAGGTCGTGGTCAAGGTCATCAGCATCGATCGCGAGGGCAAGATCAGGCTTTCGCGCAAGCAGGCGACCGGCCACCAGGTCGGCGAGATCGTCGGCTAGACCGCGACCGCGCGATCCTCGTCGGCTGAAAAACCATGGCCGACTCGACTCTCATCTGCGCACTGCTGCTGCTGACCGGCCTGCTGGTCGGCGCCCCCGGGTTGGCGCAATCCGCCGACGAGGAGGCCGCGCGCAGCTATCGCAAGCAGTACATCTGGTTCGACGAGAACGAGCTGGCGACGGCGCGCTCCCATCGCGGGCTGCCGCGGCCGCCTGCCTGCCAGGGCATCGAGCGCGTGCCACTGGATGGCGCGGAGTTCTACCGCGCCATCGGCCGCGACGATCTGGCAGAACAGTACCGCTTCAATCTGGCCGTGCGCTGGACGTTGATCGGCATCGGTCTCGGCGTCAATGCCGCTGGCCTCGCCGCAGTTGCCGCCGGGCCGGCGTTGTTTGCACCGCCACATCGGCAGACCCTCGGCAGCTGTGCCGGGTGCATCGGTCCGCTGCTGCTGTCCGTCTTTGGCGGCAGTGCGACCGCCGCTCTCGGCATGGGGTTGTGGGCGTGGGGTGCGCTGTCCGACCCGCACCCGGCTGATCTGCCGACCACGCGCGAGCTGGTGGACGAGTACAACAAGCGGTTGCTCGGTGAGCTCTCTCTCGACGAGTGAAGCAGCGGCGACGCGTTGCGCTTAGGGCAACTCGCACAACCAGGCGCGAACATTCTTGAGCGGAGTGACCCGGTTGAGACCGGCTGGCAGCGTTTCGCCGCTGGCCTGCAGCAGCGCGCTGCGCGCCACCGCCCCGGTCGGACCGCTCAGCGCGTCGAGCGCCAGTTGATTGGCCAGGATGATCTCGCCCCGATCGTCGACGACGACCAGCGAATCGGCCCGGGCGTCGAGCAACTGGAGCGCGGTGGCGCGATCGATCGGCTGGTGGTCGGAGACTGGCGCTGCGGTTGCTGCGCCACACTGGTCGAGCAGCGCATTGGCCGCGGTCATCACGCTGCCGATCTCGACCGGCGCTGCCAGCCGCGCGCAGCGGCGGTGGTGGTCACCGAGGCGCACCGACTCGAACACCTGGTGCAGCTCGGACAGCGGCAGCAGGATGCGCCGTCCGAAGCGACGGGAAATGCTGACCCCCGCGGCGAAACCGAGCAGCGCCAGGAACACCATCGACCAGGCTCCAGCCACGCTTGCGCGCTGGGCCCGCGCGTCGGCGCGGTACATCGCCTCGCGGTTGATCGTGGCCAGTTCGCGCAGGTTGTCGAGGGCCTGATGCCGCGCCGTGGCGTCGCCGGCGACGATCTTCGGCGACAGCCGCCCGATCCCGTCGATCAGCGGCTGTTCGCTGGCCTCGGTCACGTTCTGGCGCGCGCGCTCGAGCGCCGACTCGAACCAGGCGGCCTGTTCGACGTCGAGCTCGGTGCCGCCGGACGACGCCAGCACGTGCAACATGTCCTCGCACGCGGTCACCGACGCCACGTTGTCGTGCAGGATGCGTTTGATCGCCGGCGCCATCCGGCCGAGCAGACCGATCGCAGAAAACGCAGTCAGCAGCATGAACGCGATGAAGACGCCAACCGCCAGCTGGATGTCCCGTTTGAGCTCCATGGCTACACCCGCTCGACCAGTTTGCGCACCGCATCGCCGCGCGACACCACGACGATGATGTCGTCGGCATTGAGGGTCTCGCTCGGGTTGGGCACCACCACTGTCACCTTGCCCGGTCGCCGCACCGCGACCACGGTGACGCCGTAGCGCCGCGGCAGTCCGAGGTCGGCCAGCGTGTGGCCGACAAAAGATGGCGGCAGCTGCAACTCGGTGATGACGAGGTCGTCGCCCAGCGGCAGCTCACCGACCACCCGCTCGTAGATCAGGCGATTGGCAAAGCGCTCGCCAAACTCGCGCTCGGGGTTGACCACGTCGTGGGCGCCGACCATGCGCAGGATCCGTTCGTGCAACGGATCGCTGGCGCGCGCGATGATGCGCGGCGCGCCCATTTGCTTGAGCAGTGCAACGCAGATGATCGACGACTCGCGCGACTCGTCGCCGATGCTGCAGACCGAGAAGTCGCGGCGGCCGGGTGCCGTGCGCGCCAATCCCTCCTCGTCGGTGGCGTCGAAGCAGACCGCCTCGGCGACAAACCCCGACGCCATGCGCACCAGCTCGGGCCGCGAGTCGACTGCCAGCACCTCGACACCCCGCTGGGTGAGCGTGCGAGCCAGCGACATGCCAAATTGGCCCAACCCGATCACGATCGCCTGCTTGTTCATTTTCTCGACTCCGGTCTCGCGGCTGCCGTCGCCAGCAACCTGCCGATCACCCGACCTTGACGTCGTCCTCGGGCAGCTGCCACGAGCGGTCCGGCCGGCGTCCGACCAGCACCAGCAGCAGCGTCAGCGGACCGACCCGGCCCGCAAACATGCACGCCATGATCACGATCTTGCCAATGGCGTCGAGGGTTGGCGTCACGTTCATGGACAGTCCGACCGTGCCCAGCGCCGAAACCACCTCGAACAGTGCGCGCTCGGACGTCAGCGACTGGGTCAGCAGCAGCATGATCAGCGCACCCAGCGCCACCATCAACGCCGCCAGCGTGATCGCCACCGCATCCAGCACCACGCGTGGCTGCAGCCGCCGGCCAAAGGCGTCAGCGCTGCCGCGCAGGACGCCCAGAAACGTGAGCACCAGCACGGCGAGCGTGGTGGTCTTGATGCCACCGGCGGTACCGCCTGGACTGCCGCCGACGAACATCAGCAGGACGATGACCCACGCCGTCGGAGACCGGACGGCGGCGATGTCGACCGAGTTGAAACCGGCGGTGCGGGTGGTGACCGACTGGAACCAGGCATTGTGCAGCCGGTCGACGACCGACAGCCCGGCCAGCGTGTTGTCCCACTCGAACGCAGCGAATGCGATGGTACCTCCGACCAGCAGGATGGCCGTCGTCAGCAGCGCCAGCTTGGTGTGCAATCCGACGTGGCGCCGCCTGAGCAAGTCGGGCGCAGCGACGATCACCGGCGGCGACAGACCGCCGATGATGATGAGCAGGGCAACCACGTGCAGGACGCCGGGGTTGTCCTGGTAAGGCACCAGGTTCTCGCTCTGCAGGCCAAAACCGGCGTTGCAAAAAGCCGAGATCGAGGTGAACAGACCGCGCCAGAGCGCCCGGTTGATGTCGTCGCCAGCGGCCAGGAACAGTGCGGCCAGCACCAGTGCACCCAACGCCTCGCATACGGCAGTGACCACGAGCAGCTGGCGCAGCGCGCCGAACAGCACGCCGCGGTCCTCGTAGCTGAGCAGACCCGCGACCGCGCCCTCGTGCTTCAGACTGAGCCGGCGCCCCAGCGCAGCGAGCGCCGCCGTGGTCAGCGTCATGATGCCCAGGCCGCCGAGCTGGATCAGAACCAGGATCGCGATCTGGCCGCTGCCGCTGAAATCGAACTCGGTGTCCAGCACGACCAGGCCGGTGACGCAGACTGCGCTGACCGAAGTGAACGCGGCATCGATGATGTCGATCGGATTGCGGGCTGCGCATGCCGGCAGGCTGAGCACCATCGCGCCGATCGAGCACAGGGCGAAGAAGGTCACCACCAGCAGACGGCCCGGTTGCGCCAGCAGCGGCTCCCACCAGCTGGCCGTGCCCGCCGGTGCCAGATCGTCGGGCAAGGTCAGCGCGAGCACGGCGATCGGGCCGATGGTGAGACTGGTCAGCGCGAGCAGCCACGAAGGGTAGGCGGCGACGACGCCGGCGATCGAGATTGCGGCGAAAACCAGTATGGCGAAGCGGCGCAAACGCGATCGACCGCGGCGCTCGCGCAGCAACCGCAGCCCGCCAAAGGTCAGCGCCAGCAGCAGCGCCAGCGCGACTGCGCCGATGACCAGTGCATCGGTTGCGACCTGGCCCACCACGACCAGAAACCAACTGAACAGTGCCAGCAGCGCCGCGATCCGCGTCTGGCCGATGGTGCTCGCACCGCGCTGCGCGCTGTGCCCGCCTTCGCGCCGCTGGCGGAGCGGCCGCTGCCAGATGGCGGCCAGCGCACCGCCGACCAGCAAAAACACAATCAATGCCAGGCCAGCGCGCTCGTGCAGCGGTCCCACCGCTTGCGCCACGAAACCGGCGATACCGAGGGTCACCACGATCCGACCCAGCACGGCACTCCAGGCGTGCAACAGGCCGGCCAGCGCGATACAGGCGCTACCCGCGATCGCCGCCCACCAGCCCCAGCCAACGACACCAGACGCAGAAGTGGCGCGCAACGCCGTCGCGGCCACCAGGGTCAGCGGCCCCAGGACGACCAGTGCGGGCGAGATGCGATTGACCCAGCGCATCGTGCTCCTCGCTGCGCACCGCGAATTTGCGACGCGACCAGCGGCATGTCACACCCGGCGCAGCGGGACCGAGCATAGGGCAACACCTGCAGCACAACAATCTCGACCACCGGGTACCGGTTGACTGCGCGCGCGACCGTGCCTGAAATACCCGCGCATGACCGATCGCCAACATCCGGATCCCCCAGCGCTGGTCTGGCCAGCGGTCGACATCGGCGGCACCAAGCTGCGGGTGCTGTTGCTGGCGCAGCGTGCCGCTGGCGACTGGCAGGTGGTGGCACGCGTGCAGCGACCGACCCCGCGCGGCCTGTCCCGGCTGGTGGCGGCAGTGCGATCGGCGCTGGCCGAGGCTGCCGGCTTTGCCGCAGCGCGCGGACTGGCGCTGGTACCGGCGCTGGTGGCCGGCACGCCTGGCCGCTATCAGCCGGGTCCGGCCGGTCGCCGGGTGATCGGGCCAAGGTCCGCCATGAACCTGGAGGCGACAGCCGGGGAGTTCGACCAGCTCGACCTTGGTGCAGCACTGGCCGCCGGCACCGGCTTGCCGGTGGACCGCGTCTTCGTCGACAACGACGCGGTGGTGCAGGGGCGCTATCTGATCCACGCGCTGCTCGACGACCCGGCGCTGCGGCCAGCGCTGCTCGATCAGCGGGTCGTCTGCATCAATCCCGGTACCGGCCTCGGCGGCTGCGTGGCAGAGGTTTCCGCCAGCGGAGCGATCGAGGTCTTCACCGACAGCCACGTGTCGGAAATCAGCCTGCAACCGTTTGCATTTGCACAGCGGATCGGGTCCGCGCAGGTGACGGTGGCGACCAGCGTGGCGGTCGAGCGCTTTTCGATCGACGTCGCCAGCGGTGTCCGAAAGCATGCATTGACGCTGGTGAGCCCGAGCGGCAAGCAGGCCGAGGACCTGATCGCGGGTACCGGCATGGCGGCAATGGCGCAGGCGCTCGACGCCGGTCTGGCCGCGATCGGCCTGGGCACGCCGCTGCTCGATGCGGCGCAGCGGCTGGATCCGATCCGTGGCGCGATCGACGGCAAGCTGCTCAGCGCCTGCCTGGCGCTCGGGCCGCAAGGACCGCCGGGAGACCTGGCGCCGGCCTGCGCCGGTTTTATCGCAGCGCTCGCGGCGGCTGCGCTGTGCGAATTGATGCAGCGGTTGCGCTCGGGCGAAGTGCGCAAGGGCGGCGACTTTCCGCAGTGGTCAAGCGCGGACCGGCAGCGGCTGTGCGGCGTGCGACGCTTTGTCCTGGGCGGCGGTATCACGCGCGAGCCGCTCGGCCGCGCCATCGAGGCCGCAGTGCGAGCGGCGTGGCACGGCAGCGAGGTCGAGGTCTTCACGCTGCCCGACTTGACCGACGAGGCGGGTGCGCGCGGCGCCCTGTCAATGGTGCCCGCCGCGCTGCGGTTGCAGATCGAGCAAGCGGCGCTCGCGCAGCCGTGGGACGTGGCGACGCTGTTGCATCCCTGAAGCCGCGGGTCAGGGCGCGGTGCGAAAACGGGTGCGCATCGGCGCGCCGAGCTCGCCAGTCTGCTCGCCGCTGACCGACTCGGCCACCAGGATGTTGTACTGGCTGCCGGCATTGAGCACGGTATCGGGAACCAGCACCACAACCTGACCGTCGAGCGGAAAAACCTGCTGCGCGGCGACCCGTTGCCCAGCCTGCTCGAGCACGATCGAATCGGCGGTCACGCTGGCGTAATCGACCTTGCCGTTAAACCCGATCTCGATGCTGGTCGCCACCCCCACGTTGATCGCACCGTGGTGTGGCAACACGTAGCTGACCGCCAGCGACTCGGGTAGGTTGATCGAGGCCTCGCCACACCCCAGCGCGGACAGCGCCAGCACGCCCCACAGGTAACCCAGACTGCGCATCACGATCGCTCCACCATGCGCGGCCGAGACGCAGCCGCCGTTGCACTCTGCTCCTTATACCGCAAAAGCAGCTCCAGGTGTCGACGGTACCAGGCCATCGCCTCGCGCCGTCCGGCAAACGCGCGCTCGGCGCGCTGGAAGTCGCGGCCGTGGAAGCGCAGCGCCACGCCCGCGCGCTGCGGCCGGTACAGCTGGTGCAACATCTCGTGAAAGACGATGTATTCGACGAACACCAGCGGCACCTGCTGCTGATCGAGCGCCGGGTGGATGGTGATGCGGCGCGCTGTGTCGTCGTAGCTGCCCAGCTTGATCGAGCGCCGGCGCCGGTGCTGCGGCCGGCCGGGCTCGCCAAAGCCGATCTCGGCCACGATGCGGTCCTCGAAGTAGTCGTGGTTGATCCGGTCGAACACCTGCTGCAGGTCGTGCGCGCGCCCCTGAGCTGGCCGTACGCTGGCCTGGCGCGGCGGCCGCGTGATCAGGTGGTCGTGCTGCTCGATGAACTGGTCGACGATGATACGGCTGTGCCGGTCGGGCCGCGAGGCGAAGCGGGCGGCAGCGCGCAGCACCGTCTCATCGGCGTCGAGAAACATGTGATGTAGCCGAAAAGTGAGCAGGCCGCCCTGGCGCTGGATCGAGAGCAGGCTGCTGCGGTTGTCGTTGACGACGACAGCCACCGGTTCGCTGCACAGCTCGGCCAGGGTCTGCTGCAGCCAGCGCCGGCGCGAGCGCGGACTCGGCTTGGTCTCTAGCAGGAGCGGGAGTTGCTCGCCCATGGCGCCGAAGCATAGCAGAATTCGCGGGCTGTCTCCTTGACACTGCCCGGGGTCCGCTCTAGAAGCGACACAGATCCCGAGGCCACTGATGCATCGATTGCCGCTGTTCGAGTTTGCTCCCCTGGCCAGTCAGACGCCACCGATCCCGGTCACGTCGAGCGACGTGGTCGGACTGATCGTGATCGGCGGGCTGGCACTCGGCTTCGTCGTGCTGGCCGTGCTGTTCGTGATCCGCTCGCGCCGCAAGCGCATCGCCGAGCTGACCGAGGCGCTCGAGGCGACCAGCGAGGACAAAGAGCTGGCAGCCGAAGCCGAGGCAGCGGCGCTGCCCGAAGCGGCACCTGCTGAGGCCGAAAAGAAGACTGCCGACGACGCGGAGGCTGCGCAGCGCGCGCACGAACTCAAAGAAGCCGAAAAGCGCGAGGCCGCCAAGATAGCGGCCGAGCAGCAGGCCGCCGCTCAAGCAGAGGCTGCGCAGCGCGAACAGGAAGCCCAAGAAGCAAAAAAGCGCGAGGCGGCCAAGATAGCCGCCGAGCAGCAAGCCGCCGCCGAGCAGCAGGTCGCTGCGGCGGCGCAGCAGGAGCAGCACAAGAAACAGCGCCTCTTCGACGGGTTGAGCAAGACACGCACCGGCTTCATCGGTCGCCTGACCGGCCTGTTTGGCGGCAAGCGCGAGCTCGACCAGGGGTTGCTCGACGAGCTGGAGCAGATCCTGATCACGTCGGACATCGGCGTGAAGACCGTGCAGCACCTGCTCGGGCTGGTCGGCACCAAGATCAACCAGAAAGAGATCGATCAGCCTGGCAAGGTGCGGGCAGCGCTGCGGACCGAGATCGAAAAGATCCTGGCACTGGACAGCAAGCCGCTGGCGGTCGGCGACAACAAGCCGCTGGTGGTGATGGTGGTCGGCGTCAACGGCGGCGGCAAAACCACGACCATCGGCAAGCTGGCGCAGCGTTTTCGGGAGCAGGGCCAGAAGGTGGTGCTCGGCGCCGGCGACACCTTCCGCGCGGCTGCAACCGATCAGCTCGAGGTCTGGGCGCAACGGGCCGGGGCCGAGCTGGTGCGCGGCAAGGAGGGCCAGGATCCTTCGAGCGTGCTGTTCGAGGCGGTCAAGCGCGCGCAGGCCAGCGAGGCCAACGTGGTCATCGGCGACACCGCGGGTCGGCTCCACACCAAGGTCAACTTGATGGAAGAGCTGAAAAAGGTCTACCGCGTGCTCGGCAAGGCTGCGACTGGCGCACCGCACGAGGTGTTGCTGGTGCTCGACGCCACCACCGGACAGAACGCGATCGCGCAGGCCGCCCAGTTCAATTCGGCGATACCGCTCACCGGGATCGTGCTGACCAAGCTGGATGGCACAGCCAAGGGCGGCGTCATCGTCGGCATCTGCCAGGAGTTCAAGATTCCGGTGCGCTACATCGGCATCGGCGAACAGCTCGACGACCTGCGGTCGTTCGACGCCCACGAATTCGTGACCGCGCTGTTCGACGAGGGCTGACGGTTCTTTCACCCAACCAGCACCGTGTCTCAGGGCGCCGAAGCCGGCGCGCTGGCGGCTGGTCCACCCGGCAGCGTGCTCAGCAATTGCTTGAACTCCGGATCCCCGCGGATGTTGGCCAGGTCGTCGTCGGCCAGCAGATCCTCGACCGTGTTGTTCTTGATGTAGCCGTTGAGTAGGGCGATCGTCAGGTAGCGCAGCGCCAACGGTTTTTTCTGCGTCAGCGAATAGATGCAGGCGATGTTGTAGTAGACGTCGCCAAAGTCGGGATTGAGGTCGAGCGCCTTCTTGTACCAGGCCAGCGCCTCGTCGTACTGGCCGCGCCGCCAGAAAGTGACGCCGACGCCGTTGTAGGCCTCGACCACGGTCGGGTCGGCCTTGATCACGCTGAGAAATGCACGTCGCGATTGCTCGGCATGCCCGTCTTGCAGCAGTTGCAACCCCTGGGTCATCCGCTCGACGATGGCCGCCTTGCCGCGCGGCGTTTCGTCCTCGGGCGCCGCTGGTGGCGTGTTCTTCTCGTCCTTGGGTTTGGTCGGCAGCCCCTGCGTCGTCGGCCTGGGCTTGGGCGGCGTGGCCACGCGCGTGATGCGCAACCCGCGGCCGCCGGACAGGCCCGGGATCTGGCACGCGAGTTTTGGTACGTGCACGGCGCCGGACAGCGAGTTCTTGTCGGGCGCGACCAGCAGCACGATCATCGTCTTGGCGGTGGCCGGACAGTCCGCGCCGGTCATCGCCACCGTGATCTCACCGGTGACGTTGTCCTCGATCACGGCGCCGTTGAGCACGACCGTGCCCTTCTTGATCGGCACGTTGGCCGCTGCCTTGAGCAGCGTGCCGACCACCTCGCCACCTTTCTCGCGGATGCTGATCGTGCCCAGCAGCGTTTGCCACTGGCCGCTGAGCGAACGTTCGGCCAGCCCCGGACTCGAGCAGAGCAGACTCACTGTTGCGACGGACCAGGCCAGAGTTCGCACGGCGTTCTCCCGAAAAATGTCTCTGCTTCATTACAGGCAACTCAACTTTGCGGTCAATCTCCGCTGCGGCATGTTTTTTTTGTAAATCAGCCGCCCGATCAGCTTGACTTTTCGCCAGGATTTTCCTTATGATAGCACTTTGCGATTTGACGCCCAACTAGCTGAAATCACGGAGAAAACGTGGACAAGCCAGGTGCCCGTCGGCAGATGGAAGTGACGATGGTCGGGCAAAAGTTCAAGGTCCGCTCGGATGCGGACGAGAACTACGTGCAGACCTTGGCCGCCTACGTCGACAAAAAAATCGCAGACATCTCCAAGCAGACGCGCACGGTGACGACCCGCCAGGTCGCGCTGCTGGCAGCAATGGACATCGCAGACGAGTATTTTCGCGCGCATCAAAAGCTCAAGACGCTGCGCCAGGAAGTCAGGCGGCGGTCGCGGCGCTTGCTAGATATCTTGGACAACAGCGCGGCGCAACACGCCGCCGAGTAAGGAGGCTTGAGTTCAGATTTCCCCTGCGCTGTGCGCGATGGGTCGCGATGCTCTGAACCGTAGCGCATAAATGGGAGCCGACCGTGTGACCATGCGCGGCCCACGTTTTCGGGTGAGCGCGGTGCGCTCGTGAGCCTGGTTCGCTGGGACGCCTCAAAGCACATTTGCGGTTCCCACCTGTCATTGACAGGTTCGAGTAAGCACTCACACGGCAGAGGCGGGGGAATCTTTTTGCAGCAAGGTCGCCCTGAAGGCGTCGGACCACGGCGCGGTTGCTTCTGAAATACGCTCCAGCTGAACACGAACCGCCGTCGCGTGCCGTGCCGTGCGCGAAACAACGGGATAGGCGTCGCCCAAGCGGTGTGCGCCACACCCGAGGAGATAGAGATGGAAATCATTATCGGAGTGGTGGCCGCGATCGTGGCACTGGCAGTCGGGATCGCGGTTGGTTGGGTCGGGCAGCGCAAGAAGGTCGAGGCGACGACTGGCAACCTGCAGGAGATGGAGAAACGGATCCGGGAGGAGGCAGAGCGCGAGAGCAAGTCGAAGGTCAAGGCGGCTGAGATCGAGGCGAAGGAACTGGTGTTCAAGACCAAGGCCGACGCCGAGGCCGCGGCCGAGAAGCACCGCGCCGAGAATGCCGAGATCGAGCGGCGGCTGATGCTGCGCGAAGAAGCGCTGGACAAGCGCATCGATCAGCTGGACAAGCGCGACGAGAATGCGCGCAAGAACGAGGACGCGACCGCGCGCAAGCTCAAAGAGGCCGAGGAGCGAGGCAAGCAAGTCGAAGAGATCATCGGGCAGGCCAAGCGCAAGCTGGAGCAGGTGGCGGGGCTGACGGCCGATGCCGCCAAGGAGCAGTTGATCCACGACGTGGAGGAGGAGGCCAAGCTGGCGGCAGCGCGGCAGATCCGCGTCATCGAGGAACAGGCCAACGAAGAGGCCGAAAAGCGCGCCAAGCGGATCATGGGCATCGCCATCCAGCGCTATGCCGGCGAGTACGTCTGCGAGCGCGCGATCAGCGTGGTCGATCTCCCCAACGACGAGATGAAGGGTCGCATCATCGGCCGCGAGGGGCGCAACATCCGCGCCATCGAAGCGGCGGCCGGCGTCGACCTGATCATCGACGACACGCCCGAGACCGTGGTCATCAGCGCCTTTGACCCGGTGCGGCGCGAAGTGGCGCGGCTGACGCTCGAGCAGCTCATCGCCGACGGCCGGATCCATCCGGCGCGGATCGAGGAGATGGTCGAGAAGATGCGGCTGCAGGTCGAAGCGTCGTGCAAGCAGGCCGGCGAGCAGGCGCTGCTGGAGATGGGCCTGCACGGCATCCACCCCGAGATCATGAACCTGGTGGGCCGGTTGCGCTACCGCACCAGCTACACGCAAAACCAGTGGCAGCACTCGATCGAGGTCGGCTTTCTGGCCGGAGCCATGGCGGCCGAGCTGGGCCTCAACATCAAACTGGCGCGACGCGCCGGGCTGCTGCACGACATCGGCAAGGCGCTGACGCACGAGACCGACGGCTCGCACGCGGTGGTCGGCGCCGAGTTCGCGCGCAAGCACGGCGAGACCAAGGAGATCGTGCACGCGATCCGGTCCCACCACAACGACGAGGAGCCCGAGACGCTGCTCGCCAACCTGATCATCGCGGCCGACGCCATCAGCGGCGCCCGGCCTGGTGCACGGCGCGAGAAACTCGACTCCTACATCAAGCGGCTCGAGGACCTGGAGAAGATCGCGGCCGAGTTCAAAGGCGTCGAGCGCGCCTTTGCAGTGCAGGCCGGCCGCGAGCTGCGGGTGATGGTCGAGTCAGCACAGATCAATGACGACGGTATCGTCATCTTGTCACGCGACATCGCCAAGAAGATCGAGGCCGATATGACCTACCCCGGTCAGATCAAGGTCACCGTCATTCGCGAGACCCGCGCCAGCGAGTTCGCGCGTTAGCAGGGGGGAACCGCGCCATGTCGACTCGGAGTCTCAAGATCGCGATCAGCACTGGCGGCGGTGATGCGCCGGGTCTCAACGCCGTGATCCGCGCGGCCGTCTTGGCGGCCAAGAGCCGGGGCTGGGACATCTTCGGCGTCAAGAACGGCTACGCCGGGTTGCTCGACACGGATGATTTGATCGAGCTCAACGCCGAGAAGGTCTACCGCATCCACGCCATGGGCGGCACCATCATCGGCACCACCAACCGGGGCAACCCGTTCGAGTACCCGGTCAAGAATGCCGCCGGCGAGGTCGAGGTGCGCGACCTGAGCGACAAGGTGATCGAGAACTTCAAGCGGCTGCGTTTTCACGCCCTGATCGCGGTCGGCGGCGACGGCTCGCTCAGCATTGCTCACCGCTTCGCGCAAAAAGGCCTCAATGTCATCGGCGTGCCCAAGACCATCGACAACGATCTCTCGGGCACGGCCATCACGTTCGGCCTCGACACCGCCACGGCTACCGCCACCGATGCCCTGGACAAGCTGGTCACCACGGCGCGCTCGCACGAGCGCGTATTCGTGGTCGAGGTGATGGGTCGCTACGCGGGCTGGATCGCGCTCGAGAGCGGCGTGGCCGGTGGCGCCGACGTGATCCTGATCCCCGAGATCCCGTTCGACCTGGAAAAAGTGGCCAGCCACCTGCTCGATATGGACGTCCATGGCAAAAAGTACGGCATCGTGGTGTGCGCCGAGGGCGCAGCGCCCAAAGGCGGCGCCATGATGTCCAAGGGCGCGGCCGAGGGCGGCCGGCAAGAAGTCGTCCTCGGCGGCATGGGCGAGTGGGTGGCCAAGGAGCTACACCGGCTGACCGGCAAGGAGACGCGCCACCTGGTACTGGGCCATCTGCAGCGCGGCGGCTCGCCGACCCGTTTCGACCGCTTGCTCGGCACGCGCTTTGGCGCGGCGGCCATCCGCTTCATCGAACAGGGTATGTTCGATCACATGGTCGCACTCGATCCGCCGACGGTTAAGGCGATCCCGCTGGCCGACGCGGTGTCGCGTATGAAGCGTGTGCCGCTCGAGTGCGACACCATCCTCACTGCGCGCGATATCGAGATCTGTCTCGGTGACTAGTCTTTTCACCCCGGCAGCATCTTTCCGACCAGCTCGCGCCACAACGTATTGACCTGAGCTCGCGTGTGTTCGAGCGTGCCACTGTTGTCGATGACCCAGGTCGCACGCCGCCGTTTGTCCGCGAGCGGCAGCTGGCTGTCGATGCGCAGCAGTGCCGTTGCACCGTCGCGCGCGAGCAGGCGCTGGCGCTGGGTCGAGATATCGACGTCGACGACGATCACTTCGGTCAGCCACTGTTCGAGTCCGCGCTCGTAGAGCAGCGGCGCCGCATACACGATCAGCCGTGGATTGCGCGCCATCGCCTCGGCGATGCGCTGCTGCGAAAGCTGGGCGATGCGCGGGTGGGTGATCGACTCGAGCACCACCCGCCAGGCCCGATCCGCGAACACGATCGCGGCCAGCGCTGCCCGGTCGAGCTCGCCGTCCGCACCGAACACGGCGGCGCCGAACTGCTCGCGGACCTCGGCCAGCGCCGGACTACCGATGGCGGTCACCTCGTGCGCCAGCTGATCGGCGTCGATGACGATCGCGCCCAGCTCGGTCAGCATCTGCGCCACTGCGGTCTTGCCGGACGCGATGCCACCGGTCAAACCGACCAGACGTGGCGCGCTCACTTTTTGTCGACTGCGCCGGCAGCGGTGAACAGCAGCGACTGGACGTTGACGCCATCCTTCTCGAAGAAGATTGCCAGCCCCTCGTTCTTGTACAGATGGTATTCGCGGAAATCGTCGGTCAGTTTCTTCTGGTAGACCTTGCCGTAGGCCTCGTCGACCAGATCCTTGGTCAGAGCCCGGTCCGGGAACACCGCGATCTCGATCACCACGTTCTTGGCGTCGAAGCAGACGTTGGTCTGCTTGGTGCCAGCGACCGCGCGCGCGGCCTGGTAGTTGTAGAGCAGGGCGCAGCGGCCCTTGTTCTTGAACTCCTGTTGCGCCGGGCCGAACGTCTTTTGCACCTCGGTCAGGGTGCTCTGGCCGGGGTTGAGTCCCTTCCAGGGGCGCGCCCACGACGTCGGCGCGAGCAAGCACACGACGGTGACGATCGCCAGGCCAAGCAGCGTGCAGTGTCTCATGCCGAGCAAGCTAGCAGCCTCCTCGGACGCGGTCAAACCGCCGCGACGCTATTGCCGCGGCGCTCCAATGTGCTATGACCGTCGACGTGAAGAGCCTGTTTGACCGCTGGCACGATCACCCAGTCGCCGTCGCCATCGGCCTGGTCACAGCCACGGCGGCATTGCTGGCGACCTCCCGGATCGCGACGGCCGGCGAGCGGGTCACCGCGACGCGCTTTGCCGGGGCCGAGATCTGCCGCGGCTGCCACCCCGCGGCCTACCAGAAGTGGCACGCGTCGGCGCACGCGCGCGCGCTGGACGGGCTGGGCGAGCGCGAGCGCAGCGATCCCAAGTGCCGCCAGTGCCACACCACCGACCCCGAGGAAACTGACGCCAGCGTGGCCGGTGTGCAGTGCGAGGCCTGCCATGGAGCGGGTCGCTACTACAGCCTGGACTACATCATGCGCGACGCCGAGCTGCGCGAGCTGCTGGGCTTTCGCAAGACCGACGAAAAGGCGTGCCTGCGCTGCCACACCGAAAGCACGCCGAGTATTCGGCCGTTCGTGTACCAGGAGAAAATCGAGCTGATCCGGCACGACGAGCCCAAGTCGGCGGCCACGCCCACGGGCGGCTGAACGCCCGGCGGCTACCGCCACGAGGTTGCGCGTGGGGTTCTGGAGCCTCGTCAAGCGGCTGTTCGGACAACCCGACCGGGTGCGCGCAGTGCGCCTGCTTGCGGACGGTGTTCGCCGCGCGCACGACGGTGAGATCGCGGCGGCCCTGGATGACTATCGGCGCGCGATTCGCGCCGACGACGGGTACGCGCTCGCCTACCTCAACGTCGGACTGGCGCTGCAAGATTTGTTTGTGCGTGATCAGGCGACCCTGAGCGCCGAGCAGCAGGCCAGGCGACTGACCGAGATCGTGCCCGAGCTCGACCGCGCGATCGAGCTCGACGCCACGCTGGTACCGGCCTGGCTGGCGCGCGGCTATGTGCTGCGCGCGCTCGGGCACGACGCCGCGGCCGCCGTCGACCTGGAAAGTTATCTCGAGCTGGCGCCACCCGAGGAGAAGCGACGCGAGCAGGTGACGCGCGATCTGGAGGAGCTGAAACTGCGGGTCAAGCAGGCCGAGCAGCGGCGCGACGCGATCGCACTGGTGTCGGTCACGCCTGCCCGCGACGCCACGACCGACCAGCAGGACGAGGAGCAGCAGGCGCTGGCCGAGGCACTGCAAAATCTGACCGAGGCGCTGGCGCGTGCGCCCAATGACGCCGAGCTGTGGTGGGCGACCGGCGTCGCCAGGCGCCGGCTGGACGAGGCGGACGCCGCGCGTTCGGCCTTCATGCGCGCGCTCGAGGTCGACCCCGGGTTTGCGGCGGCCGTGCGCGAGCTGTCGACGCTGGCGTTTCGGGAGAAGCAATTCGAGCACGCGCTCGAGCTGGCGCGCCGCGCCCACGAGCTGGAACCGACCAACCCGGCGGTAATCTGCAACCTGGGTGTCTGCCACCTGGAGCTGGGCCACCAGGCAGAGGCGCGCGAGTACATCGAGCTGGCCGCCAAGCTCGATCCCGAGGACCCGATCATCCGCGACTGCCTGGCCGAGCTGGCCGGCACCGCGGCAGGAGCTGACGAGTCATGATCGCGCTGGCTTGCGACCACGCCGGGATCGACCTCAAGGCAGCGGTGCAGGAGCACCTGGAGCGACGCGGCCGCACCGTGCGCGACTTTGGCACCGGCACGACTGCCTCGTGCGACTATCCCGACTATGCGTTGCCCGCGGCGCGCGCAGTCGCCTCTGGCTCGTGCGAGCTGGGCATCCTGGTCTGTGGCAGCGGCGCCGGCATGGCGATCGCCGCCAACAAGGTGCGCGGCATCCGTGCCGTGATGTGCATGACCGAGATCCAGGCGCGGCTGGCGCGGACGCACAACGACGCCAACGTGTTGACGCTTGGCGCCCGGTTGCAGGGCGTCGACCTGGCGCTGGCCGTGGTCGATGCGTTTCTCGAGGGGGCATTTGCTGGCGGCCGCCACGCCGGACGGGTGGCGAAGATCACGGCCGCTGAGCAGGAGAACGTGCCATGACGATGCAGGCTCTCAAGCAGACCGACCCCGAGGTGTTTGCCGCGGTCGCCGCCGAGATCAAGCGGCAGGCGCACGGGCTGGAATTGATCGCGAGCGAGAACTTCGTCAGCGAGGCGGTGCTGGAGGCGATGGGCTCGCCGCTGACCAACAAGTACGCCGAGGGTTACCCGGGCAAGCGCTACTACGGCGGCTGCGAGTTTCACGACGTGATCGAGAACCTGGCGATCGAACGCGCCAAGCAGCTGTTCGGCGCCGAGGCGGCCAACGTGCAGCCGCACTCGGGCGCGCAGGCCAACATGGCGGTCTACTTCTCGGTGTGTGAGCCGGGCGACACCGTGCTGGCCATGAACCTTGACCACGGTGGCCACCTGACCCACGGCAGTCCGGTCAACTTCTCGGGCCGGCTGTACAAGATCGTGCCCTACGGCGTGCGCGCTGACACCCACCGCATCGACTACGACGCGCTGGAGAAGCTGGCGCTCGAGCACAAGCCCAGGATGATCCTGGCCGGCGCCAGCGCCTATCCGCGCATCATCGACTTCGAGCGCTTTGGCGCCATCGCCAAGCAGGTCGGCGCCAAGCTGCTGGTCGACATGGCGCACATCGCGGGCCTGGTCGCGGCCGGACTGCACCCATCGCCAGTGCCACACGCCGATTTCGTGTCGTCGACGACGCACAAGACGCTGCGCGGTCCGCGCGGTGGCCTGGTGCTGTGCCGCGAGGCCGAGATCAAGACGCTCAACTCGCGCCTGTTCCCGGGCACCCAGGGTGGTCCGCTGATGCACGTGATCGCGGCCAAGGCGGTCTGCTTCAAGGAGGCGCTCGGGGACGACTTCAAGCGCTACCAGAAGGAGATCCTGGTCAACGCGCAAGCGCTGGCCGACTCGCTGCAAGCGGGCGGCTGCACGTTGGTCTCGGGCGGTACCGACAACCACTTGATGATGATCGACTGCAGGTCCAAGCAGATCACCGGCAAAGCGGCCGAGAAGGCGCTCGGCGAGGCCGGCATCACTGTCAACAAGAACATGATCCCGTTCGATCCCGAGAAGCCGACCGTGGCCAGCGGCGTGCGCGTCGGCACGCCCGCGCTCACGTCGCGCGGCATGGGCGCGGCCGAGATGAAGCAGATCGGCGCGCTGATCAATCGCGTGCTCGACGCGCCGGCGGACGACGCGGTCAAGGCCAAGGTGAAAGCAGAGGTCGAGGCGCTGACCGTGCACTTCCCGCTGTACGCGCACCGACTCGAGGAGATCGAGCGCGGCGCATGACGACAACGCGTCCGAGCTGGGACGACTACTTCATGCAGTTTGCGCTGCTGGCGCGAACGCGCGCGACCTGCATCCGGCGCCAGGTCGGCGCGGTGATCGTGCGCGACCGCCAGGTCCTGACCACTGGCTACAACGGCGCGCCGCGCGGCATGCAGCACGCGGCCGAGGTCGGCTGCCTGCGCCAGCAACGTGGCGTGCCATCGGGTCAGCGCGCCGAGATCTGCCGCGGTCTGCATGCCGAGCAGAACGCGATCATCCAGGCCGCCTACCAGGGCATCTGCATCCGCGACAGCGTGCTGTACTGCACCAACGCACCGTGCACGATCTGCATCAAGATGATCGTCAATGCCGGCATCCGGCGGGTGTACTATCTCGAACCCTATCAGGACGAGTTGAGCGCGAGCATTGCCGCCGAAGCTGGCATCGAGTTGGTCCAGCTGAGCGGAGCGAGCGGGGAGGGGCCGTCAACATGAAATGTCCGATGTGTGGAGCGCGCACGACCCAGGTGCTGGACTCGCGCCAGACCGACCACGGCGCGGCTGTGCGCCGCCGCCGCTGCTGTCCCAAGTGCGACGTGCGCTTCACCACCTACGAGCGGATCGAACAGCTGGTGCCGGTCACCGTCGACTCCGAGCGCAACGAATTGCTGGCCCGCCGTGGTGCCTTTGGCATTGCGGCGATGCGGCCGCAGCACACGGACGATGCCCAAACCGCGCGCTGAGCATAGCGTTGCCGGACGCGACGAGTTCTACATGCGGCTTGCGCTGACCCAGGCCATGCTCGGCCTCGGCCATACCCGTCCCAATCCCGCGGTCGGCGCCGTGCTGGTGCGCGGCGACCAGGTCATCGGTGCGGGTTACCACCACGCGGCGGGTCGACCGCACGCCGAGATCGAGGCGATCGTCGACGCCGGCGGCAGCGTGGCCGGCGCCACGCTCTACGTCACGCTCGAACCGTGCGACCACTTTGGCCGCACGCCCCCCTGCGCGCGCCGACTGATCAGCGAGCGCATCGGCCGGGTGGTGGTCGGCTGTGGCGATCCCAACGCGCGGGTGCGCGGTCGCGGCATGGCGCGGCTCCGGCGCGCCGGCATCCAGGTCGACAGCGGCGTACTCGAGGCCGAATGCCAGGCGCTGATCGCGGGCTACCGCAAGCACGTGATCAGCGGGCGGCCGCTGGTCATCCTGAAAGCAGCGGTCTCGCTCGACGGCCGGCTCGCCCTTTCCTCGGGCGAGAGCGCCGGTTTGACGGGTCCGATCGCGCGCCGCCACCTGCACCTGTTGCGCGCCGGTTGCGACGCGATCGTGGTCGGTGTGAACACCGTGCTGGTCGACGACCCGCGCTTGACCGCACGCGTTGCGCACCTGCCGGGTGCCGGGCGTGATCTGATCCGGATCGTGATCGACTCGCACGGCCGCACTCCGCCGTCGGCGCGGGCCGTCAGCGGTCGTGGTCTCTGTCTGATCGCAACCACGGCTGCCGCGCCAGCATCAAGGCTGCGACGGCTCGAACGCGCAGGCGCCGAAATCGTGGTCTGCCGCAGCCAGCGTGGCCGCGTGGCGCTGGACGATCTGTTCACGCGGCTCGGGCAGCGCGGTCTGATGACCGTGCTGGTCGAGGGCGGTGGTCAGATCCACGCGAGCCTGGTGCGCGACCAGCTGGCCGACCGCGCGATCGTCTACCTGGCGCCGCGCCTGATTGGCGGTGACGGCGTGCCGTTGCTGGCCGGTCGCGTGCTGTCGCGGCTCGACCAGAGCCGCCTGGTTGACGTCGGCTGGCAGCAGCTGGGCGACGACGTCGCGGTCAGCGGAGACTTCGTCCGGCGCTGATCTCGCGAGCCGTCAACCGCGCACGCGCCGGCGCAGCAGCGCCCACAGCCCGACCAGCCATGACCATGCCCCATCGGGTGCGTCGTGCAGCGCGCAGCTGCATCCCGGTTCGACCGACATCGATCCAGCGTCGCTGGCGCCCACCGCATCGTTCAGGTTTGCCGTGTCGACGACCGCGTCTGCAGGCGCACTGCCATCGCCGGTAGTCGTCCGATCGCTGCTCGTGCCATCCGCTGGTCCAGCGTCGACGGACACGACCGCGCCCGTGTATTCCCAGGCGCCGAGGTCCCAGCCCGCCTGTTGCGGCCGCGCGGCCATGCCTTGATCGTAGTTGAAGTCAGCCTGCGCCAAACCACGGTCGATGGCCGGTGACGTCGGCAACAGGTGGAAGTTGCCGTGCGTCGCGTCGACGAACTGTGGGTCCACGCCAAACAGCGAATGCCGATCGAATTCCGGCTGCTTGGCCGGATTGCTGAAATCCGGATAGTGCAGGTTGTGGTCGAAGACCGATCCCGGTTTGGACGTCTCGTCGGCGAGCTGGGTGCCGCTGCCGTTGTCGTAGAAGATGTTGTTGAGCACGGTCAGGTATGGCGACTGCTCGCCGATGGCCATGCCGCCATAGTTGGTGTCGGCAACCACATTGTTGACGAAGGTGAAGTGATCGATGTAGCCGCCCAGGATCACCGCGAACGCGCGCGCGCCGCGGAACACGTTGTTGCGAAAAACCAGGTGGTGCACCTTGTTCTCGCCGCCGGTCTCCTCGCTGCTGTCCTCGCTCATCAGGATCTGGCCGGTGTTCACGCAGGTGTTGCCCTCGACCAGGATATGGTCGGCAAACTGGCTGTCCGGGTAGACCGAGAAGGTCTGAAAGCAGTCGATGTGCGGGCTACCGGTCTGCTCCTCGTCCAGATAATCGTGCACAAAGTTGTGACGGATGACGTGGCCGCTGCCAAAGAAGCGAAACGCATCCGAATCGCCGCCGACTTCCTCGCCGGTATCGGTGCGCGTGTCCAGGCCGTGCGACAGGTCGTTCTCCTCGACCAGCCAGTTGCTGCCCACAATGCTAATCGTGGTGCCCTGTACCCGGTACAGCGCATTGCCGCGCACGATGGCGTCGGTGTTGGCGTGGCCGTTGCCCAGGATGCCGATGTAGTCGTAGTTGGAGATGTTGTTGTCGTGGATGAAGTTGCCGATGACCTCGACCCGCTGCGTCTGGTCGAGGTTGATGGCGCCGCGGCCGGTCACCTGGGTTACCTCGAAGTCCTGGATGCGCACGTCGCTGGCGCGCAGCACGAAGCCAGCGGTCACGGCGTTGGCCGGATTGGCCGGCAGCGCGCTCGGGTGCGCTGGATCGAACAGCGCAAGTGGATCGACGCTGCTGCGGTCGGGCGGCGCAAAACCGCGCACCACGATCGGGTTGCCGGGCTGGCCGCTGTGCGTGACGTCGACCCGCGCGTACGATCCTGGCATGACGACGACGGTGTCGCCACCGACCGCGAGGTCGACCGCATGCTGGATGGTGAGAAAGGGCAGGGTGGCCGTGCCTGGATTGCTGTCGCTGGCTTGCGCATGGTGCTGGTCCACGTGATAGGTCTGGCCGCCGAGCGCGCTGGTCGAAAACGTCGCGGCGGTCGAGAGCGCCTCGTTGCCGGCAAAGTCCCGCGAGCGCACCCGGTAGTGGTAGCTGGTGGCCGGCTCCAGTCCGCGCAACAGCAAGGCGTGAGCCAGGGTTCGGCTGACGTCGATCAGGGTGAAGCGGCCAAACGTCGCCAGCGTGCCGTATTCGACTTGCGAGCTCGCCCCTTCGTCCGTGCTCCAGCTGATCGTCGCCTGCGTGGCCAGCGCGCTGTCAACGGCCGCGGCCGAGATGACCGGTGGCGTGACGTCCGACGACCCGATCGTGAACTCGATGAGCTGATCGGCGGTCATGGCGTTGCCCCAGGCGTCGGCGCAGCGCACGTAGTACCGGTAAGTCTGCTCTTCTTGCAGGCCGCTGACGTCATGGCTGTGGGCCAGACCACCGGTGGTGACGAAAGTCGTCGCCATGCTGGCGTAGTCGACGCCCGCGGTTGTCGCCAGGCGACAGCTGGCGGTTTCGCTGGAGTCGACCTGCAACGCGACCTGGGTCGTCGCTGCGGGCAGCAGCCCGGCTGGCCGCGCGGCCAGGATCACGGGGAGCACGCCGTCGCTGCCAGTCTGCACCTCGTCGGCGCCGATGTCCCAGCCGTGAAACGGCCGGCTCTCGCCGTCGATGTCGTCGGTGAGCGGCTGCGTGAAGGTGTGGGCGAGATCGAGCCCCTGATCGCGCGCGCCGCCAGCGGTCGAGCTCAGGTGGTAGTCGTCGTTGCCGCGGTCGACAAAAACGAAGCTCTGCGCGCGGCGGGAGTGGGCGCCCGGCGCGCTCCCGTCGCTGCTGGCATTGAAGTCGGATCCGACCGCGTAGCCGCCGTAGAAATCGGTGCCGGTGGCGTCGACCAGGTTGTTGATGGCGCGCACGCCGCCGTTTGAGCGCACACCGAAGCCGGCGATGGTGTCGACGATGGTGTTGTTGACCAGCAGCGCCGTACCCGAGCCATTGCCGACCCCGGCCTCGTAGCCGAGCGCGGCCACGTCGTAGATCAGGTTGTTCAAGAGCGCCAGCTCACCGGCGCAGTCGTAGTTCTCGACGCCGTAGCCGGTGCTGCCGGCCGGATCGCCGTGAATGATGCTGTGCTCGAGCCGGAAGAAGCTGGTCGTCGAGTCGCCGTAGCAGCGCAGGTAGAAGCCGTCGCTGGCCGGGGCGTACAACTCGATGCCATCGACCATCACGTGCTGAACCGTGACGTCGATCGCGCTGCTCACGCTCAACCGGTAGCCGGTACCGGCGCGACCGCTGTGACGCGCGTCAGCGGCGGTGAAGATCCGGACGTAACGCTCGGGGTCGGTGATCCAGCCGCCGATGTCCAGGGTGCCGATGTCGGCCTGGCTCCAGCTGCCCTCGATGCGGGCGACAGCAATCTGGTCGCTGCAGACCAGATCGCCCTGGCTGCAGGATCCGAAATCGATACCGCCAAATGCCGCCTGCCACGCTGCCAGCGAGGTGAAGCAGCGCGTCTGCCCGCTGCAGTCCTGCCGGATCAAGGCGGTTTCCGCGGTCGCGGCCAGCGCCAGCGACGGCGCCACGCCGCACAGCAGCAGCAGCAGCAGCGACGAAGCGATCGTTCGTTTCACGGCACACCCCTCGCGCATGGAAATTTGTTGTCTGAACTAGCGCGCGCGCGTCCAGCGCAGCGGCTTTGCGGCCTGATCGCGTCGCACGACCTGCTTGGCCTCGAGGTCGAGTTGCACGCACTTGACCCACCAGACCGCCTTCTCGCCGCGCGGGAAAAGCCCGGCCGGCAGGTGAGGTAGCACCGCGCGCATCATCTCGGTCTGGGTCAAGCCAGGCGCCTTTTTTGGCAACACCTTGAGCAGTGCTTTCTTCATGGCGCGATAGCGCGGCCCATCCACCGTGCGAAAGTAGCCGGGCACGTTGATGCTGGCGACCGCGACCCGGTCGACCGTGGCGACCTTGTGCACGTGTTCATGTTCGTGGTCGTGCGGATGCGTGTGATGGTGGCCAGAGCGATGTCGACGGCAACGCATGGAGACCTCCCGCGGGATGTGCGATTGTACACCGCGGTCTGGTGCAGTGCATGCTGCCAGAGATCCAAACGCGTCCGGTTCGGGATAAAATGGCGGCAGCGCGGCTTCTGGCGCAGCGCATGAACAGAAAGCAGCGAATGGCGGACCGGCTGCATCGCGGTTTTTCGTTGCCCGAACTGATGGTGGTCGTTTGCATCATCGGTATCCTGGCTTCAATCGCTGTGGCCAACTTCACCGGTTTCACCTGCCGCAGCAAGACAGCCGAAGCCAAGTCGATCCTCAAGGGGATCTACGTCGCCAGCCTGAGCTACCAGAGCGAGCACGAGACCTTCACTGACCGCCTTGCGTTGCTTGGACTCGACATCCACCTGTCAGGCTCGACGACCGGGGTCGGACTCTACTACTACTTTGCGATCACCCGGGCCG